>WNFL01000256.1_pt1 | contig 43963 bp, 38 predicted proteins | sample 5400361 | NCBI WGS metagenome assembly WNFL01 (sample SAMN13153351, study PRJNA577476) | soil metagenome | isolation source: 40 cm soil on Douglas fir-dominated hillslope | place: USA:California | collected 2013-09-17 | reverse complement strand
AATTGGGCTACGCGCCGCAGTTTCCGTTAAAAGAGGCGCTTAAGGATTATATGGAAGAGTTGTGGAGCGAGGGGCGGAGCGGCTAAATCTTTGTTCGCCTGCCTTTGAGGTGTTGTAGTCATTAAGGCTACACTTCATACACCTGGCCCGGACGGACTTTTTCCGGCACCGCTCGAAGCGCCCCGCCATCGCGTCAAGATCGGCCCATCCCATCTGAGGCGCTGTTCGAACAGCGTGTCCGTATAATTCGGCGCCTAGGCGTCCGGGCACGCAAGCGTCGAGGAGCACACGCACCTGGCTGCTTACCGCAAGCGGTTATGCCGCCACGGCTTTCGCTAACAAAGCCGACTTGGCGAGTTCCAGAATCGCGATGGCGTGTTCGCGGGAAACGGTGGGAAAATCATCAAGAAATTCACCGAGCGATTCGCCGGCCGCGGCGAATTCCCCGCCTATCGCCTACCGCCTGTTTTTAATCTTCCCACCAGTACCGGACGATGCAATAGAGCGCGACGAAGCCGTCTTTCCAGGTGATTTTTTTGCCTTCGGCGTAGGTGCGGCCGTAGTAGGAGATCGGCACCTCGTAGACGCGGCACTTGAGCTTCGCGACCTTCATCGTGATCTCGGGCTCGAAGCCGAAGCGGTCGGATTCGAGCCTGATGCTTTTTATAATTTCGGTGCGAAAAACCTTGTAGCCGACCTCCATGTCGGTGAGATTTAAATTGGTGAGCGCGTTGGAGAAGAGCGTCAGAAGCTTGTTGCCGAGATAGTGCCAGAAAAACATCACCCGGTGCGCCCCGCCGCCGGAAAAGCGCGTGCCGAAAACCACGTCGGCCTTTCCCGCCAGGATCGGCTCCAACAGGCTCGGATAGTCGCGCGGGTCGTATTCCAGGTCCGCGTCCTGGATGATCACCATGTCGCCGGCGGCGTGGGCGATGCCCGCTCTGAGGGCGGCGCCCTTGCCCTGGTTGAAGGGCTGGAAGAGCACCTTGAAGTCGTTGACGGAGGGGTCGTCCTTTTTCGCCTCGGCTTCCAGCCGCTTTAGGATATCGCGGCTGCCGTCGGTGGAGCCGTCGTCCACGGCGATGATCTCTTTGGGGAAGCGGACGCTCTGCACCCGCTTGACCGCCTCTTCGAGCGTGCCCGCTTCGTTGAAGACGGGCATCACGACCGTGAGCCTCACTGCTCGAACTCTCTCTTCTTCAGCTCGCGGATAAACGCCGACAGGTTCTGGTCGCTGCTCACGACCTCGTTGATCTTGTTCTGAAACTCCGCCGACGCCCGCTCGAGGGGGCCGGTGTCCACGCGGAGCCCCAGCCACTGCGTGAGCCTGAGCACCAGGGCGAGCGCGCCGCGCGGGTTGGGAGAGACGGAAAGGTAGTGCGGCAGAGTCGCCCACAGGCTCATGTGCGGGACGCCGCTCTGCCGGCAGGCGTCGCCCAAAACTCCGACGATGCCGGTGGAACCTTGATAGCGCGACGGCAGGATGTCCAGCTCGCTCATTATTTTGGGATCCGAGGCGAACCCCGTGAGCGGCACCGGACGCGTGTACAGCACCTCGTCGAGATAGGCGCCCAACGTGACGACCAGCTCGATCTTGCTGTCCCGCACCAGCCGGAGGATCGTATCGGAAAATCCCCGCCAGCGCAGATGCGGCTCGGCGCCGACCCCGAAGGCGAAATCGCGCTCGATGCCGATGCCATAGTGAAAATCGTAGGTCGGCCAGTGGATCTCGCGCCTGAGCCCGTCCACCAGCCGGACCTGGGGGCGCTGGATGGAAAAGTCGTAAAACTCCTCCGGATCGATGGCGGCGAATTTCACCGCCATCAACTGCTCGCTCAGGTAGCGCACCGCGGTCGTGGCGGAGGCCCCCGCGTCGCTCCAGCCGGCGAAGGCCAGGATCAACACCGGGCGCCGGAGCGCCGGCCGGTCGTCAAAGGTAAGCGGGTCCGCCGTCATCCCCTCTTTTTTAGCACAATCCGCCCCGCGGACTCCAGCGAAGAAAGTCTCTAGTTTCGAGTTTCAGGTTTCACGTCCGACTTGAAACTTGAAACCTGAAACTGTTTTCACCGGCCTGCCGCTTTATAGCTGATTTTATAGACGAACCCCGCCGTATCGTCCGAAAGATAGAGACTGCCGTCGGGGCCGACGATGAGATCGACCGGCCTTCCCCAGACGACGTCGGTGCCCTTTTCCTGGGCGAGCCAGCCGGTGGCGAAATCCTCCACCCGCTTCGGCTGGCCGTTTTCCATCTTGACGCGCACGACCTTGTAGCCGGTCTTTTTGCTGCGGTTCCACGAGCCGTGCAGCGCGACGAAGAGGTCGCCGTGATACTCCGCAGGGAACTGCTTGCCGGTGTAAAAGGCGAGGCCGAGGGGCGCGGAATGCGCCGGGAGCTTCACCGCGGGCGGCTCGGTCTTCTGGCAGATCTCCGGCGTGCCGAAATCCGGATCGGGCACGCGGTCGGCGATGCAGTTGGGCCAGCCGTAATTCTTCCCCTGGCGGATGATGTTGATCTCGTCGGGCGGCGACTCGTCGCCGAGCCAATCCCGGCCGTTGTCCGTCCCCCAAAGCTCCCTGGTGACCGGGTTCCAGGCGATCCCGACCGAGTTTCTCAATCCGGTGGCGAAGACTTCTTCGCCGCTGCCGTCGGGGTTGTACCGGACGATGGCGGCGCGCCTGGGGTCCTTTTCTTTGCAGACGTTGCAGGACGAGCCGACGGACAGGTAGAGCTTGCCGTCGGGGCCGAACAGGACCGTTCGCGTCGAGTGGCCGCCCTCGGTCAGGTTGGGCACGATCGTGGCGACTTTGCCGGCCGAGTCGCGCTCGCGGAAGGCGTCGACGCGCCAGACTTTCTGCGTTCCCGCGACGTAGAGCTTGCCGTCGTGGAAGGCGAGCCCGTGCGGCCGGTCGAGCTCCTGGATCACGCGATCGACCCGCTCCACCTTGCCGTCGCCGTCGTCGTCGCGGAGCCGCCCCACCCAGCCCATGCCCGGCATGGAGATATAGATCATGCCGTCCGGCCCGACGGTCATAAAGCGCGGCCCGATGAGGCCGCGGGCGAAGACGCGGATCTCGAAGCCCGCCGGGAGCCGGACTCTCTGGGCCAGCTCGGCGTCGGTCAGGTGGGAGATCTCGGCCGCGGAGGCGGGCGCGAGACCGAAAATCAACAGAGTGGCGGAAATGAGCCAGCGCATCGTTTCCTCCTAGGACTTCGGCGGTCCCTCTGCTATATTGGCGGCGCTCCGGCCGATGTCAAGAGCGCATCATGGCAGAAAACCGCTTTCAAGATCTTCCCTTCCAGCACAATGAGATTCTCTTCGGCCACGACTCGACTCCGGGGCTGATCGCGTTCGAGGTCGATGGGCCGGACCGGGTTCGGATATTCCGCCGCGAGGCCGGCCGGGTCTCGTCCGAATCGGTCGGGTTCCGCCCGATGCTGCTGCTTGCGGGCGAGGAGCGCCTGAAGGGCTGGCGCGGCCGGGCCGAGATCGAAGCGCTCTCGGGCGGCGCGCCTTTCAACCGCATCGCCTTTTTTTCCGATTTGAGAGAGCTCGAAGACGCGCGGTTCTATCTGCAAAAGCAGGCGCGGCCAGACGGTGCCGCGCCGGACGCGCCCTACTATTATTTCAGCGATCCGGTCCAGCAGTACCTGCTGCTCACCGGCAAGACGCACTTTCTCGGGCTCGGCTTCGGCGACTTGAAGCGCATGCAGATCGACATCGAGACCTACTGCGACAGCGCCTTCGAGTTCTGCAACCCTCTCCGCGAGTCCGACCGGATCACCGCCATCGCCATGAGCGACTCCACCGGATGGGAGCGGCTCGTCTCCGGCAGGGAATACGGCGAGGCCGCGATGCTCGCCGAGATGGTCCGCGAGGTGCGCGACCGCGACCCGGACGTGATCGAAGGCCACAACCTCTTTCGCTTCGACCTGGAGTATATCGAGGCGCGCGCCCGGAAACACAAAGTCGAGCTGGCGCTCGGCCGCGACGGGTCGCCGCTCAAAAGCCAGCCGGCCCGGACCCAGATCGCCGAGCGGACGATCGGCTACCGGAAGTACGAGATTTTCGGCCGCCACATCATCGACACGTGGCTTCTAGCCCAGCACTACGACGTCTCGGCGCGGGAGCTCGCGGGCTACGGTCTCAAGGACATCGCGCGCCATTTCGGCATCGCCGGCCCGGACCGGACGTATATTCCGGGCGGCAAGACGAGCTGGTACTTCGATCACGACCCCGACACCCTGTTCCGCTACGCGCTCGACGACGTCCGCGAGACCCGCGCGCTGGCGGAGATCCTCTCGCAGAGCTATTTCGTCGAGGCGCAGATTTTCCCCTACAGCTACCAGAACGTGGCGCTCCGGGGCAACGCGACCAAGATCGACTCGCTTTTCCTGCGGGAGTATCTTTTCCGCCGCCGCTCGATCCCGCGCCCGGAGGCGCCCCGCGAGGTCGCCGGCGGCTTTACCGACATCGAATACCAGGGCGTCGCCCGCCGCGTCCTCCACTGCGACGTGACTTCGCTCTATCCGTCGATCATGCTGACCTACGGTTATTTTCCCAAGGCCGACGGCCTGGAGATATCGGCCGGCCTGCTCGGCGACCTGCGCGGCTTCAGGCTCAAGGCCAAGGAGCTGGCGCGCTCGTCGGCCGATAAGGAGGCGCGCCTCTATTTTTCCGCCCTGCAGTCGACCTTCAAGATTCTCATCAATTCGTTTTACGGCTATCTCGGCTTCGACATGGGACATTTCAACGACTACGAGGCCGCCAACCAGGTGACCGCCAAGGGCCGGGAGCTGATCCAGGCGGCGGTCGCCTGGCTCAAGCAAAACGGCGCGACGGTCATCGAAGTCGATACCGACGGGATATACTTCGCGCCCGCAGAAGAGATAAAAACGGCCGGCGACGAGGAGCGGCTGATTCAAGAGCTGGCGGCGACCCTGCCCAAAGGGATCGATCTCGAGCTGGACGGCCGCTATCCGGCGATGTTCAGCTACAAGATGAAAAACTACGCGCTCCTGGACTCGCGGCAGCGGCTCCTCATCAAGGGCTCGGGGCTCCGCTCCCGCGGCCTGGAGCTTTTCCAGCGCCGCTGGATGGAGGAGATGCTGCTTCTCCTGCTCACCGACCAAAGGGAAAAAGTTCCGGCGCTCTACCGCCGCTATGTGGAGGACCTGGACGGCCACCGCATGGACATCGCCCTCTTGATGAAGACCGAGACGCTGCAGGATTCGCTGGCGACCTATCAGGCGAAAATCCGCGAGCAAAAGCGCAACCCGGCGGCGGCCTACGAGCTCGCCTTGAAATCCGGGCGGCCCTACCAGCCGGGAGACCAGATCTCCTACTACGTCACCGGGAAAACGAACAAGATCAAGATCAACGAGTGCTGCAAGCTCGCGGCGGAGTGGGACGCGGCGCGCCCGGACGAAAACGTCGAGCATTACAAAGAGAAGCTCGCCGAGCTGTACGAAAAATTCCGCCCGTTTATCGAGGGGAATACCGAAGACGGAGTCCGGAAATCGGAAGAGAAAGCCGGGCCCGTGCAGCTAAGCCTGCTGGATTCGATTTCCTAATCGCCGGGTTTCGGCCGAGATCTAAAGCAATAGTTTTACGAGCTCGGACTTCCGCTCCTGCAGAAACTGCCGCAGCGCCGCTCCGGCATTCGACAGCTTTCGCCCGCTGCGATAGGCGAGCCAATGGTCGATGGATAGATCCAGATCGTCGACGCTCAGCACCTTGAGAGTTTTTAGCGCCACCTCGTTCCAGAGCAGTCCTTTGGACATGACGGTGACGCCGAGGCCCTGGGCGACGGCGACCTTGATCGCCTCGTGGTTGGAAAGCTCCATGCCCTTGCGCACCTTCAATCCCCTTTGCGCGAAAAAAGCCCGCACCACTTCGCCGCCGGCCGCCTCCGGCTCCCGCAGGATCAACGGCTCTTTGAGCAGATCTTTTAATTTCAGGCCGCGCTTGGAGGCGATCGGGTGCCGCGGCGAGGCCACCGCCACCATGGGGGAGCTGGCGTAAAATTCTCCCGCCAGGCCCGGGCTTTTCGGCTTGCGGCTGAACATGCCCAGCTCGATGATGTCCTCGTTGAGCCAGTACTCGATCTCCGGCGCGATGCCGAACCTCATGTGGATCTCGACTTCCGGATGGAGGCCTCTGAATATTCCGAGGGCCCGCGGAAGCATGTGCGTGCCCAGAGGGCCGCCCGCGGCGACCGCCAGCCGCCCCCGGTCGATATGCAGGAGCTCGTGAACGCCCTGCCGGATGCCTTCGATGCTCGACAGGAGCTGCTGCGCCTGGCCCTTCAAATAGATTCCCGCCTCGGTGAGCTCCACCCGCTTGCCCCGGCGATGGAACAGCGGCGCGCCCAGCCAGTCCTCCAATTGATTGATGTGGAACGAGACGGAAGGCTGGCTCATGTGCAGTATTTCCGCGGCCCGTGAAAAGTTCTTGAGCCGGGCGCATTCCAAAAACACTCGAAAGCGGAGAGTATCCATTTCCAGCTCCGGACAAAAAAGCGGCTAGCGCCACGCTCGCGCTGATAAGCTTATCATAAAATCGAATTGGACAGCCCGAGGCTTCCCGGCTATGCTCGGGACATATTTCGAATGGAGGCTCCCAAATGCTGATCGTGGACTTGGATTCACACTCGAGACCGCGCCCCCAGGATTATACCATCGCCCCAGAGTACCGCCACTTGCGGCCCCGTGTCTACGTCGACCCCAAGGGGAACATCGAAAGGATGTTCGACAACATGGTCGTCAGCGTGCTGACCGCGGGTGAAAAAGAAGTCGCCGAGAAGCTCGGCCGGGCCTCGTGGAAATCCGCCGAGTACGACGGGTCGCTCAGGTACGAACAGGTGAAGCAGGCGGGCATCGACTACCAATTCGTATCCGCCGGCAGCGTCGGGATGTTCACGTATACCGACCTCGCGGTCGGCAGGTCCTTCATCCAGGGCAGCAACAACTTCATTTACGAGCGGTTCATGAAGCCCCACCCGGATACGTTTACCGGCATCCCGCAGCTGCCCTTTCAGGACGTCGCCGCGGCGGGCCAGGAGCTCGAGCGCTGCGTCAACGACCTCGGGATGTTCAGCTTTCTCATGCCGACCAACGTGAACGGCATCGACATGGCGGACCGGTACTGGTGGAACTTCTACGATCGGGTCAGGGAGCTGGGGATCACGGGGATCATCGTGCACGTCGGCACGTTCCATCCCATGTCGCAATGGGTCGGGCACCAGCGGCTGAAGGTCCTCGGACCCGACGGCACCGCGGGCCGGCATATCGTGTCGCAGTCGTTCGAGTATAGCACCAACATTTTAAATCTGATTTTCGGCGGGGTCATGGACACGTTTCCCGAGTTCAAATTCGCGTTTCTGGAAACCGGCGCGGAGTTCGTGATCAATCTCAAGCACCGCATCGAGGAGAACGTCGAGCAGATCCCCTACCTTCAGGACAAATTGACCGGTCCGATCCAAAAATATTTCGACCGGTTTTATTTCGTGGTGGACGACTACCTCCTGGAGGAAAACGGCGCGGGCCTGAATCACGCGATCAAGCACCTGGGCGCGGACCATTTGTTCTTCGGCTCGGACTATCCCCACGTCGACGGCATGTTGGATATGCCCGAAAGATTGAAGGCGGTACCGGGCCTCAGCCCGGAGATACAGGCCAAGATACTCGGTCGGAATACGCTGACGTTTCTCGGGGAAGCGGGGAAAAAACTGGAGCGCTCCCTGGGTGCGGGCGCCGCGCAAAAACAAAAGGGGGCCGGAGCCATGCGCGCCTAGCGAAGATTCGCGGGTCGATGATCCCGGCGCGTCAAGGAGGACGTTCCATGAGGGCGGCGGTCGGATCGACCGCCGAGACCGAGAAAAGAATTTACCGCAGTGCGTGGGTTCTTCGGTCCAGAGGATGGAGACGGGACTTTGAACAGCCGGTCCTCAACCGTGAGTGCGAATGGGATGGTGGTGTCTTCCCAACCGCTCGCCTCGCGAACGGGACTGGAGGTTTTGCTGCGGGGCGGCAACGCGATCGACGCGACCGTCGCCATGGCGGCGGTCCTGAACGTCGTCGAGCCCATGTCGACCGGGATCGGCGGCGACGCCTTCATTCTCGCCTACCTGGCCGGTTCCCATGAAATCAAAGGATTGAACGCGAGCGGCAGGTCCCCCGCCGACGCCGCTCTCGAAGCCTTCAAGCGCCGAAAACTTGACACCGTTCCGGACTCCGGAATATTGCCGGTCACGGTGCCGGGCGCCCTGGACGGCTGGTCGACTATTCTGGATAGCCACGGCAGCTTGAGCCTCGGGGAATTGCTGCAGCCGGCGATACGATACGCGGAGGCCGGTTTTCCCGTCGGCGCGAAAACCGCCCACAAATGGCGCCGGCACCAAAAGAAGCTCGCGGACGCGAACGCGGCCGCCAATTATCTCATCGACGGAGAGGCGCCGAAGGCCGGCCAGACTTTCCGGCAGGAGCGGCTGGCCGCGACGCTCAAGAAAATCGCCCGGGAGGGCAAGAAGGTCTTCTACGAAGGAGAGATCGCCGAAGCGATCGTCAAGTTTTCCCGGCAACGGGGAGGACTGCTCTCTCTCGACGACCTCGCGAGCCACAGCTCCACCTGGGCGGCCCCGCTCCATACGACCTACCGCGGCGCCACGGTTTATGAAATGGGCCCCAACACCCAGGGGGCCACCGTGCTGCAGATGCTCAATATGCTGGAGGCCTTCGATCCGGCCTCGCTCGGCCGCGATACGGCCGCCTATCGCCATCTGTTGATCGAGATCAAAAAACTGGCCTTCGCGGACCGCGACCGCTACATAGCCGACCCCGAGCAGGCGCGCATACCCGTCGAAATGCTCATCGACAAGTCCCGCGCCCGGGAGCAAACGCGGCGGATCGACCCCGGGCGCGCCTCCGTTTACCCCGAAAAACCGGTGGAAGCGGATACCCAGTTTTTCGCCGCCGTCGACCGAGCGGGGAACGCGGTCGCGTTCATCAACAGCCTCTTCGACCCGTTCGGCTGCGGCCTGGTGGCGGGCGACACCGGCGTCCTCCTGCACAATCGGGGCAAATTTTTTTCCCTCGACCCGCGTCATCCCAACTGCATCGCGCCGCGAAAACGGCCCCGCCATACGATCATCCCGGCGCTGGCTTTCAAAAACGACCGGCCTTTTCTCGTCTTCGGCGTGACCGGCGGCGACATGCAGCCGCAGGGCCACGTTCAGCTTCTCGCCGACATCGTCGACTTCGGCATGACGCTGCAGGAGGCGCTCGACGCTCCGCGCGTGAACCACCTGGCGGGCCTGGAGATCGGCCTGGAGAGTCCGGCGGCGGAAAAAGTAAAAGAAGAGCTCGCAGAAAAAGGACATCGAGTCGTCGCGCACGAGGATTTCGGCGTCGGCCAGGGGATCCTGTTCGATCAGGAGCGCGGCGCGCTCGAGGGCGGCTCCGATCCGCGCCACGACGGCTGCGCCATGGGTTTTTAGCGATCACGATTTGCCGGTCAACGGCATCAGGGGGACGTATGAAAATAAATTATCCTATCGGCCTGCTGCTCTTCGCGGTCTTCTTCGGCCGCGGCGTTCCCGCCCGGGCCGAGGAGCGGGTCAGGATCTCCTATTCCAGCGTGAGCGACTCGTACCTGTACGCGGTCATCGCGCAGCAAAAAGGCTTTTTCAAGCAGGAAAAGATCGACGTCGACCTGGTCCGGGTGGCCGGCACGGTGGCGGTCACCGGGCTCGCCACCGACGACATCGAATACACCCTGATGTTTTCCCAGACGATCCAGGCCGCCCTGACGGGCATTCCGGTAAAGGTCCTGGCGAGCTTCACGGACAACTCCACGGGAGCGCTGGTGGCGAAGCCCGAGCTGAAGACGCTTCAGGACATGAAGGGCAAACGGGTGGCGATCAGCTCCTTCGGCGCGGGCGCGCACGTCACCGCGGACCTGATGCTGCGCACCGCCGGCATCTCCGTCGACGCCGTCAAATTCGTCGCCCTGGGGCAGGAGAGCGCGCGGCTCGCCGCCCTGGAGCAGGGGCTGGTCGAGGCGGCCATTTTGAACCCGGCGGGGATCTCGAACGCGGAGCGGCGCGGCTTCCACGTGGTCGCCAGGGCGTACGACCTGTTCACCTTTCCCTACGCCGGCCTCGCCGCCAGCGACAAGAGGATCAAGGAAAAGCCCGAAGAGATTAAAAGAGTCCTGGCCGCCCTGCTGAAGGGCAGCCGCTACATCCGCAGCGATCGGGAAGGCACCCTGCAGGTCATGATGCAGTGGGCGCGGGTGGACAAGCAGACCGCGGCGGAGGTTTACGAGCCGATCCGGAGGATCTCGAGCGACGACGGCGCCATTCCGCCGGGCGGGCTGCGCCTGGCGATCGAGCATTCGCAGAGAAGATTGAAGATAGAGCGCGAGGTATCCCCCGCGCAGGTGGCTAACGACGCGCTCATCAGGGAAGTCCAGAGGGAAATGAAGATCAAGCCCTGAGCCGGGGCGGCGCGCTTTGCTTCGGCCCGGCCTATTTTTCCACCTACAACTCGGGCGGCCCGTCTGATATATTGACAGCGCTCCGGACCCCGGGGCGATTATGGATCGACGCGTAGCGCTCATCACCGGCGGCGCCAAAGGCATCGGACGCGCCGTCGCGCTCGACCTGGCCGCGGCGGGCTGGAACGTGGCGGTCTGCTACCGCACGAGCGACCAGGAGGCGGCGGAGGTGGCCGCCGCGGCGGAAAAAAGCGGCGGCGGGGCGCTGGCGCTCCGGTGCGACGTCTCCGATCCCGAGGCCGCCGTCGCGATGGTCCGGCGGGTGGAAAAAGAGTGGGGCCGCATCGACGCGCTCGTCAACGGCGCGGGCCCCTATCATCGCGTCGAGCTGCTCAAGGAGACCGTCGAGGGCTGGCGCTCGATGTTCGACAACAACCTGCACCCGGTTTTTTATCTGAGCCAGGCGGTCGTGCCCGGCATGACCGCGCGGAAATGGGGCCGGATCGTCTGCTTCAGCATGGCCAACGCCGACCAGCTGATCGGCCAGCCGAATCTCACCGCGCACTACATCGCCAAGGTCGGGCTGCTCGTGCTGGCGCGCTCGCTCGCGCGCCTGGTCGCGCCGCACGGCATCACCGTCAACGCCGTCTCGCCCGGCTTTATCGACACCGGCAGCGCGCCCAAGGACGAGCTCGCGGCGATGGCGCAGCGCATCCCCGCCGGCTACATCGGCTCGGTCGACGACGCCGTCTCGGTCGTGCGTTTTTTACTCTCGGAGGAGGCGCGCTACGTGAACGGGACGAACGTCCATCTCAGCGGCGCGTGGGGAATATAAATAGTTTCAAGTTTAAAGTCTCTAGCTTCAAGCAAGACTTCAACCCCAAACTCGAAACTCAGCGCGCCGTCTCCAGCACCGACGCGAAAATCTCCACCGCCGTGTCGACTTCGGCTTTAGTCACGATGAGCGGCGGGCAAAAGCGGATCGTGCTCTCGCCGCAGCCGAGCAGCAACAGGCCTTTCTCGAACGCGCCGCGCTCGACCCGATTTCGGATCTCCGCCGACGCAAGCTCCACCCCGACCATGAGGCCGAGGCCGCGCACGTCGCGGACGACCGAATGGCGCGGCTGGAGGGCGGCGAGCTTTTCCTTGAGGTAGCTCCCGGTCTCCGCGGCGTTCTTCATCAGGCCGTTTTCGATCAGCTCGATGGTCGCCAGCGCGGCGGCGCAGGCGACCGGGTTGCCGCCGAAGGTCGAGCCGTGGTTGCCGCGCTTCCACGCGCTGATTTCTCCGCGCGCGATCATGGCGCCGAGCGGGAGGCCGCTGGCGATCCCCTTGGCGGCGCAGAGGATGTCCGGCTCGACGCCCGCGTGCTCGCAGGCGAACATCTTCCCCGTGCGCCCGAAGCCGGTCTGGATCTCGTCGGCGACCAGCAGGATGCCGTGGCGGACGCATATCTCCTTCAGCCGGACGAGAAATTCGGCCGGCGGGACGACGTAGCCCCCCTCGCCCTCGACCGGCTCGACGAAGATCGCCGCGACCTCGTCCGGGGCGACTTCGTGGCGGAAGAGCTTCTTCTCCAAAGCCTCGACCCCTTCCATGCCGTAGGGAACGTGGTGCACGTCCGGCAGGAGCGGGCCGAAGCGCGCGCGGTGCGACGAGCGGCTGGCGGTGAGCGAGAGCGCGCCGAGCGTCCGGCCGTGGAACGAGCCCAGAAACGCGACCAGGTGGCTCCGGCCGGTCGCGTAGCGGGCGAGCTTGATGGCGGCCTCGACCGCCTCGGTCCCGGAATTGGTCAGGAAGACTTTCTTGGCCGAAGGACCCGGCGCCAGCCGGGCGAGCTTTTCCGCAAGGCGCGCCATCGGCTCGTAATAAAAGTCGCTGCCGCAAAAATGGAGAAAAAGGCGCGCCTGCTCCTCGATCGCCTGGACGACCTTGGGATGGGAATGGCCGGTGGAGGCCACGGCGATGCCGGCGGTAAAATCGAGATAGAGATTCCCGTCGACGTCCTCGATCGCCATGCCCCGCCCCTCCTTGACGGCGAGCGGGTAGACCCGGCCGTAGGCCGGCGCGGTGTAAAGCTCGTCGCGCGCGATCAACTCCCGCGCCTTCGGGCCGGGCGGCTTGACCTTGATGTCGGGGATTTTATTTTTATTCGGCATTGTCGATCTGCGCCTTCTGCAGCTTGCCCGAATAGTCGACGTAGACCGATTTCCATTCGCTGAAGATGTCGTACACGGTGGTTCCCGCCTCCCGGTGGCCGTTGCCGGTCTCCTTGACGCCGCCGAAAGGGAGATGCACCTCGGCGCCGATGGTCGGGCCGTTGATGTAGGTGATGCCGGCCTCGATGTCGCGCACGGCGCGAAACGCCCGCGCCACGTCTTTGGTATAGATCGAGCTGGAAAGACCGTACGGGGTGCCGTTCAGGACCGCGATCGCCTCCTCGAAGCCCCCGACTTCGATGATCGAGAGCACCGGGCCGAAAATCTCCTCCTGCGCGATGCGCATCGAGGGCGAGACCCGGTCGAAGATCGTCGGCGGGTAAAAATAGCCGTCGATCCATTTTTTTTCTTCGGGAATCGCGCCCCCGGTGAGGAGCCGGGCGCCCTCGTCCCGGCCGGTCTGAACGTAGCGGTGGACTTTTTCGCGCGCCGCCTGGTTGATGAGCGGCCCCATCTCGACCGTCTCGTCCAGGCCGGCGCCGATTTTTATTTTATTCGCCCGCTCGACCAGCCGATCGGTCAGCGGCTGCTTCACGTCGCGGTGCACGATCAGCCGGCTGGTGGCGGTGCAGCGCTGTCCGGTGGTGCCGAAGGCGCCCCACAGCGCGCCTTCCAGGGCGAGGTCGAGGTCGGCGTCCTCCATGACGATCTGGGCGTTCTTGCCGCCCATCTCGAGCGCTACCCGCTTTAAATCCCGGCCGCACGAGGCGGCGATCTCCCGCCCGACGGCCGACGAGCCGGTAAACGAGATGAGCTGGACGGCCGGATGGCGGACCAGCGCCGCGCCGGCTTTTTCCCCGCCGTGGACCAGGTTGGCGACGCCCGGCGGGATGCCCGCCTCTTCGAGGACTTCGAACAGCAGGACCGCCGAGAGCGGCGTGTCTTCCGCGGGCTTCAGCACCGCCGTGTTGCCGCACAAAAGCGCCGGGAAGAGCTTCCAGGTGGGGATCGCCAGGGGAAAATTCCACGGCGTGATGAGCCCGCACACCCCCACCGGCGCGCGGATCGACATGGCGAACTTGTCCGGCAGCTCGGCCGGCGTGGTCGCGCCGAAGAGCCGCCGTCCCTCGCCCGCCACGTAAAAGGCGGTATCGATGCCTTCCTGGACGTCGCCGCGGGTTTCCTTGAGGATCTTGCCCATCTCGCGGGTCATCGCCCGCGCGATCTCCTCTTTCCGCCGGCGGAGAATCTCCCCCACCCGGTAGAGCAGCTCGCCGCGCCGGGGCGCCGGCGCCAGCCGCCACCCCGGCAGGGCCTTTTTGGCGGCGCCGACCGCCGCGTCGATATCCTCCGCCCCCGATTCGGGGAAGAGCCCGATCAGATCCTTCCGGTCGGCCGGGTTGCGGTCCTCGAAAGCCGCGCCGGACTTTCCCGGAACCCACCTGCCGTCGATGTAGTTCTTATGTATCTCGGCCATAGGCTCGCGCCCAAAACAGCTTGCAAAGACCGCTTTCATTTTAGTAAGCTGCCCCGGTAAACACAACCGCCTCCACCGGAAAGCTGCCCGGGCCTCGCCCGTAGTGAGCTGGAGATTATGAAGTTTACCAGCGGGTCCATCGCGGCGCACCGCTCTCGGCCGGGGAAGAGCGGCCGGTCCGCCTTTTCTTTCAGCCCGCCGCCGTTACCCGGCGCCATCGACGACCCGCTGCGAGCAATTATTTTGCCTTAGAAGGCGATCGTCCGCACGCCGCATTTATGAATCTACAAGAAATCTGCCTCGCCCTCACCCGGGAGCTTCACAAGCTCGTGCCCTACGATCGGGCGGCGATCAACCTGCCCCACGACGACGGGGTCTACTTCAGCGTCTACGCCGAAGAGTCCCGCCTGCCGGGCTCGGCGATTCCGGAAGGGGTCTCGGTGGTGGACGGAACCGCCACCGGCTGGGCGCTCCAGCAGCGCGCGCCCGTGATCTGCCGGGACGTCCTCGAGGACGATCGTTTTCCGCTCACCCACAAGAGATACCGGACGGTCGGCATCCGCTCCTATGTGATCCTCCCCCTCATGGCCGGGGACGAGGTGCTGGGCGTATTGAATCTGGGCAGCACGGCGGCCGGCCGCTTCGGCCCGAAGGAGATCGACATCCTCTCGCCGGTCGCGGCGATCCTCTCCCGGGCGATCGAGAACTCGCGCCTGTACGAAGAGTCGCAGAAGCGCGAGGAGATGCAAAAGCTCCTCAAGGAATTGAGCCAGGACATCACGTCCCTGGACATCGACAGCCTGCTGCAAAAGCTCACCAAAAAAATCCGCGCCGTCCTCGGGGCCGACGTCTCCGACTTCCGGCTGATGGAGGAAGGCGAATGGCGCTCGCTCGGCGTGTCGGGCACGGAGGCCGGACTCCTCCAGCCCGGCGGCGCGGGGGCCGGCCGGGGATTGTCGCGATCGGTATTGCAAAACCGCCGGCCGCTTGCGATCCCGGACATGATGGCCGGGGACGCGCGGCGCTCGGAGCGCTCGATCACGACGCGCCACGGTTTTCGCGGCTATGTCGGGCGTCCTCAGGGTTTTGACCTACGAGATCCGCCGTTTCACCCCGGCCGAGGTCGATCTGTTGGAGCAGCTGGCCGGCGGCGCGGCGATCGCCATCGAAAACGCCCGGCTGTTCAAGGAGGTCCGGCAAAAATCGCGGGACCTGGAAGCGACCAACCTGCGCCTCGACTCCCTCCTGCGCGAGCAGAGCGCGATGCGCGAGGTCTTCTCCCGCATCAACCTCCTGGACCTCGACCAAATGCTGGACCAACTGGCCGGCCATGCGATGCGTCTTCTCGGCGTCGACAGCGTGCTGGTCTTGCTGGCTGAAGGGGAGGCGCTCCGCACCGTCTTCGCCCTGGGCCGGGGCGCGGAGATCCAACGGGGCCGCGTGCAGCCGCTGGGGCGGGGCCGCTCGGGCTGGGTCATGAAAAACCTAAAGCCCCTGGCGGTCGAGAATATCACCCGGGACCCCGAGTTCGGACAGGGACGCGTGCTCAGGGAAATCGAGATGAAGGGCTATCTCGGAATCCCCCTGATCTCGCGCCGCCAAAAAGCGATCGGGCTTTTGGTCGCCACCACGCTCGCGGAAAGAGCGTTCAGCCGGGACGAAATCGCGGTGGCCGAGCAGTTCGCCGCCGGCGCCGCCATCGCGATCGAAAACGCCACCCTGCTCGAAGAGGCGATCGAGAAATCGCTCCACCTGGAGACCCTCATCAAGGTCAACCACGACGTCGCTTCGCTGCTGAAAAAGGACGTCCTGCTGCCGCGCATCGCCAACGAGGCGCAGAATTTTTTGAGCGTCGACGGCGTCATCTTTCGCCTGATCGAGGACGGCCGGCTGGTGACGGCGGGCCACGCGGGCGCGGACGACCTCGCGGAGATGGTTCACGCCCTGCCGCTCGGCCAGAGCATCTCGGGAAAAATCGTCGCGGAAAACCGGCCCATCGCGGTCCGCGACCTGCTCGAGGACGAGGCGCTGATCGAGGAGCACCGCAGGATTTTAAGCCGGGCGGGCTACCGCTCCTTCCTCGGCGTGCCGCTCCGGCTCGGGCACAGCGTGATCGGCACCCTCAACCTGTATTCCAAACAGGAGCGGGAGTTTCGCCCGGAGGAGATCCGGCTCATCACCGCCTTCGCCGATCAGGCCGCCATCACCATCGAGAACGCCCGGCTGTTCGAGGAGGTGCAGAGCAAGTCCGCGGAGCTGGAGGACGCGTTCAGGCTGAAAACGGATTTTTTGAACGCGATGGCGCACGAGCTCCGGACGCCCCTCAACGTGGTGATCGGCACGCAGCAGCTCCTGCTCGACGGCTCCTACGGCGGCCTCCAGAACGAGCAGCAGCGGGCGGTCGAGCGCATCGGCCGCTACGCGGGCGAGCTGCTCGCGCTGATCAACGAGATCCTCGATCTGATGCGCCTCGACGCGAAAAAAGTCCCCCTGCATTGCGAAGAGTTCTCGGCCCGCGAGCTCGCGGAAGAGCTGGAGCTGTCCTTCGATCCGCTGGCGCGGGGAAAAGGGCTCGCGCTCGGCTTCACGATCGATCCCGGCGTGCCGCGCCTGAAAAGCGACCGCGGCAAAATCCGGGAGATCCTGCAAAACCTGCTCGCCAACGCGGTCAAATACACCGAAAAGGGAAAAGTGGAGCTCGGGGTCCGGCTGGAAAAGCCCGCGGCCGACGCCCGGGACCGGCGGGTCGCGTGGTCGGTCAGCGACACCGGCATCGGCATCGGCGCATCCGACCTGCCCCGCATCTTCGAGCCTTTTTATATGGCCGAAGAGGTGGACCGGAGGAAATATCCGGGCAGCGGTCTCGGCTTGAGCATCGTCAGCCGCCTCGTGGAGCTGCTCGACGGCGCGGTCCGGATCGAAAGCGCCCCGGGCAAGGGCTCGACCTTCACGGTCACGCTCCCCGCCGTCCATCGCGCGGAGCTGGAATAGCCGGCGGGGTTTTGCCTTTTACCTTTGACTTTTTACTTTCTTCCAGCGCGCGCCAGACTCTTTCCGGCGTGAGCGGCAAGTCGTAGAGCCGGACGCCGACGGCGTTGTAAACCGCGTTCGCCACCGCGGAGGCCACCGGCATGAGCCCGCCCTCCCCCATGCCCTTGGAGCCGAACGGGCCGGGGCCGTTCCCGTTTTCCATCAGGATGGTCTGGAAGTCGCCCGGCAGATCGAGAGAGTTCGGCACGCGGTAGTCGATCAGGTTGGGATTCAAGAGCTGGCCGTTCTGGTAAATCATCTCCTCCAGGAGCGTGTGGCCGACGGCGAACATCACCGCGCCTTCGTCCTGCCCCTCGCACTGGACCGGGTGGATCGCCCGGCCCACGTCGGCGATCGAGACGTATTTCAAGAGCTTGATCCGGCCGGTGTCGCGGTCGACTTCCACCTCCGCGCCGCCCCAGCCGATCTCCCAGAAGGTGGTCGGCGAGCCGAGCGCGGCTTTGGCGCTTTTGATATCCTGATAGGAGCCTTTGCCGATGATCTCCCCGGCGTCGGCGCCGAAGTTTTTGGCGATGACCGCGTTGTAGGAGATCTTTTTCCCCTTGCGGCTGTGGACGTGGCCGTCTTCGAGCCGGAGATCGGCCGGCTTCTCGCCCAGCGCCTTGGCCGCCGCGGCGACGAGCTGGCGCTTCAGATCCGCCGCCGCGCGCTCGACGCAGAGGCCCATCACCACCATCGAGCTGCTGGCGTTGGTGCCCGGATCGTAGGGGATGGTGTCGGTGTCGAGCTGGGCCGTGGCGATGCGGTCGAGCGGCAGCGCGAGCACTTCCGCCGCCACCTGGCTGAGAGCGGTGCGCGAGCCCTGCCCGAGCTCGACCGTGCCGGTGAGCAGGACGACGCTGCCGTCGGAGATCATCTTGGCGGCGGCGGAGGCGAATTTATAGGTCCCGCCGCCGTCCTTCATGCAGCAGGCGAGCCCCTTCCCCCGGTTGGCGCCGGGGCTTTTTCTCTTCCAGCCGATCTCTTTCGCCGCGCGGAGAAGCCCCTCTTTCAAGTCCGCGTCGACCGGGGTGTCCCCGGGGGTGTAGAGGTCGCCCTTCTTGAGCAGGTTTTTAAGCCGGAACTCGAGCGCGTCGAGGCCGAGCTTTTCCGCGATGATGTCCATCTGCGACTCGTACGCCCAGGTGACCTGGAGCGTGCCGAAGCCGCGGAAGGCGCCGCCCGGCGCCGTGTTGGTGTAGACGGTGTAGGCGTCGGACTTGGCGTGGGGAATGCTGTAGGGCCCGAGCGCGCGGTAGCCGGCCTTCTGGGTGACGCGCGGCCCGGCGTCGGCGTAGGCGCCGGTGTCCATGTGGATCTCGCACTCGCGCGCCAGCAGGCGGCCGTCCCGGGTCACGCCGGTCTTGATGCGGAAGCGCGCCGGATGGCGCGTGACGCTCTTGAAGCTCTCTTCGACGGTGAGGACGACCTTGACCGGCCGGCGCGCCTTCCAGGACAGCGCCGCGGCCAGGGGCTCGGGCTTGACCGACAGCTTGCCGCCGTAGCCGGCGCCGACGTAGGGCACGATGACGCGCACGCGGTTGAGCGGCATGCGGAAGATCTCCGCGATATGCTCGCGCAGCGTGAAGGGGTCCTGGCTGGAGGCCCAGAGCGTGATCCGGTCGCTCTCGACGTGGGCGATGACCGCGTGCGGCTCCATCGAATAGTGCTGCACGCGGGGAAAGGTGAAGACGTGCTCGAAGACGTGGGCCGATTTTTTAAACCCCTCCTCGACGTCGCCCCGGGCGTAGCTGAACTGGTAGCAGATGTTCGTGCCTTTGAATTTTTCCGGCGCCTTGTACATGTGGCCGTGGAGCTCGCCGCCCGCGGCGGCGCTCTCGTGGATGAGCGGCGCGCCGGGCTTGAGCGCGTCCTCCAGCCGGTCGATCGCCGGCAGCTCCTCGTATTCGACCTCGATCAGCCCGAGCGCCTCCTCGGCGGTCGCGGCGTCCACCGCCGCCACGCCGGCGACCGGATCGCCGACGAACCGGACCTTGTCCACCGCCACGATCGGCTGGTCCTTGTAGGCCGCGCCGTAGTAATAATTGAGCGCGCCGAGGTCGGCGCGCGTGACGACCGCGACGACGCCGGGAAGCCGCTCGGCTTTCCGCGCGTCGATCTTCACGAGCCGGGCGTGCGGAAGCGGGCTCCGGAGGATCTTCCCCGCCGCCATGTTGGGGATCTCGACGTCGACGGTGTAGAGCGCCCTCCCGGTCGCCTTGTCCTTGCCGTCCACGCGCGGCAGACGGTGGCCCACGACTTTCATGCCGTTTTTCGCTTTCATGGAATGACTCCCCGTTGTTTTAACCGGCCTGTGGATGCGGATAAAGCCGCCGACTGTAGATGCCGCTATTTCGCGCTGCCATATTGCCGGCGCACCAGATCGAGCGCCTCGTCTTTGCCGCGGATCTCCCCTTCGAGCTGGGCCTCGCGGACGCGCTCCAGGATTTCGTGGAACAGCGGCCCGGGAGGGTAGCCCATGGCGATCAAATCTTTGCCTGTAATGACCGGCTCGGGATGAATCTCCTCGGGCTTCAGCTCGGCCATCTTGCGGCGGCAGAAATCATAATATGCGAGATCGCCGTTCGACGCCAACGCGTCGATCCGGGTGAGCTCGAGCAGCTCTTCGATGCCCTCCTCGGCGAGAAAGCGCTTGAGCGTGCCGAGGCGCATCTTGGGCGCCTGCGTGTGGCGCAGATGATTTTTCACCAGGTAGGCGACCCGCTCCCAGACCGCCCGGCTCCGCTTGAGGCGCTTTAAAATCTCGATCGCCGTCTCGGCGCCCTTTTCGGTGTGGCCGTAGAACGTGACGCGCCCCTCCTTCCGCCCGGCCGCCGCCGGCTTGCCCACGTCGTGAAGCAGCGCGCCGTAGGCGAGGGTTTCCGTGGGCCCGGCGAGATGCGACAGCGCGAGCATCGTGTGCGCGAACACGTCGCCCTCCGGGTGGTAGTCCGGAGTCTGCTCCACGCCCTTCATTTGGGCGATCTCGGGCAGCACGACGGAGAGAAGGCCGGTCGCGTCGAGGATCTCGAAGCCCCGGCGCGCGCCGCCTTCGGTCAGGATGCGGGTGATCTCCTCGCCGATCCTCTCCCAGGAAACCAGCGCGATGTTCGGCGCCTCGGCGCAAATCGCCGCGAGCGTATGCTCCTCGATGTCGAAGCCGAGGCTCGCGGCGAAGCGCGCGGCGCGAATCATGCGCAGGCGGTCCTCCGAGAAGCGCGCGCGCGGCGCGCCGATGGCGCGGATGAGGCGCCGGGCGAGGTCGTCCTTGCCGCCGGCGAGGTCGATCAGCCGGTCCGCCAGCGGGTCGTACATCATGCCGTTGATGGTGAAATCGCGGCGGCGGACGTCCTCTTCCAGGCCGGCGAAGCGGACGCTGCTGGGCCGGCGGCCGTCGAGGTAGGGGCCGTCGTGGCGGAACGTGGCGACCTCGAAGGAGTCGCCGTCGTCGAGGACCAGGATGACGCCGAACTCGGCGCCCACCCGGACCGTCCGGGGAAAGATTTTTTGGATCTCTTCGGGCAGCGCGGCGGTGGCGATGTCGTAGTCCTCGGGCGCCTTGCCCAAAAGCATGTCGCGCACCGAGCCGCCGGCGAAATAGGCCTCATGGCCGGCTTCGGCGAGGCGCCTGACGATAGCAATGGCTTTTTCCCGGCGCGTCACGGACGGACCTCGGGAAAGGGGGCGGAAAGAAGGTTCGGGAAGAGCGGAATTACTGAACGGTCACGCTTTGGCCGGCGAGAAATTCCTGGACCTTGCCCTGCAGCTCCTGGAAAGTGAACGGCTTGACGATGTAGTCGTTGCATCCAGCGTCCATGCAGGTCTTGAGATCGTGGTCCCGGAACAGCGCGGTGGCGGCCAGAATCGGGATATTCTGGGTGTCGGGATGGGAGCGGAGCAGCCGCGTCGCCTCCCGGCCGTCCATGCCGGGCATCATGATGTCCATCAGGATCAGCTGGGGCTTTTCCGAGACCGCTTTCTCCACGCCTTCCCGGCCGTGTTTCGCGGGAATGGCGGAAAACCCCATCAACTCCATCTGCCAGATAAGCAACTCCCGCATATCCGGGTGGTCTTCAACTACGAGGACCTTTTTCATTTAAGAGTCGCCTTTCTGTAGAAGAGAACGCGGTCTGGCTGCTACAGATTCAAAACGTATGCTAATCACTGCATGACATTTACTATAGCCCCTTATCGGTGTCAAGCGAACTCTTGCCGAGAGCGGCTTTCGCCTGATCCGCGACCACGATGACGATGAGCCGCTCGGGATGGAGATAGGCTTTGGCGACTCGAAGCACGTCGTCCCTGGTAACTTTGCGAATTATATCAGGATATTTGTCGGGATAATCGAGGCCGAGAGAAAAAAACTCGACTTGGGCGAGAAAATTGGCCACTTTTCGGTTGGTATCGAAGCGCAGCGGAAAGCTGCCGATCAGGTAATCGAGGGCATCTTTTAGCTCCTCCTCTGTGACCCCCTGCTCCTGCATGCGGCGCATCTCCATAATGGCGAGGCGAATCGCCTCGGCGGCGCCGTCGTTCCTCGTCTGCATGACGACCTCGAAGCTGCCGGCGTATTTTTGCGGCTCGAAGTCGCTGTAGACCGAATAGGCCAGGCCGCGCTCGGTGCGGATCGAGTCCATCATATGGGAGGAAAAGCCGCCGCCGCCGAGAATGTAGTTCATCACCTGGATGGCGTAATAGTCGGGATGCGACCGCGTGACCCCTTCGTGCCCCATGATGATGTTGGCCGGCGGGCCGGGAACGGGCTTCGGCGGCGGCTCCGCCGGGGCGCCCCCCTTTTGCCACGGCTGGAAGGCCCGGCGGAGCTTTTCGACGATCTCCTTCTCGGAGACGTCGCCGACGACGGCGAGAATGGCCCGGTTGGGCCGGTAATATTTCCGGTAAAAGTCGAGCAGCCCGGCGCGGTCGGCGCGCTTGACGGAGTCCGCCGTCCCCTCGACCGGACGGCCGTAGGGGTTGTCGGGGAAAAGCGCTTCCATGAATTTGACCTCGGCGATATGGCCCGGCTGCTCGTCCGCGGCGCGGATCGCGGCGATGACCGCCTGCTTCTGCCGCTCTATCTCTTCGTCGGGAAAAGAGGATTCGGTCAGCACTTCCGCCAGCAGCTGGAGCCCGGCGTCCAGGTCTTTTTTGAGCAGCGTCAGGCTCACCGTGGCGCTCTCTTCGCCGCAGCCGGTGGAGAGGCTCGCGCCGAGAAAATCCAGCGCGTCGGCGATTTGGGTGGCGCTGCGCTTGTCGGTGCCGTAGGTCAAAAGGCGCGCCGCGAGATTGGCCAGGCCGGCGCGCTCCGCCGGGTCGAGGCGCGACCCCGCCTCGACGAGCAGGCTAATGGTCACCATCGGCAGCGCCTTCTGCTCCGAGGTCACGACCACGAGGCCGTTGTCGAGCACCGAGCGCGACGGCGAAAGCCGGGCGCCGGCGTCGCCCGCCGGGAAAAAGAGCGCCAGCAGGCCGGTCAGCGCGATGAGTTTTTTCACTTTTTTTCCGCGTCCCCTTTGGCCTCTTTGTCCGCTTTGGTGGGGATCAGCGTCCCGATCGTGCGCCGGTCCGGATCGAGATATTTCTTCGCCGCCCGGAGCACGTCCGCCGCGGTCACGGCGCGAATCCCGGGGAGGTAGCTCTCGATCAGCTGCCATTTCGACACCGACTCGAACTGGCCGAGCCGCATCGCCTGGCCGAAGACCGAATCCTGGCCGAAGACAAACGCCGCCTCCACCTGGTTTTTCGCCTTCTCGAGCTCGCGCGCGCTCACCGGCTCCGACTTGACCCGGGCGATCAGGTCGTCGATCGACTGCTCCACCTGGGCGACTTCCTTGTCCGGCATCACCTGCGCGGTGATCCCGAAGCTGCCGGGCCCGATGACGAGGCCGTCGTAGTCGGCGTCGACGCCGGTGACGAGCTGCTTTTCGTAGACGAGATTTTGATATAGGCGCGAGCTCCGCCCGCTGGCGAGGATGGTCGAGAGGAGATCGAGCGCGTAGGCGTCCGGGTTGAGCAGATTCGGCGCATGATAATAGAGCGCCCGGAGCGGCAGCTCGGCCTCTTTTTTAAGCGCGGCGCCCCGCTCGCCCTGCTGCGGCGGCTCTTCGAGCGTCACCTTCGGCGGCTCCGGACCGCGCGGGACCTTGCCGAACTCCTGCCTGATCTTGGCGAGGATGTCTTCGGTCGAGAAGTCCCCCACCACGACGACGTAGGCGTTGTTGGGAATATAGTACGTCTTGTAGTGGCGGATCAGGTCTTCGCGCGTGAGGTTCAAGATATCCGACATCCAGCCGATCACCGGCCGGCGGTACGGATAGACGGTGTACATGACCGCCGCGGCCACCTCGCCGAGCGCGGCGGCGGGGTTGTCGTCGGTGCGGAGCCGCCGCTCTTCCATCACCACGCTTTTCTCGGCTTCGAAAGTCGGGCCGTCGAGGATCGCGTTGGCCATGCGGTCGGCCTCGAGCGCGATCTCGATGGCGATCTTCTCCCGGCTCATGGTGGCGAAGTAGACCGTGTAATCCTGCGAGGTGAAGGCGTTCGAGTTGCCGCCGTTCTTGGCGATGATGCGCGCGTACTCCTCGGGCTTTACGGTGGGCGTCCCTTTGAACATCATATGCTCGAGGAAATGGGACAGGCCGCTCTTGCCGTCGATCTCGTTCCGGGACCCGACGCGGTACCAGATTTGAAACGTGACCGCCGCGCTCTTGTGGTCTTCCAACAGCAGGACTTTAAGCCCGTTGTCGAGCACCGCCTCGCGGACCGGAAAGTTCTGGGCCCGGGCGGGCGCGAGCGAAGCCAGGAGAAAAAAGAAGGACAAAAGGAAACGGCGCATTGGTTCAGGAATACAGGAATGCCGGTAAAGCGCAAGAGAGTTGCCGCCAAAACCGGGGCCAATCTATTGCAAAAACCCGTGACTATCTTGACAGAGCCGATAGCGCCTGTTAATAACGGCTTTGTCTTACGACCTTCATGAGCGCTCCAGACCCAACCCCGTGGAAAAAAGTCCTCGCCGAGCCGGGGCCGGACGGACACATCGTCGAGCTTTATCAGGACGACCGGTTTTTCGGCGCGGCCGTGAGCCATTTTACGGCCGAGGGGCTGGCGCGCGGCGATGCGATCATCATCGCCGCCACGGCGCCGCATTGGGACAACATCGCGGGCCGCCTGGCCGCCCAAGGATTCGACCCCGCGGAGCTCGTCCGCCGCGGCCGGCTCACCCGTCTCGACGCCGACGAGACTCTCCCCAGGTTCATGGTCCGCAACATGCCCGACGGCCTGACTTTCAAGCGCCTCGCCCGCGCGACGATCAAGCAGGCGCGCGCCGACGGCCGCTACCCCCGCGTCCGCTGGTGGGGCGAGATGGTGAACGTGCTCTACGTCGGCGGCAACGCGCGCGGCTCGAACCGCCTCGAGGAGCTTTTCGACGAGGGGGCGCGCGAAGAATCGATCCCTATTTTCTGCTCTTTTCTGATGGACAAATTCGACCGCAGCGTTTACGACGGCCCGCTGCAAGACATCTGCCGCACCCACAGCCACCTGATCCCGGCGGAAGACTACGAGTTTTTCAGAGAATGCGTGGACCGCGCCCTGGCCGAAGTTTTCCGCGCCGACAAGGCTGCGCTGCTGGACGCGCTGGTGCTCTGCAAAGAGTGGTCGGGCCCCGGGATGCCGCCTTCCCAGGCGCTGCTCCTCGGGCTGAACGAAGCGCTGCCCGACGTCGCCGCGCGCGTGATGGCCCGGGCGCGCGACTACGAGCGGGGGCTTGAGGCAGGAAACCGCCATGGCCGATGACGCGCGCCTGAGCTACACCACCGACTGCGGCATCCCCGGCCTCGGGAAAATCCCCTGGGGCAGCCACTTCTGCCAGGTTTATTCCAATCGCCGGGAGCTGGTCGAAGCGCTGGTCCCCTACTTTCAAAGCGGGCTCCGCAACGACGAGCGCTGCCTCTGGATCGCCGCCGACCCGCTGGCCGCCGCCGACGCCGAAGCGGAGCTCGGAAAGGCCGAGCCCGGGCTCGCGCGCATGAAGCGAGACGGGCGGATCGAGATCCGGGAAGCGGGCGCCTGGTACTCGGGCGTTCAGGGCTTGAACGAGCTTGCCGCCAGATGGCTCGAGGAAGAAGAACGGGCGCTGGCCGGGGGCTATCGAGGGCTTCGCATCGCCGGCAACGCGGGTTTTCTCCGGCGCGAGAGCTGGGACGCCTTCATGGCCTACGAAAACGCCGCCACCAGGGCGTTTCGAGACCGCCGGATTGTCGCGCTGTGCAGCTACGACTTCGCCCAATGCGAGCCGACCGATCTTTTCGAGGCGGTCCGCAGTCACTTCTTCACGTTCGGCTGCCGGGACGAGAGCTGGCAAGTCCTCGAGCCGGGCTTTTCCGATCGCTTTATTCCCTAGTCTCTTCCCCGACCGATAGCTCGCGCGCCGGCCCGCAAGTTGACACCACCGGCGCGGGGAAATAGGATGCATTTTTCGGAGGGACGCATGCACGACGTGACCGACATGAGAGGATTCATCCGCTGTCTCGAAGAGATGGGCGAGGTAAAAACCTTCAAGGGCGTCGATCTCAAGATCGAGGTCGGCGCGCTGACCGAGCGCGCGGCGGAAAAAGAAGGCCCGGCGCTCGTCTTCGACGGCTTCAAGGGCTATCCGCCCGGCTTCCGCGTGGTCTCCAACCTGTTCCGCACCTGCCGGCGCACCGCCCCGGCGATGGGGCTCGACGGCGATTTGACCGGCGTCGATTTCCTGCACGCCTGGAGAAAAAAGCTCGCCGCGTTCAAGCCGGTCCCCGTCGAGCAGGTCGAGGGCGGCCCGGTCTGCGAGAATCAGATGGAGGGAGACCAGGTCGATCTCTACAAGTTTCCCACGCCGAGCTGGCACGAGCTCGACGGCGGCCCCTACATCGGCACCGGCTGCGGCGTCATCACCCGGGACCCCGAGACCGGGAAGATCAACATCGGCACCTACCGCGTCATGGTCCAGAACAAGAACACGGTGTCGGTGAAGATGAACATGGGCAAGCACGGCCGGCTCGCCTTCGAGCGGAGCCGCGCCGCCGGGAAGCCGCTGCCGGTCGCGATCACGCTGGGCCAGGGGCCGAGCGTTTTTCTCGCCGCGCAGATGCCGCTGCCGCCCGACGTGAACGAGTACGAGTTCGCCGGCTTTCTCCAGGGCTCTCCCGTGCCGGTGCTCCGCGGCGCCGCGACCGGCCTCCCGATCCCGGCCAACGCGGAGATCGTCCTGGAAGGCGAGATGCCGCCGATGGCGGATAAGGACATGCCGCGCGAGGGGCCGTTCGGCGAGTGGCCGGGCTATTTCACCGAGGCCAACGTCGGCGAGACGCCGATCATGAACGTCAAACGCGTCTATTACCGGAACGATCCGATCCTGCTCGGCGCGCCGCCGCTCAAGCCGCCGGCGAGCTATCTGCCGATCGCGCTCGGCGCCGCCACGCTCTGGGAGCAGCTGGAGAAGGCCGGCATCCCGGAAGTCAAAGGCGTCTGGGGCTTCGTCTACGGCGGCCAGCCGGGGCCGTTCACGGTGATCAAGATCAAGCAGCGCTACGCCGGCCACTCGAAGCAGGCGCTCATGGTCGCCGCCGGCGCGCGCGCCGGCGCCTACGGCGGCAAGTTCGTCGTCGTCGTGGACGACGACATCGACATCGCCAACCCGTACGACGTGATCTGGGCGATCGCCACGCGCTGCTACGTGCGCGACGGCATCGACGTCATCAAGAGCGTCTGGGCCTCGGTGTGCGAGCCGGCGATGCCGCCGGAGGAGCGTTCGCCCAAGGGCTACGTCTCCGACCGCGTGCTGATCGACGCCTGCCGCCCGTTCCGCTGGATGGACGATTTCCCGGCGGTGAACGCCTTCGAGAAAGAGATCAAGGATGAAGTCGAAAAGAAGTGGCAGCTCTGACGGCGGCGGAAAAAAGCTGATTTAAAAATGGGCGCGCTGGAGACACTCAGCCTCGCGATGGGCGCCGCCTGGACCTCGGGCATCAATCTCTACGCCACGGTCGCGGCGCTCGGCATCGCCGGGCGGGCCGGGATGATCCAGCTGCCGCCCGGCCTCGAAGTCCTGATGGACCCGCTGGTGATCGCGGTCGCCTGCGTCATGTACGTGGTCGAGTTTTTCGCCGACAAAGTTCCCTATGTGGACAGCGGGTGGGACGTATTGCACACGTTCATCCGCGTGCCCGCCGGCGCGCTCCTCGCCGCGCGCGCCCTGGCGCCGGCGAACCCGGCGCTGGAGGTGGCCGCGATCCTCGCGGGCGGCGCGGTCGCCCTGGCCGCGCACGGCACCAAGGCGACGCTCAGGCTCGCGATCAACGCGAGCCCGGAGCCGTTCAGCAACTGGGCGGCGAGCCTCGGCGAGGACCTCTCCGTGCTCGCCGGACTGTGGCTCATCTTTCATCACCCGGTCGTCATGCTGCTTCTGATCGCCGGCTTTCTCGCCCTGGCGGTCTGGCTGATTCCCAAAATATTCCGCCTGGCCAGGCGCGGCTTCCAGGCGCTCAGAGAGCGGTTGCGGAAGAAAGAGCCGGCGGCGCCGGCGCCATCATGAAAGACGAAAAGAACAGCGCTTATCCGCCGGTCCCGTTGACCCTGGAGGGATCCTACATCCTACACCAGATGTTCCGCGTGCGCTGGCCGGCCTGGAAGGCGCTGAGCGAAGCCGCGAGAAAAGCGGCGCTGGAAGAGGCGGCGGGTCTGCTCGGAGCGATGGAGCAGGTGAAAGAGGAGCCGAGCGCGGCCTTTTCCATGCTCGGGCACAAAGGCGATCTTCTGCTGATTCACTTTCGCCGCGCGCTGGAGGGGTTGAACGGCGCGGAGCTGGAAGTCGCGAACCTGAAGCTGGCGGAATTTCTCGAGCCCACGACTTCGTATCTCTCGGTCGTCGAGCTGGGGCTCTACGAAGCGACGGTGCGGCTGTACGAGAGCTTGAAGGAAAAAGGGCTCGAGCCCGGCTCGCCCGAATGGGTCCAGGCGGTCGAGGCCGAGGTCGCGAGCCAGAGAAAAATCGCCGCGCCGCGGCTGTTCACGCCGATCCCGGCGCGCCGCTACGTCTGCTTTTATCCGATGAACAAGCTCCGCGGCGAGGTCAAGAACTGGTACTCGGCGCCGCTCGCGGAGCGGCAGAAGATGATGGCCGACCACGGCAAGATCGGCCGGAAATACGCCGGCCAGGTGACGCAGATCATCTCCGGCTCGATCGGCCTGGACGACTGGGAATGGGGCGTCGATCTCTTCGCCGACGACCCGCTGGTGTTCAAAAAACTGGTTTACGAGATGCGCTTCGACGAGGCCAGCGCCGCCTACGGCCAGTTCGGCGCGTTCTTCGTGGGGATACGGCTGCCGGTCGATAGGCTCGGGATGTTTTTAGAAGGCAAGAATCCGGCCGCGAGCGCTTCCTGACGCGTGATTACTCTTCCGTTCGCTTCGGGCCGTTAGTCAAGCCTGGACCCCCGCTTTCGCGGGGGTGACGACTCTCTTTTGCCCGCTCTCCAGTGATACTCCGAGCTGCGAAATTACTACCGGAGGCCTCCTTTTGAGTCATTACCGCGAAGCGGGAATCCAGAATTGTTCTGAGGGAGATCTCGATGAGCCGCGGGCAGATCCAAAAGTAATTAGCCCCCGATCCGCTCCAGCCAGTCCTCGTGCAAGTCCACCCGGAGCTTGTCCGGCGCCGCCCCGCCGAAAACGTCCTTCACTTCGAACGCCACGGTGTAAAGCGGCGGATAGAGGTCGCGGTGGTCGCGGAGGTTGCCGATCACGCCGTGGACGTCGACAACCACGCCCGTTTTTCCCCGGATGTACTTCGGCGTGCGCGGATTGCCCGCGGGGTTTTCCCGCTTGACCGCGACGCGGTCGCCGACCTTGAAGCTGCCCGGATTTTCCATATCTAAATTCCCTCATATACCCTCTCCCGCTTCGGGAGAGGGCTAGGGTGAGGGCCACCCTCACCTTTATCCTCTCCCTCCCAGGGAGGGCGAGGAAATGACCGTTCCTTACATCCGCCAAGCCCTTTCTTAAAGCCTGCTCAAAAAGGTCCCGGATACCAGATACCGGCGCGCGCGCGACCGGGAGTCTCGCGAAGGGCCGATGCGCCGGGCATGGCGTCTCAAGCGTATGAACCGCCGGGCGCAGCAGAGGCCCATCGCATCGGCCCGGAGAGAGATTTTCGGGCGCGCTTAATAAATCAGTAATCTCTAGGGCGCGGCTTGGGATGCCCCCATTCAGTTTCTTTTTGCTGTCCCACTTCCGACGGCCGGATCGCCTCGCCGGCGCCGATCAGGCTCTCGATCGTCACAAGTTTGGCGAGCTCGTCCTCCTTCATCCCCTCCGTCCCCTCCGGCCGGCGCGGGATCACCATGTAGCGCACGTCCGACGTGCTGTCGTACACCCGGACTTCCATGTCCGGCGGCAGCTTCAGCTTGAACATCTCTTCGAGAATCGCGCGCGGCGCGGCGACGATCCTTTTTTTGTAAACGTCCTGCTTGTACCACCACGGCGTGTCGCCGAGGAGATCGTAGGGATAGCACGAGCAGAGCGTGCAGACGATCACGTTGTGGACCGCCGGCGTGTTCTCCAGCACGCCGAGCTTCCCCACCTTGCCCGGCGGGATGCCGAGCTCGCGCAGCACCGGCCGCCCCTCGGAGACGAGCTTCTTCTTGAACTCCGGGTCGACCCAGGCGCGCGCGACGATCCTGCCGCCGTGCCACGGCCCCAGCTCTTTCAGCGCGGCGCGGTTTTTGTTCAGCGCGGCTTCGCTCATGACGCCTTTTTGTATCAGCGCGCGCGCCAGCACGTCGAGGACCCGGCGGTTTTTATGCACGTCGGCGGTCAGGGCGGCGACGCGCTCGTCGAGCGCGCCGCGGTACTCCCGGTGGGTCAGGCGGAAAAATTCGTTGTAGTCGCCGCGCTCCACGCGCGTGTCTTCCGTCACCACGTCGATGGCGCCGCCGACCGTGGAGGTGATGAGCCCGATCTCCCGCACGTAATCGTCGAGCGCGTCTTCCAGCGTCCGGATGCGGGCTTCGAGGTCTTTTCCCTCGCTCGCGTCCAAGCCGTCGCCGGGAGCGGCGGACCCGGACGACAGGACGGCCGCCGCGTCGAAGATGTCGCCGAAGGAGAGGATGCCCCGGCGGACGAGCGTGAAGACGCGCGGCTCGATCCGCTTGGCGCGGTAATATTCCATGTCCTCTTCCACCGCCCTCACGTGCGCCTCGAAGTCGTGCATGTGGCTGCCGGACATAATTAGGATCTCCTTGTCAAAAAAACTTTTAGACTCGCTTCCCCCTCATATGCCAAACACGGGGCCATTTCAAACCAGTTATATTTCTCTTGCCCCAGCGTTGTCATATTGTACAATCACCGCGTGAAACTGCCCCGCGATTCGGTCATAAGCGAAACAAAGCTTCAGGAATATCTTCTTACTTTCTCGGGCCGAAGACGACAAGTCGAGATTTCTGGCCCTAGCCGGTTATTCATTAGCAAACTGGCGGGAGTTGGAAATAGATATTCGGCGACAAATCGAGCAAGATGCCCAGTTGATTCGCACAACCCCAGTATGGTGAGATGTATCAGATCAGGGGTCAACTTATAGGCCCAAATGGTAAGAGTCCGGACTCATAACCGTCTGGATCCGATTGCGCGAAACAGGAGAGACAAGGTTCGTTACGCTGGTGCCGGATAAGGAGGCGAGACAATGAAGATAGACTTGTTTAAACGCGTTGCCCTGAAGATCGATCTTCCCGAGCACGGCCTCCGCAAGGGCGATATCGCGACCGTGGTCGAACATTTGCCGGGCAAAAAAAACGAAGACGGCTACGCGTTAGAGGTTTTTAATGCAATCGGAGATTCTATTGCAGTCATCACGGTGCCGGAGTCTGCCGTGGAGCCTCTGACGGCGGATAAGATCCCATCGGCAAGACCGCTGGCCAAAACCGCGTAGTAGAAAACTTTATCGAATCTCCATTACTTTTCTCTTCGCCGTCTCCCCCCGCACGATCCGGAGCGCCGACTTCGGGACTTTGAAATAATCCGCCAGCAGCTCGATCACCGCCTGGTTGGCTTTGCCCTCGCGGGCGGGGGCGTGGACGGAGACCGCGTATTCGGCGTCGGAGATTTTCTTCACCGCCGCCTTTTTGGCCTGCGGCTTGACGACCACGAAAATTTTTCTGGCAACCATTGCGCGGCTCGGAGAGCGGACGGCGGCTTGTAGAAGGCGAACGAACGTCAGCCGGCGAAGGTGCGAAAGAGCCGCCAGCGCCGGACGATCTCCTCCCAGCGCGCCAGCGCGGCGAGATGCCCCTCGGGGGCGACGAGGCGCACCAGCCTCTCGCCGTCTTTCGGCGGCGGGATCTCGTCCAGGACTTCCTGCCGGCCCATGCGGAGCGAGGCGAGCATCCGGCCGTCGAGCGCGACCGCGCGCACGTGGCCGAGCGCCTCGTTGAGCGAGAGCAGCGGGACCCGGCCCTCTTCCTTCGCCCCCTCGATATCGTCCAGCCGGATCGCCTTTTCGACGTTCAGGAGGCCGCAGGAAAGGCGGCGCAGGCTTTTGAGATGAGCGCCGCAGCCGAGGAACGTCCCCATGTCGGCCGCGAGCGTGCGGATGTAGGTCCCCTTGGAGCAGGCGAGCTCGAAGCCGATCTCGCCGCCCTCCGGCTGCCAGAGCTCGAGCCTCTCGATCTTGATCTCGCGCGGCTGGCGCTCCACGGTCTGGCCCTTGCGCGCCAGGTGGTAGAGGCGGACGCCGTCTTTCTTGAGCGCCGAGAACATGGGCGGCGTCTGCATGAGCGCGCCGGTGAAGGCGACGCGGAGCTTGTCGAGCTCGGCGGCGCCCAGCGAAGCGGCCGGCCTCTCCGCGATCACCTTGCCGGTCGAGTCCTGCGTGTCGGTCTCGACGCCGAGCGCGATGATCCCGCGGTAGCTCTTCTCGGCCGCGAGAAAAATCTCCGCGACCTTGGTGCCGTCGTTGACGCCGAGCGGCAGCAGGCCGGAGGCGAAGGGGTCGAGCGTGCCGAGATGGCCGACTTTCTTCGCGCCGAGCGCGCGCTTCACCCGCGCGACGACGTGGGCGGAGGTGGGCCCTTCGGGCTTGTCGACCAGGAGCAGACCGCTGGACGCGTGCGTGGATTCGGGGCCGGGCTCGTGGTTCATCGAATTTTCAAAAGCCTTTCTCCTGAGTCTTTCATGCGGAACAGGAAGACCGCCCGGTTTTCCGGCGTCAGGTTCTCCGGCGCGAAATCGCGCCCGGCGGCGAGCGCGTAATCGGCGCGCGCCTGTGGAGCGATGACCTGCCGGCTCAGATAAAAACCCACCGCGTAAGGACGAAAATTCATCAGGTCGCGATAGCCCCCGGGGATGTAAACCCGGTCGTTCGGGCGGAGCTGCTCGAGGGCGCGGGCGAAATCGGCGGTGTAAGGCTCGCCCGCGACGAGGCTCGAACGGTCCGCTCTCACCGCGGCGGTCGAGGCGACGAAGACCGCCAGGGCCGCTCCGACCGCCGCGCCGCGGAGCCGGACGGGCAGCCGGGCGAAGAGCGCCGCGAAGAACGCCAGCAGCAGGCCGGCGAAATAGATCGCCGTGTAGTCGAACGACGCCGCCTGGCGCCTCATCCCGACGAGCCACGGCAGCCCCGAGAGCATCAGCAAAGCGTAAAACGCCCTGTCGCCGGCCGGGACCGTCCGGAGATGCGCGATGAAAACCGCCGCCAGAGCCGTCAGAGCGGCCGCGAGCGGAAGCGCCGCGCGGAGTCGCGCGACATCGGTCTCTTGCAACAGGACTTTGACCGCCGCGTAAGGCACGGCCAATCGAACCAGCCGCCGGACCGTGACCGGCAGATAGTTGCCCCACTCGCTCGCGTGCCGGCCGTATTGGGGCGGGACGACCCCGAGGCGCCGGCCCGCGCTGTCGACGATGCTCGTCTCGGCCCAGGAAACGCCGCGGAGCCGCGCTTCGGTCGCGACGTTGTAAACAAGATAACAGGCGGTCAGGGCCGCCGCCAGCGCCAGGACCCGGACCGCGTCGCGCCTGAGCCAGAGCGCGGCCGCCGCGACCGGCCTCGGCCACTCCGCCCGGAGCGAGCTGAAGAAATCGAGCGCCGCCCAGAGGCCCAGGACCGCGAGGGAGACGTAGCCGCGCCCGAAGCTCACGGCGAACAGCGCCCAGAGAGACAACGCCGTCCGGCTTCCTCCCCTTTGGCGGCGAAGGATCGCGTACAGCAGCACGAGCAGGCCGAGGAGCGCCGGCTGCTCGAAATGGACCAGGTCCTTGTAGAACATGAAGTAGGAGCCCGAGAAGGTCAGCAGCGCGGCCCCGGCGGCGGCGACGGCGTCGCCCGTCAGCTCGCGGACGAGCAGGAAGCCGACCGCGAGCGTCGCGAGAAAGATCAGGTTCATCGCCTGCCGCGCGAAGTACAATTTTCGGGCCGGCGCCGGCCCGGCCGCGCTCAGCACCAGGTTCATCCCGGCGCTGAAGAAGACCGGATTGCGGTCGAAATAATCGTAGTCCGCCTTTCCCGCCTCGTCTTCCCGCCGGACGCCGTAGCCGACAAAGCCGCTGGCGGCGGCGGCGTGGCTCGCGATCGCGAGCGTATGCGACGACACCAGGCCGTGAAAGTCGGGCGCGAAGCCGGCGTCCCGGGTCTGGGCCGCCAGGACGAAGACGGCGAGCGCGGCGAGCCACAGAAGGGGGCGCGCCGGCGCGAAAGGCGGGGGATGCGGCGCTTCGGTCACGCTCAAGGAAATCACGAAAGCGCCGGCCGAGGCAAGATAAATCTCACCGGTCTTTTTTACTCTCGTCGAGCAGCTCGTCGATGCGCCGGGCGCGCTCCTCGGTGTCGTCGTAGACGAACTCGATGGTCGGCACCAGGCGGAGCTTCAGCTCTTTTCCCGCCCGGCCGCGGATGAAGCCGGCGGCGCTCTTGAGGCCCTTCTCGGCTTCGGCCTTGCCGCCGGCGCCGGTGAGAAGATTGAAATAGATCTTCGCGTGCCGGAGGTCCGGGCTCACGTCCGTCCCGGTGAGCGTCACCGCGGCGACCCGCGGGTCGTTCACCTCCTTCACGAGGAGCTGGGAGACGACTTCGAGCAGGAGGTCGCCGACTCTATCCGAGCGCTTGTAGTCCATAAAAAAACAATTTTGAATGCTTAATTTTGAATTTTGAATGACAGGTCCGATAATTAAAAATTCAAAACTCAAAATGCAACGTTTTTCAGCAGTAGAAGAATTCGGTGTCGGGCTCCCCCACTTCGGCGAGCCCGAGGCCGTCGACGAACTCGACGATGTTGTAGAGCGTGGCTTCGACCACCCGACGGCTGCTGCCGACGGCGGCGAAGGCGAGCAGCGCGCTCTGCCACAAGTCCTGGTCGCCGCACTCCGCTGTGGAGACGTTGAACTGATTGGCGACCCGCGCCTGGATGCTCTTCAGCACCCCCCGTTTTCCTTTGAGGGAGTGGTTCTCGGCCAGAATCAGGTGGAGCTTGAGCACCCCGACGACGACGGGGGCGGTGTGGGAAGAGGGATTCTTTCTTCCTATCGGCTCTCTCCCGCCGAGGCCCGGCCCTCGCGGCCGCCGGGCGCCGGTGTGATGCGGCGGATGACCGCGATCTTTTCATAGGCTTCGAGCGTATCGCCCTTCTTGACGTCCTGGTAGCCCTCGAGCGCGAGGCCGCATTCGTAGCCCGCGGTCACCTCGCGCACGTCGTCCTTGAAGCGCTTGAGGCTGGCGAGCCTGCCCTCGTGGACCACGACCTGATCGCGGAGCAGCCGGACCAGGCTCCCGCGCGTGATCTTGCCGTCGGTCACGTAGCAGCCGGCGACGCCGCCCTGGCCCCGGATGGTGAAGACTTCGCGGATTTCGACGCGCCCGTGGACCTGCTCTTTGTAGGTCGGCTCGAGCAGACCTTCCATGGCCGCCCGGAGGTCGTTCAGGACCTCGTAAATAATCGTGTAGAGCCGGACGTCGACGCCTTCCTGCGCCGCCAGGTTCGCCGCCTTGACCTCGGGGCGGATGTTGAAGCCGATGACGATGGCGTTCGAGGCGGCGGCGAGGAGCACGTCGCTCTCGGTGATGCCGCCGACCGAGCCGTGGATGACGTTCAGCTTGACCTCGCTGGTCGACATGCGGGTCATCGCTTCGGTGAGCGCCTCGACCGAGCCGTGCACGTCGCCCTTCAGGACGACTCTCAGCTCTTTCACGTCGCCGGTCTTGATCTGGTTGTAGAGCTCGTCGAGCGAGACCTTGCTCGTCTTGTTGAGGTCGGACTCGCGCTGCTTGCTCTGGCGGTGCTCGGCGATCTGCCGCGCCTTGGCCTCGTCGGTGAGGGTGACGAAGGAGTCGCCCGCCTGAGGCACGCCCTGGAGGCCCAGGATCTCCACCGGCATCGCCGGCGGCGCGTCTTCGATCTTGCGGCCCTTATCGTCGATCATGGCGCGCACGCGTCCGGTGAACACGCCGCAGACGAAGGCGTCGCCGACGTGGAGCGTCCCTTCCTGGACGAGCACGGTCGCGACCGGGCCGCGCCCGCGATCGAGCTTGGCCTCGATGATGGTGCCGCGCGCGAGCTTGGCCGGATTGGCGCGGAGCTCCAGCACGTCGGCCTGGAGCAACAACATCTCCAGCAGATGCGGAATGCCTTCCTTAGTCTTGGCCGACACCGGGGCGAAGATCGCGTCGCCGCCCCACTCCTCCGCGACGAGCCCGTGCTCCATCAGGCCGCGCTTGACCCGCTCGAGGTTGGCGTCGGGCCGGTCGATCTTGTTGATCGCGACGATGATCGGCACCTGCGCCGCGCGGGCGTGGTTGATCGCCTCGACCGTCTGCGGCATGACGCCGTCGTCGGCCGCCACGACGAGCACGACGAGATCGGTCACCTTGGCGCCCCGCGCGCGCATGGCGGTGAACGCCTCGTGGCCCGGCGTATCGAGAAACGTGACGCCCCGGCCCTCCACCTGCACGTGATAGGCGCCGATGTGCTGGGTGATGCCGCCGGCCTCGCGCTCGGTCACATGGGTGCTGCGGATCGCGTCGAGGAGCGAGGTCTTGCCGTGGTCGACGTGGCCCATGATGGTCACGACCGGCGGCCGGGGCGCGAGCGCCCCCTCGGGCTCCTCGACCTGGTGCTCGACTTCGAGCTCGGACTCGGCGTTGAAGGCGACGTTCTCGACCTGGTGGTCGAACTCTCCCGCGACCAGAGCGGCGCTGTCGACGTCGAGCATCTGGTTGATCGTGGTCATCATGCCCATCTGCATGAGCTTCTTGATCAGGTCGCCCGCCTTGACGCCCATCTCGCGGGCGAGGTCGCCGACGCTGATGACTTCCGAGATCCGGATGACGCGCTTGCTCGCCTTGGGAACGGTGATCTCGGTCTTTTTTTGCTCTTTGCCGGGGAGCGCTCTTTTCTTTTTCGGGAACCGGCCCGAGCGCAGCTCGCGCTCGCGCAGCTCCAGGATGTCCTGCTTCTTGACGACGCGTTTTTTGTGCTTGCCGGGCTTGGCCGCCTCCGTTCCAGCCGCCGCTTCTCCGGCGGGGGCGGCGGGACGCGCGGCGGCGCCGGGCGCGGGGGCGCCGGGGCGCTGCGCCGGCGCGCCGGGGCGCTCGGGCTGGCCCGGGCGGCGCATCGGCGCGCCCGTCGGCACCTGTCGCGTGACGGTTTTTAAATCGATGCGGCCGAGCACGCGCGCGCGCTGCGGCCCTTCGACCGGCGGCGGCGCCGCGGGGGCGGCTTTTTCTTCGACTTTTTCCGGAACAACGCTGTCGGGAGCCGCAGCCTCGGCGGCGGGCTCGGCGGCTTCGCCCTCCATCGGCGGCGGCGTCTCTTCGGCGACCGGCTCCGACTCGACAGCCGTATCGGGCTCGGGCGCCGCCGGCTCCTCATCGATATAGAAGTCCGAAGAGGCCGCTTCTTCGACCGGCGGCTCGGGAGTCTCGGCTTTCGGGGGCAGGGGCGGGGCGGCCACTTCGGTGCGGTTGGTGCGCCGGCGGATGACGTTGGTGCGCACCCGGCGCTCGACGACGGTCTCGTGCGCCGACAGCTCCTCGGTCGTGACCATGCGGTCGGCGACGACTTTTTCCTCGCCGACGACGACCTGCGGCTTGGGCGGGGCCGCCAGGGCGGCCTTGATCCGCGCGACCTCTTCGTCTTCGAGCGAGCTCTGGGACTTTTTACCCTTGATGCCCAGCTTCTCGAGGTGGACGGTCAGGTCCTTGACCTCGAGGCCCAGCTCTTTCGCCAATATGCCGACTTTTGTTTTCGCCATTCCCGTTCCTAGCGGCGCTCACGCAAGGCGAGCACCAGCCGCTCTTTGGCCGGTCTCGCGACCTCCGCATGAAAAGCCCGGTACACGCTCTTCCTGCGTAAAAATAGATCCTCGCACGCCTGTTCGGCGTGCAGGTAGCCGCCTCTTCCGTTTGCCGATCGGTTTATTTCCAACTCTCCGTTTTCTCTTATCACAATGCGCAATAGCCCCGCTTGATCGTCGGTCTTGCCGCAGCCGAGACAGGTCCTCCGGGGACGATTACTTTTCATCCCCTGCCAGCGACTCCGCGCCGCCCGCCGGCGCGCTTTCGTCCGCCGGCGTCTCCGACGGCGTTTCCTGGGCGGCCGCCGCCGCTTCGGCTGCCGCCGCGGCTTCGACGGCGGCCTCGGCCGCCGCCTTGACGCGCGCCTCTTCTTCTTCGGCCTCGCGCTTCTTCTTCTCGGCTACATACTCCCGGCTCGATTTAAAGATCGTTTCGGCCTTCTCCGGGCTGATGCCGTCGACGTCGACGATCGTCTCCAGGTCCGCTTCCGCCACTTCCTCGGCGGACTTGAAGCCGGACTGGTAGAGCAGCTCGGCGAACATGTCGCTGACGCCCGGGATCGCGCCGAGCGAGACGCGCGCGCGCCGCGTCTCCTCTTCCATCTCGGACTCGCTCCGGACGTCGAGCTTCCAGCCGGCGAGGCGCGAGGCCAGCCGGACGTTCTGCCCGCGCTTGCCGATCGCGAGCGAGAGCTGGTCGTCGGGGACGATGACCTCCATGCCGTGCTCGTCGTCGTCGATGATGATCTTGGACACCTTGGCCGGGGCGAGCGCGCGGCAGACGTACTCCGCCTGGTCCGGCGTCCAGTGGACGATGTCCACTTTTTCCCCGCGCAGCTCCTGCACGACCGCCTGGACGCGCGTGCCCTTCATGCCGACGCAGGCGCCCACCGGATCGACGTCCGGGTCGTTGGAGACGACCGCGATTTTCGCCCGGCCGCCGGGCTCGCGCGCCGCGCCCTTCACTTCGACGATCGCCTCGTAGATCTCCGGCACTTCCTGCTCGAAGAGCTTGATCAGCATGCCGGGATGGGTGCGCGACAGCACGATCTGCGGGCCGCGGCTGGTCATTTCGACGCTGACGATGTAGCCGCGGATGCGGTCCCCCTGGCGGTAGCGCTCGCGCGGCACCTGCTCTTTTTCCGGCAGGATCGCGTCGGTCTTGCCCAGGTTGACGATGATGTTTTTCTTCTCGAAGCGCTGCACGATGCCGTTGACGAGCTGGTTCTCGCGCCCCTTGAAGTCGTTGTAAATGATCTCGCGCTCGGCGTCCCGGACGCGCTGGACGATGTTCTGCTTGGCCGCCTGCGCGGCGATGCGCCCGAACCCGCTGGTGTCGAGCTTGCTCAAAAGCTCGTCGCCCATCTGGGCCTCCGGGTCGAGCGTCTCCCGCGCCTCGTCGAGCGTGACCTCGATCGCGGGGTCCGCCACCGCCTCGACCACCGTCTTGGCCTCGAACAGCTCGACCTCGCCGATCTCCGGATTGAACTGCGCCTCGATCTTCCGCTGGTGGCCGAACTTTTTCTTGGCCGCGGCCACCATGGCGTTTTCCAGCGCGCTGATGAGGATGGTCTTGTCGATGCCTTTTTCTTTGCTGACCTGCTCGATGACTCGGTTTAAGTCCTGCTGCATAATTACGCACCCCAATCGTGTTCGTAGTTCGCTTTTTCGATGAGCGGCAGCGCGATGCGAAACTCGCGCCCGTCCTGCGCGACCACGATGTCGTCCGGCGTCGCCTCGCGCAAAATGCCTAAAAAAGCCCTGCGCCCGTCGACCGCCTCCCGCGTCCTGACGCGCACTCTCCTGCCCACAAAGCGGCTGAAATGGCCGGGGGTCTTGAGCGCGCGATTGATGCCGGGGGAGGAGACCTCCAGCACGTAAGGCCCCGCGTCCACCGGGCTCGCGTCGAGCTTCTCGTTCAATAGCCGGCTCACGCGCGCCAGCTCGTCCAGCGTCGGCCCGCCCTCCTTGTCGAGGTAGAGCCTGAGCACCTTGCCGGACCTGCTGCCCTCGCGCCGGAACTCGATATCGACGATCTCCATTCCCTCGGCCGCCGCCATCGGGGCGGCTATCTCCCACACCCGCGACACGACCGGATCGACACTCATCATACCCCCAAAATAAAAAAGCGGGCAAGAGCCCACTTTGAGTGCTAACCCCTAAAGTGTACTTAAATTTTTACCATATGGACGGACGTCAATGCAAGGGCGCCTTCCGCCTGCGGCGGTCAGTTCGCCACGGTCCGGCGTTTGCGCCGCACCAGCGCCACCAGTCCGTAAAAAATCGTCCCCCACAAAAATAAAGGCCATGGTAAAGCACGCGAAAAAGCTCCAACCAGCGGGCAAATAAACGCCCAAAGCTATCGCGGTAAAGATTGCCGGCGCGGTCAGCCATGGAATATATTTATTATACCCATTGAAATTGGGAATTCAAAGCGCGGGACGGCCGGCCCCAAGTTTTATTAAAGCGCCCGATTCTGATATGGTTTTCGACCGTATGGCGGCCATCAAGAACGCCCAGGAAAAAACCGCCCCGGTTTCCCGGATTTCCTGGGAAAACATCCTGACCAGCCTGGAAGACGGCGTGGTCGTGATCGACCAGCGCGGGAAGATCTCTTTTTTCAATCAGGCGGCCGAGGCGCTGACGGAGACGCCCGCGTCCCAGGCCCTGGGCCAGGAGTGCGCCGCCCTGTTCGCCCGGACCCCCTGGCTGGTCGAGATGGTGAAAAAGAGCGGGCCGCCGGAGCAGACCGGCAGCCGCGGCGAAGGCGACCTGGCCCGGCCGCGCGGGCGGCTGGTGCCGGTGAACCTGACCGTCTCGCCGCTCCAGGACCGCTACGGCCGTTTTTTCGGGACCATCCTGCTGGCGCGCGACCTCACGTACCGCAAGGAGCTGGAAGAAGACTTGCAGCGCGCCGACCGCCTGGCGCTGCTGGGCACGCTCGCCGCCGGCCTGGCGCACGAGATCAAAAACCCGCTCGGCGGCATCAAAGGCGCCGCGCAGCTGCTCAAGCGCGAGGTGAGCCACAACCCGTCGCTCGGCCAGTACGCGGACATCGTCGTGCGCGAGGTCGACCGGGTGAACCGCCTGATCGAGCAGCTCCTCGACCTGTCCCAGCCGGCCGCCTATGACTTCGAGGCGGTCAACATCCACGAGATCCTCGACGAGGTGCTGCTTTTGGAGCGGGAGGCGGTCGCGGACTGGAGCGTCGCCGTCAGGAAGAACTTCGACCCCAGCCTGCCGCCGATCCATGGAGACCGCAACCGCCTGACGCAGGTGTTTCTCAACCTGGCGAAGAACGCGCTCCAGGCGATGGACGGCCGCGGGACCCTCACGGTCACGACCCGCATGGAGACCGATTTCCACATCCGCGAGCCGGGGCGCCGGCGGGGAAAATTCATCTGGGTCGATTTCGAGGACGACGGGCCGGGGATCAAGGAGGAAGACCTGCCTAATATTTTTTCGCCGTTCTTCTCGACCAAAAACAACGGCACCGGCCTCGGTCTGGCGGTCTGCTACCGCATCGTCAAGGAGCACGGCGGCCTCATCCGGGTGGACAGCCGGGAGGGCGCCGGCGCCAGCTTCAAGGTCTCGCTTCTTGTGGCGGAATAAAGATGGCTTTCCGTATCGTATTACCTGGATTTGAATTTCTGTCTTCTTCCAGGCCGGTCAAAACGTCCCAGAGGCGAGGCGTGCGAAGGTCCGCGAGCGGAGGCGTACTTTTTCCAGTACGTTGACGCGATGCGGGCCGAGCACAACCATCGTAACGCCGGGCCGGGAGCGACGCGAAGGCCGATGCGTGGGACGAGCAGCCGCAAGCGCAGCCCGGACACATTTTTACCACTCGGTTACAGCGTAACACCGGCGTATCGCATCGGCCGGAGAGACGCTTCCGGCCCGGCTGCGGCCTATGGGCGTTTTCAACGGCCTGCATTAAAATTTTTATGAACCGCGGCAAGCTTTTGATCGTCGAAGACGAAGAATCCCACCGCCGGGTGCTCAAGAAGGCCCTGGAGGACGACGGCTACTGGGTGCAGACGGTGCCGAACGGCCGGCTGGCGCAGGCGGCCTTCAAGGAAAACGACTTCGACGTCTGCCTGATCGACATCAACCTTCCCGACGTGGACGGGCTCACGCTGCTCAAAGAGGCGAAGGAGGGCGGCTCGACGGCGTCGATCATCATCGTCACCGGGCGCAACACGATGCGCAACGCGATCGAGGCGATGAAGAACGGCGCGTTCGACTACGTCACCAAGCCGTGGGACCTGGAGGAGATTTCGCTTTTGGTCCAGCGCGCGCTCGAGAGCCGCAAGCTCGTGCAGGACTTTCACGAGCTCAAAAAAGAGGTCAAAAAAAGCTACGAGCCGGGCAACATGGTCGGCACCAGCCCGGCGATGCAGAAAGTCTATAAAATCATCGGCCAGGTGGCGAACACCGACGCCAGCATTTTGATCCAGGGCGAGAGCGGCACCGGGAAAGAGCTGGCGGCGAAGACGATCCACTACAACTCGCCGCGCTGGAACAAGCCCTTCACCGCGGTCAACTGCGCCGCGATCCCGCGGGAGCTTTTGGAGAGCGAGCTGTTCGGCCACGAGAAGGGATCCTTCACCGGCGCGCTGGAGCGGCGCATCGGCAAGTTCGAGCTGGCGGAGGACGGGACGCTGTTTCTCGACGAGGTGGGCGACATCCCGCTCGAGCTTCAGACCAAGCTGCTGCGCGTGCTGCAAGAGCGCGAGTACAGCCGCGTCGGCGGCCGGGACGTTCTCAAGGCCAACGCCCGCATTCTCGCCGCGACGAACCAGGACCTGGAGCGCGCCGTGAGGGAAAAGCGCTTCCGCGAAGACCTCTACTTCCGGCTGAAAGTGATCCCGGTCTATCTGCCGCCGCTCCGGGAGCGCCGGGGCGACATCACGCAGCTCGTCGGCTATTTCATCGACAAGATCAACCGCGAGATGGTCACGCGCGTCTCGGGCATCTCGCCCGAGGCCGTGAAGCTTTTGGAGGAGCACACCTGGCCCGGCAACGTGCGCGAGCTGGAGAACGCGCTCATCCGCGCCGCCGTCCTCTCCGCCGGCTCGGTGCTCTTTCCCAAGGACTTTACTTTTCACGGCGGCCCGGCCGGCGAGTCCACGGCCGCCGTGGACCACCTCTCGCTGGAGGAGATCATCCACCATAAATTGGAGGATTATTTCCAGCGCACGCGCGGCGTCGACGTGGACAACCTCTATTCGCTCGTGATCGAGCGGGTGGAGCGGCCCCTGATCGAGCTGACGCTCAGAAAAACCGGCGGCAACCAGATCCGCGCCGCCGAGATTCTCGGCATCAATCGAAACACGCTCAGGAAAAAAATCGCCGAGCTGCATATCGCCGTCAAGAAGGAAGATTAGCGCCGAGGGCGCTTCGACGGGCCTGTCCTGAGCAAAGTCGACGGGCTCGGCGCGAACGGTTAGATTGGTAGAAGAGGTTGAATCACCACCAACGTCATTCCCGCGAAAGCATGTCCTGAGCGCAGTCGAAGGACGGGAATCCAGTCTGTATAATCTTAACCTATGCCTGACCGCCCCCTCCCCTCCCCTCTCTACGCCATCCTCGACACCGGCTTCGTCAAAGCCCGCGCGCCGATGGAGATTCTCCGCGAATTCTTAAGCGCCGGGGTGAAGCTCGTCCAGCTCCGCGCCAAGGAAGAGTCTCCCGGCGATTTTTTTACTCGCGCCAAAGAAGCGCGCGAGCTCTCGCCGTCCGGGCCGACGGCGTCCACCTCGGCCAGGACGACCTGACTCTAAAAGCCGCGCGCAAAATCCTCGGCGATACATTCATCATCGGCATCTCCACCCACGACGTCGATCAGGCGCGGGAAGCGGAAGCAGGCGGAGCGAACTACATCGGCTTCGGCCCCATCTTCGGCAGCACGACCAAGGACACCGGCTACGCGGCGCGGGGCCTGGACATGCTGCGGGAGATCAAGCGGGCGGTGAAGATTCCCGTGGTCGCGATCGGCGGGATCAACGAGGGCAATGTGAAAGAGGTTTGGCAGGCCGGGGCGGATGCAGCGGCGATTATCAGCGATTTGATGGGGGCGGAGGATGTGGGGGGGAAGGTCGAGAAAATTCTGGCTCTTAGAGGTGCCTAATTCCTGTTCTTTCCAATAGACGGGCGCGCTACGAGCGTGTTACGTTGCACTGCTCACAATGAGTCTGAAATTCGAATGGGACCGAAGGAAGGCCGCTACGAACATCTCCAAACACGGAGTGTCGTTTCAGGAGGCTCTAACGGTTTTTGCCGATCCTCTCTCCCTAATATTCGACGATGAGGAGCACTCCACCGAAGAGCACCGCGAAATTATCGTTGGCCGCTCAATGAGCGAGCGTTTGCTGGTCGTGTGCTTTACGTCACAAGGCGAATCCGTTAGAATCTTTACGGCGAGAAGGGCGACAAGAAGAGAGCGAAAAGACTATGAAGAAAACGTCAAGTCGTAGAAAATCGAATCGCAA
>WNFL01134923.1_pt2 | contig 44128 bp, 40 predicted proteins | sample 5400361 | NCBI WGS metagenome assembly WNFL01 (sample SAMN13153351, study PRJNA577476) | soil metagenome | isolation source: 40 cm soil on Douglas fir-dominated hillslope | place: USA:California | collected 2013-09-17 | reverse complement strand
ACGGTCGTCTCGCGATCCCCCGTCAGGTTCCGCCGCTGTTCGCGCACAACCTGTGGGACTCGAACAAGCCGGGCGCCACGCTCTTCATGCCGGTGTGCGACGTGAGCCAGTCCCTGATCTCGCTGATCGCCCGACTGGTCGACCGGGAGGGCGGCACCTTCGTGGCCAAGACCGGCGGCGGCATGTACGTCGTCGACGACCGTCACGGGTTCCGGCCGGCCGGCACCGAACGCTGGGCGACGCGCGGGTTCCTGGACACGACGAGGGTCCTGCCGCTGTCGATCCTGGAGCGCCAGGCGTGTTACTTCATGTTCAGCGAGCCGGCCGTGATCTGTCACAACATCTTCCTGGCGACGGAGGCGCTCGGCGTCGGGGGCTGGATGCACTGTGGGTTCCTCTCGCTCGGCGTCCTGGAGGCGCTGGGATTCAGAACCGTCCGCCCGGCCGGTGCGCCGGCGTCGCTGGCAAACCCGATCGGGCTCGACGGCGTCTTCGAAGGGTACTGTCCTCCCTACTTCACCACAATGGACGACGCGGTCGACGCCGTGATCAGGGGAATCTCCGAGCCGGCCGCCGGCTCCCGGAGCTCAGCGGCGATCGGAGAGCGTTCGCCCTACCTGACGTCGGGTGCCGACGACGACGCGAACGTTCTCCGGAGCAGCGAGGAGGGCATCGCCTGTACCAAGGCGATCTGCAACTACATCTACGAGACGTACGGTCGGTTCCCCGGCACCGTCGATACCATGCACCTGATGTGGTTCATGCAAGCGCACCATCTCGATCTCGACTTCTATCGTCGCTTCTTCAAGCCAGGCGCGTGCGGCCCCACCCATCTCACTCACCTGGAGCGGTGGCACTCGTAGGGCCGGTCACGCGCGGGCGATCCCTGCGCAAGATCGGCGGCCGGATGGCGATGTGCCGAGGCGGTCGAGTGATGGTCGGGGTGGCCGGATTTGAACCGGCGGCCCCCTGCTCCCAAAGCAGGTGCGCTACCGGGCTGCGCCACACCCCGAACTTATCGGTGATCTTATCATTTCCCCGTCTTCGCCGAGTCTTGCTGTAAGCAGGTTCCCCCTGCATCCGGGACGGGCGGAATATCCTCAGGCATCCCGCGGTGTCCTTCTGAAACCGTCAGCGTGGCGTCAGCGACCCCGGTCACGAAAACAATTGCGGCCCAGATAAGGCGCTCGACGACATCCAGGCGGCTCCGCTCGGGTGCGTGGAGCAGCACACGGGCCGTGCCATGCTCCCCGACCCGGTGGGCTCAGGAGAGCGGCGTCAGCCGTCGGGCGCCGCGCGCTCGGCGATCTCGTGAATTACCGGAACGCGCTCGAACCCGGCCCGCAGCTCCGGGTGCCGCAGGGATGTCCTCACGCGGTCGACGACGTCCTGCGCCGCCCGATAGGCCAGCCGCGCGCCGGCGGCGTCGCCCCGCGCCGCGAGGAGGCGGCCCCGCGCGGCGTGATTGAGCCACTGCTCGCGCGGCTCCCCGATCTCGAGGGCCAGGGCGAGGGCGCGGCGCAACGCGTCCTCGGCCTCGTCGAGCTTCCCCCGCCGGAGGGCGGCGTCGCCCTTGACGCGCCAGGCGCGGATCTCGTATTTGCGCGACCGCGTGGGCACCGCGATCTCCAGGGCCTGGTTCGCATGGCGCTCCGCCCGCGCGGCGTCGCCCCGGGCCAGCGCCAGCTCGCCGAGGTTGACCCAGCAGTGGGTCGAGTAGCGCCACGTCATCCAGCGCGACTCGGGCGGGTGCTGCACGATGTGCACGGCCTCGTCGAGGACGTCGGCGGCGAGGGCGAGATCCCCGCGGCTGAGGAAGCCATCGGCCTGGTCGACCAGGTTGAAGGCCACGCGCTCGAATCCGGTGGCGTGGCTGCTCCGGCGAGCGATCTCCAGCCCCCGCGTGCTGAACGCCAGCCCGGCGTCGAACGCGCCGCACTGCATGTACAGCATGCCCAGGGTATTGAGGAGGCGATTGATCTCGACCTCGTTGCCGAGCTTCTCGCTAAGCTGGAGGCCCTCCTCGAGGGCCTGGAGTCCGGCGTCGTAGTCGCCCAGACCCGTCCGCGCCACCCCCTGGGTGAACAGGCTTCGAGTCAGGACGGGCAGGAACTGCGGATGCTCGCGCCCGGCCTGGATGCCCTCGCTGCTGAGGGCGAGCGCCTCCTCGTATCGCCCGTGCCAGTTCCTGAGGAAGCCCAGAAAGCCCAGGGTGCCGTGATACGCGACGTCGCGCGTTGACCGGGCGATGGCGCGTCCGCGCTGGAGCTCCGCTTCGGCGCGCTCGTGCTCCCCCGTGAGGGCGTGCACCATGCCGGTCACGAGCAGGCCGCCGGAGAGCCCGGCCTCGGCCCCCGCCGTCGCCCCCAGGTCTACGGCCCGGCCGGCGCGCTCGAGCCCTCCGGGGAAATCCTCCATCCATACCGTCGCCCATGCGCCCTGGACGAGGGCTTCCGCCTCGACCGCGCGATTGCCCGCCTCGCGCGCCAGGCTCAGGAGATCGTCCGCCGCGCGCTGCGCCTCCGCATAGTCGCCCACCGAGTACAGAAGGTTCGCCCGGGTGCGACGGATAGCCAGCTGCTCACCGACTGGAATCTGAGCCCCGAGCTGGTCGGCCGCCGCTTGCGCCTGCCCGTAGAGCGCGAGCGCGTCTCGCAGCGCGTGGGCCTTGATCGCTTCCTTGCCGGCGGCGAGGAGCTGGGCCACCGCCTTGTCCCAGATCTCGGCTCTCGAGAAGTGATGGGCAAGGATCGCGTGATGCTCGGCGATCCGATCGGCGTGCAGCTCCTCGATGGCGCGACCGATGCGGTGGTGCAGCTCCTTCCGGCGCTCCCGCAGCAGCGAGTGGTACGCCACGTCCTGGGTCAAGGCGTGCCGGAACGCGTAGGCCGGCTCGGGCACGCGCTGCGTCTCGCGGATCAGCTCGATGGCCTTGAGGTCGCGCAGGGCCCCGTCGAGTGGCTCTCCCGTGGCCGCGAGCCGGTCGAGCAAGCCGCGCGGGAACTCCCGGCCGATGACCGACGCGAGCTGGAGGGTGCGCTTGGGCACCTCCTCCAGCCGGTCGATGCGGGCCATGATCACGTCCTGGATCGTGCTCGGGACGACGACGGTATCGAGGCGAGCCGCCATCACGTAGCCGTCTGCCGTCGCGCGAATCGCGCCAGACTCCCGGAGCGATCTGACGACCTCTTCGACGTAGAACGGATTCCCCTCGCCCGCGCGAGCCAGGAGCTCGACGATCTCCGCGGGCAGCCGGGGCGTGGCCAGCACTCCCTCGGCGATCCGCGCGGCATCCTGAGCGGAGAGGGCCGCCGGCGCGATCCGCACGTGATACGTCCGCTCGCCGAACGGATGGCGGTACCCCGTCCGGTAGGTGAAGACGAGGAGCACGGGCAGGGCGGCCACCGCGTCCGCCAGGGCGACGAGCAGCTCCTCGGAGGCGTTGTCGATCCAGTGCAGGTCCTCGATGACGATGACCTGGGGACGAAGTCGCGCGCCGCCGCCGATGAGCCGGGCGACCGCCTCCACGATCTCCCCCCGGCGGAGCTGGGGATTCATCCTCGACACGGCGGGATCGCCCGGGTCCACGCCGAGGAGCGACCGGAGATACGGAATGGTCGGCCGGAGCTCCTCGCCCAGGCACGAGACCGCGGCCTCGATCCGGTCGATGATCGCGGCGTCCAGATCCGACTCGCCGATCTCGAAGTGCCGCCTGAGGAGATCGATCAATGGATGGAACGGGATGGCGTGTCCGAAGGACAGGCAGCGTCCCTCGAGCCACGTGGCCCGGTCACCCACGCGCTGGTGGAACTCGTGGAGCAGACGGGACTTCCCGATCCCGGCCTCGCCGACGACGAAGACGGTGTGCGCCTGGCCCGCTGCCGAGCGCGCGAAGGCATCCTGCAGGAGCTCGAGCTCGCGCTCCCGCCCGACGAGCGGGGTCAGGCCCCGGTCCGTGTCGAGCTCGAACCGCGTGCGCGCCAGGTGAGCCGACACCACGTCCCAGGCGGGCATCGCCTCGGCCTTGCCCTTGAGCGCGAGCGCGCCGAGGGATTCCATCTCGAAGTAGCCCGCGACGAGGCGATGCGTCGCCTCCGAGGCCACCACGTGGCCGGGGCCGGCCGCCTGCTGCATCCGGGCCGCGACGTTGGTCGTGTCGCCCACCGCGGTGTAGTCCATGCGCAGGTCGTCGCCGATGCTGCCGACGACGACGAGGCCCGTGTTGAGGCCCTGGCGGACGCGAAACGTGATCCCGTGAGTCGCCCGGAGCTCGTCCTGATAGGCATCGAGCGCCTGCCGGATGCCGAGCGCCGCGTGCACGGCCCGCCGGGCGTGGTCCTCGTGCGCCACCGGAGCGCCGAACAGCGCCATGATCCCGTCACCCAGGAACTGGTTGACCGTCCCCTCGTAGCGATGCACCTCGGCGAGCATCAACTCGAACGCTCGCCTCATGAATCCGTGGATGTCCTCGGGATCGAGCCGCTCCGAGATGGCGGTGAAGCCGGACACGTCAACGAAGAGGACGGTCACCTGCTTCCGCTCGCCTTCGAGGCTGGCCTTGGAAGTCAGGATCTTCTCGGCGAGGTGGCGGGGCGTGTAGGCGTCGGGTGAGGCGAACTTCGGTGGTGCCTCGCGCGGTGGCGCGCGCAGCGCAGCACCACATCCACCGCAGAACTGGTCGGTCGGGTCGTTGGCGAACCCGCACGCGGCGCACGCTACCGCCAGCGGGCCCCCGCACTTGGTGCAGAAACGCCGACCTTCGCGGTTCTCGGTCTGACAGGCCGAACATTGCATGGCGGGATCATATCCTCATGAGCGAAGCCGCCGCAGGACTTCCGACCCGGAGGGGTCGCGGTGCCGCTCAACCCGCCCAGCGCTGGAGTAGCTCGCGCGCCTGGGCCATCGCGCGGCCGCGGTGGCTCACCGCGTGCTTGGCCGCCGCCGGGATCTCCGCGAAGGTGGCCTCGAGCGGGGGGTAGTAGAAGAGCGGGTCGTAGCCGAAGCCGCCGGCGCCCCGCGGCGCCTCCAGTAGAACCCCCTCGACCGTTCCCTCCATGGTGGCCTCGCGGCCATCGGGCGTGGTCACCGCGATCACCGCGCGGTAGCGGGCCGTGCGCCGGGCCGCCGGAACACCCGCGAGCTCCCGCAGCATGAGGGCGTTGCGCTCGGGATCGGTCAGCCCCTCGCCGCCGTAGCGGGCCGAGAGCACCCCCGGCCGCCCGTCGAAGGCGTCCACCTCGATGCCCGAGTCGTCGGCCAGCGCCAGGAGTCCAGTCGCCACAGTGACCGCGCGGGCCTTGCCCAGCGCGTTCTCGCTGTACGAGGTTTCGCCCTCGGGGGGCAGGACCACGCCCGGGAACTCGGCGAGGTCCTGGATGCGATAGGGCAGGTCCGCCAGGAGGGCGGCCATCTCCCGGCCCTTGGCCCGGTTGGCCGTGGCCAGGACCAGCCGTCGGTCAGAGGGTGAAGGTCTTGTCGCCACGCGCCTCGAGGGCGCGGCGCTGCAGGCCGACCAGCCGGGCGATGCCGTCGCCGGCGAGGGCCAGTAGCTCGTCGAGGCGCGCCTTGGAGAACGGCGTCTGCTCGGCCGTGCCCTGCACCTCCACGAAGGCCCCCGCACCGGTCATCACCACGTTCATGTCCACCTCGGCGGTGGAGTCCTCGACGTAGTTGAGATCCAGCACCGGCCGGTTCCCCACCATGCCCACGCTGATCGCGGCCACGCAGTCGCGGATCGGCGAGCCGGCCAGGGTTCCCGCCTTCACGAGGCTGCCGATGGCGTCGCCCAGCGCCACGAAGGCGCCGGTGATCGCGGCGGTGGGGGTGCCGCCGTCAGCCTGGATCACGTCGCAGTCGAGCCACACCGTGCGCTCGCCGAGCTTGGCCATCTCGACCACCGAGCGCAGGGACCGGCCGACCAGCCGCTGGATCTCCTGCGAGCGCCCGCTCGGGCCGCTTCGCTCGCGCGACATCCGGGTATTGGTGGAGCGCGGGAGCATCCCATACTCCGCGGTGACCCACCCCTTCCCCTGCCCCTTGAGGAAGGCCGGCACCTTCTCCTCGAGCGAGGCGGTGCAGAGCACCTTGGTGTCGCCGAACTCGACGAGGACGGAGCCCTCGGGGTGGCGCAGGTAGTCCCGCGTGATCGTGACCGGCCGGAGCTGATCCGGTCGCCGGCCGTCGTGGCGCAGGTGGATGGTCATCGGGTCGGCCCGCCCTTGGCCGGCTGGCTCTGCGCGGTGCGCAGGCGCTGATCGTAGCGGCGCTTGTACTCGGCGAGCCCCGAGTAGATCGCGCGCGCGATCGCCTCGCGGTGCTCCGGCGTGGCCAGCTTCCGCTCCTCCTTGCGATTGGTGAGAAAGCCGATCTCGATGAGGATGGCCGGCATGGCCGCGCCGCCCAGCACGTAGAACCCGGCCTGCTTGACCCCCCGGTTGACCAGGTTGAGCGATTTGCTCATCGAGTCCAGCACCGTCTCGGCCATGAAGCTCGACTCCTCCTGGAACTCGGACTGGGCCAGGTCCCAGAGAATACTCTTGAGCACGTCGCCCCGCTGGCGCGAGGCCGGGCTCTCGAGCTGGACCACTCCGTTCTCGATCGCCGCCACCTGCCGCGCGCCGCTGTCGGAGGCCTCGGAGGAGAGGAAGTAGGTCTCGACGCCCTCCGACACCGACTGCGGATGCGCGTTGGCGTGGATGGACACGAAGAGGTCGGCGCGCTGCTTGTTGGCGAAGTTGGTGCGGTCGCGCAGCGGGACGAACACGTCGCTGTCCCGGCTCATCACCACTTTCACCCCGAGCCCCGCCTCCAGCTTCTTGGCCACCCGGCGCGTCACGTCCAGCACCACTTCCTTCTCCTGCACCCCGGTCGGGCCGACCGCCCCCGCGTCGTGGCCGCCGTGGCCGGCGTCCATCACGATCAGGCGGAGCGGCTGCATCGCGGTGCGCCCCGGCTCGCCGGCGCCGCCGCTCTCCTTGGGCCGGTGGATGTCGAGCACGAGCCGGTATGGGTCCTGCAGCACGGTGTGCTTCACTTCCCCCGCGGTGCCCTGGAGCACAACGCGCAGCACCGCGACGTCGCCCACCGGCTCGAGGCGGACCTCCTGCACCAGCCCGTCGTTGATCTCCTCGACGCGGGCGCGCGCCAGGGACAGGCCGGGCAGCCGCACCCGCACCTCCTCGTCGCTGGTGACCACCGCGTAGGCGAGCCGCCCCCCGGTCTCGATGACGATGCGCGTGAAGGAGGGATAGGAGCGATAGCGCAGCTCCTCCAGCGGCACCGCGGCTTGCACCGTCTTGGCCGCGGGCTTCCGCGGCTCGGTCGGCAAGGCGAGCGAGACCCCCGGCGCCAGCCGCGGGAGACCCTTGCCCAGGAAATCACGAGAGACGAGCCACTCCCGCCCGCTCACCCGCGGGGGCAGGTCGAGCGCGACGGCCTGGCCGTCCACGATGGCGCGGGTCTGGCCGCGCGTGAACTCGGCCACGCGGGAGCCGACGGTCAGGGTGCCGCGGTCCCCCTTCACCGCCCAGGCGCCCTTGAGGAGCGCGGCCAGGTGGTCGGGGGCGATGTAGGCGCTGCCGTCGTCCATGACCGTGATGGTCAGGAGGCCGCGGCTGGCGCCGCGCTCGCGCACCTCCAGAGACTCCGGGCGGGCGGCCGGGGCCGAGCCGACGAGGCAGACCAGCAGCACCAGGACCAGCCAGACGGGCCTCGTGAGTCGTCGCGTCATGATCGAAGGGGGCAGAGCGAAGTCATTCTAGCAACGGAGCGAGGGGACGGCGAAGCATCAATTTGTGGTAGGCTTCGCCTCCGGCATGGGTGAGTTCGGCGTCGGGCAGTCCATCAAGCGCTTCGAGGACGTTCGCCTCCTTCGGGGCGAGGGGCGCTTTCACGCCGACGTCAACCTGCCCGGCCAGGTCCACGCGGTGCTGGTGCGCTCCCCGCACGCCCACGCGCGCATCCGCGCGATCGACACCGCGCCCGCCCTCCAGGCCACGGGCGTGCTCGCCGTCTACACCGGCGCCGACGTGGCGCGCGACGGCCTCGGCACCATGAAGATGACGCTCAAGCGCGCGCGGCCCGACGGCTCTCCGATGTTCGCGCCGCCGCACCGCGGTCTCGCCCTCGACCGCGCGCGTCACGTGGGTGACGCGGTGGCGATGGTGGTGGCGGCGACCCGGGCGCAGGCCGAGGACGCGGCCGATCTCGTGCGGGTGGACTACGAGCCGCTCCCCTCGGTGACCGATACCGCGGCGGCCGCCGAGCCCGGAGCCCCCGTGGTCTGGGACGAGTGCCCGGACAACATCTCCAATCTCTACCCCGCGGGCGACGCGGCGGCCACCGAGGCGGCGTTCGCGCGCGCCCACCGCGTGGTCCGGCGCCGCTACGTGATCACCCGCGTGCACGCGCAGTTCATGGAAGCGCGCGGGGCGCTCGGGGTCTGGGACCCGGGCGAGGAGCGCTACACGCTCTACGCCGACGTGCAGTACCCGCACCGCGTGCGCAACGCGCTCGCCACCAACATCTTCAAGATCCCGGAGCACCAGATCCGGGTCATCGCGGGCGACGTGGGGGGCGCCTTCGGGACCAAGGGCTGGCAGTACGTCGAGCACCGGCTGGTGCTGTGGGCGGCGCGCAAGCTCGGCCGGCCGGTGAAGTGGCTCTGCGAGCGGCGGGAGGCGATCCCCGCCGACGAGCACGCGCGCGACAACGTGACCGACGCGGAGCTGGCGCTCGATGCCCAGGGGCGCTTCCTCGCCCTGCGCGTGCGCACCTTCGCCAACGTGGGCGCCTACGTCTCGTCCGACCGCAACCTGCTCGCCACCTTCAGTAACGTGGCGACCCTCGTCGGTGTCTACACGTTTCCCGCCGCCCACGTCGAGGTCCGCTGCATGCTGACCAACACCAACTCCACCGCGCCCTACCGCGGGGCGGGCCGGCCCGAGGCCACCTACGTCATCGAGCGGCTCATCGACGACGCGGCCCGCGAGCTCGGGCTGGATCGCCTCGTCCTGCGGCGGGCGAACCTGATCCCGGCCGCCGCGATGCCGTACAAGACCGCGCTCGGCGTCACCTACGACTGCGGGGAGTTCGAGAAGTCCATGGACGCCGCGCTCCGGCTCGCGGACGTCGCCGGCTTCCCGGCGCGGCGCGAGGCGTCGAAGGCGCGGGGCCGGCTGCGCGGGCTGGCGGTGGTCAACGCCATCGAGCAGGCGGCGGGTCCGCAGCCGGAGTTCGCGGAGATCCGCTTCTCGCCGAGCGGCAGCGCCACCGTCTTCATGGGCACCAAGAACCAGGGCCAGGGCCACGAGACCACCTTCAAGCAGGTCCTCCACGAGCGGCTCGGCATCGATCCGCGGGACGTGCGCTACATCGACGGCGATACCGACCGCGTGGGCTTCGGCATGGGCTCGATGGGCTCACGCTCCACGGTGATCGGGGGCACCGCGCTGTGGATGGCCGCGGACAAGGTGATCGCCAAGGGCCGCAAGATCGCGGCGCGGCTGCTGGAGGCCGCCGAGGCCGACATCGGCTTCGGCGACGGGAAGTTCTCGGTGGTGGGCACGGACCGGACGCTTTCCTTGAAGGAGGTGGCCCGCGCCGCCTTCCAGCCCGCGCAGCTCCCGCCCGGCGTCGAGCCCGGCTTCTACGAGACGGGCACCTTCTCGCCCAAGCAGGCCACGTGGCCCAACGGCTGCCACGTCTGCGAGGTGGAGGTGGACCCGGAGACCGGTGACGTGACCCTCGCGCGCTACGGGATCGCCGACGACGTGGGCACCGTCATCAATCCGCTGACGCTGAAGGGCCAGATCCACGGCGGGGTCGCCCAGGGCGTGGGCCAGGCGCTCATGGAGCAGGTCGTCTACGAGCCCGGCTCCGGCCAGCTCCTGACCGCATCGTTCATGGAGTACGCGATGCCGCGCGCCGATACCTTCTGCGACATGGTCATCGAGAGCCACCCGGTGCCCACCAAGCTCAACCCGCTCGGCGCCAAGGGCGCGGGCGAGGCGGGCACGGTCGGCGCGCTGCCCGCGGTCATCAACGCGGTGATGGACGCGCTGGCTCCGCTCGGGGTGCGTCAGCTCGACATGCCCGCGAGCAGCGATCGGGTGTGGGAGGCGATCCGGCGAGCCAACGGGGCGCGCCCGACCTAGAAGCGGTAGCGGATCCCCACCTCGAGCACGTTGGAGCCGCTGTGGGAGAAGAGACCGAAGATCCCCGAGCGGTGATGGACGCGCCCCACCAGGCTCCAGGGCGAGTTCGGTAGCCCCACCGCGGCCTCGATCAGGAGATAGTGCAGCAGGGTCGCGGCGTCGCTGTTGTTCGGGTCGCGCTTCTCGAGCACCGGCACCTCGCTCGTCACCGAGAGGCCCCCGCCGATCGCCACCGAGGTGTCGAGGTAGCGGTTCCACGGGAACGTGATCCAGCGCGCGTTGATCGAGCCGGCGAACTCGATGTGCTTCTGCTCGCCGAAGTGCTGCAACATCTGGCCCTCGACCTCCCAGCGAATGTGCGGCCCCCAGTCGATGAACTGATAAGCCAGCGAGAGCCCGGCCACGTAGGAATCCTTGAAGTTGAGCTCGGCCCCGAGCTCGAGGAGCTTGCTCCCGGAGTACTGCCCACCCAGCAGGGTCACCGCCCAGTCCCGCTCCGCGGCCGCGGGGGCCGACGGGGCCTGCGCGGTCAGCGCGAGCACCGCGGCCACCAGGAGTCTCGCAGGCATCAGCGGGGCGCCAGGCCAAGCATGACGAGGTCGGTGATCGTGTGCGCGAGCCGCTCCGCGTCCGGGGCGGTGGCCGCGTGCGCCTTCAGCTTGCCGTCCACGAGCAGCGCGGCGAGGCCGTGGACGATGGACCAAGCCGCCACCGCGAGCTCGCGCGGGTCGCCGCCCCGCACCTGGCCGGCCGCCTGGCACTCCTCGATCGCCTGCACGAGCAGGGTGAACGTGCGATCGCCCGCCGCCGCGAGCGCGGGATGCTCCGCCTTGTCCGGCACCTCGGAGCCGAACATCACGCGCAGGTACGAGGGGTGCGCCAGGGCGAAGCGCACGTAGCCGATGCCGAGCGCCCGGAAGCGCTCCACCGGCTCCACCTCTCGCGACCAGATCTCCATCATCCCCTTGGCCATCTCCTCGAAGCCGCGCTCCGCCACCGCGGCGAGCAGGGCCTCGCGATCCGCGAAGTGCCAGTAGGGCGCGGCCTCCGACACCCGCGCGCGCCGGGCCACCTCCCGCAGGCTGAAGCCCTGCGGGCCCTTGCGCGCGATCAGGGCCACCGCCGCGTCCACCAGCGTGTCGCGCAGGCTCCGGCCGGCCGCGCCGGACCTGGCGCGGCGGGGCGACGGCTTCCCGCGGCGGCGCTTGACAGGCATCACTTAACAGCGTTAATGTACGACGAGACGTCGACGGCGGGAGGGTACCATGATCCGACAACGAGTGCTCCGGGGAACGCTCCTCGGCGCGGCCCTGGTCATCGCCGCGGCCGCCGCGGGCTGCGGCCGGCTCGCGGTGTGGACGGCGCCGGCCAAGACGCCGACCGCGACGCGGACCGCGGCGGCGGTGGAGGCGGACAAGCTCTTCTGGAAGACCCTCCACGCCGGCGAGTACGATCGCATCCCGGACGCGCTGACCGCGCTCAAGGCCGCCTACCTCGAGAACCCGCGCGACGCGGTCACCGCCGCCCACGTCGGCTGGCTGCACATCTGGCGGCTCAGTGAGCGGGCCCGGCAGACCGCCCTCCGCCCCGACATCACGGACGACGCGGTGCTCGGACGCAAGTACTTCGAGGAGGCGGTGCGGCTCGATCCGGGCGAGGCGCGGTACCTGGGCTTCTACGCCGGGCTCCTGATGGCCGAGGGCACCATCCACAAGGACGAGAAGATGGTCCGGCAGGGCTTCTACGCGATGAAGGACGCGGTCCGCGCGTGGCCGGAGTTCAACTACTTCACGGCCGGCTACACCGCCTCCGGCCTCCCCGTCGACTCCGCCCGCTACCGGGAAGGGCTCGAGCAACAGTGGCTGAATCTCGACGTGTGCACGGGGGAGAAGGTCGATCGCGCGAACCCGGACTACGCGAAGTACATGCCGCTCGAGACGAAGGAAGGCCCGCGGCGCGTGTGCTGGAACTCCTGGATCGCCCCGCACAACTTCGAAGGGTTCTTCCTCAACTTCGGCGACATGCTGGTGAAGGCGGGCCAGCCGGACCTCGCGGTGACGATGTACCGCAATGCCCAGCACGCGCGGGAGTACGCGGCCTGGCCCTACAAGGCCGTGCTGGAGGCGCGCATCCGCGACGCCGCGAAGAACGTGGAGGCGTTCCGGAGAACCGAGCCCGGCCCGGACGCGGCCACGCTCATGATCCGCTCGACCTTCGCTTGCATGGGCTGCCATCGGGAGTGACCCGCTGAGTGAGACGGGACCGCCCGCCGGGCCTCGTGTCGGCCCGGCGGGCGGCTTGCTGCTGAATTGGTGGAGGCGGTGGGCATCGAACCCACGTCCGGAAACCCTCGGCAACAGGCATCTACATCATTAGCCGGTTATCTCGTGCGTCTCGCCTCTCGGCCCCCCAACCGGCCGGGTCACCGATCAGCCAGCTCCTGTAGTTCTCGCCCCGCACCCCGGAGCAGGGTTTGGAGCCAGTCACCAGAATATGACGTCCTGACCCGAACCCTGGTCACCCGATTCGGAGGACGCTGGCGGGTGTTAGGCCGCCAGAGCTAGCTGGTTGTCGGCAGCTATAACCGTGCCCCCAGTTTTACGAGGAGAGAGCACCTCGTGATGCCACCTGTGCGTCACTGATCCCCGTCGAAACCAGTCGCCCCCAATTACGCCCGGGATCGGGCGCGTGATTCCTTCTCCATCTCCCGCCGGCTTTCGCGCTCACGGAGGGACGCGCGCTTGTCGTGGAGCTTCTTGCCGCGGGCCAGACCCAACTCGACCTTCACGCGCCCTGCCTTGAAGTATAGACGAAGTGGGATGAGGGTCAACCCGCGCTCGGCGATCTTCCCGAGCAGGCGCGCGATCTCCCGCTTGTGCAGCAGGAGCTTCCGCCGCCGCTCCGGATCGTGATTGGCGTCGGTCCCGTGGTGGTACGGGCTGATGTAGCAGCCGACGAGCCACGCCTCGTCGTTGTCGATCGTCGCGTAGCTGTCCTTGAAGTTGACCTGCGCCTCGCGGAGCGACTTGACCTCGGTGCCCCGCAGCACGAGTCCCGCCTCGTAGCGCTCGAGGATCGAGTAGTCGTGGAAGGCCTTGCGATTGGTGGAGATGACCTTCGCGTCCGTCTCGTCCGCCATGACGATCAGGCCCCGGAGGGCGCCGCGGAGCCCTTGACTTCATACCCGCGGTCCGTAAGATGGAGGCCTTGCCCGAGCCGAAGTGGCGGAATTGGCAGACGCGCATGATTCAGGGTCATGTGCCCGCAAGGGTGTGGGGGTTCGAGTCCCCCCTTCGGCACCAGTAGAAAATCAACTAGTTGTAGACACATCCTCCAGAGACTGTACCTCACGCGCCTGCTCATGTGTGATTCCTTGCGTGATTTCTGAAGCCGGCTCGCCTTGACGCGAGCCGGACTGCTAACGCAGGATAGGCGCTCAGCTGATGGTCGACGTGCAGGCATCGTCCCGCAGTCCAAGGAGGAGACCGATGCGCTCCAATCGCTCGTGGCGGAGGCTCGTCGTCGTCGTGCTGGCCGTCGGCGTCGTGTCGTTCGGGCCGCCGGCGCATCCCGCCGTGGCCCAGACCGGCGGCTCGCTCGTCATCGGGCTCGACCAGGAGCCGCCCACCCTCGACCCGCATGCCTCGCCCTCCGCGGTGACGTACCAGATCATCGCCTCGGTGACCGAGAACCTCCTCTACCGGGGCCCGGACGGCAAGCTGGTGCCCTGGCTCGCCGAGTCGTGGTCGGTCTCGCGCGACGGGCGCAGCGTCACCTTCAAGCTCCGGCGCGACGTCAAGTTCCACGACGGCACCCCGTTCAACGCCGACGCGGTCAAGTTCAACTTCGACCGCATCGTGGATCCGAAGTTCAAGGCGGGCGGCGCCCGCGCCGCGCTGGCCGGCTACGCGGGTTCCAGGGTGCTCGACGAGTTTACGGTGCAGGTCAGCTTCGAGACGCCGTACTCGCCGTTCCTCAACGCGGCGGCCGCCGGGATCCTGTCGCTGGTCTCGCCGAAGGCGGTGCGCGAGTCGGGCGACCTGGTCCACACGCGTCCGGTGGGCAGCGGGCCCTTCATGATCCGCGACTACGTGGCCAAGGACCACACCACGATGGTCCGCAATCCGGCCTACACGCGGAAGGCGCCCTGGAGCGAGCGCACCGGGCCCGCTCCGCTCGATTCGGTGGTGTGGAAGTTCATCCCGGAGGCGGGCACCCGCGTGACCACGCTCGAGAGCGGTGAGACCCAGGGCATCTATCTGGTGCCCTCCCAGGCGCTACCGCGGATCGAAAAGGACAGCGCGATGCGCGTGGAGAAGCTGCCGTGGCCGGGCGTGCCCCGCATCTGGCTGCTCAACACCACGAAGCCGCCGTTCGACGACGTCCGTGTGCGCCGCGCGGTGAACCACGCGGTCGACAAGGACGCCTTCCTGGCCACCGTCTACCGCGGCACCGGGCTCAAGGCGTTCGCTCCGCTCACCGCGGTGATGGTCGACGACCCCGCATTGCGCCAGGCCTACCCGTTCGACCCGGGCAAGGCCAAGGCGCTGCTCGGCGAGTCGGGCTGGCAGCCGGGCGCCGACGGCATCCGAGCCAAGGCCGGGCAGCGGCTCGAGATCGTCCTGAACGCCATCGAGTACGGGGGCGGGCCCGATCCCACCGCCCAGCTCATCCAGTCCTCGCTGCGCGACGTGGGCATCGACCTGAAGATCAAGGCCCAGGCGCGCCCGCCCTGGTACGAGGACAACTACCGCTGCGCGACCCACGGGCCGGTGATGTTCCTGCGCTCGACCGACCCCGACGGCCTCTTCGCGCTCTTCCACTCCTCGCTGGTCGGCGGCAACTTCAACTGGTCGTGCGTGAAGAACACCAAGCTCGACGAGATGCTGATGGAGGGGCGCCGCGAGTCCGATCCGGCGAAGCGTCGGGCCATCTACCTCGCGATCGAGAAGCTCGCCCTCGACGAGGCGCTCACGGTGCCGCTCGTGGACGAGCTCGCGGTGTATGCGTTCCGCGCCAACGTGCAGGGCGTCAAGTACAACTTCAACGCCTACCCGCTCCTGAACGACACCGTGATCCGTCGCTAGGCCGTTCGCCGCGTGCTGACCTACGTCGCCCAGCGGATCCTCGCGGTGGTGCCGGTCCTCTTCGGGGTCACGCTCGCCGTCTTCAGCATGCTGTTCCTGGTGCCGGGAGACCCGGTGAAGATGATGCTCGCGGAGTTCGTGACCAATCCGGACCAGATCGCCCGCATGCGCGCGCAGCTCCACCTGGACGAGCCCATCCTCGCGCAGTACGGCCGCTTCGTCGGCAACGCGGCGCGCGGCGACCTCGGCACCTCGATCCGCAGCCGGCGCCCGGTGGCCACCGAGATCGCGGAGAACGTCGGGAGCACCGCGCAGCTCGCGCTCTCGAGCATGGCGGTGGCGATCGCGCTCGGCATCCCGCTGGGCCTCCTGGCCGCGCTGGGGCGCAACTCGTGGCTCGACGTGGCCTCGATGGCGGTGGCGCTGCTGGGGGTGGCGATGCCGAGCTTCTGGCTCGGGCTCCTGCTGATCTTCACATTCTCCCTCCACCTCGGGTGGTTTCCCGCCACCGGCGGCGGCGACCTCCTCCACCTGGTACTGCCGAGCGTGACCCTCGGCACGATCGCGGCCGCGATCATCGCGCGCCTCACTCGCTCCAGCATGCTCGAGGTCCTGGGGCAGGACTACGTGCGCACCGCCCGGGCCAAGGGGCTCGCCTGGTGGGGCGTGGTGGTGCGCCACGCGCTCCAGAACGCCCTCATTCCGATCATCACGATCTTCGGGCTGCAGTTCGGCAACCTCCTGGCCGGCGCGGTGATCGTGGAGACCGTGTTCAGTCGGCCCGGTCTCGGCCGACTCATCGTGGGCGGCATCCTGGCCAAGGACTTCCCGCTCGTGCAGGGCGCGGTGCTGTTCGTGGCCACCGCGTACGTGCTGATCAACGTGCTGGTCGACTTGGCCTACGCCTTCGTCGATCCCCGGATCCGGGTCGCGTGAGGAGCCCGGGCCGGCTCGCGCGCCAGCGCGGTGCGGTCGTGGGCCTCGCCATTCTGGGCGCGCTCGCCCTGATGGCGGTCGGCGCGCCGTGGCTGAGCCCGCGCGATCCGGTCAAGACCGCGGCGCGCGACGCGCTGGAGCCGCCCGGGGCGCGCTTCGTGCTCGGCAGCGACCAGTTCGGTCGCGACGTGGCGAGTCGCGTGCTGCACGGGGCTCGGATCTCGCTCACCGTCGGGCTCATCGCGGTGTCGATCGCGGTGGTGCTCGGCGCGCCGATCGGGCTCGTCTCCGGCTACTACGGCGGGCGGCTCGACGGCCTGATCATGCGCGTCATGGACGTGCTGCTCGCCTTCCCCGGAATCCTGCTCGCGCTCGCCATCGTGAGCGTGCTGACGCCCGGGCTGACCAACGTGATGATCGCGGTGGGGCTCTCCGCGGTGCCCGGCTACGCTCGCCTGGTGCGTGCCACCGTGCTCTCCGCCCGCGAGAACCTCTACGTGGAGGCGGCGCGCGCGCTCGGCGGACGCGATCTCTCCATCCTGACCCGCTACATCCTGCCCAACGTGGTGGCCCCGCTCATCGTGACCGCCACCCTCGGGCTCGGCACCGCGATCCTCTCCGCGGCGGCGCTCAGCTTCCTCGGCCTGGGCAGCCAGCCGCCCCAGCCCGAATGGGGCCGCATGCTGAGCGAGGGCCGCGACTACCTGCGCGAAGCCTGGTGGATCTCCACGTTCCCCGGCCTCGGCATCATGCTGACGGTGCTGGCGATGAACCTCCTGGGCGATGGCCTCCGGGATGTTCTCGATCCGCGGCTGAAGGTCTAGCGCGGCCGCGCCAACCCTTCAGGATCGGTGGTGGAGCGGGCTACGAGGGCTCGGTCAGCGTCACGCGTCGCCCGAGCGAGGAGGATAGCTGGGCCGCCTCGACGACGCGCAGGGCGGCCAGACCGGCCTGCACGTCGACCGCGGGCCGGTCCCGTCGCGCCGCCGCGTCGAGGAACAGCTCGAGCTCGTGCCGCAGCGGCTCGGGCCCGGAGGCCTTGAAGCTCTCGACCGCGCCCTCGAGCGCCTGCCAGCCCTGCGGTGTCTCCAGGTGCTGGTTCGCGAGCACGCGGACCTCGGAGGTGCCGAAGTCGGCGTCGAGCGTAGCCCGCTCGCCCACGATGACGCAGTCGCGGTAGGTGCCGGGGGCGAAGTAGCCCGCCTCCACGAACGCGGGCACGTCGCCGTACTCGACGGTGGTGAACGAGCAGTCGTCGAGGCCGCGGCCCAGGTGATCCCGGAGCGTGGCGGTCACCGCGGTGGCCTCGCGCCCGAGCAGGTGCGCGAACAGGTCAAAATAGTGGATGGCGTCGGTCTGGGTCACGCCCACGTCGGTGCGCGGGCGCTTGAAGCCGGCGAAGCGGCCGGTGCAGTAGCGCACGCGGCCGAGCGCGCCCGCGGCGAGCCGCTCGCGCAGCACCGTCGTCACCGGGTGAAAGCGGAAGATGTGGCCCACCTGCAGCACCCGGCCCGTCTCCGCCACGATCGCGGCGAGCCGGCGGCCCTCGTCCACCGTCAGGGTGAGCGGCTTCTCGATGAAGCAGTCGCGGCCCGCCCGCAAGCACTCCCCCGCCAGCTCGAGGTGATTGTCGGCCGGCGTCACGATATCCACCGCGTCCACGTGCGGCAGCGCCCGGCGAAAATCCTCGACCGCGCGCGCCGGCGCCACGCCCGCCTTGACCGCGAAGGCGCGTCGCTCCGCCGAGACGTCGGCCACCCACAGCTCGACGCCCAGCTCGCCGAGCACGCGCAGGTGCTTCTCGCCCCAGCGCCCGAGCCCGGCGAGCAGGACCTTCACCGGCCGCCTCCCGGCTCGCCGCCCAGGTCCTCGGCGATCTCGTAGCGCAGGTGGCGATCCTTCATCCAGCGCACCACGAGGAGATCCACGAAGGCGCGGAACGCGCGGTTGCCGATGCCGTACTTGGACTGGCCGAACCGGCGCGGCCGGTGGTTGACCGGCACCTCGAGCACCCGGAAGCCGCGCATCTTCAGCAGCGTCGGGATGAACCGGTGGAAGCCCTTGTAGAGCACGAGATCGCGCAGGCACTCGCGGCGGAACGCCCGGAAGGTGCAGCCGCTGTCCTGGATGGTCTCCTCGCTGAGCCGGTTGCGCACCCGGTTGGCGATGCGCGACGAGAGGCGCCGTACCCACGAATCTCCCGCGGCCCGGTTCACCCGCCAGCCGGTCACCGCGTCCCACCGGTCGAGCTGGGCGAGCATCGCGGGGATGTCGTGCGGATCGTTCTGGAGATCGGCGTCCATGACGACGACGTGCCGGCCGCGCACCGCCTTCAGGCCCGCGTCGGTGGCCGCGGTCTCGCCCGCGTTCGCCTTCAGGCGCAGGAGCCGCGCGCGCGGATCCCGCTCGCGGAACTCGCGGACGATCTCGGCGCTGCGGTCGCGACTGCCGTCGTCCACGAAGATGACCTCGTAGCGCAGCCCGGTCGGCTCGAGGACCTCGCGGATCTCCGGCCAGAGCAGCGGGAGATTCTCCTCCTCGTTGTACACCGGGCGCGCCGGGGGTCACGGGCGGGGCGGGCCCGGTACGCGCGGGGGCGCGCCCTGCCACTCCGGCGCCAGCGAATGCGGCAGGCCGAGCCGATCGAGCACCCGGGCCAGCGTGTGCACGACGAGGTCGTCGATCTGCTTGGGCCGGTTGTAGAACGCGGGCATCGGCGGTAGGACCACCGCGCTCATCTCGGCCAGCGCGGTGAGCACGCGGAGGTGGCCGAGGTGCAGTGGGCTCTCGCGCACCACCAGGATGAGCGTCCGGCCCTCCTTGAGGGTCACGTCGGCCGCGCGGGCCATCAGGGTGTCCGAGACGCAGTGGGCCACCGCGGCCGCGGTCTTGATGCTGCACGGCACGATGACCATGCCGTCCGTCTTGAACGAGCCGGACGCGAGCGCCGCGCCGATGTCCCGGTTGCGGTAGCGGCGGGTCGCGAGGGCCTCGACGTCGGCGACGCTGTAGTCGGTCTCCTCGACGATGGTGCGCCGCCCCGCATCCGAGATGACGAGGTGGGACTCGACGTCCGGGATCCCGCGCAGTAGCTCCAGGAACCGGATCCCGTAGATCGCGCCGGACGCGCCGCTCAGGCCGACGACCACGCGCTTCATAGCCGGAACCGACGCCGGTAGACCTCGTCGCGGGTCTTCTGGTACAGCAGCTCCCACTCCGAGCTGCCCTCCGGGGCCGGCCGCGAGTAGGTGCTGAGCGCGCGGCGTACTTCCTGGTCGATCGACTCCTCGAGCTTCGACTCGTCCTCCAGCACGCGGAACACCTCGGTGCGGAGCTGGCCGTGCGCTTTCTCGTCGTCGCCCTTGATCATGACGCTCTCGGTCGCGGTCAGGTCCGCCACGATGCGGTCGGCCAGCGCGAACATGCGCTCGCGGGTCATCCGCGTCACAGCGTGAACCCCCGTTCCTTGGCGAGCTTGGTCTTGACGAGCGCGAAGAGCCGCTTGTAGTCGGAGGCGGAATCGCGGATCAGCTTGGCGTTGTCCATCAGCAGGGTGCGCGCGTCGGCGTCGATCTTCTCCTCGGCCTGGAAGTTCTCGGCCAGGATCCGCCGGACCACCTCTCGCGCCCGCGCCTCGTCCCGGACGTCGGCGAGCTTGCGCCCGACCAGCCGTTTCACCACGGCCTCCGCCATCCGCCCGGCTACTTCGTCCCGTCGCGCCATGCCCGGAGAGACAGGGTACACGCCGGGGGTCAGAAGTGTCAACAACTATACGGAAAATAGATCAAAAGTTCGGGTCGGCCCCCGGCAGAAGCAGGCGAAATCGGGACCCTTTTCCGGGCAGGCTGTCCACCTCGACCCGCCCGCCGTGCGCCTCGGCCAGCGCCTTGACGAGACTCAACCCGAGGCCCAGTCCGCGCGCGGCCGCGGTCTCCGGATGCGGGACGCGAACGTACTTGTCGAAGATCCGGGGGAGCTGATCGGCCGGAATCCCGACGCCGTCGTCCTCGACGGCCAGCTCGATCATACCCGGCTGATCCTCGGCCGGACACGCCGAGACGCAGACCTGCCCGCCTCGCGGCGAGTACTTGACCGCGTTCGAGAGCAGGTTCTTGAGCATGCGGTCCAGCGCGTCGGGATCGGCGCGCAGCGCCACGTCGGGTCCGCTCGCGGTCCAGCGGAAGTGGTGCCCATGATGCTCGGCCGCGAAGATCTCGATGTTGCGCTCGATGAGTGCGGCGAGATCCACGAGCTCCGGCTTCAGTTCGAGCGGGCGCCCGGTCTCGATCCGGGAGAGGTCCAGCAGCTCCCCGACGATGCGGCCGAGCGTGCACGCTTCTGTGTGGAGATAGACGAGGCAGCGCTGGGCCCGCTCGGGCGTCAGCGCCGAGCGGAGCAGCAGCTCGCTGAATCCCTGGAGCGCGGTCAGCGGCGTGCGCAACTCGTGCGAGACCACCGAGAGGAACTCGGTCTTCGCCTGGTCCAGCTCGCGCAGGCGCGCGGTGGCCGCGGACACCTTCTCCGCGAGCTCCTCGGCGAAGTGGTGCTGGCGCAGGATGAGGCGCGCGTTCTCCACTGCGAGCCCGATGTGCACCGCCAGCTCCTCGGCCGCGGCGCGGGCCGCGCGCGACCGCTCCCCGCGCCACTCGACCGCCATCACCCCGACGACTCCTGCGCCGGAGACGAGCGGCAGCGCGAGGGCGCGCACCGGCGTCGAGCCGATCGGCTCGTCCGCGCGCATGCGGGGATCCGCCGCCAGGTCCGCGGTGCTCACGCGCTGGCCGGTAGCGAGGGCGAAGGCGGCCGCGGAGTCCGGATCGACGAGCGTTCCCACCGGCACGCTGGCGAGGATCGCGGTGCGCACGTTCGCGCCGACCAGCAACGCGAGCCGCCGGGCGCGTAGCGCGGCGCACAGCTCGCGGGCGACGGCCCCCAGCTTGTCGTCCAGGGCCTCGGGCCCGTCGAGGCGGCGCTGGATCGCGAGCACGGCCGCCAGCCGCGCTGCGCGCGCGCGGGATCCGTCCACGAGCCGGCCGACGAGCAGGCCGGCCACGATCGGCAGGCCGAGGGACAGCAGCCCGTCGAGCGTCTGGGAGGTGAGCCCGTCCCGCTCCACCGCGGGCAGGGCCACCGGGGCGTGCAGCAGACCGGCCAGCGCGCCGACCAGCCCGCCGCCGATGGCGCCCCGGGTCAGCGCGGCCCAGAGCGTCGGCACCAGGTAGAGGTGCCGGAGCACCGACGCCGGACCCTGGTCCGCCAGCCCCATGGCCAGCGCCACCGCGCCCAGCAGCGCGACGGAGAGCCCGATCACGGCGCGAGCATCCGGTAGGCGGCGAAGAACGCGAGCGCCGCCAGGTATCCCGGAAGGAGGCTCCCGCTCCACGCGCGCAGCGCGCAGGCGATGAGCCCGACCAGGCCCAGGTAGAACACGGCCCCCGCCCGCGCCTCTGCCGCGTGCGGCAGGGCGGGATCGAGCAGGTAACGCAGCAGCGACAAGGCCGTCGTCACCAGCGCGGCCGGCCAAAACGACCAGCGCCGCCAGAGCCATGAGAACACCGCGCCCCGGAACGCCCACTCCGCGCTGAGAGCGTTGACGCCCAGATCGTAGGCGAGCGCCGAGAGATAGGTGGCCAGACCGCCCGCCTGCAGCCGATAGCCGAACGTCCGTGAAGCGGTGACGAGCAAGTGCGCGCCGAGGAACGCCCCGACCGCCAGGCCCGCCGCCGCGTGGATCGGCCGGGCGCCCTGGAGACCGATCGCCCGCAGGCGCGGCTGCCGCCACGCTTCGAGCAGCAGCACGCCGGGCACGAGCAGGAACACGAGCGCGCCCAGCGGGTGGAGGCGCGCGACCATTGAGACCACGAGCAGCGTGACACCGAGCCGGACGACCGGCCCGGTCCAGCCGGTGGCCGCGTCGGTCGCGAGCAGCCAGCCCAGCGCGAGCAATCCGCCGTGGACGGCGCCGCTGGCCATCGCGTGGCCAAGCCACCGCGGACCCACCCCGGCCCACTCCAGGACGACGCCCACCGTCGCGAGCAGCGCGACCACACCCACCACCTGCCCGTAGGCTCGGACCGGCCCGCGCGGCGGCGCCAGCGCGCCGGGCTCAAACGGCGCGCTCAGGAGTCGCATCGTCGGTCAGGCGGATGCAGAGGGTGGCCAGGCGGGTATCGAGCGTCTCGCCCGCCTCCGATTCGAGGTGGCGCACCACATCGGCCCGGGCCAGGCGTGGCCGATAGGGGCGATCCGAGGTGAGCGCGTCGTAGACGTCGGCCACCGCCACGATGCGCGCGCCAAGGGGGATCTGCTCGCCGCGCAGCCCGTCGGGGTAGCCGCTGCCGTCGTGGCGCTCGTGGTGGTGCCGCACGATGACGGCGCCGGCGGCGAAGAACTCGAGCGGCGAAACGATCTGGGCGCCGACGACGGGATGCCGGCGCATCACGGCCCACTCCTCGTCGCTGAGCGGGCCGGGCTTGCGCAGGACGTTCTCCGGGATCCCGATCTTCCCCAGATCGTGCAGCAGCCCCGCCTGCGCGATGACGTCGGCGGCCGCGGGCGGGACCCCGGCCGCGAGCGCGATCCGCCGCGCGAGCGCCGCGACGCGCTCGGAGTGCCCGCGCGTGTAGACGTCCTTGGCCTCGAGCGCATTGGCCAGGCCCAGCAGGCTCTGGAAGCTGGCCTGCTCCACCCGGCGGTAGGTCTTGCGCAGGTCGATCGCGTACTGCAGCGCCTGCTGGTACGCCGCGCGCAACCGCGCCTGGATCTGCTCGAGCTCCCGCTCGCGCGCCCGCGAGGTCTCGTAGAGCGATTTGAGGTCGCGCGCGTAGGAGAGCGCCTGGGAGAGACCTACCTGACCGGCCATACCGAGGCCTCCGGCACGAGCCCGCGCACGAGCGTCAGCAGCGCGAGCGGGGAAAAGGGCTTGGTCAGATAGTGGTCGGCCCCCGCCTCGATCCCGCGCCGTCGGTCGGCGGCCTGCGCCGCGGCGGTGAGCATGACGATGCGGGTGTGCGCGCATTCAGGCAGCCGGCGCAGCTGCCGGCAGGCCTCCAGCCCGTCGAGGCGCGGCATCTGCACGTCGAGCAGGGCCACATCGGGGCGCTCGCGGCGCGCCAGCTCCACCGCGGCGGCTCCGTCGGCGGCGTCCACAATCTGCACGTGCGGGTCTTCGAGCGTGAAGCGAACCAGGTCCACAATTGCGGGCTCATCGTCGGCGATCAGGATGGTCATCATGCCCATCGGTCGACTGCGAGGGGCGTGCCACGAAGGAAGCCGCGCGGAATCAGCGGCTTGGAATCAGGACGGGGCGGAGAATGCCCGGGGGTGTGGGCACCGCGCGGGCGACGCTGCCCCGCGCGAAGGGCAGCCGGCTAGCCGCCCCCGATCGACGCGACCAGCAGTCGCGTGAGCGCGCGCTGGTACGCAGCCAGCGCCTCGTCGAAGTCGATCTCGTCGGATTCGCCCTCCACGGGCCGGCCGGCCATCCGCTGCTCGGCGCGCCGGCGCGCGCGCTCGGCCCGCTCGCGGTCGATCTCGTCGGGACGCTCGGCGAGCTCGGCCAGAATGATCACCCGCTCGGGTGTCACCTCGGCGAAGCCGCCGTGCACCGCGATGTGCTGTTCCTCGCGGCCGTTCCGGTAGACGACCTCGCCGCTGCCCAGCGTGGCCAGGAAGGCCGCGTGGCCGGGCAGCACCCCGAAGTAGCCCTCGGTGCCGGGCGCGACCACCTCGTCCACCTGCTCGGAGACGAGCTGGCGGGTCGGCGTGGCGAGCTCCAGCAGCACTACTTGGCCTCGCGCATCTTGGCCGCCTTCTCCTGTACCTCCTCGATGCCGCCGACCATGTAGAAGGCCTGCTCCGGCAGCTCGTCGTGCTTACCCTCGACGATCTCCTTGAAGCCCTTGATCGTGTCGGCGAGCTTGACGTAGCGGCCGGGCTGGCCGGTGAACACCTCGGCCACGTTCAAGGGCTGCGAGAGGAAGCGCTGCAGCTTGCGGGCGCGCGCCACGATCTGCTTGTCCTCGTCGGAGAGCTCCTCCATGCCGAGGATCGCGATGATGTCCTGGAGGTCCTTGTAGCGCTGCAGGACCGACTGGACGGCCCGCGCCGTCCCGTAGTGCTCCGCGCCCAGGATGATCGGGTCGAGGATGCGCGAGGTGGAGGCGAGCGGGTCCACCGCGGGATAGATGCCGAGCTCGGTGAGCTGGCGCGAGAGCACGGTGGTGGCGTCCAGATGCGCGAACGCGGTCGCGGGCGCGGGGTCGGTGATGTCGTCGGCGGGCACGTAGATCGCCTGCACCGACGTGATCGAGCCGTTCTTGGTGGACGTGATCCGCTCCTGGAGCGCGCCCATCTCGGTGCCGAGCGTCGGCTGGTAGCCGACCGCGGAGGGCATGCGGCCGAGCAGCGCGGAGACCTCGGAGCCGGCCTGGGTGAACCGGAAGATGTTGTCGATGAAGAGCAGCACGTCCTGCCCTTCCTCGTCGCGGAAGTACTCGGCCGCGGTCACGCCGGTCAGCGCGACCCGCAGGCGCGATCCCGGCGGCTCGGTCATCTGGCCGAAGATCAGCGCGGTCTTCTCGATGACGCCCGACTCCTTCATCTCGTGGTAGAGGTCGTTGCCCTCGCGGGTACGCTCCCCCACCCCGGCGAACACCGAGATCCCGCCGTGCTGCTTGGCGATGTTGTTGATCAGCTCCTGGATGAGCACGGTCTTGCCCACCCCGGCGCCGCCGAAGAGGCCGGTCTTGCCGCCGCGGGTGTAGGGCTCGAGCAGGTCCACGACCTTGATGCCGGTCTCGAACATCTCGACCTTGGTGGACTGCTGGTCGAACGCGGGCGCGGGCCGGTGGATCGGGTACGTCTTCGTGCTCTTGACCGGGCCCATCTTGTCCACCGGCTCGCCGGTGATGTTGATGATGCGCCCGAGCGTCCCGTTGCCGACCGGGATCGAGATCGGCACGCCGGTGTCGTTGACCGGCATCCCCCGCGTGAGCCCGTCGGTCGCGGCCATGGCCACCGTGCGCACCTGGCTCTCGCCGAGATGCTGCGCGACCTCGAGCACGAGCTTCGCGGAGTACGCGAAGATGTCGGTGCTGCCCGCGCCCGGCACCTCGAGGGCGTTGTAGATGGGGGGCAGCTTGCCGGGCTCGAACTCCACGTCCACGACCGGCCCGATGACCTGAACGATCTTGCCCTGGTTCATCCCCTGCTCCTTGGCTCGGTTATGTGCTCTACGCTTCGACGGCTTGTCTCAGCGCTTCGGCGCCGCCGACGATGTCCAGGAGCTCCTTGGTGATCCGCTCCTGGCGCGCCTTGTTGTACTGGATCGACAGCACGCTGATCATTTCCTTGGCGTTCTTGGTGGCCGCTTCCATCGCGGTCATCCGGGCGCCGTACTCGCCCGCCACCGATTCCATCAACGCGCGGTACACCTGGGTGGTCACGTGGCGCGGCAGCAGCGCGGCCAGGATGGCCTCGGGGCTCGGCTCGTAGATGTAGTCGCCGGGCGCGCCCTCCGCTCCGCCCTCCCCTTCGGAAGCCGCCCCCGACTCGATCGGCAACAGCTGCTCGCGCTTCACGCGCTGCACCGCCACCGAGCGAAACTCGTTGAACATGAGATGGACCTCGTCCACCTCGCCGGCCAGGTACTCCTGCATGAGGCCGCCCGCCAGCTCCTGGGCGTGGGAGTAGGCCAGCCGGTCGAAGAAGCCCAGCATCTCCGACTTGACCCCCCACTGCCGGCGGCGGTAGAAGTCCCGCGCCTTCTTGCCCACCACCACCAGCGTGACGCTCGTCTCGCCCTGCTCGCGGAGAAACGCGAGCGAGGCCCGCAGGATGTTCGAGTTGAACGCTCCGCACAGCCCCTTGTCCGCGGTGATGATCACGAGGCGCTTGCGCGCGGCGGGCCGGCGCACCAGGAGCGGGTGCGCCTCGCCCTCCGCGCGGCGGACCAGGCTCGACAGCAGCTCGGCCATCTTCACCGCGTACGGCCGCGCGGAGACGATGCGCTCCTGGGCGCGGCGGAGCTTCGCGGCCGCCACCAGCTTCATGGCGCGCGTGATCTTCTGGGTCGACTCGACGGAGCGGATCCGCCGGCGGATATCGCGGAGCGTGGCCATGGCGATCCGTCCCTAGGCGGCCTTGATACCCCGCGCGGCCATGAACTCGGCCTTCGCCGCGTTGATCGCCGCGGTCAGCGCCGTGCGCAGGTCGTCGGTCAGCTCCTTCTTGTTCGCGATGTCCCCCAGCACCTGCGCGTGGTTGCGATCGAGGAACGCGAAGAGGAACGTCTCGAACTCGCGGATCTGGTCCACCGGCATGTCGTCGAGCAGTCCCTGGGTCCCCGCGAAGACGATCGCGATCTGGCGCTCGACCGACTGGGGCGAGTACTGGCCCTGCTTGAGCAGCTCGACCATCCGCTGGCCGCGCGCGAGCTGGAGCTGGGTGGCCCGGTCCAGGTCGGAGCCGAACTGGGCGAAGGCGGCCAGCTCACGGTACTGGGCGAGGTCGAGGCGCAGCTTGCCCGCGATCTGCCGCATCGCCTTGATCTGCGCCGAGCCGCCGACGCGGGAGACCGAGATGCCCACGTTGACCGCGGGCCGGATGCCGCCGTAGAAGAGGTCGGACTCGAGGAAGATCTGACCGTCCGTGATCGAGATGACGTTCGTCGGGATGTAGGCCGACACGTCGCCGAGCTGCGTCTCGATGATGGGCAGCGCGGTGAGCGAGCCGCCCTTCAACTCGTCGTTCAGCTTGGCCGCGCGCTCGAGCAGCCGCGAGTGGAGATAGAACACGTCGCCCGGATACGCCTCGCGGCCCGGCGGCCGCCGCAGCAGCAGGGAGAGCTGCCGGTACGCGGTCGCGTGCTTGGACAGGTCGTCGTAGATGCAGAGCGCGTGGCGGCCGGAGTCGCGGAAGTACTCGCCCATCGCGCAGCCCGCGTAGGGCGCGATGTACTGCAGCGGCGCCGACTCGGAGGCGGAGGCGATCACCACCGTGGTGTAGGCCATGGCGCCGGTGTCCTCGAGTATCTTCACGACCTGGGCGACCGTCGAGCGCTTCTGGCCGATGGCCACGTAGAAGCAGAAGACATCCTGCCCCTTCTGGTTGATGATCGTGTCCACCCCGATCGCGGTCTTGCCGGTGCCGCGGTCGCCGATGATCAGCTCGCGCTGCCCGCGGCCGATCGGGATCATCGCGTCGATCGACTTGATCCCGGTCTGGAGCGGCTCCTTCACGGACTTCCGGTCCACCACGCCGGGCGCGTAGCGCTCGATCGCCCGGGACTCCTTGGCGGCGATCGGGCCCTTCCCGTCGACCGGCTGGCCGAGCGCGTTGACCACGCGGCCCACGAGAGCCTCGCCGACCGGAACCTGGGCGATGCGCTTGGTGCGCGTCACCAGGAGTACCGCGCCGACGTTGTCGGCCTCGAGGTTCAGCACGAGGCCGAACACGTCGCCGGGGAACTCGAGCAGCTCGCCCGCGATCGCCTTCTCGAGCCCGTAGATGCGCGCGATACCGTCGCCGACCTCGATCACGCGCCCCGCTTCCTTGAGGTCGATCTCGGCCTCGTAGCCCTGGAGCTGACGCTTGATGATGTCGCTGATCTCTTCCGCCTTGATCATGTGCTATCCCCTTGCGAGCCGCTGGCGCATCCGCGCGAGCTGCCCGTCGAGACTGCCGTCGAAGATGAGGCTGCCGACCTGCGCGATGAAGCCGCCCAGCAGCGTGGCGTCGACCTGCTCTTCCAGGATGATGCGCTTGCCGAGCGCGTGCTCGAGCTTGCCGGAGAGCTCCCGCTTCTCTCCGTCCGTGAGGGCGACCGCGGTCCGCACCTGGGCGCGGGCGCGGCCGAGCTCGTCGTCGACGAGCGTCCGGTAGGCCCCGACGATCTCGGGCAGATGATCGGCCCGGCCGCGCTCCGCCACCAGGCCCACGAAGTCCTGGACGAGCTTGCCCGTTCCGGCCTTCTGCGCGATTGCCATCGCCACCCCGCGTCGATCGGCGGGCTTGATCCACGGGCGGGTCAGCACGTCGTGGGCTCCGGCGTCGCCGGTGAAGACCACCGCGACCTGCTCCAGCTCTCGCCCGATCGATTCCGTCGCGCCCGCTTCGCGCGCCACGTCGTAGAGGGCCTTGGCGTAGCGCCGCGCGGTCCGCTCGTGGGAGCGCACGGCTAGTTGACCTTGTCCACCCGGCCGATCGCGTCCTGCACGATGCGGCGATGATCCTCGTCGCGCAGGCTCTTGCGGATGAGCCGCTCGGCGGCGGTGATGGCGAGGTCGACCACTTCCTGGCGCAGCGCCTGCCGCGCGCGGGTGACCTCCTGGGCCATCTCGCTCCGCGCCGACTCCACCAGACGCCCTGCTTCCGCGCGCGCGCCTTCCACGAGCCGCCGCTGCTCCTCGGCCGCTTCCTTCAGCGCGGTCGCCCGGATCGCCTGCGCCTCGGCATATGCGGCCTGCAGCTTCGACGCGTGCTCCTCGCGTTCGCGCTGCGCGTCGGCCCGCGCCGCCTGCGCTTCCTCGAGCGACTTGCGGATGGCCTGGGTACGCTCCTCCATCTTGGCCAGGAGCGGCTTGTAGAGCAGCTTGCCCAGGATCAGCAGCAAGAGGAGGAAGTTGATGCCCTGGATGATGATCGACCGGTCCAGGTTGATGAGGCCGCCTCCGCCCTCGGAGGCCAGCGCCGCCGCCGGCACGACCCCGAGCAGAAGCGCAGCGATGGCGAGTACGCGAATCATGGTGAGTTCTTCTCCGGCTAGCGCTTTTGTGAAAGAAGGAACAACCGGTACACGAGTATCACGCGGGCGGGAAAACTGTCAAGGGTCTTCCGGTCGCGCGATCACGCCCCCACCTACTACCAGATCGCCCTGGTAGAACACCACCGACTGGCCCGGCGCCGGGGCCCGCTGGGGCCGCTCGAACCGCACCATAACCCTGCCGTCCTCGAGGGGCTCGATCGTCGCCGCCGCCGGCTCATGGGTGTGCCGGATCTTGGCCGCCACCGCGAGTGGGCCGGTCAGGACCGGGAGGCTGATGAGGTTCACCTGCTCCGCCCGGAGCGACTCCACGCCCCCGGCGTCGGCACCCCCCACCACCACCGCATTCCGGGCCGGGTCGAGCGCCGTAACGTAGAGGGGGCGGGCCGAGACCAGGCCCAGCCCGCGCCGCTGGCCGACCGTATAGTTGGCGAGCCCCTCGTGGCGGCCCAGCACCGTCCCCTGCCCGTCCAGGATCGGCCCGGGGACGAACGCCGCCGGCACCCGCCGGCGCAGGAACCCGCGGTAGTCATCGTCCGGGATGAAGCAGATCTCCTGGCTCTCGGGCTTCTCCGCGGTCACAAGCCCGAGGGCCCGAGCCTTCGCGCGCACCGCGTCCTTGGTGAGATCGCCCACCGGAAAGCGCGCGGCCGCGAGCTGCGCCTGCGTGAGCGGCCAGAGGAAGTCGGACTGGTCCTTGCGCGCGTCGCGGCCGCGCCAGAGCAGGAAGCGCTCCGAGGCGGGATCGCGCGTGATGCGCGCGTAGTGGCCCGTCGCCACCGCGGCGGCGTCCCACGCGCGGGCGCGCTGCGCGAGCGAGCCGAACTTCACCTCGCGATTGCACGCCACGCACGGCACCGGGGTGCGCCCCGCCGCGTACTCGCGCGCGAAGGGCTCGATCACCGCGCGCTCGAACTCGCGCTCCGAGTTCAGGAGGTAGTACGGGATCTCCAGGCGCCGCGCCACCGCGCGCGCGTCGTCCACCGTCGCGGGCGAGCAGCAGCTCCCGAACTTCTTCGTCGACTCCTCCGGCTCGCGCCACGGCCACACGCGCAGCGTGACCCCGATCACGTCGAAGCCCTGCTCGACGAGGAGCGCGGCCGCGACGGAGGAGTCCACGCCGCCGCTCAACCCGACGACGATCCGCTCGCGCATGCGTGCGATCTTACCGCGGCCGCGCGGTGATCAGCTCGGCGAGTCGGTCGAGCTCCTCGCGCGTCGAGTACGCGATCTCGATCCGGCCCGCGCGCTCGTTGCCCACGAGCCGCACGCGCGTGGCGAGCGCCACACGGAGCGAGTCTTCCACCGCGGCCAGGTCGGGCGAGCGGCGGAGCTGGCGACGCGCGGGCTTGGCGCGCTGGGCCTGCACGCCCTCTTCCGTGGCGCGCACCGACCACGAGTGCGCCAGGATCTCCTCGCGGAGTCGGAGCTGGTGGGCAGGGGAGGCGAGGGAGAGCAGCGCGCGCGCATGTCCCATCGTGAGCCGACCCGCACGCAGGTCCGCCTGGATGATATCCGGGAGCTTGAGCAGTCGCACGCAGTTGGCGATGCTGCTCCGGTCGCGCTGAACGCGCTGCGCGAGCTCTTCCTGGGTCCAGCCGAACTCGGCGAGGAGGCGCTCATAGGCCTCCGCTTCCTCCATCGGGTTCAGATCCTCGCGGAGCAGGTTCTCGACCAGGGCCAGCTCGAGGCTCTGCGCGTCGGTCACCTCGCGAATGACCGCGGGGATGTGGACAAGGCCGGCCAGCTTGGCGGCCCGCCAGCGGCGCTCGCCGACGACCAGCTGATAGCCTTCACCAACGCGTCGGACGACGACGGGCTGGAGTACGCCGCTCTGCGTCAGAGATGCTGCTAGATCACGTAAAGCCTTGTCATCAAAGTCTTTTCTCGGCTGCTTCGGATTGGGTGCTATCGCGTCGGTCGGCAGCTCGACCGCGGCCGCCGCGCCTTCCGGTGCAGCTGGGGTAGGGGAGGAAGAAAGCAGGGCGCCCAGCCCCCGTCCAAGGCCATGCTGGCGATTAACCATGGGAGATCACCTCTCTGGCGAGATCGAGATAGGCCGTGGAGCCGGCCGACTTGAGGTCATAGAGCATAATGGGCTTCCCATGACTCGGGGCCTCGCTAAGCCTTATGTTTCGCGGGATTATGGTCGTCATGACCTGTTTGCCGAGGTGTCGCTGCGCCTCGGCGCGGACCTGGCCGGCCAGGCTGGTCCGGCCATCGAACATCGTGAGCACGACCCCTTCCACCTTCAGGTTGGGATTGAGCCGCTCGTGAACCAGCCCGATGGTTCGGATGATGTGGGCCAGCCCCTCCATGGCGTAGTACTCGCACTGGAGCGGAACGAGAGCTGCCTCGGCCGCCGCGAGCGCGTTGAGGGTCAGGATCCCGAGAGATGGTGGGCAGTCGATGATCACGTAGTCATACGCCTGGATGATGGCGGCCAGCGCGGCCTTGAGGCGCCCCTCTCGATTCTCCAGGCTCACGAGCTCGATCTCAGCGCCGACCAGGTCGATGTCCGAGGGGGCCAAGTGCAGGAACGGTAGCATTGTCGGTTTGACCACTTCGCCGAGCGGAACGCCCTCAAGAAGAACATGGTAGACGGTGCGCTCGAGCGCGGCCTTGTCGACGCCTAGGCCGGTGGTGGCATTACCCTGTGGATCGAGATCAACGAGGAGTGTCCGCCGCTCAGCGAGGGCGAGACCTGCCGCGAGGTTGACCGCGGTCGTAGTCTTCCCGACTCCACCCTTCTGGTTGACGACGGCTAGCGTCCGAGCCACATGTGCCCCCCGAGCTGTTCCACGTGGAACATTGGCTTCCGCGTTCCACGTGGAACGTTACCCGGGAACTGAGGTCGAGTTCAACTTTCTTTCAGGGCTTTGAGAAATACCCGGCTCTTGCGGGTCCCGGGGATCACGACCCGCACGACCTCCAGTGAAGTCTGGGGCAGGGGGCTGGGAGGGCCTGTCGCCACAAAAAGGCCATAATGCGGCGACGGGGCCAACCGATCGAACCGCCACTACGTCAAATCCACCCGCAAGATCCGGTTGTTGCTCAAGGAGGGCCTCGGCCCGCCCTTCCTTGACCACAACGTTGCCCAGGTCGAGCTCGCGCTTGACCGCAAGCAGGAAGGACACGCGCTTTCTCCGCGCCTCGACCAGCGTCACCGCGATTCCCGGATCTGCCAGTCGTAGCGGCAGGCCGGGGATGCCGGCGCCAGCGCCGATGTCCAGTAGCGAGAGGGGACGCGGAGGGAGAAGTGCCAGAAAGAGCAGGGAGTCGATGAACAGGCTGTGGATGATACCGTCGGCGGAGTCGAGGGCGGTCATCCGGTGCGTCCGGTTCCAGCGGAGAAAGAGGTCGAGGTACTGCTGGAACTGCTTCCGGTCCCTGGACGTCGCCGGACGCCCGGCCAGGGCCTGGATCGCGACGGTCAGGTCGGCGAAGGGGTCGGCGCTGCGCCTGCTCAAGCCTTCTTCGTGGCTCGCGCGGGGATCTTCTCCGTCTTCTTGCCCATCCGCTCCATGTACTTCTGCTGGGCGATCTGCAGCACGTTGGACAAGGTCCAGTACAGCACCAAACCCGCGGGCAGATTGAAGAACATGAACGTGAAGACCACGGGCATGAAGAGCATCATCTTCGCCTGGCGGGGGTCACCCATCACCGGCGTCATCTTCTGCTGGACGAACATGGATACGCCCATCAGGATCGGCAGCACGTACGTGGGGTCGTGGCGCGCGAGATCACAGATCCAGAAATCGATCCCGAACATGCGCCCGAAACAGATGAACGCGGCGTTCTGCAAATCCACGGAGACGGACAGCGCGTCGTAGAGCGCGTAGAAGATCGGAACCTGGACCACCATCGGGAGGCAGCCGCCCAGCGGATTCACCTTGTGCGCGCGGTAGAGCTCCATGGTCTCGCGCTGCAGGCGCTGCGGGTCGCTCTTGTACTTGGATCGCAACGAATTGATCTGCGGCTGGAGGGCCTGCATCGCCTTCATCGAAGTCATGCTCTTCACCGTGAGCGGGAACAGCAGCACCTTGGTGATCACGGTCAGGACGATGATGGCGATCCCGTAGTTCGGGACGAAGTGGTAGAACCACCGCATGATGGCGAGGGTGGGGACCACGATGTATTCCATCGGGAACGTGGGCAGCCCGTAGTGAACGGCCCATGACTCGGGGAACGGGAAACCGCCGAAGTAGATCGCTTTCTCAAGGCCGACGCCCAGCGATCGCACGCGCTCGTACTCCATCGGACCCATGTAGCTCTGGAGCTGACCCTCCCAGGCCTTCCCGGGCTCGAGGGCCGGGATCGAGGCCGACACGCCGATCTCCGCGTAGTGCAACACCGCGGATTCCTTTTCTTTTTTGACTTCTCGTCGCGACTCGATGACTCTGATGCCCTTACTCTTTGGAATGAGCGCGGTGAGATAGACGCCATTCTGGCTGACCGGTGCGATCCCACTCTCGAACCCGACCCAGCGGTCCTCGCCCACGTAGTCGACCGCCTTGGCGAGGTACTCTCGGCGCGCCCAGAGTGTCCCTTGCGGCAGGCGCACGACGTGGATCGGCCGGGCCCCGGCGAAGTGCTCCTGATCCTTCGGCCACTCCGCCGGCGCGCTCCAGATCTGGGCCAGCTCCACACCCTGGGCGACGGTGTTCCGGTTCTCGACCTTCAGCTCGTGCTCCACCACGTAGCTGTCGGCCCGGAAGCGGAGCACCTGACTGACCCGGATGCCGAATCCATCCTCGCCAACCATTCGCAGCTCGCCGGTCGGGGTGTCCTTGTCGAGCTTGATGGACTCCGTCGACAGCGCGAACGCGATCGGTCGTGCTGGCTGGCCCGGTCTCCTGACGACCCACCCGGCCCCGTCAACCGTACCCGGCAGCACCAGGGGCTTCTCCCCGCGGAAGTGGAGATTCCAGGCCTTGACCTGCCCTCCCGTGGTCGCGACCGCCGCGTGGTAGAGCGGCGTCTCGATCACCGCCGTCCGTTCCGGCACCGTCGGCGCGTCCTTCGGCGAAGGCGCTGGCGTCACCGGGCTCGCGGTGGCGCTCGGTGAGGGTCTCGATGTGCCCGGTGCGGGTGGGGCCGGGGCCTCCGCCGTCGGGACCGGCTTCTGCTCGGGCGGGGGCTCGGGCATGAAGAGCGGCATGAAGATCTGGTAGACCATCAGGAGCGCCGCCATCAGCAGCAGCGCCAGAGTCGTTCGCTTATCCATTACCCTCTCGATCGCTCAATCGGCGGGGGGTCGTAGCCGCCCGGATTCCACGGATGACACCGGATGACCCGCCGGATTCCCAGCCACCCGCCACGCAACAGGCCTTGGTGCAGCAGCGCCTCCCGGGCATATTCCGAGCAGCCCGGGACGAACCGGCAGGCCGGGGGAAAGACCGGCCTCAGGAATAGCTGATAGCCACGAACCACCTGCGCGGCCAGCCAGCCCGCGCTCACGCGTCTGTCTCCGCGGCTCGTGCCGCGCGCGCCAGGTTCTCCGCCAGCCGCCGCATGTCCTCCACCAGCTCGGGAAAGGGCCGCCGCGCCGCGATGGGCCGCGCGACCACCACCAGCTCCACGTTCCCCACGATCTGCGCCCGAACCTGGCGGTACGCTTCGCGAACTCGACGCCGCGCCCGATTGCGCTTCGCGGCTCCGCGGAGCTGCCGGCTGACCGCGAACCCCGCCCGCCGAGTCTCCGCGCGACGCCACAGCGCGACGAAGCTCGGCCGCTCGAGCCGGCTGCCCTGCTGAAAGACCGCCTGGAATTCTGCCGACCGCCGGAGGCGCTCGCCTCGCGGCAGCGTGAGTACCGCCGGGGATATTGGCACTGCGTCGGGTTACACCGTCAGGCGCTTGCGACCCTTCGCGCGCCGACGCTTGAGCACCTTTCGCCCGCCCTGCGTCTTCATCCGCGAGCGAAATCCGTGCGTCTTCTTTCGCCGTCGCACATTTGGTTGGAACGTCCTCTTCATGGACAAACTCTCCTGTGGGGTAGAAGAACCAACGTAGTCTACGGACCGCCCTCCATCAAGTCAAGGCACGCAAGCCCCTTGCGACCGTCCGCGGCGCTATGGTACGGTCGCCTCCCGCGTCGCGGACCGCACCTTCCGGGCAAGCCCGGCGCGCGCGGCTCCCGGGCGGTGCAGAAAGTGAAACGCCCGTTCGTCGCTGACCGAATCGAAGATGACGTTGCGACCTGGCCGGCGGTCTTGGCAACCCGGAGAACCAGGCCGCTCGGAACGCTCCCGGTTGTCCACACCTGTGGATAAGTCTGTGTGTAACTCATTGCCGCGCCATCGAACAAGAGCCTGAGAATGCTTGATTCTTTGTGGACCCGTGTTCTGACCGCGCTCGAGGGGCGGATCCCCGAGACCGCCATCGAGTCGTGGCTGCGCCCGTGCCGCGTCACCGCGATGGACGGCGACGTCATCCGCGTCGCGGCGCCCAACAAGTACAGCCGCGACTGGCTCGTCCAGCACTACACCGAGGCGATCCAGGCCGCGGCCCGCACGGTGCTGGGCGGCAATCCCGTCGTCTCGATCGAGATCGATCGCGAGCCGGACCGCGCGCCGGCGCCGGTGCGCGCGCTCCCCGCGGTGCCGTTGTCGAACGGCCTCTCTCCGCGCTACACCTTCGAGTCCTTCGTCATCGGCAACTCCAACCAGTTCGCCCAGGCGGCCAGCCAGGCGGTGGCGGAGCTGCCGTCGAAGGCTTACAACCCGCTCTTCATCTACGGGGGAGTCGGTCTCGGCAAGACCCACCTGCTACACGCGATCGGCCACGAGATCGCGCGGCTCTATCCCTCGCTCCGCCTGCTCTACCTCTCGACCGAGCGATTCACCAATGACCTGATCAACGCGATCCGCTACGACCGCACCGCGGAATTTCGGGCCAAGTACCGGACGATCGACCTGCTCCTGATCGACGACATCCAGTTCATCTCGGGCAAGGAGCGGACCCAGGAGGAGTTCTTCCACACCTTCAACGACCTCTACGAGGCCCGGAAGCAGATCGTCGTCTCCTCCGACTCGGCCCCCAAGGAGATCCCGGAGATCGAGGAACGTCTCCGCTCCCGCTTCGAGTGGGGACTCATCGCGGACATCCAGCCGCCCGACTTCGAGACGCGGGTGGCCATTCTCAAGAAGAAGGCGGAGATCGAGCGGGTCCGGCTCCCCGACGACGTCGCCTACCTCATCGCGAGCCGCATCAAGGCCAACATCCGCGAGATCGAAGGCTCTTTGACCCGCATGATCGCCTTCTGCTCGCTGAGCGGGCGGGAGATGAGCGTGGAGCTCGCCCAGGAGGTGCTCTCCGACCTCTGGGGCGAAGAAGAGAAGATCATCACGATCGAGCACATCCAGCGGAAGGCGGCCGAGTTCTTCGGCATCAAGCTGTCCGACATGCGCGCGAAGAACCGAACCAAGGCGATCGCGTTCCCCCGGCAGATCGCGATGTTCATCGCCCGCCAGCTGACCCACGCCTCCCTCACCGAGGTCGGCCGGGCCTTCGGCGGCAAGGACCACACCACCGTGCTCCACGCGGTCGAGAAGATCCAGGGCTTGCTCCAGGACGATCCCAAATTCAAGAAGACCGTCGATACGCTTACCCAGAGCATCACCCTGTGATCCTCCGCCGTCCCCGGCCCATCCCCCGCGCGATCCACAGTCGCGCCACCGCTAACTTCGCATTCACAGACGGCGTTTCCACTCCGCGCGGCTATCCACACCTCCGCCTGTGCTTACGACGACGAAGCTTTCAGTTTCTTTCTACACACTGAACAACGGAGATACTTATGGAAGTACATGTGGATCGTGATGCATTCATGCGTGGGCTCCAGATGGCGCACAACGTGGTCGAGCCGCGCCAGACGCTGCCGGTGCTCGCCAATGTTCTGCTCGACGCCCAGGGCGACACCTTGCGGTTGACCGCAACCGATCTCGAGGTCAGCGTGCGCGTGACCGGCCCCGCCAAGGTGGTCAAGCCCGGGACGATCACGATTTCGGCGCGCAAGCTGATGGAAATTGTCAAGGAGCTGCCGTCGGCCCCGCTGGCCCTGAAGGTGCAGGAGAATGCCTGGGTCGCTCTCCGCTGCGCGGGGGCGTCGTACCGCCTGGTCGGTCTGACCCCCGAGGAGTTTCCCGCGGTGGGGGATGGGGCGACCACCGGCTGGCTGACGATCGACGGGAAGATCCTGCGCGACATGCTCGGTCAGACGACGTTCGCGATCTCCCATGACGAGAGCCGTTACGCGCTCAACGGCGTCCTGTTCGCGGTTCAGGACAAGGAACTGCGGATGGTGGCGACCGATGGACACCGGCTGGCCCTGGCCGTGCGCCAGCTCCCGAATTCGGGGCCCGCGATGTCCGGGATCGTCCCCCGCAAGGCGGTCCAGGAAGTCGCCCGGATCGTGGGATCGGGGGAGGAAGTCGAGATCGCGGTCAGTGACAACCAGTTCATGATTCGCATGCCGAACGTCCTGCTGATGGCGCGGCTGATCGAGGGCACGTTCCCGAATTACGAGCAGGTGGTCCCGCGGGCGCACCCTCACCGGGTGACGATGTCGCGCGCGGCCCTGACCGCCGCGCTGCGTCGCGTGTCGGTCCTTTCGGAGGAGCGGACGAAGCCGGTCAAGTTCCAGCTCTCGCCGGGACAGCTCAAGCTGACCGCCAATAGCCCGGACTACGGCGAAGCCGAGGAGCAGATGGAGGCGCAGTTCGCGGGAGAAGAGATCGCGATCGGATTCAACTCGCGCTACGTGCTCGATGCGCTGGGTGCACAGGCCGGCGAGCAGGTTCTGGTCGAGCTGAAGGACGGTTTGAGCCCCGGAGTGTTCAAAAGCTTCGAGGACGAGGGAACCCTCTGTGTTATCATGCCCATGAGGATTTAACACCTCTCATGGGAGCGAAAATCGTTGGAAATTGACAGGGTAGAACTGTCCGATTTTCGCAACTATCGAACCCTCTCGCTCACGCCGGCGCCTCACCTGAACGTCCTCGCGGGGCCGAACGCCCAGGGCAAAACCAACCTGCTCGAGGGTCTCGGTGTGCTCTTGGTTGGTCGCTCGTTCCGCGGTGCCAAGGCAGCCGACATGCTCGGATGGGGCGCGGCCAGCGCCTTCGTGGGCGGCGACCTTCGTCGCGGTGAGACGGTGCGCGCCATTCGACGCGCGGTCGTCCAGCGGGAGGACGGCCGCTGGGGCGTGGGGGGAGAAGGGTGTCCCTGGGCCCGCGCGATCGGGTTCGGCTGGCAAGACCTGGCGATCCTGACCGAGGGGCCGCAGGCCCGCCGCAACTTCATCGACGGCTTCGCGGGGAAGCTCTACCCGGCGCACCTCAGTGGGCTCGGCCGGTATCGTCAGATCGTGGCCCGCCGCAATCACCTCCTTCAAAATGGGGGCCTCGGAGCGGGACTGCGCGGCGCCCTCGCCCCCTGGAACGAGCAACTCGCGCGGGTCGGCCTGGAGATGGTGAGCCGTCGGCGCGCGGCGGTGGAGGCCTTGCAGACGGAGGCGCGCGGGCTCTACCCCACGCTGGCCGGCTCGGGCGCGGTGCGGCTGCAGTACTGCGCGGCCCTCGGGCCTGAGGCGGGCGAGGCCGAGTTCCTGGCCGCGCTCGAGGCGCGGTTTCCCGAGGAGGCGCGGCGAGGACAGACGCTGGTCGGGCCGCACCGCGACGACCTGCTGATCGAGGTGGACGACCGGGACCTGCGCCTCTACGGCTCGCGCGGCCAGCAGCGGCTGATGGCGCTCACCCTGCGCTTGGCCGAGGTCGGGCCGGTGGCGCGGGCGGTGGGCAGCGCGCCGGTGCTGCTGCTCGATGACGCGCTGTCCGAGCTCGATCCCCAGGTGCAGGCGCGCGTGCTCGAGCACGTGTCGACGGCGGGCCAGGTCTTCCTGACCACCGCCGACGCCGCGCTGCCGGAAGTCGGGCGGGTCACCTGGTGGGACGTGCGGGGTGGCCGGGTGACCGATCCGATCCTCAGCTCCGTCCGAGGCGCCGCCTGATGGCCGATACGTATACCGCGAGCGACATCAAGGTCCTCGAGGGGCTCGAGGCGGTCCGCAAGCGCCCGGCCATGTACATCGGGGACACCGGCGCCTATGGGCTCCATCATCTCGTCTACGAGGCGGTGGACAACTCGGTCGACGAGGCGCTGGCCGGCTACTGCGACAGCATCAAGGTGATCCTGCATTCGGACGGCTCCTGCTCGGTGGGCGACAATGGCCGCGGCATCCCGACCGAGATCCACAAGGAGAGCGGCCGCGCGGCGGCGGAGGTGGTGCTCACCGTGCTGCACGCCGGCGGGAAGTTCGAGCATTCCGCCTACAAGGTCTCGGGCGGGCTCCACGGGGTTGGCATCTCGGTGGTCAACGCGCTGTCGGAATGGTTCGAGCTCGAGATCCGGCGGCAGGGCAAGGTGTGGACGCAGCGCTACGAGTACGGCGTGCCGCAGAGCGAGATCGCGGCGGGAGAGAAGACGACCAAGCACGGCACCATCGTGCGGTTCAAGCCGGACGCGAAGATCTTCGAGGAGACCACGTTCTCCTTCGACACGCTCTCGAACCGCCTCCGCGAGCTTGCCTTCCTCAACAAGGGCCTCAAGATCGTCATCGAGGACGAGCGCGACGGGCGGAGCCACACCTTCCTCTACAAGGGCGGCATCATCGAGTTCATCAAGCACCTCAACCAGAACAAGACGCCGATCCACCCGAAGGTGCTCTTCTTCGAGGGGAAGAAGGACAACATCGAGGTCGAGGTCGCGCTGCAGTACAACGACGGCTACCAGGAGAGCATCTTCTCCTTCGCCAACAACATCAACACCCGCGAGGGCGGCACGCACCTCACCGGGTTCCGGGCCGCCCTGACCGGGACCATCTCGAACTACGCCAAGGCCAACGGGTTCCTCAAGAGCTTCAAGGGGGACGTCAGCGGCGACGACGTGCGCGAGGGCCTCACCGCGGTGGTCTCGGTGCGCATCCCCGACCCGCAGTTCGAGGGGCAGACCAAGGCCAAGCTCGGCAACTCCGACGTGAAGGGGCTCGTCCAGCAGATCGTCAACGATCGGCTCGGCGAGGCCTTCGAGGAAGACCCGACCACCGCGCGCAAGATCGCGGACAAGTGCGTGCGGGCCGCGCAGGCCCGGGAGGCCGCGCGCAAGGCGCGCGAGCTGACCCGGAAGGGCGGGCGCGACGACGAGGGGCTCGCGGCCAAGCTCGCGGATTGCTCGGAGCGCGAGCCGCAGTTCCGCGAGATCTTCCTGGTCGAGGGCGACTCCGCCGGCGGCTCGGCCAAGCAGGGGCGCGACCGCAAGGTCCAGGCGGTGTTGCCGCTGCGGGGCAAGATCATCAATGCGGAGAAGGCCCGCTACGACAAGGTCCTGTCCCACAATGAAATCCGGCTCCTCATCTCGGCGCTCGGCACCGGGATCGGCCCCGAGGAGTTCGACGTCAGCAAGCTGCGCTACCACAAGGTGATCCTCATGACGGACGCCGACGTGGACGGCGCCCACATCCGCACCCTGCTGCTCACGTTCTTCTTCCGGCACATGGTGCAGGTGATCGAGGCCGGCCACCTGTTCATCGCGCAGCCGCCGCTCTTCAAGGTGAAGAAGGGGCGCGCCGAGAAGTACCTGATGAGCGAGCGGGAGATGGAGGAGTTCCTCCTCGAGCAGTGGGTCGAGAAGGCGAGCGTCAAGGTCCCGGGCAAAGCGGCCCCCCTCCGGGGCGAGGCCCTGATGGAGTCGCTCAAGCGCGTGCTCGAGTTCCGCGCCCTGTTCTCCAAGCTGGTCCGCCGGGGCGTCCCCGGCGCGATCCTCGACGGCCTGCTGCGGAAGAAGTTCCGGGCGACCAAGCGGGGCGTCGGCGACGCCGAGATCGGGGCGGCGGTGAGCGAGGTCGCCGCGGAGCTGCCGGGCTGGACCGCCCGCCTCGGGGGCGCCGACAACGGCGACGCGACCACGGTGGAGATCACCGGTCCGTATCCCGCGCAGTTCAGCGTCGACGTGCTCAAGTCTCCGGACTACACGCAGCTCTTCGAGCTGCACGCCGAGATCGCGGGCCTCCACAAGGGGCCGTGCACGATCGTGGACGCGGCCGAGAAGGAGATCGAGACCAAGAGCCTCGACGGCCTGCTGCGGACGATCCTCGAGCAGGCCAAGGACGGGGCCACCATGCAGCGCTACAAGGGGCTCGGCGAGATGAACCCCGAGCAGCTCTGGGAGACGACCATGAACCCGGAGACCCGCACCCTCCTACGCGTCACCATGGAAGACGCGGTCGGCGCCGACGAGATGTTCACGGTGCTGATGGGCGACGCGGTGGAGCCGCGCCGCGAGTTCATCGAGAAGAACGCTCTCGACGTCGTCAACCTCGACATCTAGGAGACGTAGGCCCCGTCCATGAGCCCCGAGCGACAGACGCCCGTTCCGATCGAAGAGGAGATGCGGAAGTCGTATCTCGACTACGCCATGTCCGTCATCGTCGGCCGCGCGCTGCCCGACATCCGCGACGGCCTGAAGCCGGTGCACCGGCGGGTGCTCTTCGCGATGCACGAGCTCGGCCTCAACTGGAACCGCGCCTACAAGAAGTCGGCGCGCGTGGTCGGCGAGGTGCTCGGCAAGTATCACCCGCACGGGGACGCGCCGGTCTATGAGGCCCTGGTCCGCATGGTCCAGGAGTTCTCCCTGCGCTACCCGCTGGTGGATGGGCAGGGCAACTTCGGCTCGATCGACGGCGATCCGCCCGCCGCGATGCGCTACACCGAGACACGTCTGGCCAAGATCGCGCACGAGCTGTTGGCCGACATCGAGAAGGACACGGTGGATTTCACGCCGAACTTCGACGAGTCGCTCCAGGAGCCGGTGGTGCTCCCCACCAAGGTGCCGAACCTGCTCGTGAACGGCTCGTCCGGTATCGCGGTCGGGATGGCCACCAACATCCCGCCCCACAACCTGAGCGAGGTGGTGGACGGACTCATCAAAGTGATCGACAACCCCGAGGTCACCATCGATGAGCTGATGACCGTGATCCCGGGCCCCGACTTCCCGACCCACGGCTACATCTACGGCCGCGGCGGGATCCGCGAGGCCTACACCACCGGGCGCGGCATCATCACGCTGCGGGCCAAGGCCCACGTGGAGAAGATGCGGGGCGGGCGCGAGGCGATCATCGTCACCGAGCTGCCCTACCAGGTCAACAAGGCGTCGCTGATGGAGAAGATCGGCGAGCTCGTGCGCGACAAGAAGATCGAGGGCATCAGCGAGCGCCGCGACGAGTCGAGCCGCGAGGGCATCCGGGTGGTGCTGGAGCTCGGCCGCGGCGAGATGCCCCAGATCGTGATCAACCAGCTCTACAAGCACACCCAGATGCAGACCACCTTCGGGGTCATCATGCTGGCGCTGGTGAACCGGCGCCCGCAGGTGGTCAATCTGAAGCAGATGCTTCAGGAGTTCATCGCGTTCCGCCGCGAGGTCGTCACCCGCCGGACGAAGTACGACCTGGCGCGCGCGGAAGAACGGGCCCACATCCTCGAGGGCCTGCGCAAAGCGGTCGATCAGATCGATCTGGTCATCCGGCTCATCCGGCAGTCGGAGAGCCCGGACGCGGCCAAGGACGCGTTGATGCGGCAGCTGGAGCTGTCGGAGATCCAGGCCAAGGCCATCCTCGACATGCGGCTGCAGCGCCTCACCCAGCTCGAGCGCCACAAGATCGTCGAGGAGCACGAGCAGACCCTGGCCCTCATCGAGGACCTCAAGGGGATTCTCGCCTCGGAGCAGCGTCTGCTCGGCATCATCAAGGACGAGCTCGCCGCGCTCCGGCAGGAGTTCGGCGACGTGCGCCGCACCGAGATCCTCGCCGAGACCGCCGACCTGACCATCGAGGACCTGCTCGCCGACGACGACATGGTGGTGACGATCACGCGCTCCGGCTACATCAAGCGCACGCACGTGGAGGCCTACCGCAGCCAGAAGCGCGGGGGCAAGGGCGTGACCGGCATGGAGACGAAGGAGGAGGACATCGTCGAGGACCTGTTCGTGGCCTCGACCCACTCCTACCTCCTGTTCTTCACCAACAAGGGCAAGGTGCACTGGCTCAAGGTGCACGAGATCCCCGAGGGGGGCCGGCAGGCCAAGGGCAAGGCGATGGCCAACGTGCTCTCGCTGGCCGACGGCGAGCGCGTGGCCACCTGCGTGCCGGTGCGCGATTTCGAATCGGGCGGCTACGTGCTCTTCGCCACCAAGCAGGGCAAGGTGAAGAAGACCGAGCTCTCCGCCTTTTCCCATCCGCGCGCGGGTGGCATCCAGGCCATCACGCTGGAGGAGGGCGACGAGGTGATGGCGGCGCGTCGCACCGACGGCCAGCGCGAGGTCCTGCTCTCGACCAAGCTCGGCATGATCATCCGGTTCCCGGAGGATGAGGTCCGGCCGATGGGCCGCACCGCCGCCGGGGTCCGCGGCATCGACGTGGACGAGGGCGATCAGGTCATCGCGGCGGAGACGCTCAAGGAAGGCGTGACGATCCTGACCGTGACCGAGCGGGGCTACGGCAAGCGCACCCCGCTCGACGAGTACCGGCTGCAGGGGCGCGCGGGCAAGGGCATCATCGACATCAAGACCGCGGGCCGGAACGGGGCGGTGGTCGGGATGCTGCAGGTGCGGGAGGGCGACGACATCCTGGTCGTCACCACCAAGGGCAAGATGATCCGCCTGCACGCCGACGAGATCACGAGCCAGGGCCGCAACACCATGGGCGTCCGCATCATCGACCTGGACGCCGACGATCAGGTGGGCAATCTGGCCCGCGTCGAGGCCGAGCAGGCGCCCGCCCCCGAGGTGTCGTCAGAGTAGGCCCCGCCGGCTCGAGCCGGACGGGGTGACCGAGGCCGCGCAGCTGCGGCCTCTTTTTTGTTATGGTTTGCACGGCGAGGGGAGTGCGGTGCTCGACATCAAGCTGATCCGGGAAGATCCCGCAGGGGTGGAGCGTGTCCTCGCGACGCGCGGCGCCCCCGTATCGCTCGCGCCGGTCCTCGCGGTGGACACGGAGCGCCGGCGGCTGGTGACCGAGGTCGAGGAGCTCAAGGCCGAGCGCAACCGCGCCTCCGAGGCGATCGGTCAGGCCAAGCGCCGCGGCGAGGACGCCCAGGCCGCGATGGCGCGGATGCGTGAGGTCTCCGACCGCATCAAGG
>WNFL01135476.1_pt1 | contig 44132 bp, 39 predicted proteins | sample 5400361 | NCBI WGS metagenome assembly WNFL01 (sample SAMN13153351, study PRJNA577476) | soil metagenome | isolation source: 40 cm soil on Douglas fir-dominated hillslope | place: USA:California | collected 2013-09-17 | reverse complement strand
GCGGCGCCCATGTCGGCGCCCTTGCCGTGCTGCAGCAGCACGAGGGCGATGATTCCGCCCGCGGCGAGCACATGCAGCACCAGTACGATCGTTTGCATCGACAACCCTTCCGTTATGCGGCGAGCGCTGCGCGCCAGATCGCCGCGAAATCCGTGGCTACCAACGATGCCCCGCCGACGAGTCCCCCGTCGACATTGGCCATCGCGAACAATTCGGCCGCGTTGCTGGCCTTCACGCTGCCGCCGTACAGGATCGGGAGCCTCTCGGCCACGGCCCGGTCCTTCGCCGCGATGCGCTCGCGGATGAAGCCTTGCGCCTGGTCGGCCTGCTGCGCCGTCGCGGTCCGCCCGGTGCCGATCGCCCAGACCGGCTCATAGGCGAAGATGCCGCCGTCCAGCGCCGCCACGCCGCTTTTGACCAGCAGCGCGTCCACTTGCCTCGCGAGCACCGACTCGGTGATGCCCTGGTCGCGCTCCTCCAGCGTCTCGCCCACGCAAAAGATCGGCGTGAGCCCGCTCCTGCGCGCCGCGGCGTACTTTTCCGCGGCGATCTCGTCGGATTCCCCGAAGAGGGTACGACGCTCGGAGTGCCCCACGATCGCGTAGCGGCAGCCGAGCTCGACCAGCATCGGCCCGGAGACTTCTCCGGTGTACGCCCCCTGATCGAACCGGCTCAGGTCCTGCGCCCCCCACGCGACGCCCGAGCCGACGAGGAGCCCCCGAACCTGCGATAGATAGGGAGTTGGAACGCAGACCACGCAGGCGATCGAGCCGGGCCCCCGGCCGATCTCGCCGAGCAACGCCTTCAGAAGGGCGTCGTTGCTGGCCAAGCTTCCGTTGAGCTTCCAATTGCCGACGACGACTTTCGACCGCATCGAGACCCTCGAAACCTCAAGATTTTACCGCGTTGCAGCATGGGGGGTCAATTTGGCGCCGGGCGCCGCTTGACAACGCCACATATTTCAATAATAGTACAACTATGAAAACGATAGATGTGGTCCGCGCCCTCGCGGCCCTGGCCCAGGAGACCCGGCTTTCGATCTTCCGCCTGCTCGTCGAGGCCGGGCCGACCGGACTCGCCGCCGGCGAAATCGCGCTTGCCGTTGGCGCCTCGCCCGCGAATCTGTCGTTCCACTTGAAGGAACTCGCCCACGCGGGCCTGGTGCGCTCGAAGCAGCAAGGGCGCTTCGTCTTTTACTCCGCCCACTACGAACATATGAATCAGCTGCTCGGCTACCTCACCGACAACTGTTGTGCGCGCGATGGCGCGTGCCAACCGTGCAACCCCACCGACGCCAAATCCCTTGCCACCAAGTCCACCGCCAAAGGAGCCCGCTCATGAAGCGCTTTCACGTTCACGTTGCCGTTCCCGATCTAACGAAGGGCATCCGCTTCTATTCGACGATGTTCGGTGCCGAGCCGGCGGTCGTCAAACCCGATTACGCCAAGTGGATGCTCGACGACCCGCGCGTCAACTTCGCCATCTCGCAGCGCGGCAGCGGCTCGGGCATCAACCACCTCGGCCTCCAGGTCGATAGCGACGCCGAGCTCGATGAGCTGCACGCGCGCCTCGAAGCGGCGGAATCGGGCGCGGTAGTCGGAGAGAAGAATGTGTCGTGCTGCTACGCGAGGTCGGACAAATACTGGGTCACCGATCCCGCGGGCGTGCCGTGGGAATCATTCCGGAGCCTCGGCACGGTGCCGTTCTACAACGGCGATTCCGCCGAAGCCTCGAAGGGGGGCTGCTGTGCGCCCAAGGAAGGAGCGAAAGAGGCGACGCCTGCTTGCTGCGCCTGAAGTGGCGCGCTAGGCGACGGCCCGTTCGGCCGACGCTTTCACCGCGGCGGCGATCGATTCGGCCAGCCGCTGCACGCTTGCGCGGTCGTCGCCCTCCACCATCACGCGCACGACGGGCTCGGTGCCCGACGGACGCAGCAGCACGCGGCCACGGCCGGCAAGCTCGGCCTCCGCGCGCGCCATCGCCTCGATGACGGCGGGCGCGGCCTGGAAATCGAAGCTCGTCCGGAGCTTGACGTTCAGCAGCACCTGCGGAAGAAGCTCGAGCTCGAGCGTGTATTCGCGAAGCGACTGGCCGGAAGACACGAGCGCCGCCAGAACCTGCAGGGCGGAGATGATGCCGTCGCCCGTGGTGTGGCAATCGAGGCAGAGGAGATGCCCCGAATTTTCTCCGCCGCATTTCCAGCCCTTCTCGACGAGCATTTCGAGAACATAACGGTCGCCCACGCGCGCGCGCGCGAATGACACGCCCATCTCGCCCAGCCTTCGCTCGAGGGCGAAGTTGGTCATGAGCGTGCCCGCCACGCCTCCCTCGAGGCGCCCGTCGGCCTTGCGGTGCTTCACCATCGCGTAGAGCAGCTGGTCGCCATCGAAGAGCGTCCCGTCGCGATCGGCCATCGCGAGCCGGTCGCCGTCGCCGTCGAAGGCAATGCCGAAATCGGCCTCGTGCTCGATGACGGCGCGCGCGAGCGATTTAGGCACCGTCGCGCCACATTCCTCGTTGATGTTGACGCCGTTGGGCTGGCTCGCGACGGCGATCACTTCGGCGCCGAGCTCCTGGAATACGCGCACGCCCACGCGATAGTTCGCCCCGTGCGCGCAATCGACGACCAGCTTCAGCCCGCGCAGCGTGAGGCTCTTCGGAAAATTGCCCTTGCAGAACTCGAGATAACGTCCCTCGGCGTCGAGCAGCCGCTCGGCCTTGCCGAGAAGCGCCGAGGTCGCCGGAAGCGCGAGCGGCTGCTCGAGCAGCGTCTCGATCTCGCTCTCGACCGCATCGGGCAGCTTCATCCCGTCCGCGGAAAAGAACTTGATGCCGTTGTCCTCGAACGCGTTGTGCGACGCCGAGATCATCACGCCGGCGGAAAGCCTGAGCGCGCGCGTGAGGAATGCGACACCCGGAGTGGGCATCGGTCCGACGAGGAACGTATCCACGCCGGCGGCGGAGAGGCCGGACTCGAGCGCCGACTCGATCATGTAGCCCGAGATGCGCGTGTCCTTGCCGATGAGCACCGCCGGGCGATCGCGGTGCGGGGGCGCCACGTCGGCGCGCGAGAGCACCTTGCCCGCCGCATACGCGAGCTTCAGCACGAAGTCGGGCGTGATGGGCGCCTGCCCCACGCGACCGCGAATGCCGTCCGTGCCGAAATACCTGCGGCTCATTCGTTGCTCCCTGGGGACAGGTCACACCTCGATGCCGGATGTGCCCTGTCCCCCTAACATTTTCCAGACCTTAATGGCATCCACGGTCTGCCTGACATCGTGCACGCGCACGAGGCTCGCTCCATTCTGCACGGCGAGGAGCGCAGCCGCAACGCTCCCGGCCATGCGCTCATCCACCGGACGCCCGGTGATGTCGCCGATGGAGCGTTTGCGCGAAAGCCCGGCGAGCACCGGATAGCCCATCGCGGCGAGCGCCGGCAGGGCGCGGAAGAGCGCGATGGTGTGCGCGAGCGTCTTGCCGAAACCGAAGCCCGGGTCGATCACGATGCGCTCGGCCTCGATGCCCGCCGCTTCCAGCGCCGAAGCCCGCCCGCGCAGGAAAGCCGCGACTTCCGCGACCACGTCGTCATACCTGGGATCGACCTGCATCGTCGCGGGCGTCCCCTGCATGTGCATCGCGCAGACGGCGACGCCGCTTCGCGCAACCGCGTCGATTGCGCCCGGAGTTCGGAACGCGTTGACGTCATTCACCATGCAGGCGCCCGCGTCCACGGCCGCCCGCATCACCTCGGGCTTCATCGTGTCGACCGAGACCGGCACGCCTTCGCGCACGAGCGCTTCGATGAGCGGCACCACGCGCCGCAACTCTTCCTCGAGCACCACCGGTTCGGCGGCCGGCCGCGTCGATTCGCCGCCCACGTCGATCAGGTCGGCGCCCTCGGCGCGCAACTCCAGCCCGTGCGCAATCGCGCGCGACGGTTCGAGAAAGCGCCCGCCGTCGGAGAACGAATCGTGCGTGACGTTCACGATGCCCACGATGAGCGGACGCTCGAGGGAGAATTTGAAGGCGCCGCAGTGAAGGGTCGATGCCATGAAAAAGAAAGGGTGGCACGGGCCACCCTTCAGTTTGTCCTATCGCGCCGCGTCGGTCAGGCGCTCTCCGCCGGCGAGGGGCTCGGCTCGGTGCCGCGGCTGCCGCCGTCGGTCGGCGCCGAGGGCTTGGGGGCGACCGGCTTCGGCGGGCGCGGCGGACGGCCGGCCATGATGTCGTTGATCTGGTCGGCGTCGATCGTCTCCCACTCGAGCAGCGCCTTGGTCATCACCTCGACCTTGTCGCGGTTCTCCTCGAGGAGCTTGCGCGCGAGCGCGTACTGCTGGTCGATGATCGAGCGAACTTCCTTGTCGACCGCCTTCAGCGTCTCCTCCGACATGTTCTGGTGCGTGGTGACGGTGCGGCCGAGGAAGACTTCGCCCTCGTTCTCGCCGTAGACCATCGGCCCGAGCGCATCCGACATGCCCCACTCGGTCACCATGCGGCGCGCCATCTCGGTCGCGCGCTTGAAGTCGTTCGAGGCGCCGGTGGTCATCTGGTTCATGAAGAGCTCTTCGGCGATGCGCCCGCCGAACATCACCGCGATGTTGTTCATGAGGAACGTCCGGTCGTAGCTGTAGCGATCTTCCACCGGCAGCTGCATGGTGACGCCGAGCGCGCGCCCACGCGGGATGATCGTCACCTTGTGCACCGGGTCGGTCTTCGGCAGGAGCTTCGCGACGATCGCGTGGCCGGACTCGTGGTAGGCGGTGTTGCGGCGCTCCTCCTCGGGCATCACCATCGACCGGCGCTCCGCGCCCATGATGACCTTGTCCTTGGCGCGCTCGAAATCGTCCATGTCGACGAGGCGCTTGCTGCCGCGCGCCGCGAAGAGCGCCGCCTCGTTCACGAGGTTGGCGAGGTCCGCGCCGGAGAATCCCGGCGTGCCGCGCGCGATGATCGACGCGTCGACGTCGGGCGCGATCGGCACCTTGCGCATGTGCACGAGCAGGATCTGCTCGCGTCCGCGGATATCCGGGAGCGGCACCACCACCTGGCGGTCGAAGCGGCCCGGGCGAAGGAGCGCCGGGTCGAGAACGTCCGGGCGGTTGGTCGCGGCGATGACGATCACGCCGGACGTGCCCTCGAAGCCGTCCATTTCCACCAGCAATTGGTTGAGCGTCTGCTCGCGCTCGTCGTTGCCTCGTCGATGAACACGATGCACGGCGCGTTCTTCTTCGCCTGCTCGAACATGTCGCGCACGCGCGCCGCGCCCACGCCGACGAACATCTCGACGAAGTCGGAGCCCGAGATCGAGAAGAAGGGCACTTTCGCCTCGCCGGCAATGGCCCGTGCGAGAAGCGTCTTCCCCGTGCCGGGTGAGCCCACCATCAGCACGCCGCGCGGGATGCGTCCGCCGAGCTTCTGGAACTTGGAAGGATCGCGCAGGAAGTCGACGAGCTCGGCGACCTCCTCCTTGGCTTCGTCCACGCCCGCCACGTCCCCGAAGGTGACCTGGTTCTGGTTCTCGTCGAGCATGCGCGCCCGGCTCTTGCCGAAGCTGAATGCACCGCCGCGTCCCCCGCCCTGCATCTGGCGCATGAAGAAGATCCATACGCCGATCAGCAGCAGCATCGGGAACCAGGACACGAAGATGTTCATGAGGAGCGAGGGCTCTTCCTCGGCCTTCGCTTCCACGGTGACGCCGTACTTCATGAGGTCGCCGATCATCCACGGATCCTGGATGCCGGGAGTGAACACGGTGTAGTTCTTGCCGTCGCGCGAGACCGCCTTCACGGTGCGCGTGCTGTCCAGCTTCACGCGCGCGATGTGGCCCTGGCGCGCTTCCTCCATGAAGGTCGAGTAGTCGAGCGAATTCTGGCTCGATTGGCGATTGCCGACCTGCATGAACACCACGGTCAGGATGACCCCGATCACGAGCCAGACCATGATGGTGCGAATGGTGTTGTTCACAGGCGAAAATTCCTAGGAATTCAGCGAGATGAGGGGGGATATCCAGTATAGCAAGTTAGGGCGCCGCGGCCCGCTTCAAGCCGCGGGCGAGAAGAAACTGCTCGGCACTTTCTTCCCGCGACGCTTCCGGCTTACGAATGAACACCTTATCGAATGCCTGGCGGAGCGACTTGAGGAATTCGTCGTGCCCGGCCCCCTGAAAAACTTTGACCAGGAGGGCTCCGTCGCGTTTCAGGTGTAGCCCGGCAAAGTCGCGGGCGATTTCGGCAAGCGCCATCGAGCGCGCCTGGTCGCTGAAGGCGATGCCGGTGAGGTTCGGCGCCATGTCCGAAAGGACCAGGTCGGCCGCGCGGCCCCCGAGCGCCGTCTCGAGTGCCTGCAGGCCCTGCGCGGCGCTGAAATCCCCCTGTACGAACGTCACGCCCGGAATGTCTTCCATGGGCAGCAGGTCGATGGCGACCACCGTGCCCGCGGAGCCCACGCTCTTCGCCGCGACTTGGGACCAGCCGCCGGGCGCCGAGCCGAGATCGACGACCATCTGCCCCGGCCGAAACAGCCGGTCGCGGGCGTCGATCTCGATCAGCTTGTAGGCCGAGCGCGAGCGGTAGCCCTCGCGCTTCGAGCGCTTCACGTAAGGATCGCTCACGTGGCGCCTCAGCCACTGCTTGCTCGAATGACTCTTCTTCACGTCGCTATACTGTGCGCATTCCGATGGCTATTCTCACTCCCGCACGCCGCAGCGAGCTGCGCTCGCAGGCGCACACGCTCGTTCCCGTCGTCATCATCGGCGACAAGGGGCTCACCGACGAAGTCGTTGGGGAAATCGATCGATCGCTCAAGGCGCACGAGCTCATCAAGGTGCGGGCGGCGACGAACGACCGCGACGCGCGCGCCGCCTGGATGGAGGAGATCTGCGCGCGCCTCGAGGCGCATCCGGTGCAGGCGATCGGCAAGGTGCTGGTGATCTATCGCGAGAACTTCGACAAGCCGCGGGCGGTTCCCAAGGCGGATCCACCGCCGCGGCGCAATGCGCGCGGCGATGAGCGCGAGGCTACGGCTCGTAGCGCACGTCCACGATCTCGAACGACTTCACCCCCCCGGGAGTCCGTACCTCGGCGACGTCGCCGGAGTACTTCCCGATAAGGGCCTTGGCGATGGGCGATGAGTAGGAAAGCTTCCCGAGCTTGATGTCGGCTTCGTCCTCGCCGACGATCTGGTAGGTCACGTTCGCCTCGCTCTCGACGTCCATCAGGTCGACGGTCGAGCCGAAGACCACGCGCCCTTCGTCGTCGAGGAGCGCCGGATCGATGACCTGCGCGTTGGCGAGCTTCGCCTCGAGCTCGATGATGCGGCCCTCGATGAATCCCTGGCGCTCGCGCGCCGCCTCGTATTCGGCGTTCTCGGTGATGTCGCCCTGGGCACGTGCCTCGGCGATCGAGGTGATCACCGACGGGCGATCCACGGTTTTCAGGCGGTGCAACTCGACGCGCAGCTTCTCCGCGCCGACCAGAGTCATCGGTATCTTCATGGCCTCAAGGACGCATGCAGCGTCTGGATGTCGTAGGCGCGCAGCTCGCGAAGGCTCTTCATGCCGAGGCAAGCCGCGCGGGCGCCGGCAATCGTCGTGTAGTACGTGATCCGATCCTGCAGCGCGGCGTTGCGAATCGACCAGGAGTCCTGGATCGAGCGCCGGTCTTCCTCGACGGTGTTGATGATGAGGGTCACCTCGCGGTTCTTGAGCATGTCGACGATGTGCGGGCGTCCTTCCATCACCTTGTTCACGGGCTGGACCTTGAGCCCCGCCTTCTCCAGGGCGGCGGCGGTGCCTTTCGTGGCCACCAGCGCGAACCCGAGGTCGTCGAGCGCGCGCCCCACTTCGATCGCCCGCGCCTTGTCGGCGTTGCGCACCGAGAGGAATGCCTTCCCGCCCTTCGGCAAGCGTACGCCTGCGGCGAGCTGGCTCTTCACGAAGGCCTCGGCGAAGGTCTCGCCCACGCCCATCACCTCCCCCGTGGACTTCATCTCGGGACCGAGGATCGTATCCACGCCCGGGAACTTGATGAACGGAAACACCGCTTCCTTCACCGAGTAGTACGGCGGGATCACTTCGCGCGTGAACCCCTGCTCGGCGAGGGTCTTGCCGACCATGCAGAGCGCGGCGATCTTCGCGAGCGCGACGCCGGTCGCCTTCGAAACATACGGGACGGTACGCGAGGCGCGCGGGTTCACTTCGAGCACATACACACGCTCGTCCTGGATCGCGAATTGCACGTTCATGAGGCCCACGACGTCGAGCGCCTTCGCCATCGCGACCGTCTGGCGCCGGATCTCGTCCTGCATCGCGGCGCTCAGGCTGAAGGGCGGCAGCGAGCACGCCGAGTCGCCCGAATGCACTCCCGCCTGCTCGATGTGCTCCATGATCCCGCCGATCACGACCTGGGCTCCGTCGGACACCGCGTCGACATCGACCTCGGTGGCGTCGTTGAGGAAGCGATCGATCAGCACCGGCGAATCGTTCGAGACTTTCACTGCCGCCCGCATGTAGCGCACGAGGTCCGCCTCCGCGTGGACGATCTCCATCGCCCGCCCGCCCAGGACGTAGGACGGCCGCACGACCACCGGATAGCCGATCTCCCTCGCCGCGGCGAGCGCCGCCTCGGGCGTGCGCGCGGTGCGATTGGGCGGCTGCAGCAGCTTCAGCTCGTGCAGCATCTGCTGGAATCGCTCGCGGTCTTCCGCGCGATCGATCGAATCGGGCGAGGTGCCGATGATGGGAACGCCCGCGGCTTCGAGGTCGCGCGCGAGCTTGAGCGGCGTCTGTCCGCCGAATTGCACGATCACGCCCTCGGGCTTCTCCTTGTCGACGATCTCGAGGACGTCCTCGAGCGTGAGCGGCTCGAAATACAGCCGGTCGGAGATGTCGTAGTCGGTCGAGACGGTCTCGGGGTTGCAGTTGACCATGATCGTCTCGAAGCCCGCCTCGCGCAGCGCGAGCGCCGCATGCACGCAGCAGTAGTCGAACTCGATGCCCTGCCCGATTCGATTCGGGCCGCCGCCGAGCACCATGATCTTGCGCCGGCCGGTGGGCGCGGCCTCGTCCTCCTCGTCGTAGCTCGAATACATATATGCAGTATCCGTGGCGAACTCCGCCGCGCAGGTGTCGACCCGCTTGTAAACAGGCCGGATCCCCCACGCATGCCGCTTCTCGCGCACTTCGTGCTCGGTCGCCTTCCACAGGTACGCGAGACGGCGGTCCGAGAACCCCTTGCGCTTGAGCGCGCGCAGCTCGTCGGCGTTAACGGCGGACAAACTGCGCGTCTCGATGTCGAGCTCGGTATCGACCAGGTCCTTGATCTGCGCGAGGAACCAGCGGTCGATCTTCGTGAACTTGTGGATCTCGTCGAGCGATATGCCGACCCCGAACGCATCGGCGACGTACCAGAGGCGCTCGGCGCGCGGATAGGCCAGCTCGTCCTCGATTTTCTCCATGTCGACGGTTTTCAGGTTGAAGCCGTCGACGCCGACCTCGAGCCCGCGAAGCGCCTTCTGCAGCGACTCCTGGAAGTTGCGGCCGATCGCCATCACCTCGCCCACGCTCTTCATCTGCGTGGTGAGGTGGTCGTCGGCCTGCGGAAACTTCTCGAAGGCGAAGCGCGGCACCTTGGTGACGACATAGTCGATCGTCGGCTCGAACGCGGCCGGCGTCGCGCCGCCGGTGATGTCGTTCTTCAACTCGTCGAGCGTGTAGCCCACGGCGAGCTTGGCCGCGATCTTGGCGATCGGAAAGCCGGTGGCCTTGGAGGCGAGCGCGGAGGAGCGCGACACGCGCGGATTCATCTCGATGATGACCATGCGCCCGTCGTCAGGATTGATCGCGAACTGCACGTTCGATCCCCCGGTCTCGACGCCGATCTCGCGCAGGCACGCGATCGAGGCGTTGCGCATGATCTGGTATTCCTTGTCGGTGAGCGTCTGCGCGGGCGCCACCGTGATCGAGTCGCCCGTATGCACGCCCATCGGGTCGAGGTTCTCGATCGAGCAGATGATGATGCAGTTGTCCTTGCGGTCGCGCACCACCTCCATCTCGAATTCCTTCCACCCGATCACCGATTCCTCGATGAGCAGCTCCCCCGTGGGCGAGGCGTCGAGGCCGCGCTGGCAGATCGCGACGAACTCCTCCATGTTGTAGGCGATGCCCCCGCCCGTGCCGCCGAGCGTGAAGGACGGGCGGATGATCGTCGGGAAGGCGACCATCGCCTGGACCTGGACCGCTTCCTCGAGCGAATGCGCGAGGGCCGAGCGCGGCGATTCGAGCCCGATTCGCGCCATCGCCTGCTTGAACTTCTCGCGGTCCTCGGCCTTGTCGATCGCCTCCTTCTTGGCGCCGATCATCTCGACCCCGAACTTCTCGAGGACGCCTTCGCGCGCGAGGTCGAGCGCGCAGTTGAGCGCCGTCTGTCCGCCCATGGTCGGGAGTAGCGCCTGGGGCCTTTCCTTCTCTATGATCTTCGCCACCATCGGCCAGGTGATGGGCTCGATGTAGGTGACGTCGGCCATCTCCGGGTCGGTCATGATCGTCGCCGGATTCGAGTTCACGAGGATCACGCGGTAGCCCTCGTCGCGCAGCGCCTTGCACGCCTGCGCCCCCGAGTAATCGAACTCGCACGCCTGGCCGATCACGATCGGCCCGGCGCCGATGATCAATATGCTCTTGATGTCGCTGCGCTTAGGCACGGGTCAGGGCAGCGCCTTTTTCTTTTCCATCAGCTGCACGAAACGGTCGAAAAGACAGGCCATCTCGTGCGGCCCGGGTGAGGCTTCCGGGTGGCCCTGGAAGCTGTATGCGGGCTGGTCCGTGAGCTCGATCCCCTGGAGCGAGCCGTCGAAGAGCGAGCGATGCGTGGGCCGCACGTTGGCCGGAAGCGTGCGCTCGTCGACAGCGAAGCCGTGGTTCTGGCTGGTGATGAAGACGCGTCCCGTGTCGATCTCCAGCACCGGGTGGTTCGCGCCATGGTGGCCGAACTTCATCTTCGTCGTCTTGGCGCCCGTGGCGAGCCCGAGGAGCTGGTGGCCGAGGCAGATGCCGAAAACCGGCGTTCCGGTGGCGACGATTTCGCGAATCGCCTTGATCGCGTAGTCGCATGGCTCAGGATCGCCCGGCCCGTTCGAGAGGAATACGCCGTCGGGCTTGAGCGCGAGCGCCTTCTCGGCCGTCGCGGTCGCCGGGAGCACCGTGACTCGGCACCCGCGTTCGGCGAGGTGGCGAAGGATGTTGTGCTTCACGCCGTAGTCGTACGCGACCACGTGAAAGGCGACTTCGCCGCCCGGCTTGTAACCGACGCCGAGGGCCCAGACACTCCCGTTCCAGCCGTACGCCTCCTTCACGCTCACGACCTTGGCGAGATCCTGCCCCGCCATCGATGGCGCGGCGCGCGCGCGCTCGAGCGCCTCGTCGATCCGGCCGCGCGGGAAACCAGCAAGATCATGTCCGACGGCGATGCAACCGTTCTGCGCGCCCTTGGTTCTCAGTAGCCGCGTGAGCCGGCGCGTGTCGATGTCGCCGATCGCCACGAGGTTGTGGCGGCGAAGGTACGTCGAAAGATCCTCCTGACAGCGCCAGTTGGACGATGCGAGCGGCAGGTCGCGGATCACGAGCCCGGCCGCGAAGACGCCGCGCGACTCGCTGTCCTCCTCGTTCGCGCCGACGTTGCCGATGTGCGGATAGGTGAGCGTCACGATCTGGCCGGCGTACGAGGGATCCGTGAGGATCTCCTGGTAGCCCGTCATCGCGGTGTTGAACACCACTTCGCCGACGGTGTGAGCCGAGCGCGCCGGCGTGCCCTCGAATCCAATGCCGCATCCGCGAAAAACACTCCCGTCGGCGAGAACCAGGACGGCGGGTGTCTTCTGCGACAAGATTCTGACTCCGAGGACGTGAATTGCAGCGAAAACCGCGGGCGCAAAAAAACGGGAGAGCGCCGTGCTTCTAATGGGGGCTCTTCCCGTCTTGCATTGACACGAAATTATATCAGATACTCGATGGGATTCAGGGCCCATCGAAGGTGAACAATGTCCTGGCTCGCCATCTTTGCAGCGACTTACGCCGCGGTCTTCATCGCCGAGATCGTCGGCGACAAATTGCTCTATACGACCGGCGTCCTCGCGACGCGCTACCGGTCGGCTCCGATCATCCTCGGAATGGCCCTCGCATTCATGGTGAAGATGGGTGCGGCGGTGATGGTGGGGCAGGCGCTCGCGCAGCTCCCCAAGCCCGTCATCGCGGCGCTCACCGCGGCGAGCTTCATCGGCGTGATATTCGTGCTGTGGCGCAAGTCCGACGCGCTGCCCGCCGAGCGCGAAACGAAATCGCAATCCGTGGCCCAGCCCGCTCTCCTCACGTTCGCCACGATCCTGCTCTCGGAATGGGCCGACGTCGGCATGATCACCGCCGCCACCATGGCCGCGAACAATCCGCAGTCGCTCGCCATCGTCTGGCTCGGCGCCGTTGCCGCGATGGTGACGAAGGGCCTCATCGCCGCTTTCCTCGGGGCGGGGTTGCGGCAGTGGATCCGCAATCGCGTCCAACCGAAGCACCTGCGCTATGCGAGCGTCATCGCGCTCGCGATCCTCGGAGCCGCGGCGGTCGCGGAGGACATGGGCTGGATTGATGAGGAGTAGCGACCCGTCGCGCGACGACCACCGCGCGGCGGTCCGGTTCATCGTCTGCTTCGGGCTCGTCAGCCTCTTCGCGGACATGACCTACGAAGGGGCCCACAGCATCGTCGGGCCCCTCCTCAAGGGATTGGGCGCGAGCGCCGCGGCGGTGGCCATCATCGCGGGCTTCGGTGAAATGATCGCCGCGAGCCTGCGCTTCTTCTCGGGGCGCTTCGCGGACCGCACCGGCGCGTACTGGAAGATCGCGATCGCCGGCTACGCGATCAACCTCGTGGCCGTGCCGGCGCTCGCCTTCGTGGGGACATGGCAGGCCGCCGCGGCGCTCATCATCGTCGAGCGCGCCGGCAAGGCGATGCGCGGGCCCTCGCGCGACGTCCTCATCTCGGAGGCGAACGACGTGGTCGGCCACGGCTTCGGCTGGGGCGTGCATGCCGCGATGGACCAGGTCGGCGCGATCGCGGGCCCGCTGATCGTTGCCGCGATCGTCGCGTACAAGCACGACTACGCCCCCGCGTTCCTCGCCCTCGGCATCCCCGCCGCGCTCGCGGTGGCGGCGGTATTCCTCGCGCGCGCGGCGCGGCCGCAGTACGCAGCTCCGAAAGGCCCGCCGCCCGCGGCCGAGATGCCGCGCGTCTTCTGGCCGTACGTCGCGGCCTCCGGAATGCTCGCAGCCGGCTTCCTCGATTTCCCCCTCATGGCCTATCACTTCGAGACGCGCGCGTTCTTCTCGCCCGAGGTGATCCCGCTCCTCTACGCGGGCGCGATGGCGACCGAAGGGATCGCCGCGATGGCGTGCGGCCGCCTCTACGACCGCTTCGGGATCGGGGTCCTCGTCGCGGGCATCGCGCTATCGCTCGGCGCGCTGCCGCTTGCCTTCCTGGGAGGCCCGACGGGCGCTGTCGCAAGCGTCGTCTGCTGGGGCATCGGCATGGGTGCGCAGGACGCGACGCTGCGCTCGGGCATCGCGGGCGTGGTGTCGATGAACAAGCGCGGCACCGCGTTTGGCACCTTCAACGCGGTGTTCGGCGTCATGTGGTTCTTCGGCAGCGCCGCGATGGGGCTGCTCTACGACCACTCGCTCGTGCTGCTCGTCGCATTCGGCGTCGCGGCGCAGCTGATCGCGGCCGTCGTATTCCTCGGCTTGCGCACCCGGCTGGCCGCCCATTCATGAACATCGCCCATGCGCTCGCCGGCCTCGCGTTGCTCGTCGCCTTCTCTTGGCTCATCTCGGAGGACCGGCGTGGCGTGCGCTGGCGGGTCGTCGCCGCCGGCATCGCATTGCAGGTCGTCCTCGCGGCGCTGCTCCTGCTCGTGCCGTGGATCCGCGACGCGGTGTTCTCGCTGAACCAGGCGCTCGCCGTCCTCGAGCGCGCAACGCAGGCCGGCACGTCGTTCGTGTTCGGCTATCTCGCGGGCGGACCGGCACCCTTCGACGAAACCCATCCGGCCGCCTCATTCGTGCTCGCGTTTCGCGCGCTTCCCCTGATCCTCGTCGTGAGTGCGCTCTCCGCCCTGCTTTTCTACTGGCGCATCCTGCCGCTCGCCGTAAAGGCGTTCTCGTGGCTGCTGGAAAGGTCGATGGGGCTCGGCGGCGCCGTCGGCGTGTCGGCGGCGGCCAACGTCTTCGTGGGGATGGTCGAAGCGCCGCTCCTCATCAAGCCCTATCTGCTGCGCCTCTCGCGCTCGGAGCTCTTCATGGTGATGGTCTGCGGCATGGCGACCATCGCGGGAAGCGTGATGGCGTTGTATGGCGCGATCCTCGGACCGGTCGTGCCGGATGCGATCGGGCACATCCTCATCGCCTCGCTCGTCGCCACACCGGCGGCGATCACGGTGTCCGCGCTCATGGTGCCGGGCGCGATGACGCGCGAGGAAGCGGTCGAGATCGGCCGCCAGGACGCGAGCGCCATGGACGCCGTTACGCGAGGCACGATCGAAGGGGTCGAGCTCCTGATCCAGGTCGTCGCGATGCTGATCGTGCTCGCCGCGCTGGTGTACCTGGTGAACGCGCTGCTCGGTGCGCTGCCCACGGTGGCGGGCGCCCCGCTCACCCTGCAGCGGCTCTTCGGCTGGCTCTTCGCGCCGCTCGCCTGGACCACGGGCGTTGCCTGGGGCGAGGCGCAGGCCGGCGGCGCGCTGCTCGGCACGAAGACCGTGCTGAACGAGTTCATCGCCTACCTCGAGCTCGCCAGGGTTCCGGACGAAACGCTTTCGCCACGGAGCAAGCTCCTCATGACCTACGCGCTCTGCGGTTTCGCCAACTTCGGCAGCCTCGGCATCCTCATCGGCGGCATGGGCGCGATGGTGCCCGAGCGCCGCGGCGAGATCGTGCAGCTCGGCATCAAGTCGATCGCCGCCGGGACGCTTGCGACCTGCATGACGGCCGCGGTGGTGGGAATTTTCCTCTGAACCCTACTTGAGGCCGAGCACGTCCTGCATGTCGTAGAGACCCGGCGCCTTGCCGTGCAGGAATCGCGCCGCGCGCATCGCGCCCTGCGCGTAGGTGGCGCGGCTCGACGCGCGATGGGTAATCTCGATGCGTTCGCCCGGACCGGCGAAGTAGACGGTGTGATCGCCCACCATGTCGCCGCCGCGCATCACCGAGAATCCGATGGCGCCCGCCTTTCGCTCACCGGTCACCCCATGGCGGGTGAAGACGCCATCCTTCTCGAGGGCGGCGCCGCGTGCCCTCGCGGCGATCTCGCCGAGCTTGAGCGCCGTGCCGGAGGGCGCATCCACCTTGAGCCGGTGATGCGCCTCGAAGACCTCCACGTCGTAGTCCTTGCCCAGGGAGCGCGAGGCCATCTCGACCAGCTTCATCGCGACGTTGACGCCGATGCTCATGTTGGGCGCCATCACGATCGCGATGTCACGCGCGGCGTCGCGAATGTCGCCGAGCTCGGCCGCGTTGAAGCCCGTGGTGCCGATGACCATCGCGCGCTTGGCGTCGCGGCAGGCGCGCGCATGCACGAGCGTGCCCTCGGGGCGCGTGAAATCGATCAGCACGTCGGCGGCCGCGAGCGCCGCCAAGACGTCCGAACCGATCGAGACGCCGCGCGTCGCCGCGCCGAGCTCGGCGGCATCGCGTCCCAGCCAGGGGCTGCCTTGTACATCGAAGGCCGCCGCAAGCGCGACGCCATCGGCTGCCGCGACCGCTTCGAGCAGCGCGCGGCCCATGCGGCCGCCCGCGCCCGCGATCGCGACGCGAACGCTCATCGCCCGGACGGTGGCGCGGGCCGGGGCGTTTCGCTTTCGCTGCGCGCCGGCGCCGATCCTGTCGGGCGCACGTCGCCGGACACCGCCACCAGTTTTTCGTCGGCGAAGAAGATCGAAAGCCGCGAGCGCTCTTCGGGCTTCCGATTCGGCTTGTTGTTGAAGAAGTAGTCCCAGCGGTTCGCGTGGAACGCGTCGGCGAGGAGCGGCGTCCCGAGGATGCCTTTCACTTCGGCCTTCGTCATGCCGGGCTTCAGCCGGTCGACGAGATCCTGCGTGATGTAGTTGCCCTGCTGGACGTCGATCTTGTGCACGCAGGCGGCGGCAGCGAGCGAGAGGAGGAAGACGGCGATGATGCGCATGAAGAATCCGCGAGTTGCGATAGCCGCGCATTATAGCGAACCGCTGTATGATTTCCCGACCCATCCACGCGCCGCGCTCGCCATGACCGAACCGAGGGAACTCAAGAGCACCGGTCTCAAGGTGACGGCGCCGCGCCTCAAGGTGCTCGACCTCTTCCAGCACAGTGCGGAGCGTCATCTCACGGCCGAGGACGTGTATCGAAGGCTCCTCGGAGAGCATTCCGACATCGGGCTCGCGACCGTGTACCGCGTGCTCACGCAATTCGAGCAGGCGGGGCTTCTCACGCGCCACCACTTCGAGGGCGGCAAGGCGGTCTACGAGCTCAACGAAGGCGGACACCACGATCACCTCGTGTGCCTTCAGTGCGGCCGCGTCGAGGAGTTCTACGATTCCGAGATCGAGAAGCGCCAGAACAAGGTCGCAAAGGAGCGCGGATTCGCGATCCACGACCACCAGCTCTATCTCTACGCCGACTGCATCAAGGCGCAGTGCCCGCACCGGCCCAAGAGCTGAGGCGGCGATGAAGGAGACGCTGCGGCCGGGCCTCGCGCGCACTTTCCGCTACCGCATTCCCCCCTCGAAGACCGTGCCGCGGATCTATCCGGAGGCGCCCGATTTCCAGATGATGCCCGCGGTCTTCGCGACCGGTTACCTCGTCGCGCTCGCCGAATGGGCGTGCATCGAGCTCATCAAGCCGCACCTCGACTGGCCGCGCGAGATGACGCTCGGCACCCATGTCGACCTGTCGCATACCGCGGCGACGCCACCGGGATTCACCGTGGAAGTGGCGGCGACGCTCACCGCGGTCGAGGGCCGCAAGCTCGTGTTCTCGATCCGCGCGCACGACGGCGTGGACACGGTGAGCGAGGGACGCCACGAGCGCCAGGTGATCGACGCCGAGCGCTTCAACCAGAAGGTCGCGGCCAAGCTCGCGCGAGCGGCATGATTTGCGCTCGCGCTGTCGCGCTCGCCCTCGCGCTCGCGATCGCGAGCGTTTCCGCCGCCGCGCAAAGGCAGCCGCTCGCGCCGCCCGAGATTGCCGCGATCGAGGCGGCGCAGCTGCCGAAGGAAGCACGCGCGACGATCGCGCTGATTCGCAAAGGCGGACCCCATCCATACGCCAAGGACGGCGCCGTCTTCGGCAACCGCGAGGGCCAGCTCCCGCGGCAGGCACACGGCTACTACAAGGAATACACGGTAAAGACCCCCGGCGAGCGCACGCGCGGCGCGCGGCGCATCATCACGGGTGCGACCGGCGAGTTGTACTACACCGACGACCATTACAACCACTTCCGCCGGATTCGCGAATAGGAGAGTCCCGATGGCGCTGGACGCGCTCGAGAAACTGCTCGAGGAGAACCACGGCGGCGTGTGGTTCCTGCCCAACCACGCCGACGTGAAGGCGGTGCAGTCGGCGGCGAAGGGCAACGGTTTCGCCTTCTTCCACATCGAGGGCAAGAACATCGCGCGCAAGGAGCAGCTCCTCAACCACGCCGCCACCGCGCTTCGCTTCCCCGCCGATTTCGGCCACAACTGGGACGCGCTCGAGGAATGCCTCACCGACCTCGAGTGGGTCGATGCCGACGGCTACGTCATCTACTACGACCACATCGACGGACTGCTCTCGGCGCATCCCGACCAGTTCGAGACGCTGGTCGAGATTCTTCGTGACGCGGTGGCCTCCTGGAAGGACGACGATACTGCGATGGTGGTGCTGCTTTCCGGCGCGAAGCCGCCGAAAGGCGTGTCCAAATTAAAGTCGACGGACGCTGACTAAACGGCGACGATCGGGAACGGCGTTGAACCGGACAACGAGTTGCCGGTTAACGCCACCGAGCATTCATGGACAGACGACGGGGATGCGCTCGGCCAAGCGGATCTGCCTCGTCGTGACCGTCGCGCGGTAGGCGAGCACCTCGACACCCGCGGCGATCGCTTCCCGCAAGGTCTTGCCGTATTCGAAATCGATGCCGTCGGCGGGACGCACTTCGCGCACGTCGCCGCGTTGCACACAATAGAGCTGCACGGGACGCAACCCCTGCGCCTTGAGGCGCATGAGCTCGCGCAGGTGCCGCGTCCCGCGTTCGCTCACGCAATCCGGAAAGAGCGCCACGCCTTTCGACGCGGCGGCCGTCACGTTCTTGACCTCGACGTAGCAGGCCTTCTTGCGCGACGCCTCGAGCACCAGGTCCACGCGGCTGCCCTCCTCGCCGTAGGCGACTTCCCTGCGAACGCTGGAGTAGCCCGCAAGTTCCGTGATCGTCCCGTTGCCGATCGCCTCGGCGACCAGCGCGTTGGGAAGGCCGGTGTTGATGCCGACCATCACTTGGCCGACCTCGACGATCTCCCAGGTGTGACGGTACTTGCGCGTCGCCTTGTCGCTCTCGGAGAGCCACACGCGGCTGCCCGCCTCGCAACAACCCATCATCGAGCCGGTGTTGGGGCAAGCCGCGGTGACGACGCCCGCATCCTGGAGCTGGACATCGGCGAGGAATCGCTTGTACCGGCGGATCAGCCGGCCCTCGACGAGGTTGGCCGCAAACTTCACTCGGAGCTGGCAATGAGCGAGGCGTTGCCGCCCGCAGCCGCCGTGTTCACGGTGAAGGTGCGCTCGTTGGCGAAGCGGAAGAGGTAATGCGGTCCCCCGGCCTTCGGACCTGTGCCCGAGAGACCTTCGCCGCCGAAGGGCTGAACACCGACGGTCGCGCCGATCATGTTGCGGTTCACGTAGAGATTTCCGCAGCGCGCCCGCGCGCGCACGAAATCAACGGTCTCCTCGATCCGGCTGTGCACGCCCATCGTGAGCCCGTAGCCCTTCGCGTTCACGCCTTCCAGCACTTTGCCGAGGTCGGCAGCGTCGAACCGTACGACGTGAAGAATCGGCCCGAAGACTTCGCGATCGATCGCGCCGAGCGAGGCGATTTCGTAAGCCCGCGGCGCGAAGAACGTGCCGCCGCCGGCGGGCAGCCTCGCCTTGCAGACGAGGCGCGCCTCGCGATCCATGCGCGCCGCATGTTCCTCCAGCATCGCAGCCGCTTCACGATCGATGACCGGGCCGACATCGGTGTCGAGCCGCGCCGGATCGCCGAGGACGAGCTCCGCCGTCGCGCCCGCGAGGATCTCGAGCACCCGCGGGGCGATCTCCTTCTGCAGGCAAAGCAGCCGCAGCGCCGAGCAACGTTGCCCGGCGCTGTTGAACGCGGAGGCGATGACATCGGCCACGACCTGCTCGGGAAGGGCGCTCGAATCGACCAGCATCGCGTTGAGGCCGCCGGTCTCGGCAATGAAGGGGACCAGCGGCCCATCGCGAGCCGCGAGCGCGCGGTTGATCGCGCGCGCGGTGGCGGTGGACCCGGTAAATGCCACGCCCGCGGTCCTCGGGTCGGAAACGAGCCTCGCGCCGACGATTTCCCCGCGGCCGGGAAGGAGCGCCAGCACCGCCGTTGAAACGCCGGCCTGGTGCAGGAGGCGCACGGCGAGAGCGGCGACGAGCGGCGTTTGCTCCGCCGGCTTCGCGATCACGGGGTTCCCCGCGGCGAATGCCGCGGCAACCTGTCCCACGAAAATCGCCAAGGGAAAGTTCCACGGGCTGATGCAGACGAATGGCCCCCTGCCGGTGAGCCACAGATGGTTGGATTCGCCCGTGGGACCGGCGAGCCCCTCGGGCTCGACGAAGTGGCGCCGCGCGCCGAGCGCGTAGTAGCGGCAGAAGTCCGCGGCCTCGCGCACCTCACCCAACGCGTCGGGAAGCGTCTTTCCCGCTTCGCGCGCGAGGAGCGCGGTGAGCTCGACCCGATGGGCCTCGATCGCATCGGCGGCGCGCTCGAGAATCTGCGCGCGCTCGAGCGCCTCGGGCACGCGCGCGCGCGCAGCGACGGCGAGCGCCGCATCGACCGCCGCCTCGTCGGCTTCGTCGACGCGCCCGATGGGGCGTCCACTCGCGGGATCGGCGATCGCGACGCGATTGCCCGCGCGCGCCTTGCCCTCGACGAGCGGCGCCGCCGCGTGATCGTCGCGCGCGATCAAGGGCTCCAGCGCCGCGAGGAAGGGAACGGACACCGCTTCGTCGGCAAACACGAACCCGCCCGAGTTCTTGCGATCGGGATAGAGGCTCGACGGCAGCGCGATCCTTGGATTCGCCGCCGCCGGGTTTGCCGCGGCGATGGCGACCGGGTCCGCGATGACCGTCTCGATCGCGATCGAAGCGTCGGCGATTCGGTTCACGAACGAGGTGTTCGCGCCGTTCTCGAGGAGGCGCCGCACGAGATAGGGCAGCAGGTCCTCGTGGCTGCCGACCGGCGCGTACACACGGCACGCGTGCCCCATGCCGACGACCTCGTCGTAGAGGTCCTCGCCCATGCCGTGCAGGCGCTGGAACTCGAGCGGCTGGCCGCGACCGGCGCGCTCCAGGATCGTGGCGACCGTGTGCGCATTGTGCGTCGCGAATTGCGGGTAGAACGCCTCGGGGGCGGCGATCATGCGCGCGGCGCAGGCGAGGTACGACACGTCGGTATTGCATTTGCGCGTATAGACCGGGTAGCCCGAGAGTCCCAGCATCTGCGCGCGCTTCACCTCGCTGTCCCAGTAGGCGCCCTTCACCAGGCGCACCATCATGCGCCGGCCCGCGCCGCGAGCGACATCGCGCAGCCTTTCGATCACGAAAGGCGCGCGCTTCTGGTACGCCTGCACCGCGAGGCCGAGTCCTTCCCAGCCGGATAGCGCACTCGAGGCGAAGACGCGCTCGAAGATCTCCAGGGAAATCCCCAGGCGCTCGGCCTCCTCGGCGTCGAGCGTGACGCCGACGTCGCCGCGGCGCGCGCGCTCGGCGAGCGCCTCGATGCGCGGCGTGAGCTCGGCGAGGGCACGCGCGCGCTGCGCGTACTCGTATCGCGGATGCAGCGCGGAGAGCTTGATCGAGATCCCCGGCCGCGCGAAGACCGGCGCGCCGGATGCGTGCTCGCGAGAGAAAGCGGCGATGGCGTCGATCGCTTTCTCGTACGCGACGAAATAACGCTCGGCGTCCGCGGCGGTGAAAGCCGCCTCGCCGAGCATGTCGTACGAATGCAGGTAGCGGGCGTTGGCATCGTCACGGCTGCGCGCGAGCGCATCCTCGATCGTGCGGCCCATGACGAACTGCTCGGCCATGAGCTTCATGCCCTGGCGGAGCGCCAGGCGCACCACCGGCTCGCCCGCGCGCGTCGCAAGCTTCGCGAACCAATCGCCGGCATCGCGCGCCTTGTCGGGATCGAGGCTCACGAGCCTGCCGGTCAGCATCATTCCCCAGGTGCCCGCGTTGACGAGGAGCGAGCGGCTCTTGCCCACATGGCGCTCCCAGTCGCCCTGGGAGAGCTTGTCGCGGATCAGCTTGTCGGCGGTCGCCGCGTCGGGAATGCGAAGCAGCGCTTCGGCGACGCACATGAGGAGCACGCCTTCCTGCGACGACAGGTCGTATTCGCGCAGGAAGGACTGCATCCCTGCGCTCGCCTTCTGCTTCGAGCGCACCTTCTCGACGAGCTCTCGTGCGCGCGCCTGCACGCGCGCGGCGGCCTGCGGGCCGAGGCGCGCTTCCGCGATGAGGCTAGTGAGCGCCTCGCCTTCGTCGCGAAGGTAGTGGGCCTGGAAGTCCGCGGAGAACGGGGGAATGGACCGATCCATTCCCCGGATATTACTGTGGCGGCGCCGCCGCGGAGGGCTCCGCAGCGATCTTCTTGCGCACCTCCTCCATGTCGAGCGCCTTCGCCTTCTCGATGACCTGCTCGAACGTGCCCTGCGGCATCGCGCCCGGCTGCGAGAAGACGATGATCTGCTCGCGGAAAACCATGAGCGTGGGGATCGAGCGGATCTGGAAGTGCGTGGCGATCTCCTGCTCCTCGTCGGTGTTCACCTTGGCGAAGACGACATCGGGATTTTTCTCCGCGACCTTCTCGAACACCGGCGCGAAACCGCGGCACGGCCCGCACCACGGCGCCCAGTAATCCACGATGACGGTGGGATTGGAAGTCACCACCTGCTCGAAGTTGTCCTTGGTCAGCTCGACGACAGCCATTTCATTTCTCCAGGATTGATCCTGATATCTTGAACGATCGCGGTTGCGCGCACCAATGAGATATTCCAATGCGCCTCATTGTCCGCGGCAATCAACCGAGCGTTCCCATCTTTCCGGTGCGGTAGGCGATCTCGGCCGCGCGGATCTGCTCGACGCTGTTCATGACGAACGGGCCGTGGAAGACGAGCGGGCCTTCCGCGGGCGCGCCGCCGAAAAGCAGCACCTCGAGTGCGCCGCCTTCGCCACTCTCGGCGTGCAGCGCGCCTTCGCCTTGCGCCCAGATCACGAGCTGGCCCTGCCGCGCAACCACTGCGTCATCCGCCCCGAAACGCCCTTCTCCCGCGATGACATAGGCCGCGGCTTCGAACGCGGGATCGATCTCGGCGTCGAACCGGGCGCCGGAAGGCAGCGACGCGTGCCACAGGAATAGCGGCATCAACGTCTGCGCCGGTCCCTTCGAGCTCCCGAGCTCGCCCGCGATCACGCGAATGCGGGCCGCATCGCGCTCGACCTGCGGAATGGCTTGCGCCTCGATGCGTTGATAGCGCGGCGCGGTGAGCTTCTGCGCTCGCGGCAGCGACGTCCAGAGCTGGATGCCGTGCTGCACGGTGTCGAGGGGATGCTCGGAATGGACGACGCCGCGGCCGGCCGTCATCCATTGCGCCCCGCCCGCGCCGACGATGCCGTGGTTGCCGGCCGAGTCGCGATGCTCGTTGCGGCCCTCGAGAAGATAGGTCACGGTCTCGATGCCCGCGTGCGGATGCGCGCCGACCCCATCGACGCCGGGCGTCGACTTGAACGGGCCGAAGTGGTCGAGGAAGACCCACGGTCCGACCGAGTGGCGCTCGCGCGCGGGAAGCGCGCGGCGCACCGTGAACGACCCTACCGGCGCGATCTGCGAGTCGACCACGCGTTCGACGCGTCGCAGTCCCGCTTCGACGGCGGCTTTCGTCATTGCCTGTCCAGGCTGTAGCGGCCCGGCCCGAAGGCGAACACCATCAGCATGCCGCCGAGGATCGCGACGTTCTTGAAGAAGTTGATGCTCTGGTTCTGCACCTGGTCGGCGGGAATGTCCCAGAACTTGTGGAACACCAGCGTGACGGGCACGAGCCAGAGCGCGAACGCGAGCGCCGCCCAGCGCGCCTGGTAGCCGATGACGAGAAGGATTCCCGCGCCGAACTCGACGGCGATCGTGACCACGAGTAGGACCTGCGCCATCGGCAGGCCCTTCGAGGCCATCATCGCCGCGGTCTGGTCGAAACCGCCGATCTTGCTCCAGCCGGACTTGATGAAGATGACCGCGAGGAGGATGCGGCCGATGAGGGCGGCGGCATCCGCGACATTCGTGCTCACCGCAGAGGGGAAAGGCTGGTTCACGGGTCTGTTCGCTAGCGTATTCATGGTTTTCTCCTGGTCATGGCAAATCGAAAAGAAGGACGTCGGCCGCGCGCGCCTCATCGACGCGCACTTCCGCTTCGCGCTCGAGCTTGAGAGCGTCGCCCGCGGCGAGGCGTTCGCCATTCACGCGCGCCTCGCCGCGAATGACGTGGATGTACGCGCGGCGGCCGGCGGCGACGGCGTGCGCGATGGCCCGGTCGGCCGCATCGACCTGCGCGATGAAGACATTCGCGTCCTGATGGATGCGCACCGACCCGTCGCGGCCGTCGGCGGAAGCGATGAGGCGCCATTGGCCGCGCCTGGAAGCGTCGTCGAACCGCTTCTCCTCGTAGCTCGGCGCGATGCCGCGAACGCTCGGCTCGATCCAGATCTGCAGGAAATGGACGGGCTCGCGCTCGGAGGCGTTGAATTCGCTGTGCGTGACGCCCGTGCCCGCGCTCATGCGCTGCACGTCGCCCGGCCGGATCACCGATCCGTTGCCCATCGAATCGCGGTGCGCGAGCCCGCCTTCGAGCACGTAGCTCAAGATTTCCATGTCGCGGTGCCCGTGCGTGCCGAACCCCTGGCCCGGCTGTACGCGATCCTCATTGATCACGCGCAGCGGCCCGAACCCCATGTGCGCCGGGTCGTGATAGTCGGCGAATGAAAAGCTGTGAAAGGAATCGAGCCACCCATGGCGCGCATGGCCTCTTTCGGTACTGCGGCGAATTTCAATCATTGTTTGTCATTGCAATTGATGATAGAACTGTATGATGAGACTGACTTTATTGTTTTCAAACCGATATTTCTTGACTTATTCATTCTAGAAATCTGAACAAGTGCGCTTGACCTTTGATGCCCTTCAGGTTTTAGACGCCGTAGATCGAAAAGGGTCCTTCGCGGCCGCAGCGGATGAGCTCCATCGTGTTCCGTCAGCGATCACTTACTCCGTTCAACAATTGGAGGGCGGGCTCGGGGTGGAGATCTTCGATCGTCGCGGCCATCGCGCCGTGCTGACCGCGGCCGGACGTGAGTTGCTGAACGAAGGACGTCATCTCCTGCGCGCGGCGGCCGATCTCGAATGCCGCGTCCAACAGGTGGCGAAGGGTTGGGAAGTGGAGCTGCGCATCGCCGTGGACACCGTGGTCGGGATCGAGAAGCTCTACGGAATCGTGGCCGAGTTTCATGAGCAGAACGCCGGAACGCGGCTGCGCATCTCCCACGAGGTTCTCGCCGGGACGTGGGATGCGATCGCGTCGGCGCGTGCCGATCTCGCCATCGGCGCTACGGGCGACCCGCCGCCTGGCGGCGGCTATGCGACGCGCCGCTTCGGCCATGTCGCCATGGCCTTCGTCGCGGCGCCCTTCCATCCCATCTGCCGCGAGCCCGAGCCGATCGCCGACAGCGTGATCCAGCGTCACCGCGCCGTGAGCATCGCCGACACCTCGCGCCTGCTGCCGCCGCGCACCGTGGGACTCGTCACCGGGCAGGACGTCCTCACAGTGCCCTCGCTCGAGGCGAAGGCGGCCGCGCACGTCGCGGGCCTCGGTGTGGGATTCCTTCCGCGCTGGATCGCGGAACGCGAAGCGCAGGCCGGACATCTGCGCATCCTCGAAGTCACGGGCGTGCGTCCCGAAGGCGACCTTTTGCTCGCATGGCGAGCGAATCACGACGGGCGCGCCCTGCAATGGTTCGTAAAGCGGCTGGAAGATCCCCTCGTCGCCGCGGAGCTTCTCTCGTGAGCTATCGCGGGCGCTTCGCCCCGTCGCCGACCGGGCCGCTGCACTTCGGGTCGCTGGTGGCGGCGCTCGCAAGCTGGCTCGACGCGCGAGCGAATGGCGGGGAATGGCTGGTGCGCATCGAAGACGTCGATACGACGCGCACCGTACCCGGGGCCGCCGAGGAGATTCTGCGCGCCCTCGAAGCCTTTGGGCTGGCGTGGGACGGCGCAGTCGTGCGCCAGAGCGAGCGCACGGCGCGCTACCGCGACGCCCTCGCGACGCTACGCGTACGCGGCGTTGTCTACCGATGCCGCTGTTCGCGCCGCGAGATCGCCGATTCGGCGCCGGCCGGCATCGACGGGATGATCTATCCGGGAACCTGCCGCGACCTCGCGCTCGATCCGCAAGTCGACGGCGCCGATCGCCTTCGCGTTCCCGAGCGCACGATCGAGTTCACGGATCGCGTCCTGGGCCGCGTCTCGCAGGACCTGCCGGTGGACATTGGCGACTTCGTCCTGCGGCGCCGCGATGGCCTGTTCGCATACCAGCTGGCGGTCGCCGTCGACGATGCCGACCAGCGCGTGAGCGATGTCGTGCGCGGCGCCGATCTCCTCCTGTCGACTCCCCGCCAGATTCTCCTTCAGCGCTGCCTCGGCGTGCCCACGCCGCGTTATCTACATTTCCCGGTCGCGACGAATCGCGCAGGGCAGAAGCTCTCGAAGCAGACGCTCGCGGCACCTATCCACCCGCAGCGGCCCGGCGCAGGGCTAGCGGCCGCGCTCGCCTTTCTCGGCCAGCCGCCCGCGCAAGCGCAGGAACCCCGGTCCATTCTCGCGGCCGCGACCGCCGCCTGGGATCCCTCGCGGATCCCCCGCATGCGCGCCATTCCGGTCACATTCGGTGACCCGTCGGCAATGGGCCCGGAGGTATAATCCGCATCCTTCTCGCGAAAACAACGGCGGACCCAAAAAGTTGGGGACCCCCGGCGAATCCGCCGCGGCCCGGCGGCGCATCCAATCGGGCGTAAGCGTCGCTCCAAAAGGCCAACCATGTTTCTCTCCAGTAGGCGCCGTTTCCTGAAGCCGGTCCTGATCGTCGCGGGCATCGTTATCGTCGCGGGATCCCTGGTCGGCTTGCGGATGAGCCAAGCCAAGAAGGACGAGCCCGACGCCAACGCGAAGGTGGTGCTCGAGTTCACGCCCGCGGACATCGCCATGGTCGAGATGCGCGAGCTGCAGCGCACGCTGTCGCTTTCGGGCTCGCTCTCCCCCGTGCTGCAGTCCACCGTCCGCTCGAAAGTCTCCGGCGAACTGCAGAAGATGCTGGTGCGCGAGGGCGACCGGGTGGCGGAGGGCCAGGTGATCGCCACCATCGACACGGCGGACCTGAAGGCGAGGCTCGACGCACAGGTCGCCGCGCTCGAGGAGAACAAAGCGAAGGAGAGCATCGCCCGCAAGAACCGGGAGAACAACCTCCAGTTGTTGCGGCAGAACTTCATCTCGCAGAACGCCTTCGATACGACGCAGAGCGTTTACGAAGCGGCCCTCGCCGCGGTCAAGTCATCCGAAGCGCAGCTGCGCATGGCCGAGAAGGGGATGCAGGACGCGGTCGTGCGCGCTCCCATCATCGGCATCGTCTCGCGGCGCATGGTCAACGTCGGCGAGAAGGTCGCTGTCGATGCACCGCTATTCACCATCGTCGACCTCGCCAAGATGGAGATCGAAGCGCCGGCGCCGGCCGCGGAGATCCCGGGCGTGAAGGTGGGCCAGGCCGCTCAATTCAAGGTCGACGGCTTCGGCGAGCGTTCCTTCGAAGGACGCATCGAGCGGATCAATCCCGCGGCCGATCCGGGCTCGCGTTCGATCACGCTGTACCTCTCGGTCCCCAATCGCGACGGCCTGCTCAAGGGCGGCATGTTCGCGAAGGGCCAGCTCATCCTCGACAAGTCGCCGCCCACCGCCGTCGTCCCGGCCGGTGCGCTGCGCGAGGAGGCGGGGCAGGCGTTCGTGTTCACGATCGAGGACGGCAAGGTCGCACGCCGTCCCGTGAAGATCGGTGTGCGCGAGGAGGGTCTGGTGGAAATCCGCAGCGGCCTCGACAAGGGCGTGCCGGTCGTGCGCGCGCGCATCACCGACTTGAAGCCGGGATCGCCGGCGGTGCTGAAGACCTCGGCGGTCGCGACGAAGGCCGCAGGCACCGTTTAAGGGGAATCGAGCGCCATGTGGATCACGAAGACCAGCATCAACCAGCCCGTGTTCGCCACCATGGTGATGGTGGCGCTCTGCGTTCTCGGCCTCTTCTCGTACAACGCGCTGCGCGTCGAGCGGATGCCCGACATCACGGTGCCGTTCGTCTTCATCCAGGTCATCACCAAGCCGATCGAGGAAGTCGTCAATACCGTCAACGGCGTGAAGGTGATCCGCTCGAACACGTGGGAAGGACGCAGCGAGACCTATATCGAGTTCCGCCTCGACACGGAGATGGGCCGCGCCGTGCAGGACGTGCGCGACAAGATCGCCCTCATCCGGCCTAACTTCCCGCGCGACGCCAAGGATCCGCTGATCCTGCGCGGCGACTTCGACAATGCGCAGCCGGTGGTGTCGCTCGCGGTCACGTCGTCGACGCGCACGCTGCGCGAGCTCACCACGATGACCGACCAGATCATCGTGAAGCGCTTCCAGAACGTTCCCGGCGTGGGCCAGGTCGTGACCTCCGGCGGCGTGGCGCGCCAGGTGCTCATCAACCTGAAGCCCGCACAGATGATGTCGCAGGGCGTCGGCGTCGACGAGGTGATCCGCGCGGTGCAGGCGGCGAACACGGATGTGCCCGCCGGGCGCATCGTGATGGGCGAGGCCGAGCGGCAGGTGCGCATCGAGGGCAAGATCAAGGACGTCCCCGGCTTCGGACGCATCATCGTCGCGCGGCGCGCGAAAGGGCCGGTCTATCTCGACCAGGTGGCGGAGATCGTCGACGGGCAGAAGGAAGCCGATTCGCTTTCGCGCATCAACGGCAAGCCGGGCCTCACGATCAACATCCTCAAGATCCAGGACGCCAACATCGTCGAAGTCGGGCGCGGAACGAAGAAGGCCGCCGCCGACCTCGCGAAGAGCCTGCCGAGCGACGTGAAGCTCGAGGTCGTCTACGCTGACGTCGATTTCATCGAGAAGGCGCTGAACGGCGTGAAGGAGACGATCGTCGAGGGCGCGCTTCTCACCGTCTTCATCGTCTTCCTCTTCCTCCACTCGTGGCGCAGCACGATCATTACCGGCCTCACGCTCCCGATCTCGGTCATCGCGACCTTCGTCGCGGTGTACGTGTTCGGCTTCACGCTGAACTTCATCACGCTGATGGCGCTGTCGCTGTGCATAGGCCTGCTCATCGACGACGCGATCGTCGTGCGCGAGAACATCGTGCGTCACCTCGGCATGGGCAAGGACCATTACCGGGCGTCCAACGAGGGCACGCAGGAGATCGGCCTCGCCGTGATGGCGACGACCTTCGCGATCGTGGCGGTGTTCGTGCCGATCGCGTTCATGAAGGGGATCATCGGCAAGTTCTTCTACCAGTTCGGCATCACCGTCGCGGTCGCGGTGCTCGTGTCGCTTTTCGTGAGCTTCACGCTCGACCCGATGCTCTCGGCCATCTGGCACGACCCGCCGGAGGGCCGCTTCAAGCGCGTGCCGTGGCTGGGACGCGTCATGGCGCGCATCGAGCACGGCGTGGAGTGGGCCCACGGGTTCTACGGCAGGCTCCTCGAGTGGTCGCTCCTCAACCGCAAGAAAGTGCTCGCGCTGGCGCTGGCGGTGTTCGTGAGCAGCTTCTTCGTGCTGCCGCTCGTCGGCACGGAATTCGTGCCCGAAGCCGACGAGGGCCGCACCTCTTTCCGCCTCACGATGCCGGTGGGCTCGAGCCTCGAGTACACGGACGCGAAGACGCGCCAGGTCGAGGCCCTGCTCGCGAAATACAAGGAAATCGAGTTCGTGACCGCGAACGTGGGCACCGGCGAGGGGCGCAACGTCTCGCGCGTCGACGTGCGCCTCGTCGACCGCCACGTCACGCCGCGCCGCAACGTGAAGGAGTTCGAGAAGCTCGTGCGCAAGGAGATCCAGGCGATCCCCGGCATCGAGCTCGCGGTGGGCTACAACCGGCCGATCTGGATCAACCTGCTGGGCCCGTCGCCCGAGGGGCTCGAGAAGATCACCAACGAGACACTCGAGAAGATGGCGAAGATCAAGGGGATCACCGACCTCGAGTCGAGCCTCAAGACGCAGAACCCGGCGATCGTGATCAAGGTGAACAACGAGCTCGCGAGCGACCTCGGCCTCACGGTCTCGCAGATTGGCGCGGCGGTGCGGCCGTTCGTCGCGGGCGACGTCATCAGCCACTGGCTCGCGCCCGACGGGCAGAACTACGACGTGAACGTGCAGCTGCCCCAAGCGGGACGGCGCGTCACCGCCGACCTCGGCGACCTGCACATGATGAGCAGCAAGCCCGGCCCGGACGGCGCCCCGATCCTCATCCCGCTGCGGCAGGTCGTCGACTTCCAGCCGTCGACGAGCCCGCAGATCATCAAGCGCCAGGACCTGCAGCGGCGCGTCGGTCTCTACGCGAACGTCGAGGGACGCCCCTCGGGCGACGTGGGCAAGGACGTGGAAGCGCTCATCAAGGCGAGCCCACTGCCCGTGGGCTACCGCTGGGACATCGCCGGACAGCAGCAGGAGATGCAGGAGTCGTTCACCGCCGCAGTCGCCGCGCTCGGCATGGCGGTGATCTTCATCTACATCATCCTCGCGTCGCAGTTCGGGAGCTACCTCCAGCCGCTCGCGATCATGGCGTCGCTGCCGTTCACGCTGATCGGCGTGTTCCTCGCGCTGCTGCTGACCGGGAGCACTCTCAATATCTTCTCGATCATCGGCATCATCATGCTGATGGGCCTGGTCACGAAGAACGCCATCCTGCTCGTCGACTTCACCAACCAGGGCTTGCGCGGGGGGATGTCGCAGCACGACGCGATCCTCGCCGCGGGCCAGGTACGACTGCGCCCGATATTGATGACCACCCTGGCGATGATCTTCGGCATGCTGCCGCTCGCCGCGGGGCTGTCCGACGGCGGCGAGCAGAACGCGCCGATGGGCCGCGCGGTGATCGGCGGCGTCATCACCTCGACGCTGCTCACGCTCGTGGTGGTGCCGGTGCTCTACACCTATCTCGATACGTGGGGAAAGAAGGTGAAGCGCAGGTTCACGCGCGATGAACCGGCGTCGGTCGCCGACGTCGAGTCCGCTACTGCGGACTAGCTCGGGGTCGGACCCCGGTCCATCTGCCTTTGGGGGTCTGACCCCGAACTAGAAGCCAATCGCACATCCATCCTTCCGGTGGTCGGAGGCGGCGCAGTAGCCGTCGTCGAGCTTGTGGATGAGCTGCGCGCCGCCGAAGCCGAACATCGGGCGGTCGGTGGGAACGATCTTGTGCCCGCGGCGCGCGAGCTCGTCCTGCACACCCGCGGAAACGCGCTCCTCGAGGCTCACGGTGAAATCGGAATTCACGATCCAGCGCGCGCCGTCGGAGCACGCTTGCGGATTCTGGTTGTAGTCCACGAGCCGGATCACCATCTGGATGTGGCCCTGCGGCTGCATCGCCCCGCCCATCACCCCGAAGCTCATCACCGGCTGGCCGTTGCGCGTGAGGAACCCGGGAATGATGGTCTGGAACGGGCGCTTGCCCGGCCCGACGAGATTGGGATGGCCGGGCTTGAGGCTGAATCCCGTGCCCCGGTTCTGCAGGCTGATGCCGGTGCCGGGCACGACCACCCCCGATCCGAATCCCATGTAGTTCGACTGGATGAACGAGAGCATCATCCCGCGCTCGTCCGCGGCCGTGAGGTATACGGTGCCGCCGCCGGACGGGATGCCCGCCTCGTGGTGCTGCGCGCGGCGCATGTCGATCGCCTTCGCACGCGTCTCGAGATATCCGGCGTCGAGCATCTGCGCCGGAGTGACTTGCATCGTCGCCAGGTCGGAGACATGCGCGTACACGTCGGCGAACGCGAGCTTCATCGCCTCGATCTGCAGGTGAAGGCTGTCGGCCGAATCGGCGGGAAGCGAAGCGACATCGTGATGCCGGAGGATGCCCAGCGCGACCAGCGCGGCGATGCCCTGTCCGTTTGGCGGCATCTCGTGCAGGTGATAGCCGCGATACTCGACGCAGATGGGATCCACCCAGTCGCAGCGATGCGCGGCGAGGTCCTCCATCGTCATCGCACCGTCGTCGGACCGGCTCGCCAGAGCGATGCGCTCCGCGATCGGGCCGCGATAGAAGCTCTCGCCTTTCGTCGCGGCGATGTCCTCGAGGGTCTCGGCCTGTTGAGGGCAATAGAAGCGTTCGCCGGGATAGGGAGCCCGATCCTTCGGCAGGAAGGTCCAGCAGAATTCGGAGAAGCCCTTGAAGGTCGGCGCCTGGCGCGCCCAGCTCATCGCGGTGATCGGCGAGACCATGAAGCTCTCGCGCGCGTAACGGATCGCCGCTTCGAACAGCATTTCGAACGGCAGCTTGCCGTAGCGTTTCGAAAGCGCGATCCACGCCGATACGCATCCCGGGACCGTCACCGAATCCCACCCGAGCACCGGCATCGCCTTCTGGCCCGCGAATCGCCCGGGTGTCCAGCCTTGCGGCGCGCGCCCCGATGCATTCAGGCCGACCAGGCGCTGCCCATCCCAGAGGATCGCGAACGCATCCGACCCGATGCCGTTCGAAGTCGGCTCGACGACGGTGAGCGTGATCGCCGCCGCGAGCCCGGCGTCCACCGCGTTGCCGCCGCGCGCGAGCATCGCGAGGCCGGCCTGCGCGGCGAGAGGCTGGGACGTGGCGACCACGTTCTTCGCCAGGACGGGCATCCGCTGCGATGGATAGGGAAAGTCCCACGAGAACATTCGAATCACTCCGCTTTGACGTTTGCTTCGCGAGGCAGGGCCAATGGTAGCATCGGCCTCGAACTGTCCTTTACCCTGCCGATAACAACCGTTTGCACGCCGCGCGCGCATGACCCGCGAGATTTCCGCCCTCGTTTTCGACGCCTACGGCACGCTCTTCGACGTGCATTCGGTCACGGCGCTCGCGGAGTCGCTCTTTCCCGGAAAGGGCGCCGCGCTCTCGCAGGCGTGGCGCGCGAAGCAGCTCGAATACACGTGGCTGCGCAGCCTCATGGGACATTACGAGGACTTCAGCCTCGTCACCGCCGCCAGCCTCGAGTGGGCGATCGCGTCGCTGCACATCGTGGCGGGCGAGGGCGCGAAGACCGCCCTCGTCGACGAGTACCGGCGCCTGGCGATGTTTCCCGAGGTCGCAACCGCGCTGGAGACGCTCGCTGCCACGCGCCCGCTCGCGATCCTTTCCAACGGGCACCCGGAAATGCTCGAAGCCGTCGTCGACCACAACGGCATCCGCGAGCGCTTTCGCGGCGGCATCCTCAGCGTCCATGCCGCGGGCGTCTTCAAGCCGCATCCCGACGTCTATCTCATTGCCGAGGAGAAGCTCGGCGTTCCGCGCGCGCTGATGGGGTTCGTCTCGTCGAACGGCTGGGACGCGGCCGGCGCCAAGGCCTTCGGCTTTCGCGCCTACTGGGTGAATCGCGCTCACGCGCCGGCGGAGGAGCTCGGCTTTCCTCCCGACGCGGTCGTCTCGAACCTTGCCGAGTTGACGGCCCTCGTGCGATAAGGGCCGCGGGGTTGCGACTCAGGCTTCCTGGAAGGCTTCCTCGCGCTTCCTCTTGATCGTGGGCGCGAGCATGAGCAACAGCAAAAAACCGGAAATGATGAGCAAGGTGAGGCTTATCGGCCGCGTAAAGAAGACCGCCGGATCGCCGCGCGAGAGCAGCAGCGCGCGCCGCAGATTTTCCTCCATCATCGGTCCCAGCACGAATCCCAGCAGCAGCGGCGCGGGCTCCATATCGAACTTGACGAATGCGTAGCCGATGAAGCCGAAGAGCGCGGCGAGCAGCACGTCCATGGACGCGTTGCTGATCGAGTACACGCCGATGCAGCAAAAGATGAGGATCGCGGGGAAAAGATAGTCGTACTTCACCGTGAGAAGCTTCACCCAGATCCCGATCATCGGCAGATTGAGCAGGACGAGCATCAGGTTGCCGACCCACATGCTCGCGATCATTCCCCAGAAGAGCTCGGGCTTCGCCGTCATGATCTGCGGCCCCGGCTGGATGCCGTGGATGATCATCGCGCCGATCATGAGCGCCATCACCGGGTTTGATGGAATGCCGAGCGTGAGCAGCGGAATGAACGAGGTCTGCGCCGCGGCATTGTTGGCCGACTCCGGCGCGGCCACGCCCTCCATCATGCCGGTGCCGAATTTCTCCGGCGTCTTCGACATTTTCTTCTCGAGCGTATAGGCGGAGAACGAGCCGAGCACCGGACCTCCACCGGGAAGGATGCCGAGGATCGAGCCAAGGGCCGTGCCGCGAATGGTCGGCATCGCGCAGCGCTTGATGTCGGACCAGTTGGGCAGCAGGCCGGTCACGCTCTTGGTGAAGACCTCTCGCTTCTCGTCGCTGTGCTCGAGGTTGCGGATGATCTCGGAGAAACCGAACATGCCCATCGCAATGGTGCCGATGCCGATGCCGTCGATCAGCTCCGGCAAGCCGAAGCTGTAGCGGGCCACGCCCGAGTTCACGTCCGTCCCGACGAGCCCCAGGAGCAGGCCGAGGATGATCATCGCGATCGCCTTGATGATCGAGCCGTGGGCCAGCACGACTGCGGCGATGAGGCCAAGCACCATGAGCGAGAAATAATCGGCGGGACCGAACTTCAATGCGAACTCCGCGAGAGGAGGGGCGAAGCCGGCGATGAGCACGGTCGCCACCGATCCGGCGAAAAACGAGCCCAACGCAGCGATGCCAAGCGCCTTGCCCGCATTCCCCTGGCGCGCCATTTGGTAGCCGTCGAGGCAGGTGACCACCGAGGACACCTCTCCAGGAAGGTTCACCAGGATCGCGGTGGTCGAGCCGCCGTACTGCGCGCCGTAGTAGATGCCGGCGAGCATGATCAGTGCGGACACCGGCGGCAGCACGAACGTCGCGGGCAGCAGCATCGAGATCGTGGCGATCGGGCCGATGCCGGGCAGCACACCGATCAGCGTCCCGAGGATGCAGCCGATGAGGCAATACATCATGTTGTTCAGCGTCAGCGCGACCCCGAAACCCAGGGCGAGGTTACCGAGCAATTCCATTGCTTCTCCTTAACCGCGGCAGACCGTTAGGGACTGGAGGGATTCGACGTCGGGACAGAGGGGGATGGGCAGCTTGAGGCCGAATACGAAGACGAGCGCGCAGAAGATGCTGAGAACGACGCCAAGCACGACCGAGCGCTTGAGCTGGAAGTCCGGGCTGCCGATGCAGGCCACCACGACCAGTACGATGCCGGCGATGAGCATGCCGACCGCCTTCAGGATGACGCCGAACAGCACCACCGCGCCGAGCACGTAGAAATTGGGCTTCCAGTGGAAGACCGGGAAACCCTCTGGCGGTCCCGCATGCCTCAGTCCCACCATCGCGATGATGGCGCCGAGGGCGAAGAGGATCACGCCGAGCCAGAACGGAAAGAACGCCGGGCCCATCCGCGCGGGAATACCCATCGCGTAGCCGGGGATCAGGACCTGGTCGCCGATCTTGATGCCATAGGCAATCACGGCGAACAGCAATCCGAGCACGGCAAATATGACGCCGCCCCAGAAGTCCTTCTGGTTCCCGATTTTCATGGCAATCTCTTCGGTTGGAAAGGGTACCGGCGGGCCGATTATGTCAGCAAGCCCCGGCGCGTGCCAGATGCGTTGCAACTATGCGCGATGGGCTATTTGGCGAGCCCCATGAGCTTCGCAACCGCCAGATAGGCCTTCTTCCGCTCCTCGATGAACGCCGGCATCTTGTCGTATGTGATGTCGAGGATCTCGATGCCCTGCTCGGTCATCTGGCGGCGAAAATCGGCGTCGCGATTGATCTCGTAGAACATGTCGGAAATGCGCTTGCGCAGGTCCTCCGGCGTCGACTTCGGCACGCCCGCGCCGCGATAGCCCCCGTCGACCCAATCGATGCCGACCTCACGGAAGGTCGGCGTGTCCGGCAGGTAAGAAAGGCGCTGCGGCGTGGCGACGACGAGCGCGCGCGTCTTGCCTTTCTGCGCGACCGCGAACGACGAATACGACATGGCGCCGTCGACATGTCCTCCGAGGAGCGACGAGGTGAGGTCCCCGGTTCCCTTGAACGGGACATAGGCCGTCTTGATGCCGGCGTCGTGGTTCAGCCGCTCGTTCGCGGCGTGGTTCGCGGAATTGGTGCCGGACCCGGCCATGTTGAGCTTTCCGGGATTCGCCTTCGCCGCGGCGATGAAGTCCTTGTAGGTCTTGAACGGCGACTCGCTGCGCACGATGATCGCGTCGGGCGTGTAGTTGAAGAAGATGACGTTGGCGATATCGTCGGTCTGGTACTGGACGTTGCCCTCGAGCGGTTGCAGCACGAGGTGCGGCATGTTGGTGCCCATGATGGTGTAGCCGTCGCCGGGAAAGGTGTTGAGCTGCGACCACGCGAGCGCGCCGCCGGCGCCCGGCTTCGACTCGACAATGAGCTCCTGGCCCCATTTCTTGCGCCAGACCTGCTGCTGCAGCCGCGCTGCGATGTCGGATTCGCCGCCCGGAGCGAACGCGATGATGTAGCGCACGGGCTTCTCCGGATAGGCCGCGCGCGCCGGGAACGCCATCGAGGCCGCAACCGCGCTGCCCGCGACCAGGAAATCACGTCTCTTCATAGTGCCTCCGCAATGGCCTTGCCCACTTCGATGGTTTTCGCCTTGCCGCCCATGTCGCGCGTGCGCGGCCCTTCCACCAGCACCTTCTCGATCGCCTTCACGATGGCGTCGGCTGCGTCCTTGTGCCCGAGATGCTCGAGCATCATCGCTCCCGACCAGACCTGCCCGATCGGATTGGCGATCCCCTTGCCGAAGATGTCCGGCGCGCTGCCGTGCACCGGCTCGAAGCACGAGGGAAACTCGCGCTCCGGATTGAGGTTCGCCGACGGCGCGATCCCGATCGTGCCGGTGCAAGCCGGTCCCAGGTCCGACAGGATGTCGCCAAAAAGATTCGAGCCGACCACGACGTCGAACCAGTCGGGGTGCTGGACGAAGTGCGCGGTGAGGATGTCGATGTGGTACTGGCTCGTCTTCACGCCGGGGTACTCGGCCGCGATCGCCTTGAAGCGCTCGTCCCAGTACGGCATGGTGATCGCGATCCCGTTCGATTTCGTCGCCGAGGTGACGTGCTTGCGCGCACGCGTCTTCGCGAGCTCGAAAGCGAAGCGCAGGATACGGTCCACGCCCTTGCGCGTGAAGACCGAGAGCTGGGTGACGAACTCCTGGTCGGTCCCCTCGTAGATGCGCCCGCCCATCGAGGAATACTCGCCTTCGTTGTTCTCGCGCACCACCCAGAAGTCGATGTCGCCCGCATTGCGGTGGGCGAGCGGACACGGGACGCCCGGCATGAGGCGTACCGGCCGCAGGTTCACATAGAGGTGAAACTCGCGGCGGATGGGGATCAAGAGGCCCCAGAGCGAAACATGGTCGGGCACCGTCGGGAATCCGACCGCGCCGAGGAAGATCGCCTCGTGGCCGCGGATCTGCTCGAGCCCATCCACGGGCATCATGCGGCCGTGCTTCGCGTAGTAGTCGCAGCTCCAGGGCTTCTCGTCCCACTCGAGTGCGAACCCGAACTTGCGGCCCGCCGCCTCCAGCACGCGCTGGCCTTCGGGGACCACTTCCTTGCCGATTCCATCGCCGGCGATGACCGCGATTCTGTGCGCGCGATCGGTCTTCTTTTTTCTCATTCAAAAAACCTTTCCAACTCTTCGCACACGAGGTCGGGGACTTCTTCGGGGAGGTAATGGCCGGCGGGAAGCGACGAGCCGCGCACATCATCTGCCACGCGGCGCCATTCGTCGAGGGGCTTGAAGCAGCGCGCGACGATGCCATGCGCGCCCCAGAGCGCGAGCAGCGGCGCGCGCACGCGCCGCCCTTGCGCGCGGTCGACCGTGTCGTGCTCGAGATCGATGGCCGCGGCGGCTCGATAGTCTTCGCAGCTCGCGTGGATCATCTCCGGAGTGAAGCAGCGCTCGTATTCGGCCCACGCCTCGGGCGCGAATGGCGAGTCGGACGCCCCAACAAGTTGGGGACCCCCGCCCGCAACTCCCGCGCCCATCTTGGCGCGCAGCAGGAATGCGGGATCGGCGCCGATCATCTTCTCCGGAACCGGTGCCGGCAGGATCAGGAAGAACCAGTGCCAGTACGCGCGCGCGAACGCTTCCGTCGTCTGCTCGTACATCGCGAGCGTCGGCGCGATGTCGAGCACCGCGATGCGTTCCACCGCGCCCGGGTGGTCGACCGCCATGCGATGGGCCACGCGAGCTCCGCGATCGTGGCCGGCGACGAAGAAACGCTCGTGACCGAGCGATCGCATCAGGCGAACCTGGTCGTTCGCCATCGCGCGCTTCGAATAGGGGGCGTGATCAGCGGTGGAATCGGGTTTGGACGAGTCGCCGTAGCCGCGCAGGTCGGCGGCAACGACGTTGAATCGCGAAGCCAGGCGCGGCGCGATCTTGTGCCAGATCGCATGCGTCTGGGGATATCCGTGCAACAGGAGCAGCGCCGGCGCTTCGCGCGGCGGCCCGAGGACCGCGTGAATGCGAGCGCCGTCGACATCCCTGTCGACGCGGCGGAAATCGGGAAAGAGCGGCACGGCGGATCCGGAAGGTGTGCCGCTATCGTAGTCTCTCCAGCGCAGCGGAGAGCGCGGAGCGCAATTCGGTCTTGACCACCTTGCCGTAATTGTTCTTCGGCAGCCGCTCCACGAAGCGGTATTCCTTCGGCCGCTTGAATCGCGCGATGTGCTCGAGGCAAAGGCGATCGAGGACCTCTTCGGCCGGGGGCGTGCCGCGCGCGACGATGAAGGCGACGATCGCCTCGCCCCATTCGGGATCGGGTCGCCCGACGACCGCCGCTTCCGCCACCGCCGGATGCAGCAGCAGCACTTCCTCGACCTCGCGCGGGTACACGTTCGCGCCTCCGCTCACGATGAGGTCCTTGCTGCGGTCCTTGAGAGTCAGGAATCCGTCGGCATCCAGCACGCCCACGTCGCCTGTCCACAGCCAGCCTTCGCGAATGGCGGCCGCGGTGGCGGCCGCATCCCGCCAGTAACCGGCCATCACGACATCGCCGCGCACGCAGACCTCGCCGATGTCGCCCGGGGCGAGGGCTTCGCCGGAGGCCGCGCGGATCGACACCTCGACCACGCTTTGCGCGACGCCGACCGAGGCCAGCCGCTCGGCATGGCGCGGATGCCCGCGATCGGCGTGATGGAACTTGGAGAGCGCCGTAATCGTCATCGGGCTCTCGCCCTGTCCGTAAATCTGCGCGAAACGATCGCCGAGCACTTCCATCGCGCGGCGAATGTCGGCGAGATACATCGGCCCGCCCCCATAGACGATCGTTTGCAAACCGGGCGCGCGGGCGCCGGAGGCCGCCGCGGACTCGGCCAGGCGCTTCACCATGGTCGGCGCCGCGAAAAACGAGACGCGCTCATGCCGCTCGAGGAGCCGCAGGATTTCCGCAGGCTCGAAGGCCCCGCTCTCGGGAATCACCTGGCTCGCGCCCTTCGCGAGATGGGTGAAGTTATAGAGGCCCGATCCATGCGAGATCGGTGCCGCGTGCAACAACACGCCGCGGGCATCGACCGTGTCGACGTCGGTGTAGTACGAGTGCGTCATTTGCGCGAGGTTGCGATGCGTGAGCATCGCGCCCTTCGGGCGGCCGGTCGTTCCGCTCGTATAGAAGAGCCATGCGAGCGCATCCAGGCCGCTTTTTGCGGCTTCCATCGGCGCGTGCGCGAAGAGGCCCGCGTATTCGCGGCCCCCGGCTTCGAGGACCAGCGGCGCGGCGCCTAAGCCCGCGATCGCCTCGCCGATGCCCGCGGTCCAATCGCCCGTCACGAGCACGAGCCGCGCCTGCGAATTCTCCAGGATGTAGCGCACCTCGAGCGGGTGCAGCTTGGCGTTGACGGGCACCGCCGCAAGTCCCGCGCACCAGATCGCGTAGAGCGCCTCGAGATACTGCGGCGAATTCCTCATGACGAGCGCCACACGCTCGCCCACACCGAGTCCGAGCTTTCCCCGCATCGCCCCGGCCGCGGCGCAAGCGCGCGCGGCCAGGTCGCCGTAGCGTATCCACGGAGCGGCGCCGTGAAAGATCGCGACCCGCCCAGGATCCTCGCGCGCGGCGCGGGAAAGCCAATGGGAGGGGTTCACGGGTCGCCCGGATGTTTCAAGGACTGAACTTAGTTGCTAGCATTGTGTTGTCTGCCGATTCTGCCCCCAAAACACTGTGCGAGTCGTCATAGGTGGCGGGATGCGGCTGGAGTATCATGGTGAGGATTGCCCCCTTGTCCCTTGTTTTCATGGGATTTTGGCGACGATCAGGGAGCGCGCCCAGGCCTCGAATCGGGCGTCAAGTTTCCAACAACAACTTCGGCGGGCAGATGCCCTCTCGGTCGCACGTTTGGTCTTTATTCGCGGGCGCGCTCCTGATCTCGGGAAGCGTGCTCGCCGTGCCATTTCCGGACGAATTCACCGGTCCCCCGAGCTACAGCCTCATGGGGTGTCCGTACAACGAGGAGTGGACACCCGATGTCGTGAGGCAGGCGACGGGCCTGTCCGATCGAGTCCTCCAGCGCATCCATCGCAAGTTCGGATTCAGCCCGGCACGCGTTTGCGCAAGTGAGCCGCAGCTGATCGCCGGCTTCGTTCGCAGCGGCGAAATGAAGCAGAACAAGGCCGATGAGCCCGACATGGCCCTGGCGCAGCGCGCGATGCAGATGCGCGACGAGAATGGGCAAATTCCGCCCGACGCGCTGCTGAATGCCTTGGTCCAGCGCCAACAGATCCTCGAGCCACCACCTGGCAAGTCATCCTACCTGCCACTTGCAGCGGGGGTTACGGACACGTCCTGGACCTGGCTCGGCCCGGGCAATATCGGCGGACGCGTCCGCGCCATTTCGCCCAACCCGAGCACACCCAACGACATATTGATCGGAAGTGTCTCCGGGGGTATCTGGCGCACGACGAATGGCGGTTCCGCATGGTCGCCGATGGATGACTTCATGCCGAACGTCGCGATCAGCTGCCTGGTGCGCGACCCGACGGCGTCAGCGACCGTTTATGCCTGCACGGGAGAAGGCGTTGCCAACATCGATTCCGTTCGCGGTCTCGGACTGTTCAAGTCGACAACCTCCGGAGCGTCGTGGTCGCAGGTTCCGACCACCAATCCCGCGACCGCGGGAACGGACTGGTATTACGTCAACCGCCTCGCGATCCATCCCACGAGTCCGGCCATCATGCTCGCCGCCACCAATGGCGGCCTGTATCGCACGACGAATGGCAACACCGCATCGCCGACATGGACCAAGGTCTATGAAACCGTCGGCGCGGGGTTTTTCCGGAAGGTCATGGACGTTTCGTTCCACCCCACCGACGGCAATATCGCGGTCCTGGGGGAGGGGCGCCACAGCAACTGCACGACCGTACCGTGCGTGATCGACGGCAGCGCCGTGGCCTACTCCAACGATGCCGGCGCGACCTGGTCCCGAACGAAACTCAACACCTCCGCCATCGGCTTTACCCAGGGGCGAGTCGAAGTCGCGTTTTCGAAGAGCAGCCCGAACATCGTCTACGCGCTCGTCGACATGTCCGCCGGGCAGCTCTACAAGTCCACCGACAGCGGCGCGACCTGGACGCCGAATGCGCCGGTATCGACTCCGGCCCATCTGGGAAGCCAAGGCTGGTACGGAAACGCGATCTGGGTGGCGCCCAACGACCCCAACCGGCTGATCGTGGGCGGCGTCACCCTCAAGATGTCTGTGAACGGTGGATCCACTTTTACCGCGATCGGCGGCAGCGGCGGGAGCATGGTGCACGTGGACCACCACGCCCTGGTGAGCGACCCCAGCTACGCGAGCAACTTCACGCTCTACAACGGCAACGACGGCGGGGTCTACAAGTTCACCGGGGCAAACACAGGGTCCCCGTCGACCACGTCGCCTCCCTGGGTCAATCTGAACAACGGTCTCGGAATTACCCAGTTCTACGGCGCGGCCGGCAAGGCCGGGGGAAGGATCACCGGAGGAACCCAGGACAACGGAACCTTGCTGTGGACCGGAACGACGAATTGGACCGTCATCTGGGGAAACGATGGCGGCGACTCCGCGGCCGACGGGTCGGACGGCAACTACGTTTACGGCATGACGCAGTACGGCGGCGTCGTCCGGTACACGCAGGCCTTGAGCGCCTCGCCGCCGGCCTTCGCGAGCCAATACATCTGCACGGGCGTCGCGGATGCCAGCTGCAACTTCAACAATCCGAGCCCGAAAATCCTATTCGTGGCGCCGATGGCGATCGATCGCGCGACAAATACGACGCTGTTCCTGGGCGCGCAGCAGTTGTGGCGTTCAACGAATATCAAGACGGCCACGAACACATCGGTCGCATGGACCTCGGTGAGAGCGGCAACCGCGAGTGCGACTTACATCAGCGCCATCGCGATCGCCCCGGGAAACTCGGACCTGGTGTGGATCGGATATCAGGACGGGCAAATTGCCTGCTCGACGAACGCCACGGCGGCGACGCCCACCTGGACGACCGTCACCGCGGGGATCTCGCGGTATGTCACCCGAATCACAATGGATCCCTCGAATCCGAATCGCGTCTTCGTCGCATACGGTGGGTACACCTCTCCGAACCTGCGTATGACGACCAGCGGTTGCGTCGCGTCGCCGGCGTGGACTTCGATCCACAACCAGCTCCCCTCGGCGCCGATCCGCGCGATCGAGATTCATCCCAACAATCCCTTGTGGCTTTACGCCGGCACAGAGGTCGGAATCTTCACGAGCGAGGACCTGGGCGCGCATTGGACTACGACGAACGACGGCCCCGGCACCGTTTCCGTGGAAGAGTTGGTGTGGCTCGATCCTTCGACCCTCATCGCGGCGACGCACGGACGCGGCGTCTTCCAGGCGACCGTTTTGCCCGGGGGGGCGCCGGTGTTCACCAGCGCCCCGCCAGCCAATGGAACGGTGAGCGTGGTTTACAACCATTCGTATACCGCCAACGGAACGCCCGCGCCGACATTCAGCGTGACATCGGGAGCCCTGCCCACTGGCTTGGCCCTCAACGGCACAACCGGTGCGCTCACCGGCACACCCACCGTGAGCGGGACATTCACGGGCGCCGTCAGCGCGGCAAATACAAGCGGCACCGCGAACCAGGCGTTCAGCATCCAGATTCTCGGTGCCACGCCGGGGGCGCCCACGATCGGCACCGCGACGCCCGGCGTGAGCCAGGCGACGATCGCCTTCTCGCCGCCGGGATACACCGGCACATCGCCGATCACGAGCTATACCGTCACTTGCAATCCGGGCGCCATCACCGGGACAGGGGCCTCGAGCCCGATCACGGTGGCGGGACTCTCAAATGGTGTGACCTACGCTTGCTCGGCAGCGGCGACGAATGCCTCCGGAACCGGCGCGTCATCGAGCACCGTCAGCGTGACGCCGAGCGGTGGAGTCCCGCTGATCAGCAGCGCGCCGCCACCCGGAGGCACGTTTGGCGTTGCTTATTCCCATACCTATACGGGGAGTGGCTCGCCCGCGCCCACCTATAGCGTGACGTCGGGCACGCTGCCCACAGGACTCTCTTTGAACGCCACCGGGGCGCTCACCGGCACGCCCAGCGCGACCGGAACGTTCAACGGCGTCGTCACCGCCACCAACGCCTCCGGTACCGCGACACAGTCTTTCTCGATCGCGATCGCGGCGACCGTTCCGGGCGCACCGACGATCGGCACGGCGACCGCTGGCAATGGACAGGCGACGATCAGCTTCAGCGCGCCCGCCTCCAATGGCGGCTCGGCGATCACCGGCTACACGGCCACTTGCACTCCACCGGCAGGCGGGATCTCCGCATCGGGAGCGGGCTCGCCGATCACCGTAACCGGCCTCACCAATGCGGTTCTTTACTCGTGCTCGGTCAAGGCGAACAATGCCGTCGGCGCAAGCGCCGCCTCGGGCACGGTCGGCGTCACGCCGGGCGTGGCTCCGGCGTTCACGAGCGTGGCGCCCCCGGGCGGAACGTTCAACGTCGCCTATTCGCACACCTACACCGCGAGCGGCGCACCGGCACCGACTTTCGGCGTCACCTCGGGTGCGCTGCCCACCGGCTTGTCTCTCAATTCATCCTCCGGCGTGTTGAACGGCACGCCGACGGCCGGAGGGACCTTTACCGGCGTCGTGACCGCGACCAACTCCGCAGGCACGGCGACGCAATCGTTCTCGATCGTGATCGCAGCGACCGCTCCGGGCGCGCCCACGATCGGCACGGGCACGCCGGGCAATGGGCAGGCGACGATCAGCTTCAGCGCGCCCGCGTCCAATGGCGGCTCGGCGATCACCAGTTATGCCGCCACTTGCAATCCCGGCGGAATCACCGCATCGGGAGCGGGCTCGCCGATCACCGTGACCGGACTCACGAATGGCGTCACCTACACATGCTCGGTCAAGGCGAACAATGCCGTGGGCGCGGGCGCCGCTTCCGGCACCGTCAACGTGACACCGGGCCTGGGTCCGGCGTTCACGAGCGCGGCGCCTGCGGGCGGCACCTTCAACGTCGCCTATTCGCACAC
>WNFL01010209.1_pt2 | contig 44264 bp, 34 predicted proteins | sample 5400361 | NCBI WGS metagenome assembly WNFL01 (sample SAMN13153351, study PRJNA577476) | soil metagenome | isolation source: 40 cm soil on Douglas fir-dominated hillslope | place: USA:California | collected 2013-09-17 | reverse complement strand
ATCGTCGCGCCCCCCGATGTCACCGACGCGATCCGCAAGGTGCACGACTTTCTCACCGTCGGCGCACCCGCGCCGCTGCAGGAGGCGGTCGCCGTGGCGCTCGAAACGCTCGGCGACGATTACTACGAGGGGTTGGCGCGGGAGTATCGGCGGCGGCGCGATATTCTCTGCGCCGGCCTCGTCAACGCGGGAATCAAGTGCCGGCCGCCGCAGGGCGCCTACTACGTCATGGGCGACTTCTCGGCCGTCTCAGATCTCCCCGACGACGAGTTCGCCCAGTGGCTGACGGCTGAGCACGGCGTCGCGCCCGTGCCGGGCTCGAGCTTCTACTCGCGGCCGGAGCTCGGCCGGAAATACGTGCGGTTCGCGTTTTGTAAGACGGATGACATGCTGGAACAGGCCGTGCAGCGGCTCCAGCGCCTGCGCGACTAGAGTTCCTTCTCGATCTCGCGGTAGCCTTCCACCTGCGCGCTGATATCGCGCGTGAGGTCGCGCGCGAGGCCCAGGTCTGTCGTCAAACTGTGTACGGTTCCGGTCCCCGCATGCAGCCGGAGCAGATTCAGGCGAATCGTCTCGAGTGCCGCGACGGCATCCGCCAGCCGCTGCTCCACCGCGCCCCGCTCCGCGGTGAGATCGGCGACGATCCGATCGTGCCGCTGAGCGACCGCGGGATCGGTGACATCGCGTTCGACGTTGGCGAGCGCGTCCTGCAGCTCGTCCAGCCGGCTGCGCATGCGCTGGGCATCACGCTCGAGGCGGTGCACGACGTCGGGTAAATCGCGCAGCTGACGTCGCGTTTCGCGGGGGAGGCCTTCGTAGAGCTGCTCGGCTGCCATGCCGATGGCGAGCTCGGTGGGTCGATGCGTTCCACTCGCGGCGATGGCGTCCTTGCCGCCGAAGCGGCTTGCCTGGCGAAGAATCCAGCCACCGAAACGGCTCTTCCAGAACCTGTGCCAGAATTTGCCACCGACGTCGGCGCGCCGCCCCGACCGCATGACCGCGCCGATTCCCGCCACGCCCCCGATCGAGAACAGCACCCCGCCCAGGGCCGACAGAAAGCCTGAGCCGAGGCTCATGGCCATGAATCCAAAAAACAGCCCGCCCAGCGCGATCCCGCGTGTCAGGACCTCGCCGCGCGGCGCGATCACCCCGTATTCAAATGCGCGCTCTTCGCGGCTCCGCTCGAGCTCGACCTGAAATGCGTAATCGACATCTTGCTGCCCGTAGCCCAGGCGCGTGACTCTCCGGGCCTGCCAGCCGAGCAGCCAGAGCGGCCCGGCGACCAGCAGCCCCGCCCCGGCGAGAAGGCCGATACTTGGACTCGACAGCATGCCCACGCCCATGGTCACCACGAACACGCCATACAGGTAGAGCAGCGCCATGCCGACACCGGTCGAGCGACTCCCCTTCACGAACACGCGCAGCGGCGCCGGCACATCACGGCGCTGCTCCAGCGCCTGGCCGAGCTGCTCGGCGAGCGCGGCCGTTCCGTCCGGCCGGTCGGCGCGATCCTTGGACAGGCAGCGATCGATCGCCAGCGCGAGGCGCCGCGGCACGACGGGCGCGATCCGCCCCAGCGCCGGCGCGGGCTCGGTGACTTGCTTCGCCAGCACCTCCGTCGCTTTCTCGCCCTCGAATGGCAACGACCCGGAAAGGATGAAGTAGCCGACGATGCCGAGGGAGTAGAGATCGCTGCGCCCGTCGGTGGCCTCGCCCAGCGCCTGCTCGGGACTCATGAACTCCGGCGTGCCGATCACTTCGCCGCCCGCGAGCGCGCCGGCTCCGGCGACGACGCCCGCAATTCCGAAATCGGCGACCAGCACGCGGCCCGACGACTCGAGGAGAATGTTGTCCGGCTTCACGTCGCGATGAATGACCCCTTGCCCGTGCGCGTACGCGAGCGCCCAGGCGACGTCGCGCAGCACCCGCGCTGCGTCGGAGGGCGCGAGCGGCCCGCGGCGGCGTACCCGCTCCGTCAGCGTCTCGCCCTCGACGTACGCCATCGCGAAGAAGACGAATGCGCCGATCTCTTCGACCGCGTGAATCGGAATGACGTTGGGGTGCGACAGCTTTGCTGCCGTGCGCGCCTCGCGCAGGAATCGCTCGCGCAGACGCGGGTCCGCTGTCTTTGACGGCGGCAACAGCTTGATCGCGACGAGACGATCGAGCCGCACCTCGCGCGCGAGGTAGACGACTCCCATGCCACCGCGCCCCAGCTCCCGCTCCAGGGAGTAGCGGCCGGCGACCGCCGCCTGAAAATCGAGAAACAGGCGGTCAGGTGCGGGATGCGTCATGACCCTATACTAACGCTCGCCCTCCGGCTCAGGCGGGCGTTTCCGAGCTGCCGAGAATCGTGACGATGGGACTGGTCTGCGTGAGGCCGACCCCCGCGATCCGGAACAGCCAGCGGCCCGGGGCCCCGCGCCAGAATCGCAGGCGCCGCTCCCCACGCGGGTCGGTGCGTTGTTCGGTGCGGGCGCGCGCGACCGTCGCCGTCAGCAGCGCGGTCACGCCGCCCACCGCCGCGATCGCCGGGAGCAGCACCTCGAGATCCGGCGGCACCGTGATCGCGTCGCTCATGCCGGCGACCGCCGCTCCGGCAACGAGGATGGAGACACGGGCGAGCCACGCGATGGCCCGCTCGAGACCCACGGCGTGCGGACCATAGGCGAAGACCAGCTCCTCGCGCCGCCGAGCCTGCCGCGCGGCGAGCGCCGCAACCAGCTCGCCCCGATTCTGCCCCGCGACGAGCAAGCGCCGCACCCGCGAGATCGCGACGGCGGCCGGTACGATCAGCGCGGCGACCAGGGCGGCGGTTGCGAAGCCGCGCACCGTCGCGGTGGTCGCGGAGAGCCAGGCCGCGATCGTCGCGGGCAACAGCATCGCGCCGGTCATGAAGGCGTGAATCAGCGCGGGCCCATCGAGGTGCGTGCTGCGCACCAGGAACGCGCGCACTGCAAGCGGGACCGGCGGGGGCTCCACGGCATCCGCGAGCGCCCCTCCTTCGCCAGGCAGCGATCGACGATCTGCGCCACGCGCGGCGGCACCAACGGGACCACCGTGGCGAGCGGAGGCGCCGGCTCGGCGATGTGCTGCACGAGGAACCCTGCGTCCGTCGCCGAGTTGAAGGGGAGTTGCCCCGAAAGCACGTAAAAGGCGACGACGCCGAGCGAGTAGAGGTCGCTGCGCGCATCGACCGCGTCACCTCGCGCCTGCTCGGGGCTGATGAACGCCGCCGTTCCCACGATGCGCCCGCGCGGCGCCGCGGGGCGACCGAGGCGCGCGACCGTGGCGGGACTCGCGTGGGCAATGCCGAAATCGGAGAGCAGCGCCCGGCCGGTGGCCGCATCGATCAGGATGTTATCGGGCTTGACGTCCCGGTGCACCACGCCGCGCGCGTGCGCGAAGCCCAGGGCGTCGCCGATATCGCAGAGCAACCGGGCCGCCCGATGGGGATTGAGCGGTCCGACGGTCGCGATGCGCTGGGCGAGCGTGTCTCCCTCGACGTAAGCCATCGCGAAGAACACGAAGTCGCCGACTTCGCCGACCGCATGGATTGGGACGATGTTCGGGTGGGTCAGCGCGGCCACCGTGCGCGCCTCATGCAGAAACAGCCGGCGGTAGGCGTCGTCGACCGCGAGCTCGGGAGAAAGCACCTTGATCGCCACGCGCCGGTCCAGCCGCCGCTCGCGCGCGAGATACACGAATGACATGCCGCCCCGTCCAAGCGGCGCCTCGATGTCATACGTGCCGGCCAGCGCAGCGCGCAGGTCAAGCAGAGTTGGTTCGGTGGGTTCCGTCATCAGCAAACCAGCATACCCTGAGGCCATGCGCAGGTTCGCGTCGGCAGCGGGGTTCGCTGCTGGACACGTGCGCCATTGTGGGGGCAGATTCTGCCGCGTATGACGAGCACGCCCGCGCCCCATCAGCCCTACATCCCGGCGACAGAGGCACCTGCCGAGCTGACCCTCCGCGCCATCGTGCTCGGCGTGGTACTGGGGCTCATTTTCGGCGCCTCGAACGTGTACCTGGCGCTCAAGATCGGGCTCACGGTCAGCGCATCGATTCCCATTGCCGTGCTGTCGATTACGATCTTCCGCTGGCTCGGCCGCTCGACCATCCTCGAAAACAACATCGTGCAGACGACCGGCTCGGCCGCGGATTCGGTCTCGGCCGGAGTCGTGTTTACGATTCCTGCGATTCTGTTGATGGGCTACGACCTCGACATCTCGCGCGTGACCATCCTCGCCATCGCCGGCGGCCTGATGGGCGTGCTGATGATGATTCCGCTGCGCCGCGCGCTCATCGTCAAAGAGCACGGCAACCTCCCCTACCCCGAAGGCACGGCGTGCGCTGAGGTACTGATCGCCGGGGAGCGGGGCGGCATCCATGCCAAGACGGTCTTCCAGGCGTTCGGAATCGCGTTTCTGTACAAGTTCCTGATGACGGCGTTGAAGCTGTGGCAGGAGTACCCGGGCAGGGTGATCCGCTCCTACCAGGGCGCCGAGGTGCGCGTCGAGGCAAGTCCGGAGCTGATCGGCGTCGGCTACATCATCGGGCCACGGATCGCCGGCTATCTGTTCGCGGGAGGGTGTCTCGCCTACGTCGTGCTGATGCCGGCCATCAAGCTGTTCGGCAGCGCGATGACCGAGCCGATGTTCGGCACGACCAAGCTGATCCGCGACATGTCGGCGGGCGAGATCCGGGCGGCGTTCGTGTTTTACATCGGCGCGGGAGCGGTGGCCAGCGCCGGCATCATCGCGCTCGCGCGCTCGCTGCCGACCATCGTCGCCGCGTTCCGGGCGGGGTTCGCCGACATGCGCGCGAGCCGGCTCGGCCAGGCGGTGGCGGCGAAACTGCGTACCGACGACGATCTGCCCATCAGTGTGACGGTCATCGGCTCGATCGTGCTTGCCGTCGCGATTTCGCTGATTCCGGGGATCGGCGTGAACCTGCTCGGCGGCATTCTCATCATCATCTTCGGGTTCTTCTTCACGACGGTGTCATCGCGCATCTGCGGCCAGGTGGGGAGCTCGGCGAACCCGATCTCCGGCATGACCATCGCCGCCCTGATCGCGATCTCTTTCATCTTCCTGCTGCTCGGCTGGAACCAGATCGATGACCGCGTGCGGGCCATCTCGATCGCCTGTGTGATCGCCGTGGCGGTCGCCAATGGCGGCAACACATCCCAGGACCTGAAGACCGGATTCCTGGTTGGATCGACCCCCAGGCGCCAGCAGATCGCGATTCTCATCGGCGCGATCGGATCGGCGCTGGCGGTGGGTTGGACCCTCACGTTCCTCAATAAAGCCTACAGCTACCAGGTCCCCGAGACACGAGCCGGCTTTGTCGCTCCGGCGAGCGGCACGAGTCCCGATGGCAACGTCGTCGTGCACACCGAGACGATGTCGCACTTCGGCATCGGGGGCACGGACTCGATCGATAACGGCAGCTATCAGGTGATTCGCGTCTACCTGGAAACGCAGGGCGTGCCTCCCGGCAAGTACCTCGTCGATCCGGCAGCGCACGACATCCGCTACGTGGTGGATCCCGGCATCGGCGGCCGCATTCGCGAATACCGCGGCCACGAGTTGAAACGACTCGATTCGCCGAAGGCGACGCTGATGGCGTTGATCACCGACGGCATCCTGACGCACAGACTGCCCTGGGGACTCGTGCTCATCGGCGTCTTCCTCACGATTGCAATCGAGCTGATGGGCGTGTCTTCGCTGCCGGTGGCCGTCGGCGTGTACCTGCCGATCACCACGTCGGCGGGAATGTTCGCGGGAGGCGTGGTCCGCTGGCTCGTCGAGCGGCGCGTGCAATCGGACAACCGCTCGTTGGCTGAGATCGAGTCGGGTCCGGGTGTGTTGTTCGCAAGCGGCTTGATCGCGGGCGGCGCCATCTGCGGCATCGCGGTCGCCGCGATCGCGGGTTGGGGAAGCACGCGCGGCAAAGCCGCCGACTGGCTCGCCGAGGCCGTGCCGCTGTATCACCAGCTGGGCTGGTTTGCGACGTCGGCGATCGTCGGTCTCATCATGTTTGCGATTCTGGGCGTCTTGCTCTACCGCACGGGCCTGCGCAAACAGTAAACACCATTAAGAAAGACAGCGAGGGACCATCAAGACCGTCGCATTCCTGAAGCAGCTGCTCGACTCGGCGGGGCCGTCGGGTTTTGAGCAAGCGCCGGGCCGCGTCTGGCGCAAGGAGGTCGAAGGCTTCGCCGACGACGTCCGCGCCGACGTGCACGGCAACTCCGTGGCCGTCCTGAACCCCAAGGGCAAACCGCGGGTGATGTTCGCCGGCCATATCGACGAAATCGGCCTCCAGATCACCCACATCGACGAAGACGGCTTTCTCTACTTCAGCGGGATCGGCGGCTGGGACTCGCAGGTACTCGTCGGGCAGCGCGTGCTGATCCTGAGCCGCGAAGGTCCGGTGCACGGCGTGGTGGGCAAGAAGGCGATCCACCAACTGAAGAAGGAAGAGCTGGACCGTGTGACGAAGGTGATCGATTTGTGGATCGACATCGGCGCGGCCAACCGTGACGAGGCAGCGGCCCGAGTCCGGATTGGCGACCCGGGCGTCCTGGATAGTCGGGTCGAGGAGTACCCCAACGGCCGGATCGTCTCGCGGAGTCTCGACAACCGCATCGGCGCGTTTGTCGCGGCAGAGGCGATGCGCCGGCTGGCCACTGCGCGGCCCAAGCACGCCGCCGTGTTCTCCGTTGCCTCGACCCGCGAGGAAATCGCGTGGACCGGCAGCGGCGCTCGCACCAGCGCGGTCGGCATCGAGCCCGATGTCGCCGTCGTGGTGGACGTCACGCACGCGACCGACTATCCCGGCGCCGACAAAAAGCACTCGGGCGACCACAAGCTGGGGGGTGGTGTGGTCCTGAGCCGTGGCTCGTCCGTGAGCGCCGTCGTGTTCGATCTGCTGGTGGAATGCGCCGAGCAGGCCAAGATCCCGTACACGATCCAGGCGGCGCCCCGCGACACCGGCACCGACGCGGATGCGATTTACAACGCGATGCGCGGCATCCCGACGGGGCTGGTCAGCGTGCCCAACCGCTACATGCACAGCCCGAATGAAATGGTGGCACTCGAGGATCTCGACCGCGCGGCCGACCTGCTCGCCGCCTTCGCGCGCCGGCTCGAGCCGGGGTTGGATTTCATCCCGAGATAGTGCGGGAGTTTAGGTCGCTGCACGGTGCGCTTGCTGAGCATTTGACGCGCTGTGACATCCTAGTAAAAGACCCGGGTTCAGAACCGCACCAAGCGTCATAAGAATCGCTTGACGCACTTCGAAACGATCTGTCATTTGTAGCGTCCACACAACAGTGGATCGTCTGCGGCCACCGCGATGCGCCCTCGGAAAGCTGGGCCCCGATTTCTAGGGTTTGTCACTCGGCAGCGCCGGCTGCGGATTCTGATCGCTGACGATCACCGCATACTCCTCGAAGCGCTGGTTTCTTTTCTTTCCGTTCACGGTTTCAACGTCGTCGGCGCTGCCGAAAATGGCCGCCGAGCGGTCCTCTTGGCGCGGCAACGCCGGCCCGACGTCGCCATTCTCGCCGTCACGATGCCCGTCATGGGCGGGCTCGACGCCGCGCGACTCATCCTGCAGGTCCAGCCCAAGACCGCCGTGTTGTTCCTGACCGGGTACGCCGAGGACCATGTCGTGATCGAGGGCCTGCGCCTGGGCGTGCATGGCTTCGTGGTCAAAGCGCAGGGGCTGGAGGACCTGATTCAGGCGATCCGCGACGTCGGTGCCGGGGCGATTTACGTGAGCGCGTTGTATTCCCGCGGTGTGTTGCAGGCGTTCGCGGACGGCCCCGAGGCCGTCGGCCCGCGTCTATCGGATAGGGAGCGTCAGATTCTGCGGCTGATTGCCGAGAGCAAGTCGACCAAACAGGCGGCCGCGGCGATGGCGATCTCGGTCCGGACTGCCGAGTCGCATCGCGCGAGCTTGATGGGGAAACTCGGCATTCACGATACCGCGGGGTTGGTGCGGTACGCGATTCGGCAAGGCGTCATCGTCGCCTAGCAGTGTGTAGAACTACGGAGAGACGCACTCCGTAACAATTCGGATTTCGTCCTTTCCGTCGTAGCGCGATCTCCAGAAGACCGATTCTTCCTTTCTTCTGGAGTGGCCCATGCAGGTGTCCCGCGGCAGCGCCCACATCGTCCTTCCCGTTGCGATCGTGTCGGCGCCGCCGTTACCGCCGCCGCCGCCAGGACCCGGCGATACCGCGGTGATTCACGGGCCGCGCCGCTACGATGCAGCGATCGGCAGCTCGAATACGATTCAGAACTTTGTCGACACGATCCCGGTCGTGCTGAATCCGTATCACCGCTACGTCATTCGCGTGAAGAATGGCAATCCGGACGGCACGCAGCGCGTGCTGCGGGCGCTCGTCGCGGGAACCGACAGCATCACCGGTTCAGTGGCGCAGAAGGCGATCGAGATCGCGGTGAAGCCGACCACGCTCATCACGGTGGCGATCCGCGGGCAAGCGAGCGCGGGGCATCTTACCATCGAGCTGCTGGAGATCAACGGCGGCAACTATACGATGTTCCACGAGGTGTTCTCGCGCACCAACACCAACTCGGATGTGGTATTTACCCGGACGTTTACGCGGCAAACGAACGTCGGCGCGCCGTTCTTTGTGTGGATCATCAATGGCAACTCGAACGGGACGTCGCGCCTCGCGAACGTCACCGTCAGGATCAACAACGACACGGTCATCGGCCTGGCCCCGCGCCCCAACCTCACGACGAGCACAGCCGTCTTGATGGTCAAGGTCTCGCCCGTCCTCGGCTCGAATACACTGGTGGTCACGCTGCCGAAGAAGCAGGCAGGGTTCATCGACCTGCTGATCTCGGCGACGGACATCACGCCGCCGGCACTTAAGATCATCTCTCCGCAGCCGAACCTGCTGACGCGGTTAGACAGTGTGAACATCGTTGGCACGATGACCGATCCCTCGCCCTCCCAAGTCAGCGTGAATGGCATTGTGCGGACCGTATCTGCCGACACGTTTCGCTTCAACTATGGGTTGCCGCATGTGGACGGGCCCCATCTGATCACGTTCACCGCCGTGGACGCAGCGGGAAACCGGGTGGATTCGACCCGGACGGTTCGCGTCGATCGCACCCCGCCAACCCTGACCATCACCGCGCCGCCGAACGGATTCATCACCAATCAGACGACGATCGGCATTTCGTACACGGGCAGCGACGCTTCGTTTATGTCGTTTTACCTGAACGGCCAGCTCGCGAATGGGTGCGGGGGCGGCACGTGTGGGTTCACGATTTTTCCCGCGCTCGTCGAGGGGCCAAACAGTTTCGGTCTCATGGCGGTGGATTCGGCTGGGAACACGTCGACCACGCAAATGCGCCTGGGCACGCGCGACACGCAGCGGCCGACGTTGACGGTGTCTGCGCCCGCGGATAGCACGACGGTCTCGGCGCCAACGGTGACGGTGACCGGAACCGCGAGCGATGCCATGCTGAAGGACGTCAAGGTCAACGGCGTCGCGACGACGGTTACCAATGGTGCCTTTAGCAAAGACGTGAGTTTGACGGTGGGTCAGAACACGATTGTCGTGATCGCCACGGACTCGGCGACCAATGCAGACACGGTCAGGCGTACTGTGACGCGGAGTACGCTGCCGCCCGATCCGGCGACGGTGGCAACGGCGATCGATCCGACCGTGGCGACGAACATCGCGACCTCGACGTCCTTCCTCTATACAGGCGCGGATCCAATTCAGACGGGGGTTGCTCCGGGAACGATCGAGCCGGTGCGGGCGGCGGTGGTTCGGGGGAAGGTGCTGACACGCGACGGACAGCCCCTGCCCGGAGTGAGGATCGCCGTTCTCGGGCATCAAGAGTACGGTCAGACGCTGAGCAGAGCGGATGGAGGCTACGACCTTGCTTTGAACGGCGGAGGGCAACTTACGCTGACTTATGCGCTGAACGGGTATCTCGGGGCGCAGCGGCAGTCGAACGTTCCCTGGCAGGACTTCGTCGTGATGGACGACACGCGGCTGGTCGCCAGCGATCCTCAGGTCACTACGATCTCATTCACGCAGCCGATCGAGATTGCTCGTGGTAGGGCGGTCACAGACGAGCGCGGGACTCGTCAGACGACGCTGCTGTTCGCCCAAGGGACTCACGCGACAATGCTGCTACCTGACAGCAGCCTGGATACGCTGTCGACGATCCACGTGAGGGCGACGGAGTTTACCGTGGGCCCGAATGGGCCGGAGGCGATGCCGGCGCCGTTGCCGCCAACGAGCGCGTATACCTGGGCCGCCGATTTGAGCGCTGACGAGGCGGTCTCAGTAAACGCCAGAGCGATTCTGTTCGACAAACCGGTAGTGGTCTACCTGGAGAACTTCATCGGATTCCCCGTAGGGCTGCCCGTTCCGCTTGGCATCTACGACACCGAGAAGGGGGCATGGAACCCCATTCCCAACGGCCGCGTGATCCAGATCGTGGATACGCCCGGGGGGATAGCGCGGATCGCGCTGGACAGCTCCGGTCAGCCGGCGTCCGACTCAGCGTTGCTTGCGTTGGGCGTCACGACCGCTGAGCGCACAAGCCTGGCTTCGCTATACACGGCGGGTCAAAAGCTGTGGCGGATGCCAACCACTCACTTCTCTTATGTCGATGGCAACTGGCCGGTGGGGCCCGATACGACAAAAGAAGCGCCGCACCAGCCGCAGCCCGATCAAGACAAGAAGCAGGACGACCCTTGCGAGCAGAAAAGATCAATCATCGAGTGCGAAAACCGGGTACTCGGTGAGCGGATCGCCCTCACTGGAAGCGCCTCAGCACTGAACTACCGCACCGCGGGAGTGCCCGGGCGCATCGCGTCCAGGCAGATGACTGTCCCACTCACTGGGCCCGTGCTCCCCGATGGGCTGCGCCAAGTTCGGTTGGATATCGAAATCGCCGGCCGCCGGTTCCACTACGAGTTCGCCGTTACGACGGGCACCTTAACCACGAATCTCAGGCAAACATTCACGTGGGATGGGAAGGACGCCTACAATCGAACCGTTAATGGCGCGCAGAGAGCCCAAGTGACCATTGCTTATCGCTATCTCCCGTTGTACGCCGTTCCGGCAGACGAGGCAGCAAGTTTCGGGCTTACCTGCTTTGGTCCGATCGGAATCGCAAGCTTTCAGCAGTGCCAACTGCCAAACCTGCGACTGCCTGACGGTTACTTCACCGAGCGCAGGCAACAGCATATCACAACCCTGGGCGAGTTGACACCCAGCGGCGTTGCGGGCTGGACTCTTGATCGGCAACACTCGTACGATCCGTACGCACGAACGCTTTACTTGGGGAGCGGCGTGCGTCGCACCGCCGGCAGCGTGAACGCAGTAATCAACACAGTCGCCGGGAACGGCACGTCTGGGAGCGGTGGAGATGGGGGGCCAGCTACCGAAGCGAGCGTCACTCCAGACGCCGCCGCGGTTGCGGCCGATGGCTCTCTGTTAATCGCAGACCAGGCCAGCAACCGGGTGCGCCGCGTCGCACTCGACGGCACGATCACGACCGTGGTAGGAAACGGGAGCCAGGCGTACTCGGGAGACGGCGGCCCCGCAGTGTCGGCCGGCATTGATCCGAGCGATGTCAAGGTTGGGCCGGACGGCTCGCTCTATATCGCCGATAACGTCAACCACCGCATCCGTCGAGTCGGCCCAGATGGCATCATTTCGACCGTCGCAGGAAGTCCCACGCCCAACTGCGATAGCCAGGGAGCAGGGGACGGGGGTCCGGCCACAGCCACTGGACTCTGCTTTCCGTACTCGATCGCCGTGGGCGCTGATGGCAGCTTCTATATCGCGGACACGTGGCGCGTACGACGGGTCGATCCAACCGGGATAATCATGACGGTCGCTGGCATCGGTCGGTTCTGCAATACCTCAAACCCCGATGACGGTCCAACCTGTGGTGATGGACGCATGGCGGTGCGGGCACCGCTCAATTTCATCGAGTCGATTGAAGTCGATAGGGCGGGCAATCTCTACATCGTCGACGATGTCGCGAACGTAATTCGGCGCGTGAGTGTGGAAGGCGTGATCACGACGGTGGCCGGGACTTGGTTTGCAAGTGGTTTCGCGGGCGATGGCGGGCCAGCGCTGCAGGCGACGCTCAGGACGCTGGATGGCATCGCCATGGCCGACGATGGCGGCTTCTATATCTCGGACCGTGGTCGCATCCGTCGCGTGACGTCCGCCGGGATCATTTACACTGTGGCCGGCGGCTCGGAGACGGCTTTCGCGGGCGATCGTGGTCCGGCACTGCAAGCACAGCTCAACACCCCGTTCGGGACGAGGCTTGCCGTGGGACCTGACGGCGCGTACTACATCGTGGAGAAGTTCAGTCGGCGCGTGCGCCGCGTCGCGCCGGCGCTCCCAGGATTTACGGACACGCAGTACGCGATTGTTTCCGAGGATGGAAGTGAAGTCTACCAATTCGATAAGCTCGGCCGTCACATTCGAACGCTTGATGCGCTTTCTGCAGCGGTTGTGGACACATTCGTATACGACCCGACTGGACGACTGCTGCGCATTTTCAATCGAAACAACGACACGATCAGGGTCGAGCGCGATGGAATCGGGGCCCCGACGGCCATTGTGGCTCCGTTCGGCCAACGAACGACGTTGTCGGTAGGCGCTGACGGCTACCTCTCGACGATTACCGATCCGGCGGGAGGCACCTTCGGCTCGACTTACAGCACCGGAGGCTTGCTGGCCTCGTTGACGGACCCACGGGGTCATCGCTCGGCATTCAGCTACGATTCACTGGGGCGGTTGGTGAGTGACAGCGACGCCGTTGGCAGTGTGGTACACCTTGCGAACGTCCGTACAGATTCAGTGAAAGAGGTGACGTTCACGTCCGCGCTGGGGCGGATCACGACCTACCGAGTAGAGCAAACGAGTACGGGCGCGACCCGCCAAGTAACGAGCCCCACGGGGCTGGTAACGACTGTTGTGAGCGACTCAGCTGGTCGATCGACACTGCTTACTCCCAGCGGGGAATCTCTGCGGATGTCTGTCGGTCCCGACCCACGCTGGGGCATGCAAGCGCGGATCGTGGATAGCGCGACCTTGAGGACTCCATCGGGTCTGTCGACGACCGTCGAAACCCGAAGGCACGCGGTCGTCACGAACCAGGAAGATCCGCTAAGCCTCACTAGTCAGATTGATTCAGTAGGTGTGAACGGTAACTGGCGTGTTGCGACCTTCGATGCGCTCAGTCGTGCGGTCGTCCAGACCACTCCGGAGGGCCGACAGTTCCGCGCAACGTTGGACAGCCTCGGACGGGTTCTAAGTGCGCAGACGACAGGACTCGAGCCCGTACAATTCCGTTACGACGACCGCGGGCGGCTAACCCAACGGCAGAACGCCGATCGCGTCACCTCGTACGAATACGCCAGCGCCAGCGGTCTACTTTCGAGCGTCACCGATCCGCTCGGGCGTAGGACTTTGTTCAGTTACGATTCCGCAGGGCGAGTGACGACTCAAACGCTTCCGAATGGCAGAACGATTCAGTTTGGCTACGACGCGACGGGGAATCTCACGAGCCTGAGCCCGCCCGGTCGTCCGGCGCACACGTTTCAGTATACGTCCGTGAATCGGACGCAACAGTACGATCCGCCAGGAATCCCGGATCCCACGTCGACTCGGTACTTCTATAACCTGGACCGGCAGCTCGACAGCCTTCTGCGCCCGGACTCGGTTACGATCGCATTCGGCTACGACCCGGGGGGCCGGACGCGTACCGTGCGCTTCGATCGTGGCACGTTGACCTACGGCTATTCCAGTACGACAGGTAATCTCGAAGCGATCCGGACACCGACAAACGACAGCCTAGTGTTCAGCTACGATGGCTCCCTGCCGACAGCAGTCCGCTGGACCGGAACAGTGACCGGCAGTGTTGAGGTCAGCTATAACAACGAGCTCCGAGTGGTCTCACGGACGGTAAACGGCACCGACGGTGTCTCTTTCCAGTACGACCGAGACGGGCTCCTCACTGCTGCAGGCGGGCTACAGATGATCCGCAGCCCGACGACCGGGGTTCTGCTTGCGGATACCCTCGGTTTGGTCGGCACCGCTTACAACCATACTTCACGCGGAGAGCTGGCGGGCTCGCATGCGGCTGCGAACGGGGTGGTCCTATTGGCCCGCGGCTACCAGCGGGACAGCGTGGGACGGATGACGCGGCTCGCAGATACCACGGACGGCGTTGCGACAGACTGGAGATTCGTCTTCGACAGCATCGGACGTTTATTGACCGACAGCATGAACGGCGCGCCGTTCCATTCGTTTACCTACGACGTCAACGGGAATCGGCTCAGCTATACGTCGAGCGCCGGAACCATCAACTACAGCTATGACGCGCAGGATCGGCTTCTCTCGGCGGGGACTACCGCCTACACGTACGGATCAAATGGCGAACTACGCACGAAGACGGTGCCGGGCGTCGGGACGACGTCGTACACATACGATGCGCTTGGCAATCTGGTCACGGTCGTGCTGCCGAGTGGGACGCGAATTGATTATGTGGTTGATGGGCAGAATCGGCGAGTTGGACGGAAAGTGAATGGAGTGTTGGTCCAAGCGTGGCTCTATCAGGACCAGTTAAACCCGATTGCTGAGCTCGATGGCAATGGGAATGTAGTGAGCCGGTTCGTTTACGCGACCCATCGAAATCGACTTGCTTATCTTATCAAGGGGGGCACGATCTACCGGGTCCTTGTCGATCATATCGGCAGCGTACGGCTGGTCGTTGATGCCACTACGGGAGCAGTGGTGCAGAGAATCGATTATGACGAGTGGGGGAACGTCCTAGCGAACACGAACCCTGGATTCCAACCTCTTTCGTTCGCGGGTGGGATCACCGATGATTCCACGAAACTCGTGAGATTCGGCGCCCGTGACTACGACCCCTCCCTCGGCCGGTGGGTCGGGAAGGATCCCATCGGCTTCCGCGGCTCAGAAACAAATCTGTATGTGTACGCGTCGAACGATCCCGGGAATACCGTGGATCCCACCGGGCTCCAGGTGGTGTGCACGTGGGAACAATCCAGTGGTTCTCTGTTGTGCGATAACTGGACAACTGGCGAGGATGGAGTAGTCGACGCTGGGGGATGGGCTGGGCAAGGTGAGGGTTTCAACAACCCCTTTGCAGAAGGACAAAAGGGAATCGGGCCGCTGCCGCAGGGTTTCTACGATCTCGGCCAGCCCGAACACACACATCTAGGAAATCCGTCGTTTCCGCTGATTCCGTGGCCGGAAACAAGAGACTACATAGAGAGCCTGGGACGCGATCCCGATAGTTTCATCCTTCACGCATGGAATCCGAAGCGGTTGTTGCTGTCATCCGAAGGTTGCCCTATCGTCAGTTTGCAGTCGCGTCTCGAATTGGCTAGCGAACTCGAGAAGGCCGGGGGCGTTGGGATTCTGGTGGTGGTTCCCGGTCCCGACGAGCCGAACCAGTGATCATGTGTGTGCGAGCCTACAAGAGGCAACCTACCATCACCCTTTTGATGGAAGTCCTATGAGCTCGAATCTATTGCGCACAATTCCTCTGGCTTGCTTGACGTCGGTCTCTTTAATGTCGTCAGGCTGTACTCCGTCTTCCGGCGGTTCTCAGTCCTCAGGCCGTCCTCAGTCGTCAGGCGTTAGTCAAGAGAAATGGGCACCTCCGCCTATCCCCGGTGAGAAGATCGTTGCGGCGGCAACGGTGAAGGCAGACCTCGCCACAGAGCTGCAAATCGGATCTGAGCGAATCGTGCTGGAGGAGACCCTCCTCGATTCTGTGAAGCGCCGGCTCAACGCCGGACCAATTGGCGAGATTGGCGAGGCTGCGTCGCATCTGACCTGGCTATGCTTGAGTGGTGGTTCCGGTCAGCAGCAGTGGATGCTGTGGCTCGAATCCGGCGAAATGGGAGGTGGCAGTGTCGAGGGGTTCCATCTCCTCTCGGTGTCCCCTGGTACACAGGTTGACCATCGTTGCGCGCGCGCCGTTCCAGACGTGAAGGTGACCGTGTCCGAAGGGCTCGCTCTGGATGCGGCCGACAGCACGCTTCGGCGAGCGCTCGGTGAGCCATCTGCAGCGGCTGGTGACACCGTGATATTCCTGTACGTTCGTGAGCCCCCGCGAAAGGACGCCGTGGAGAGCCGAGTCTCCGTTGTGTTGAACAGAAGGCGAGTTGTTCAGATCGCCGCGTGGAGGTCCTCGGCTTTCTGATCATTGCCTACCCGTGATTCAAGGGAAACGGCAATACCGGGCTAAAATAGCCGGCGTCTGGCTGCTGCTAGTGCACGCCGCGGCTTGCAGTGATCGGGGGGCCGTTCGGCAGCAGCCCAACATGCCGCTCCCTGCGCAGGCGGTGTACGACGGAAAGACTGCGACGGGGAGAGGCCGGCTGATCTACCTCGACTTCGAGCGTGGACAGGGCGTTCGCTATGCTCCGCTGAGCAACTACGGCTGTGTGACGTTCGCCGGGATTCGATGGGGAGCGTCTCTTGGTTCTTTACCATCCGCGGAGATACGGAGCGCTTTGCTGGGACACTCACGCCGACAGGAATGAGTGGTGTCGTCACCCTCACTCGGGGGTCAACCGGCAGAGTACGACGTGATGAGGTTCGGCTAGAGCAAGCGTCGCTCCCCGCGAACGCCGCCGCGGATACGGTGTCGGACATCTTTGCGAACATCAGCTACATCCAGAGGGCTGGCGACCTCACCGGCGCAGAAATCATCGTTCTCAAGTTCGGTGCGGATTCAATGGTGTTCCTCACGATGTACGAAGGTACGCCTGACGGACCGTGGGCAATGACCGATGTGACGTGGGCTGGTGACGCCCTAGGCGGCGCTACTGTGCTTCCGCGTCCCGCATCCAGCTGACTCGCGACAAGGATGGGCTGCGTGGTCCTTGGGGGGAGGTTCTGAAGAGACAACGTGAGGGCCTCAGGGGCCTCTTGCTTGTACGACCTCACACCGGTTGCAGCGAGGCCCACTGAGGATAGACTGCCCTGTGAGGCCGTGCGGATTTGGGGGCTCGACGGAGGACCCATTTCATTGAATCCCACTGCCCCTTGCGTTTCGTATTGGTCGCCTGCCTGATCATGGGCTGCGGCGCGGGCTCAGACCGTGGCAACAGGACCACACGCTCGGACTCGTTACAACTACAGCAACGGTGGACACCACAAAGGGTGGTGAGCCAACGGTTCGCAGCGAGACACTGGTCAAGTTCTCGATTCGATGCGGCAGTATTTACCGGACTTGGTCTCGTCTTGATTCCTAGCCTGGCAGCCACGATTTGTGCGAGAGGACAGATGGGTCCAGGTTTGACGTTTGTTCAAACTACTTCCCTGGCAATCGCGGCCGCGCCCTTATCCACGCTTCTGATGTTGGTCATGAGTTCGCTAATCTTCGGCGAGGGTCCGTAGGGGAGCCCGCCTGCCTACCATCAGAACTCATTCGGTCGTCTGTCTGCTCTGTCTCCTTACAGCGACGACGGCTTGCGGCTCCCGCGAGAGTGTAGGCGGTATCGCTGTCCAGAACGCCTCTGGCCGCTCTGGCGCTTACTACATTCCCGCTGGATCTCGCTCGCGCCCACGTCCTCTCTCGGTCATCCTGCACGGGTCGGGCGGTTCGGGAACCAACGTCATTCCAATCTTCCGCGACCTTGCCAAGACGCGCCATTTTGCGATCGTAGCGCCCGACTCACGGCAGCTCCCCTCCGCTGGATTCACGTGGGAAGTTGGCGACAAGCAAGGAGATGTGACCCCGGATCTCACCCACATAGTGAACTGCCTCGACTGGGTCCGATCGCACACCAATCTTGTCGTCGATGACGCGCATGTGCTCATTGCGGGGTTCTCCGGCGGCGGCAGCAGCGCCCCTTACATCGCGAGCAATCGCCCCGGGTTCACGCACGCGGCCGTGTTGCATGGCGGCGTATTCCCCGGCGGCATCGGCCCGCGACGGATCCCCATGTGGTTCTCGACAGGCGAACAGGATCGGTACCGGCCGGTCGCGCTCGTTCAAGAAGCTGCAACGTCGCTCACGAACCTCGGTTTCACCGACGTTACCTTCCGTAGTTACCCGGGCGGTCACGACCTGAGCGACGTTGAGCTGCGTGATCTGATCAACTGGTGGCTCGGTCCGTAACACTACGGATTCCCCCCTCCGTAACAATTCGGATTTCGTCCTTTCTGTCGTAGCGCGATCTCCAGAAGACCGATTCTCCCCTTCTTCTGGAGTGGCCCATGCGGTTGTCCCGGGGCAGCGCCCACGTCGTCCTTCCGGTCGCGATCATCGTTGTCGCGCTCGTCGCCACCATCAGCGGCGTGTCGGCGCCGCCGTTACCGCCGCCGCCGCCCGGACCGGGTGACACCGCGATCGTCCACGGGCCACGTCGCTACGACGCAGCGATCGGCAGTCCGAACACGATTCAGAACTTCGTAGATTCGATTCCGGTCGTCATGCACGCGTACAACCGCTACGTGATCCGCGTGAAGAACGGCAATCCGGACGGGACGCAGCGAGTGCAGCGCGCCGTGGTCGGGACGGACAGTATCACCGTTTCGATCGCAGAGAAGACATTCGAGATCGCCGTGAAGCCAGCGACACTGCTCAATCTGGCGATCCGAGGCCAAGCGACGGCCGGTCATCTCACCGTCGAGCTCCTCGAAATCTACGGAGGCAATTTCGCGATCTTCGGGACGGAGCGGTTCACCCGTACCAACAGCAATTCCGACGTCGTGTTCACGCGCACATTCACGCGAGGAGCGAACGCCGGCGCACCGTTCTTTCTTTGGATCCTTAACGCGTCTAACTCGGGCCAGCGCTTGGCTGGCGTGATCGTCAACCTCAACGCGGACACGGTGGTGGGACCCGCTCCACGCTTCCCGAATCTCACGACCAGCACGCTGATGTTGATGGTGAAGGTCTCACCGGTATCCGGTTCCAACACGCTGGTCATCAGGCTGCCGAAGAACCAGGCCGGCTATATCGACCTCACGATCCTGGCGACGGACATCACGCGGCCGACGCTCACGATTACGGTGCCCTCACCGAACTTTATTACGCGATTCGACACCGTGACGGCACGCGGCACGGTCACCGATCAGTCTCCCGCTCGGGTTAGCGTGAACGGCGCGTTGGCCACGATGTCGGGCAACACCTTCAGCAAGGTCGTGTCGCTTCCCGAAGGGCACGTGGTGCTGAACTTCTCAGCCGTTGATGCGGCGGGACTCGACACGCGGCGGCATTTCCGATCGCACGCCACCGGTGTGGCAGGTGCTCACTCCAACGCGAAGCGATGGATTCATCACGAATCAGAATCCGCTGATCGTTTCCGGCACCGCCAGCGACAACCTGACTGCCGTAACCATGATGATTAACGGGATCCCCGTACCAGTGAACTCCGGTTCGTTCTCGACATCCGTGCCGCTGGTCGAAGGGCAGAACACCTTCGACGTGGGCGCGCAGGACGAAGCCGGGAATGGAGCGACCCTAGTCGAGCTGTTTTTGGGCATTCTCGATACGCAGCGACCGACGTTGACCGTGAGCGCGCCAGCGGACAGCGCAACTGTGTCGACGCCGTCGGTGACGGTGACGGGGACAGCAAGTGACGCGATGCTGAAGGACGTCAAAGTGAACGGCGTCGCGACGACGGTCACCAATGGTGCCTTTACTAAGGAAGTGGATCTGGCGGTGGGCCAGAACACGATCGTCGTGATCGCCACAGACTCCGCCACCAACGCGGATACGGTCAGACGTACGGTGTTCAGGAGTAACCTGCCGCCCGATCCGGCGACGGTGGCCAGCGCGATCGACCCGACGGTGACGACGACGGTGTATTCGTCCACCGCTTTCCTCTATTCAGGGGCGAATCCGATTCAAACCGGCGTAACGGCTGGCACGATCAATCCCGTCCGGGCGGCGGTTCTGCGCGGTCGGGTGCTCGATCGCAATGGGCAAGCGCTGGGAGGCATCCGAATCCACATCCTCGGTCATTCGGAATACGGACAGACGCTCAGCCGCGCCGACGGACGATTCGATCTCGCCGTCAACGGCGGGGAGGCGCTCACGGTCGCGTACACCGGCAATGGGGTCCTGGAGGTGCAGCGCAACGTCGACGTGCCGTGGCAGGATTTCGTCCCTGTGGACGACGTTCGCATGGTCGCAGTCGATCCTGCTGTGACGGCGATCGACTTCTCGGCTCCGGTCCAGGTGGCGCGCGGCACAGCCGTCACCGATGGTGATGGGACACGCCGGGCGACGTTGCTGTTCAAGCAGGGCACGCAGGCGACGCTGGTGATGCCGGATGGCAGCCAGCAACCGCTGGCGAGCATCAACGTCCGCGCGACGGAATTCACGGTCGGCTCGAAGGGCGCGCAGGCGATGCCAGCCCCGCTCCCACCCGCGAGCGCGTACACGTATGCCGCCGAGTTCAGCGCGGACACGGCGATTGCGGTCGGCGCCAGGGAAGTTCGCTTCAGTCAACCGGTCCCGTTCTACCTCGAGAATTTCCTGGGTTTCCCGGTCGGGATGGCGATGCCTATGGGATTCTACGATCGGTCTAAGGCGGCGTGGATGCCGTCGCAGAACGGACGGGTCGTGAAGATCGTAACTGTCACGGGGGGCTTGGCCAACTTGGACATCACGGGTGATGGCATCGCCGACGATGCGAGCTCGCTGGGAGTTGACGATGCCGAACGCGGGCGACTGGCAGCGTTGTACAGCGCAGGCCAGGAGCTGTGGCGCGTCCCCGTCACCCACTTCACGCCGTGGGATGCAAATTCGCCATCATTGGTGCCGCCCGGCGGCGGGCCGAAAATCGCTCCAATAGGCGGCGGTGGAGGCGGTGGCAGTGGCAGCAGTGAAGAGGATGCCAAGAAGGATAAGGACAATCCCTGTGAGCGCCCCGGTGGTTCGCTGCTCGAGTGCGAGAATCAAACACTGGGTGAGCGGATTGCTGTAACTGGTACTGGGCTGACGCTCAACTATCGAAGCGACCGGGTCGGCGGTCGCGCGGCATCACGTCAGCTCGTAATTCCCCTAAGCGGTGATACGGTTCCCCAGAGTCTTGCGGTAATCAGATTGCGCGTTCACGTGGCCGGCCAGGTTTTTGAGGACTCTTTCCCGCCGACTCCCAATCAACAGACGAGCTTTACGTGGGACGGCAAGGACGCGTATGGACGGACTGTTATCGGCATCCAACCGGTCACCGTTCTCATCCAGTACGAATATCAGAGCGTCTATCGGCAACCCGCGGCGGGTGACACAAGCTTCGGACGAGCGGGCGGCGCGTCCATCCCGGATGTGAACACTCGCGACCTGTTCACTGCCACGACAGCCCAGAAGACAACGCTTGGCCGCTGGGACGCACGCGCGCAAGGTCTTGCCGGCTGGACCCTGAACGTGCATCACGCCTACGATCCGATCGGGGGCGTGTTGTATCTCGGCGACGGATCGAAACGCAGCGCGCAAACGCTAGCTCAGACAATTGTGACGGTCGCCGGGAAAGGAAACTCAGCGTTCGCCGGTGATTCTGGACCCGCGACGCGGGCCTCGCTGTCAGCAAATGCGGTGCTGGCGGCTCCTGATGGCAGCTTCTACATCACCGACCAGACCAACCTCCGCATCCGCAAGGTCGGCCCCGACGGCATCATCAGGACCGTCGCCGGCAACGGCGTCTTCGGTTCCGGCCCGGATGGCGGACTCGCGGTGGAAACCGCCGTGAACATGTCCTACGGTCTTGGGCTTGGCTCCGACGGAGCGCTCTACATCGCGGAGTGGAACGCCAGCAAGATTCGGCGCGTTGGACTCGACGGCATTATCAGTACTGTCGCAGGCAATGGAAACTTCGGATTCTCCGGCGACGGAGGTCCCGCTACTGGGGCGACGCTTAACGCTCCCGTCGGTCTTGCATTCGGACCGGACGGCGGTTTGTACTTCTCCGACGCCCAAAACAATCGTATCCGCCGGATCAGTCCTGATGGCATCATCACGACGGTCGCGGGCAACGGCACGGCCGGCTACAGCGGCGATAACGGGCCGGCGGTTGTCGCGATGTTGAATTCGCCTCAGGGGATCGCGGTGTCGTCGCAGGGCGAGATCTTTATCGCGGACTTCAACAATGCTCGGGTTCGACGCGTCGCGCCCGATGGAACTATCTCAACGGTGGCGGGAAACGGCGACTTCGGATTCGCGGGCGATGGCGGTCCTGCGATAAGCGCGATGCTTGGTCGGCCGCGGTCTGTCAGTATCGGAGCAGACGCAACGCTCTATATCAACGACTATCCTCGCGTGCGCATTGTCACGCCCTCGGGAGTCATTCGGACAATCGCAGGATCCGGAACCTTCACCTTTGGCGGGGACGGTGGTTCCCCGACGGCGGCTGGAATCAGTCCGGCATGGGTTTCGATGGGGGCGAACGGCCTGTTGTATATCGCGGACGCCAACCGTGTTCGCGCAATTAAGCCTACGCTCCCCGCTCTGGGTGTGAGCGACATGTTGATTGCTTCTGAAGATGGCACCGAGTTCTATAGGTTCAATTCCGAGGGTCGCCATCTGAACACGCTCGATGCAGCAACTGCAGCGGTACGGTATCAGTTTGCGTACACAAGCAGCGGACTTCTTCAGAGTGTGACGGATGCGGACGGCAATGGAACAACCATTGAACGGACACCAGACGGTGCACCCACGGCGATCACCGGTCCGTTTGGGGCACGGTCAGGCCTTACGGTCGACACAACCGCGTACCTCCAGCGCGTTACCGACCCAGCAGGCCACTTCACGAAGTTGCATTACGCCGGTGGCGGACTTCTCGATACTCTGACGACGCCGCGAGGTCACATTCACAGTTTCCGCTATGATTCCCTTGCGCGACTGATCCGGGACCAGGGTCCCACAGGCGAGGATCTGGCGATAGTTCGTCAGGACTCTGCCGTCGCGAGGGAGGTACGGCTCACGACAGCAGAAGGTCGAACAACTGTCTATCATTTGGAGCCACTGACCACCGGAGGACTCCTCCGCAAGCTCACCGATCCCGCGGGCGTGCTTTCGCAAGTTCTCATAGCGAGGACAGACTCGTTCGTGACGACAGCGGGTGACGGCACAGTAAGTACTACGGTGCTTGCTCCGGATCCACGCAAAGGCCTTGCTGCTCCGCTCCTTGGACAAATCGTTACGCAGACGCCTGGCGGTCGACGCATGGTTGTTGAGGTCAAGCGAGTCGTTACGAGATCGGATAGCACCAACCCTCTCAGCCTAGTCAGTCAGACTGATTCCGTCAGTTTGAATGGAGTCTGGTCAGTAGGTAGCTATAATGCGGCCACGAGGCGACTGACCCATATCAGTCCCGAAGGTCGCCAGCGCTTTGCCACTCTCGATTCCAAAGGTCGAATCGTTGCCGCGCAAGTAGGCGGACTCGATTCGGCCATTTTCCAGTACGACACCTTTGGTCGGTTGGTTCGGCAGCAGGTGGGCGGTCGAGCCTTCACCTTTAGTTATGACAGCCGAGGACGCTTGCTTAGCACCACCGATCCGCTCGGCCGGCGTGACAGCGTTTATTACAATGACGCAGATTTCATGGTCAGACGGGTCCTGCCTGACGGACGCGCTGTACTGTTTGGCCGCGACGAGAACGGAAACATTACGAGTCTCACGCCGCCTGGCCGGCCTGCCCATGGCTTCCAGTTCACACCGTCCGACCTAAAGCAGGAATACGATCCACCCGGAATTCCGGGTTTGAAGCCCACCCGGTACTTCTACAACCGCGATCGCCAACTGGACAGTATCGTGCGTCCTGATTCTATAATTGTCCGACTCGGATACGACGCCGCGGGTCGAGGCAACACTCTCAGTTTCGATCGTGGTGCTCTGACATATCGCTATTCTCCGACGAGTGGAAACCTTGAGGGAATTCGAGCCCCGGCGGGTGATAGTATCGTATTCAGCTATGACGGTTCATTGCCGACCGCAGCCCGCTGGGTCGGAGCCGTCGCTGGACAGGTCGCGGTTTCCTACAACGACGAGATGCGAGTCGCCAGTCAGACGGTAGACGGGGCTAATACCGTAAACTTCATATACGATCGTGACGGCCTGTTGACGAAGGCCGGAGCCATCCGGTTCGGTTGGAGCGCAACAGATGGTTCGCTCGTCGCGGATACGTTGGGCCCTGTTCGAACGACATACAGCCACACGAGCCGGGGCGAGCTGGCTGGCTATCACGTTGTGCGTGGTGGATCGACGCTCTTTGGCGTTGGCTACTCGAGAGATAGCCTCGGGCGGATCCTTCAGCTCTTCGACACTACCCAGGGTGCTTCGACTCGCTGGAGCTTCGTGTATGACAGCATAGGCCGCCTCACGCAAGACAGCGTGAATGGCCAAGTCTTTCACGCCTTCACCTACGATCCAAATGGAAATCGGCTGACCTTTGCATCGTCGAACGGGACGATCAACTACACCTACGACGATCAGGACCGTTTGCTATCGGCCGGATCGACATCATACACGTACGGGTCGCACGGCGAGCTTAAGACGAAAACCGTCTCAGGCGTCACCACGACCTATTCGTATGATGCCCTGGGCAATCTCTTCACTGTACAACTCCCCGGCTCGACGACGATCGAGTACGTGATAGATGGACAAAATCGCCGCGTGGGCAAAAAGGTGAACGGAGTAATGACGCGCGCGTGGCTGTACCAGAATCAGCTCAAACCCGTTGCCGAACTTGACCCCAGCGGCGCTGTAGTCAGCAGGTTTGTGTACGGTGCCCGGAGCTCTGTTCCTGACTACGTGATCAAGAACGGAACAGCGTACCGAATCATCAGTGACCATCTTGGCAGCGTCCGTCTCGTAGTGGACACAGCAACGGGCCAGGTTGCTCAACGCCTCGACTACGATGAATGGGGGAACGTTACTCAGAATACGAATCCAGACTTCCAGCCATTTGGGTTCGCTGGCGGAGTGTGGGACGATCAGACACGACTCATACGGTTTGGAGTCCGTGACTATGATCCCAATGTCGGTCGGTGGACAGCGAAGGACCCGTTAGGTTTCGCTGGCGGTTCGCTAAACCTCTACTCATATGTCGAGTCGGACCCGGTCTCTAGAACGGACCCAACCGGCCTCGACTTCTGGGTCGCTTGGCACACCGTTGCGGGGCCGATCGTTCACACCCTTATCTGGTATCAACCTGGCGATACATTTGACCCGTCAGCAGGTGACGTCGAGACGTTTGGCGCTGGCCCTGAACTGTGTGCGCAGTTTATCCCTGTTTGTCTCAACGCGGACTATGACCGCAAGAATGATCGGAACAAGGGAAAGAAGGGCTGGGAGAAACTGAAGTTGCCGTGTGAGATGAGCGAAGAAGAGATGCTGCAACGACTCCACGAGCTTCAGGACTACTACATGGAGAATTGGAATGACGAAATGCCGTACTCGCCTGCACCCGGCGTCTGGCCGGCAGGCTACAACTCCAATTCATATGCTCACGGCTTGTCGAACGCGGCCGGGTTTGGCCAACCGACTTCAGTGCCTGGCGGAGCCGTGGGCTGGGGACAACCGGTAGACCCAGGCTTCTTCGGTCATTAAAAGGGGCACCTACTGAAGCCAGTTCACCTTTGGGCAGCGCTCGTGCTGATGTCGGGGTTTGCCTGGTTTGAGTCCAGCCTGCGACACATAGTGGTTGTTCGCTGGGGTTTGTACGTATCTCTTGCCGTCGTGTGTGGGCTAGGAGGGGTGGCGATGCAGCGGTACAACGTCGAGGAAAGGCGACGGGTGGTGCTGCTGCTACTACTCCTGGCCTGTTGGGGCCTCAGCCTCCTGTGGTCGTATGTTCTGGATCGTCGTGACTTCGGGTGGTTCCCCGAGAGCGTTTTCGCTCTCGGGCTCGTATTGATTCCGGTCGTAAGCGCGGCGATGTACAGCGGTTCCCAGATCGGTCAGGCATGGACGTTCGTTCACGTCGCCGTCTTGACGTTCGCCGCAGCACCGATCTCGAATTTTGTAGCCGTGACACTCACCGCCTTGATCACGCGCGAAGGGCCGTGACGTCGGACTCCGGAGGAACTATGCTGGAAGCAGCGTCCCGTTCCTTGCTCCTCCGTAACTCTACGGACTTCCCCCCTCCGTAACACTTCGGATTTCGCGTAGTCTCGCGGCGCGCGAGCGTGGACGCATGAAAATCCGCCTCGCACGCTCCGGCTTCACCCTGATCGAAATCCTCGTCGTCATTGTCGTCATCGCGGTACTGGCGGGCATGGTCGCGCCGAACGTCTTCAAACACGTCGGCGAAGCGAAAAACGTCACCGCGCGCTCGCAAATCGAAATGCTCGGCGCCGCGCTCGACTCCTATCGCCTCGACACCGGGCGCTATCCCACCACCAGCCAGGGCCTCGCCGCCCTGTGGAAGGCCCCCTCCAGCGATGGGCAGACGCTCCCGTGGCGCGGGCCCTACCTCCGCAAAGACGTCCCGCTCGACCCCTGGGGTCACGCTTACATCTATAAGGCACCCGGCGAGCAAAACCCGACCGGCTACGACCTCCTGTCCTACGGCGCCGATGGTCAACCCGGTGGCGACGGCGAAGCGACCGACGTCGTGAGCTGGAAGTAGCATGCCCGACTTCGCCTACCAGGCCGTGGATGTCGCGGGCCGGCGCGTGCGGGGCCGCGAGGAAGCGCCGAGCCCCCTGGCGCTCACCCGCGAGCTCGAGGCGCGTGGCCTCATCGTCATCGACGTCGGCGAAGCACCTGCCGAACGCGACAGCGGCATTCGATTCGGCCAGCGGCAGCAAGTTCTGGAGCTCACCCGCGCCGTGGCCGCACTGCTCAAGGCCGGCTTGCCGCTCGCCCGCGCGCTCGGTGCGGCCGCACACGTCGCGACCGGCGCCACCCGCGACGCCACGACGGCCGTCCGCACCCGCGTCGAACGCGGTGAGTCGGTGGCGGACGCCCTCGGCGCCTACCCCGCGCTCTTCTCTCCTTTGTATATCGGTCTGGTCCGCGCGGGCGAGCGGAGCGGTGATCTTACCGGCGCCTTCGAACGCCTCGCCGAACAGCTCGAGCGCGATGAGCGGCTGCGTGCCCGGCTATTCTCGCTGTCGATCTACCCGATCGTCCTGGCCACGGCCGGCAGCGTCGCACTCTGCGTGCTCGCCTTCTTCGTGCTGCCTCGATTCGCCGAGCTACTCCGGGGTACCGGCGCCACGCTGCCGCGCTCGACCGCCATCGTGCTCGGTGTCGCAACTGCATTGAAGCGTGGTTGGCCGGTGCTCGTTGGGTTCGCCGTCGCGCTCCCACTCGCCGTTCCGTGGCTCCGCAACACCGAGGAAGGCCGACGTCTTGCCGCGCGCGCACTCCTCGAGCTTCCGATCATCCGTGACCTGCGCCGACAAGCGCTGGGTGCCCGGGTGACACGGCTCGTCGGCGTGCTGCTCGGCGGCGGCGCGCCATTGCTCGCGGCGCTCGAGCAGGCGACCGAATGCCTCCCCGACCCGCTGGCGCGCGACGAGCTGACACGCGTCCGCACCCGCGTGAGGGAAGGCGTGTCGCTCCACACCGCGCTCGGCGAGACAGGATTCTTTCACCCGCTCCTGCCACAGCTCGTGGCCGTAGGCGAAGAGTCGGGCCGGTTACAGGACTTCCTGCTGAAAGCCGCCGAGATCTTCGAGGAGCGGACGGAGCGCGGCACGCAACGGCTCGTCACGCTGCTCGAGCCGGCCATGATTCTCACGTTCGGACTGCTCGTGGCCGTCGTCGCGCTGTCGGTGCTGCAAGCGATCTACGGCGTCAACGCCGGAGTGTACCGGTGAGTCGCGGTTTTACGCTCGTCGAGATCGTCGTGGTGCTCGCGATCCTGGGCATCACCGCTGCCGCGGTCGTCCCGGCGTTCGCGCGCATCGCTCCCGACGACGAGCTCACCCGCGCGACGCGGCGGCTGGACAACCTGATCGCGACGGCGCGGGACGCCGCGCTCGAGCGCGCGGTCGCGGTCGAGCTCGCCTTTGTCCCTGAGACCGATCGCTACTGGATCCGGCTCGGCGATGGGGTCACGCTCGATTCGGGCGTGATCACGAGCGACGGCAGCGTGCGCCTGTGGAGCTCCGCGCCCCGCCCGCGCATCCGGTTCAATGCCGTCGGCACCGTCGACGGGGACACCCTGGGACTGCTCGGCCCGAGTGGCGCAGCTGCCGTCCTCATCGATCGCTGGACCGGGAGCATTCGTGTCGACTCGCGCTGAGCACGGATTCACGATCCTCGAGGCGGTGGTCGCGCTCGCCATCGTGGGGCTCGCCGGCGTCGCGGCATTGGAAGCCGTCGGCGGGGAGATCCGTGGCATCGAGCGGGCGCGCGAGGCATACACGACCGCCGCACTGGCGCAGGACCGCGTGGCTGCGATTACCGTGCTGCCGCCCGAAGACTTGAATCCACTTCCGGACTCCCTCGGGCGCGGGACGTTCGCCGAGCCATTCACGAGCTATCGCTGGACCGCGACGCTGCGCCCCCTGTCCGGTGAACGCGACATGTATGAGTTGGCCGTCGCGATCGACGGCGATCGCGCCCACTACGCCGTGGCCACTCGGCTGTACCGGCCGCACGTGCCGGCACTGGGCTCCTCATGACGCGGCCCGCCCGCGGGATGACGCTGCTCGAGCTGATCGTCGGCATCACGGTGACCGGAGTCGCGGTGTCGGCGGGAATGGCGGCCGTGGCGGCGCTCGCCGACCGGCGGCGGCAGATCGAAACCGCCGGCGCAGAAACAGCGCGCGCCGCGGTGCAACGCGCGGAGATCGTGGCATGGCTCAGCGGCGCGCGCCTCACCGCCGACGAGGGCGGCCCCCTGTTCAACGGACTCGATGGCCTCGACGGCCACACGCCGTCCGACGAAGTGAGTTTTCTGACCACGGCCCCGACGCCGCTCGGCGCGGGCGAGACGATGGTGCGGTTGTATCTGGATCGCGACACCACGACGCGCGAGCGCGGCCTGGTCGCGGCATTCAGCGAGTGGCGCGGCGGGCGTAGCACGCGACTCGAGCTCGATTCCACGGTCGCGGGGATGGACATTCGGTATCTCAGCGGTTTGTTGGGGCCTCGCGCGTGGCTGCCGAGTTGGATTTCGTCGACCCTGCTCCCGGCGGCAGTCGAGATCCGCGTGATTGCGAAACCGGGAAAGCGCCTGCCGCCACTCCTCCAAATGCCGATCCTCGTTCCCCTGCGGGGCCGATGAGGGGCCGCCGCGGTTTCGCGTTGCTCGTCGCGCTCTGGCTGCTGGTGGCGCTGTCGGCGGCCGGCCTGGCGCTCGCCACCATGTCCCGCGTGCGCCGCCTTGCGGCCGCGAACTACGCCGAAGGCGTCCGCGCCCGGGCAGCGGCGGAGGGTGGGATCGAGCTGATGCGGGCCCGACTCGCAGACCGGCTGGCAAAATCGATCGACGGCCGCGATCCGTGGAGCGTCATCGATTCTCTCAGCGACACCTTGCAGCTCGATGGTGCCGAGGCAACGACCGAGTTGTACGACGTCGCAGCCGCGCTCAATCTGAACCGCGCCGACGAAGACCAGCTGCGACGCTTCTTCACCGCGCTAAGGGTCGACGCTGGCCTTGCCGACCGTCTCGCGCAGGCGATCGCCGATTGGCGCGATGCGGATGATTTTCGCCGGCCGCGGGGCGCGGAGCGGGATGAGTACCTGAAGGCCGGAGCTCCGGCGCTCCCGCGCAACGGACCATTCGAGACCGTCAGCGAGCTGCAACTCGTGCACGGAATGACGCCCCAGCTCTTCGCGGAGATACGTCCGTACCTGACGGTGCTGGGCAGCGGACAGATCAACATCAATACCGCGCCACGCCCCGTGCTGCTTTCGTTGCCGGGAATCACCGAACAGACTGCCGGCGTGCTGTTGCGAAATCGCAATCGCGGCCGTGCCCTGGCAAGCCTTGCGGATCTGGAGCGCGATCTTCCCCCCACCGCGCGGGAGGTGTTCCGCGTGCGGCTGCCCGCACTGATGTCCCTGACCACGACAGAGACACGCGAAGTAGCAGTCGTGAGCGTTGGCGCCTTACCTGGGAGCCCGGTCACCGCTCGGATGACCGCGTTGCTGGTCCGCGCGCGCGACGCCGTGTTCTATGTCTGGAGTCGAACCGAGTGATCGCGTTCGGTATCGCCCTCGGGCCCGATCGGCTGGTCGCCGTCCTGCCGGGCGGGAGACGCCTGGAGACGGCAGACACCGCTGATCTGCGTCAGGCATTCACCGATCTCCACAAGACGGCCGGCCTGCCGCGCGCCCGGGTCCACGTAGCGCTGCTGCCGCCCCTCGTTGACCTCCGTCGTGTGCGGCTCCCGCCGATGCGACGCGAGGACCGCTGCCGTGTCCTGGAACGCGACGCGTCGCGCTATTTCGTCGGCGTGCGCGAGCCGCAGGTAGTCGCGATCGACGCAGCGCTCGCGGGCTGCGCGCCCGTTCGCCTCGTCGAAGAGATCGAAGCCGCCGTAGCGGGCGTCGGCTGGGAGCTGGGGATTGTCGCTCCGGCGCAGGTCGCCTGGGCCCTCAGCCTGCCGGACGGGCGGCACGCGATTCCCCCGAGCGGGAGAACGGTCGCCGAGTGGATCGCTGTGGCTCGTCGCCGGATCACCGACCGCGGGCGCCTCCGGCCGTCCGACGCACAGATCACCGTTGCCGACATCGATCCGTATTTCGCGGCCGCCGAGCAGGTGATCCACGCCCGCACGCTTGCACTCTGCTCCGGATCGCGTCGCGCGGGACTCCGCAGGGCGGCGCGGAGGCGATCGGCGATCATGCTTGCGGCTGCCGCCAGCTGTCTTATCGTCGCCGCCATCCTGGACTACTGGGGCCTTGGGCGCGAGCTCGATGCGCTGCACGCCCGCCGCGAGCGCATAGCGACGCAGGTCGCCGCGGCGATGCGGACCCGCGATTCGTTGACCACCTTGATTGGCGTCGCCGGGACGATCGGCATGCTGGAGACCCGCACGCCTCGATGGTCCCCGTTCTTCGCGGACTTGGCCGACGATCTGCCGCGTGACGCCTATCTCAGCGGATTCGAATCGCGCGGCGACAGCGTGGTGGTCTCAGGCGTCGCGGGCGACGCCGCGGGCGTCCTGCACAGCCTGGAGCAGATGCCCGCATTCGTGGCGGTGCACGCCGATGGGCCGATCCGCCAGGACGTCAGCCCGGCGGGTCTCGTGCGCGAGCACTTCCGGTTCTCGGGTCACTGGACTCCGGACGGCAGCGGAGGACCGCCGTGAGGGTGTGGGGGCGCCTCAGCGCCAAGGATCAGCGCGCACTTATCTGGGGCGTGCTGCTCCTCTGTCCCGCCCTCGCGGGCAATTTCGTCGTGCGGCCCTACCTGCATGCCCGCGCGACGCTACGGGCGCGTGTTGCGGAGCAGCGCGATCTGCTGGCGCGCGAGCTCAGCGTGCTGCGCGCGGCCGGAACGCAAGGGGATGACGTCCAACTCGTGAGCGAGACGCTTGAACGCGAACGGGTCCATCTGCTCGCCGGCCGGGACCCGCTCGCCGCAACGGCGGCGCTCGTGGGCATCGTCGGCGAAAAGGCCAGAACCGGAGGCATCGAGCTGCAATCGATCGAGAGCCGGCCGGGCGAGCGCGTCGGCGGCCTGATGGGTGTGCGGATCGAACTCAGCGCACGAGGCGATTTCGAGGGCGTGCTACGGTGGTTGCACGCGCTGGAGAGCGACACGCGCCTGCTGCACGTCGACTGGCTCACCGTGGCGGGGTCGGCGGAGGCAGATTCCGCTGCCCCCGAGCAGCTCGGCATCACGGCGGGCGTGCGCGCGTTCGTCCGCCCCGCTGTGGAGGCACCTTGACGCGGTTGGCGACTCTCGCGTTGGGTATCGCCGCCGGCGTGCTCGGCTGGTCCGCGCTGAATGCCTGGCGCATCGATGACGTCCCCGATCGCATGTCCGAAGATCTCGCTGCCGTTATCGCGCCCGCGCCCGCGGATTTGCGCGGCTCACAAGCCCTGGCACGCGTGCTGGTCGCCGTGGAGAAGGACCCCTTCCAGGTCGCTCGCCACCGCCCGTCGCAACGCTTTCGCGCGGCCGCCGATCTCGCGAATGCGCCGGCGCCCGAGGCAAACACGCCTCCCCCGGTCGAGCTCATCGGAACGGCGGTGTCCGCGGACGGCGGCTTCGCAGTATGCGCCGTGAGCGGCGCTCCTCCCAGGATCGTGCGCGTCGGTCAGCGCGTGGGAGATTGGACCTTGAGCCGAGTCACGAAAGGCGCGGCGGAATTTGCCACGCCGAGCGGAACGACTGTCGTCATCCGCATCGCGAGGGCGGGAACCTGATGAAACTCTGGCGTGGTGTTCTGCTGGGGCTGCTGTGCGGTCCCGTCTGCTCGACGACGCTCGCGGCGCAGGACTCTGCGTCCGTCCGCACATCTCCACAAGGCGTGCTGTTTGATTTCCAGGATGCCGACCTGCGCTTCGTGCTGTCCGCACTCGGTGAAGCGGGACAACTGAATCTGACGTACGCGGACCTCCCGTCGCGTCATGTGACGCTGCGGACGAATCGGCCCGTGCCGCTCGATCAGATTCTTGCACTGCTGAAAAGCGTGGCCGCCGGGAACGGGCTCAGGGTCGTCGAGGACGGAGCCTTCATCAGAATCGAGGACACCGGGGTGGGCCTGCGCGGGAGGGGAGTGGCAGGACCCGAGACGAAGGACACCGTGCCGGAGCCGGAAGTGCGCCTCTTCGTGTATCGGCTGAAGCACGCGCGCGCCGCTCGGCTGGCGACGACGCTGCAAGCCATTTTTGGCGGCGGACAGGCTCGTGGAGCGGGGTCCACCGCAGCGCCACGCACCCTGTCGCAGGAGCTGCGGCAGCAGCAAGTCTCGCCGGTCGATACCGCGCGCGCTCCGTCGGTGAGCGTCGAGCTCGGAACGCCACAGACGAGCCTACCCGGTCGCCTGCAAGGCGAGGTGCAGATCGTCGCCGACGAGGCCACGAACTCGCTGCTCGTGCGAGCGCAGGCCGGTGATTGGACGATCATCCGCCAGTCGATCGAAACGCTGGATCTGCGGCCGTTGCAGGTGCTGATCGAGGTGTTGATCGCCGAGGTCCGCCGCACGTCCGACTTCCAGCTCGGGGTGGCGGGGCGCGTCGGCGACGATTCGAGCGCGTTCAAGAGCGGCAACGCCACTGCAGGGACGTTACAGGGCGCGTCAGCCGGCGATTTCGCGTTACAGGTGATGCGCGTCGGGAAGGTAAACCTCAATGTGACCCTGTCCGCGCTCTCCACGTCGGGCCGAGTGCGCATCCTGTCGCGCCCGGTGTTACTCGCGCAGAATAATCAGGAAGCGCGCATTCTGATCGGCAGCGAACGCCCGTTCGTGCAGGTCTTCCGGTCTCTGCCGACGGACGCCGCCGTCCGCGATCAGGTCGTGCAGTACCGGGACGTGGGGACCCAGCTGACCCTGACCCCCACGATCAACGACGACGGCTACGTCAACCTTCAGGTCAGCCAACAGGTCAGCAATGCGACGAGCGAGGTGCAATTCGGCGCGCCGGTGATCAGCACGCGCGAAGCGGCGACCCATCTGTTCGTGCGCGACGGCCAGACCGTCGTGATCGGCGGCTTGGTGGACCGGCAGGAGGATCGCTCGCGCTCGGGCATTCCCTTCCTCAAGGATCTGCCGCTGCTCGGGTTCCTGTTCGGCTCCACGCAGCGCTCGGACATTCAGAGCGAGCTGTTCTTGTTCGTCACTCCTCATATCATCGCCGCGGATGCGGATGTCGACCGTATTAACGACGGGTTGCAGCACGGCGCCGAGCTGTTGCGACCCGCGCTGCCCAGGCCGTTGATCGAGCCGCCCCCCCCCCCGAGCACGCCCCGGCGAGACAGTATTCCGTGACGACTCCTGCGACGCTCGATCTCTCCTCCGTCGTCCGGCTGTCCGATCGACTCACGGCGGACTATCTGGAATTCAATGCCGTGTTGCCGCTCCGGGTCGACGGCGGGCGTGTCGAGGTAGCGACGTGGATGCCCGACGTCGATCCCCAGGTCATCGACGACCTCCGGTTTGTCTTCGATGCCGAAGTGGACATCATGGCCGGCCCAGAGGCGGAGCTCCGCGCCGCGATTCGGCGCGTCTATGGCGACGAGGGCATCACGGCGCAGGGGCTCATCGCGGGGCTCGGGGCGGAGCCGGCCGAGACCACGTCTCGGCCGGACGTCCCGCTGGACGACCTCGTGCATCTCGCCAACGAAGCACCGGTGGTGCGTCTCGTGAACCTGTTGCTGCTGGAAGCGCTCGAGGCGCGCGCCTCCGACGTGCACCTGGAGGGATATGCCGACGAATTACGCGTCCGCTACCGCATCGACGGCGTGCTCCAGGATGGCCCGGTGCCCCCTGCGCACCTCGCCGCCGCGATTGTCAGCCGGCTGAAGATCATGGCGGATCTCGATGTCGCCGAGCGTCGCGTGCCTCAGGACGGGCGCATTCGCCTCCGGCTGCAGGACCGCCCGGTGGATGTCCGCGTCTCGACTGTGCCCGTGCTGCATGGAGAAAGCATTGTGCTGCGCCTGCTGGATAAGAACCAGCAGCGCGTGGCGCTCGACGGATTGGGAATGGGTGAGGAGACGCGGCGCCGTTTCGAAGACATTATTCGGCGACCGCATGGCATTGTCCTGGCTGCCGGACCGACGGGCTCGGGCAAGACGACGACGCTGTACGCCGCGGTCGACCACATTCGGACGGGACGCGAGAAGATTCTTACCGTCGAGGACCCGGTCGAGTATGAACTCGTGGGCGTCCCGCAGGTTCCCGTGCGGGAGACCGTCGGTCTCACGTTCGCGACCGCGCTGCGTTCGCTGTTGCGGCAGGATCCCGATGTGTTACTGGTCGGGGAAATCCGCGATCGGGAGACCGCGGAAATCGCCACGCACGCGGCGTTAACGGGCCATCTCGTGCTTTCCACACTGCACACCAACGATGCGTCCGGCGCGTTGATCCGGCTCGTCGATCTCGGGGTCGCGCCGTTCCTGGTCACGAGCACCATCGAGGCCGTGCTCGCGCAGCGTCTCGTGCGCGTCATCTGCGAATCATGTAAGGTCGCCGTGCAGCCAGGCCCGGCGTATCGCGGCACCGGGTGCTCCGAATGCCGCGGCACCGGTTATCGCGGCCGGACAGGGATCTACGAGCTGCTCGTGATGAATGACGAGATTCGCAGCGAGTTGCCGCGCTCGCGCGACATCGCCGAGCTGCGCGTCCTGGCCGAGCGAGCAGGACTCAAGACACTGACGTGGGACGGCATGCGTCTCGTGCGCGAAGGGATTACCACGACCGACGAGGTGCTCCGCGTCACGAGAGGTTAGAACGAAACCCCAAAAAGACAGGGCCCCGGCGAAACTGCCCGGGGCCCTGCGTTTGGTCAGGAGTTTACGATATCGCTACGGCAGCATCTCTCCGAAGCTGCCAGGGAACATCTGCTGGGCCGCACCGCTGAACGTCCACGTGTAACCAAGAGCACCAGCACTCCCGCAAGCCGAGACGCCAGACACGCTGGTCACCGGGTAGGTCTCATTATACCCGCCCGTGCTCCCGAGACACACGCTATACGTTGTGTTGCCGAGGTTCGCGAACATGTACTTCCCATCCGCATCGGTGGTCCTCGTGGCCAAAACCTGGCCATTCCACCACAGCTCGACCGTCCACCCTTCTAGGCCCATCTCACCGGCGAACGGATCACGCAGACCGTTGCCGTCGAGATCTTCGAACACAATGCCGTTCGCGAAATTGATCCCAGACGGCGGACTGGGGGGCGGCGGCGGAGGCGGAGGCGGCTCAGCCGGCGGCGGCGGCGCAATAGGGGGCGGCGGCACGGGCGCCGGCGGCACAATAGGCGGCGGGGGCACGGGCGCGGGCGGCACAATAGGGGGCGGAGGCACGGGTGCCGGCGGCACCGGCGCCGGGCACTTGTTGGCCTGGGCCGCGGCGACCGCAGCCGCACCACGCTCGCTGCTGCCGTTCTTGCCAGCCTGCGGCGTGTTCTTACACTTGTTGGCCGCGCTCTGACCCTGAGCCGCAGCCGCTACGAGCGGCAGCGCCAAGAGTCCGACTAGGGCCAAAACCACACGAACGCTTTTCATGATCTCTCCTGACCGAGAGGTCGTTGGGTACACGAACAGCACCCAGCGTACGGGCAAGAACCGCACCGAGCGCGGCCGAGCGGCCGTAAGTAGTTATTGGGGTGTTACATACGAGATCGACTCGGTGTAGAATCGGCCCGTGCTGCTGACTGGTAATTTGACGTTGCGTTATGCGGCTTTTCGTGCGAAATGCAACTACTTTCGCTTCAGATCGGCGAGTGCTGACTGCGCCGCCGCCCGTACCTGTTTGTCGCCGTCGTCAGTGAGACCCTCGAGTGTGCCGATCGCCGCCGGTGTCGCCGCGAGTCGGAGTGCTTCCACCGCCGTCGCGCGCAACGCCGCCGGCCTTCTCCCGAACAACCGGCCACCCGGCTGCGCAAACTTGATGAGCGCCTGCACCGCCGCGGTGCTGCCGATCCGTCCCAGCGCGAGAATCAGCTCGCGTTCCACCGTTTCGTCCGTCTCTTCCTCCATTGCGACGACGAGCGCCATGGCGAGGGCAGCGGACCTGCGGCCGCCCACGCCGAGCGCCGCCTGGATCCGGACTTCGGGCGACTTGTCGCGCAGCGCCCGGCGGAGCGGTTCGGCCGCCGCGCTCGATCCGATCTTCGCCAACGCCAGCGCGACGGCCTTGCGGACCCGTTCGTCGTCGTGCTCGAGCTGCTGTGCCAGCGCGGGCACGGCCTCCTCGAGCACCAGCTCGCCGGCGAGCTCCGCCACGTTGCGCACGACGAACCATTGGTGGTGCCCCAGCATGTGCACCAGCTGATCGGTCCCTTCCTTCATTCCGGTGAGCGCCATGAAAATCCCGCGACGCTCCTCGATGGTCGGCGCGGCCACGAGCAGGTCGAGCAGGACCTCAACGCCGTCCTCCCCTGCCCTGCGCAACACCAGCAGCGAGTCCTCCCGGTCGGTCGGATGGTTCGCCACCTCGGCGATCGCCTCGAGCAGCGCCTTGCTGTACATCCGCTTGAGCGCGATCGAGTACTGCCGCCGCCGCGACGCGTCGCTCACTTGCTGCTCGGCGCGCACGATCCCCGCGACAATCATCAGCGCCTGCGTCGTGCGGTTCGCCTTCATGGCGGCCTCGAGCTGGCGGCCGAGGATGGCGAGCAGCTCGCCGACATGGGGTCCGTCAGGTTTTTCCTGCAGCTGGCCGATCAGATCCGACGTGGTACGGGTCGCGGCGGCAGCCGGAGAGAATCCGATGTTCTGCGCGGCCGTTTCTCGAAGGATCTCGGGAATATCCTCTGCCCCGCTGGCGGCGGCCGCGTCGTCACGCGGCGCTTTTTTGGGGGCCGCGGGCGGCGGGGGCGGCGCGGGGGGGGGCACGGGCGGCGGCGGTGGGGCGCTGACAGGCGCAATGGGCGTTCCGAACACAAACGTCTGCATCCTGACGGAGACGCGGGTCGTTCCACTCGCCCGCAGGCGCGACGCGATGTCTTCCTCGCCTGGCTGTTCGGCGAGCACGCGCAGCAGCTCGAACACCTCGGAGAGCGGGGGATCGGCCGAAATTGCGATCTCCTTCACAGAGTGAAATTCGAGCCGCTGCAGCAGCGTGGCACCATCGACCACCGCGCTATTCACCCACAGGCGTCCATCCTGAACTGCGATGGTCACCGCTTCGCTCTTCAGCAGACCTGCCAACGTCCGGAATTGCGCCTTCTGCTCCCCTTTTGCCCCCGGATCGCGAAACAGATCCAGGGTACGCTCAAACAACGCGGCAAAGTCCTGCGATTTAGCCATGGGGGCCCCAATTTAACACGCTTCCGATGCCTCGCCGCCCGAGCTAGAGTACCGCATGCTCACCCCCAGCTCCGCTCCCGAAGCCGCCAAGGTGGTGCGGGCGCTGCGCGCCGCGCACCTGCACGACGAGGGGCGCGAGGCGTTGCTGCGGATGGCGTGTCAGCGCATCCAATCGTGGGGCCCGCCTTACACCTCCGTCTACGCCTACATGCTGCACGGCGACGAGCTCGTGCTCGAGGCGTACGCCGGCCGCGACACCGAACACACGCGCATCCCGGTCGGAACAGGTGTGTGTGGCACCGCGGTCGCGGAACAGCGGGACCAGAACGTGCCCGACGTCAGTGCGCTCGGGAATTATCTCGCTTGCAACCTGTTCACGAAGTCGGAGCTGGTGGTCCTGATCCGGCGCGGTGACGCGATCCTCGGCCAGCTCGACGTCGACTCGGACGTGCCGAACGGCTTCGGCGAGCGCGAGCACGCCGACGTGAAGGAAATCGCCGACGCGCTTGCCGTGCTGCTGTAGTGCAGCTGTTCACGCGTCGGGTCGGCAGCGGTCCGCTGGTTGTCGTGCTGCACGGTGGTCCCGGTGCCAGTCACGACTACCTGCTGCCGCAGTACGACCTGCTCGCCACCCGCCGCTCTCTCCTTTATTACGATCAGCGTGGCGGCGGTCAATCACCCGTCCCGCGCGATACCGCGGTGGGATGGCGGGAGCATGTCGCGGATCTGGAAGACCTGCGGAATCAGCTCGCACTCGACCGGCTGACGCTGTGCGGCTACTCCTGGGGCGGTCTGCTCGCCGTGCTCTACTTCCTCGAGCACCCGGAGCAGGTCGAGCGACTGGCGCTCGTCTCGCCCGCATCGCTCAGCGCCGAATATCGGCGCCAGTTCGAGGCCGAGTTCGCGCGCCGCATGGCGGCCCCGGAGATCAAGCGCGAGCGCGACGCACTGCGGTCGAGCGGGCTGCGCGAGCGCGATGCCACGGCCTACCAGCGGCGCGCCTTCGAGCTGTCCGTAGCGGGGTACTTTCGCGACTTCCACGACGCGAAGAATCTCACGCCATTTCGTGTGACCGCCCGCACGCAGGAAGCAGTCTGGAAGAGTCTGGGAGACTATGATCTGCGGCCCAGGCTGAAGGAGGCCGCGTCCCGCCTCCCCCTTCCCCCTTCGCTCGTCGTTCACGGCACCTTCGACCCGCTTCCGATCGCTGGCTCCCGCGAGCTGGCCGCGCTCCTGCAGGCACGGCTCAAGGAGTTGCCGGTCGGACACTGCCCGCACGTCGAAGCAACGGAGGATTTCGTCCGCGCGTTGGACGACTTTCTCCCCAGCGCATGAGATCCACGCCCTTCGCGCTCGCTTTTGCCGAGATCGAGTCGCGGTTTGCAGCGATTGCCGAGGCCATCCAACAGGACGGCGCGGCAGCCACGGACCGCGACCGGTTCGTGCTGCTGGAGCCTGTGGGCCGGTTGCTGCGCGAGATCGTTCCGGAGGGCGGCGGCGCGGACGCGCTCGAGGCGCACGTGCTGTTGCTGCATCACGCGTTTCTGTTCTGGGCGGCTAAGCAGCAGGTCCACGGGATCAGCGAGCAAACACTCCGGCAGGCCATCGACGCGAGGCAGATCACGACGCAGCTGCCCCAACCAGCGCTCTATCTACAGTTGCCTGAGCTCCGGGTGTGGGGCGCTCCGAACGAAGACAGCCCGCCGGAGCCGCTCGACGGCATGTTCGTGAGTGAGACCGGTGCAGCCGGAGAGATCGCCGTGCTGGCCATCTTCGGGATGCGGCCGGACCGGCCGGGGTTCAGTGCGGTGGGGCTGGAGGGCCGAGCCGACGAGGACGACCCGACGGCCAGCGAAATTGAAATCGCCGCGGCGCGCGAAGATGGGAGCGCGCCGTTCGGTCCGCGGCTCGCGGGTGGGACCGCGGCCGGTTTGTATTCCGTCGCCAACCCGGGCGAGTTGCTCCTGCTCACGTGCCGCCTCCTCACGCTGCTAGATTCCGGCTAACCCATGAAGACGAAAGTCGCGACGACCGAACGCAAGGCGCGGGCGCGGAAGATCATCGCGCGCCTGAAGCGCGAGTATCCGGACGCGACCTCCGCGTTGCACCATAGCAGCGCCCTCGAGCTAGTCGTTGCGACGATTCTCTCCGCACAATGCACCGACGCGCGTGTCAACATGGTCACGCCACATCTGTTCACGAAATACCGCACGGCGGCCGACTACGCCGCTGCCAATCCCAGAGTTCTGGAAACAGAGATTCAGTCGACCGGCTTCTTCCGGAACAAGACCAAGTCGATCATCGGGATGGCGCAGGCGCTCGTCGAGCGGCATGGCGGCGAAGTGCCGCAGACGATGGAAGAGCTGACCGCCCTGCCGGGCGTGGGCCGCAAGACGGCGAATGTCATCCTGGGCACCTGGTTCAAGAAGAACGAGGGCGTCGTCGTGGACACCCATGTCCATCGGCTCAGCCGGCTGCTGCGGCTGACCCGTCAGGACGATCCGGTGAAAATCGAACAGGATCTGATGGAGATTGTGCCGCGCGCTGATTGGACCTGGTTCTCGCACACGCTGATCCTGCACGGCCGCGCCGTCTGCATCGCGCGGCGCCCCAAGTGCGCCGAGTGCGTCATCAATCGACTCTGCCCGAGCTCGCTGGTATGAGCACCCTCCGCCCGGTCGATCGCGCGGCGCTGGTCGCCACACGGCGCGACATCCACCAGCATCCCGAGCTGGGCTTCGAGGAGACGCGCACGGCGAGCCTGATCACCGAGCGCCTCCGTGGTCTGAATTATCAGGTCACCCCGGGGATCGGAAAGACCGGTGTGGTCGGGCTCAAGGGGAATGGCGGCCGCTGTGTGCTCCTCCGGGCAGACATGGATGCGCTGCCAGTCGAGGAAGCCAACGCGGTCCCCTATCGGTCGAGCCAGCCCGGGAAGATGCACGCCTGCGGTCACGACGGGCACGTCGCCATCGGCCTCGAGGTGGCGCGCCGCCTCGCGCCGCTCGACCTCACCGGTAGCGTGAAGTTTGCGTTCCAGCCTGCCGAAGAGGTGTCGAATGGCGCGCAGGCGATGATCAATGATGGCGTGCTCGAGAAACCCAAGGTCGATGCTGCCTTCGGCCTTCACCTCTGGAACGACCTCCCCGTCGGCACCATCGGCATCATGGCGGGGGCGGTCATGGCCTCCGTCGATCAGTTTGAGATCGAAATCCTGGGCCGGGGCGGCCATGCCGCCGCCCCGCACCAGACGATCGACCCCGTGCTGGTTGCGGCGCATGTCATCACCGCGCTGCAAAGCCTGGTGTCCCGGCGGCGCGATCCGCTCTCTGAGGCGGTGGTGTCGGTGACGGAGGTACACGCGGGCCGTGCGTTCAACGTGATACCGGACCGCGCCCAGCTGCGCGGCACGGTGCGGACGTTCGGAGGCCACTTCTTTGAGGAGGCGCCGCGGTTGGTCGAGGAGACGGCAGGGGGCGTGGCCTCGGCGTTCGGGGCCGAAGCCAGCGTGGCGTACCGCCGCCTGAGCGCGCCCCTCATTAATAATGAGGAGTTGAGCGCATTGATGCGCGACGTCGCCGCCGACCTGATCGGCGCGGGCAACGTGCGCCAGGGCGTGCGCACAATGGGCGGCGAAGACATGGCCTTCTTCCTCGCGAGTGTCCCCGGGTGCTTTGCCTTCGTCGGGTCGGCACCCAAAGGAGGCCAAGCCTCCCCGCATCACAGTCCGACGTTCGACATCGACGAGGAGTCGCTGGTGATCGGCGCGGAGCTGCTCACGCAAACCGCCATCCGGTACCTGGACTAGGCTTCGTGCCGTCCAATCAGCTGGCCGCCGAGCAGTCCGCCTACCTCAAATCCGCCGCCCACCAACCCGTCAACTGGCTGCCCTGGGGCGACGCGGCGTTCGCGCGCGCCCGCGCGGAACAGAAGCCGATTCTCCTCGACATCGGCGCTGTCTGGTGCCATTGGTGCCACGTGATGGACGGCGAGTCCTACGAAGATGCGAGCGTCGCCGCCGTCTTGAATCGCGATTTCGTGTGCATCAAGGTGGACCGCGACGAACGGCCCGACGTCGACGCGCGCTATCAGCGCGCCGTCCAGGCGCTGAGCGGACAAGGCGGCTGGCCGCTCACGGCGTTCCTCACGCCCGACGGTGAAGTGTTCTTTGGCGGGACGTACTTCCCACCCGACAACAATGCGTACGGCCGACCGGGCTTTCGGCGCGTACTGATGGAGATCGCGCGCGCGTTCCGTGAGGACCAGGAGCGCGTGACCACGAACGCCCGCGCGATTCGCGAGCACGTGGTACAGACCCTCGACGAGGCGAAGCCCGGCGCGGTGAGCTCCGATCTCGTCAGCGGCGCCGCCGACCAGATGGCTCGCCTGTTCGACGTGCGCTACGGCGGCTTCGGCTCCGCGCCCAAGTTTCCACATCCGGCGGCGACGCGAGATCGTCGACAAGACCCTCTCGGGAATGGCGCGCGGCGGCGTCCGCGACCACCTGGGCGGCGGCTTTCATCGCTACGCGGTGGACGAGCGCTGGATCGTCCCGCACTTCGAGAAGATGTCATACGACAACTCCGAGCTGCTGCGCGCCTACCTCTCGGCGTACCAGGCGCTGGGAACGCCGCTCTTCAAAGAAGTCGCAACCGGCATCGTGGATTGGGTGCTCGAGGTCATGGCCGACAAAGACCAGGGAGCGTTCGCGACTTCGCAGGACGCCGACCTGACGTTCGGCGATGACGGCGACTACTGGACGTGGACGAAGGAAGAGGCGGACAGCGCGGTGGCGGAGCGCGAGGCCACGGTCCTCGCGAGTGTGTTCGACATCCAGGAAACGGGGGAAATGCACCACAACCCGAAGAAGAACGTGTTGTGGTGGAAGCAGGATCCGTCGAGTGATGATGAGTGGCCGGTGCTGCGCGCCGGGATGAAAAAGTTGAAGGCCGCCCGTGATCGCCGCACAGCGCCGTTCGTGGACCGGACCGCCTACGTCAACTGGAACGCGATGATGGCGGGAGCATTTCTGCAGGCCGGCGCGGTGCTCGATCGGCCGGAATGCAACGAGTTTGCGCTCCGGGTTCTGGAGCGCATTTGGAACGAGGCGTGGGATGGGAAGCGCGGGATGTCGCACGTGTTGGGCCGGCCAGAGCTGCGCGGCATGCTCGATGACAACGTGCAGGCCGCCGCGGCGTTCCTCGACGCCTATGAAGCGACCGGCGCGTCGAGCTGGCTCGAGCGCGCGACGCACGTCATGACGTACTGCGATACCGCCCATGCCGATGCCGGCGCCGGGGGGGGGGGCTATTTCGACATCGCCACAACGAACGGCACGGCGTACCTCGCGACGCGGGCCAAGCCGGTTCAGGACGCGCCGACTCCCTCACCCAACGGCGTCGCCGCGCTCGTGCTCGCGCGCCTCTGGGCGCTGACCGACACGGGCGAGTGGCGCGAGCGGCTCGATCGTCATCTCGCCGCGCTCGCCGGGAGCGCGCGGGAATTGTCGCTGTACGGTGCGACGCTGCTGCGCGCCGTGGACTGGGCGGTGCACCCGATCACACGCCTCGAAGTCCGAGGCCCCGCGGGCGAGGGACCAGCGTGTGCCATGCACTTGCTCGCGCTGCAGACCTATCGGCCCCGGAAGGTGGTCGTGCGCGCGATCGCCGCGGCGCCCGCCGCAACGGTATGCGTGGGAACCACGTGCTCGATGCCCGTGTCCACACCGGAGCAGCTCGCAAAGCTGCTGGAGGCGTGAACCGCCGCACGCTCGGCCGCACCGGACTCTCCGTCGGCGAAATCGGTTTCGGGGCCTGGGCGATCGGCGGCAACGGGTTCGGCAATTCGTACGGCCCGACCGACGACGCGGAGTCCACCCGCGCGATCCGTCACGCATTCGAGCTCGGCTGCACCTTCTTCGACACGGCGGACGTGTACGGGCACGGACACTCCGAATCGCTGCTCGGCGAGGCGCTCGAGGACGTGCGCGATCAGGTTATCCTCGCGACCAAAGTCGGCGCCGACTTCTACAAACCCGACCTGCGTCTGGACTTCACGCCCGGATACCTGCGCTTCGCGGTGCAACGCTCGCTCGAGCGTCTGCGCACCGACCACATCGACCTGCTCCAGCTGCACAATCCGCCGCTGAGCCTGATTTCCCGGGCGGGCACGTGGGAGCCGCTGGAAGAGATGAAGCGCGAAGGGCTAATCCGCTTCTATGGACTGTCCGTTCACCCACCCGAGGAGGGCGTGGCAGCCGTTCAGGCGACCATGCCTGACACGGTCCAGATCGTTTACAACTTGGCGCGGCGCGAAGCCGAGGACACATTCCTAGCCACGGCGCAGGCGGCGAA
>WNFL01016269.1_pt2 | contig 44295 bp, 30 predicted proteins | sample 5400361 | NCBI WGS metagenome assembly WNFL01 (sample SAMN13153351, study PRJNA577476) | soil metagenome | isolation source: 40 cm soil on Douglas fir-dominated hillslope | place: USA:California | collected 2013-09-17 | reverse complement strand
GCTGATGCGTCCGATTCGCACTACCGCCGAGTCCGATAAACTCGGCTTGAATTGTCTGATGACGTCCATGGTGATCAGGGTCGACGCCGAATTGAGCATCGAGGCGATCGACACCATGGTCGCCGCCACGAATCCCGCGACCACCAGACCCACCATTCCGGTCGGCAGCAGTTGCAGGATCAAGTTCGGATACACGAGGTCGGGCCGCGGCAACTTCGGGAATAACAGAAGCGCGCACGTCCCGGGAAGCACGATCAAGAACAACACCGGCAGTTTCAGCAGTCCGGCGAAGAGTGCGCCCCAGCGGGCATGATCGATGCTCTTGGCCGACAACATGCGCTGCACGATGGTTTGATTCGTGCACCAATAATAAAATCCCAACAGTGGAATTCCGAGCAATAATCCGGGCCATGGAACGCCCGGATCGCCGACCGGCCGGATCAGCGATATCGCCGCCGGATTGACGCCTGTCATCACGGCATGCCAGCCGCCGGCACCGCTGAACGCGCCGATCGAAATCATGAGGGCCCCCAGCATCAGCACGACGGCCTGAACCGCTTCGGTATAGATCACCGCCCGCAGTCCGCCCAACGTGGTGTACACGCCGGCGGTGCCCGCCAGGAGCGCGACGATCATCCCCAGGGGCCATCCGGGGAACAGCAGCTGACAGACCAGCGAGCCGCTGTACAGCACGCCGGCGGAATCGACCACGATATTCAGAAACAGGGTCAGCAACGCGAAATGCAGCCGCACTCGACGGTCGTAACGCCGCTCGAGAAATTCCGGCATGGTGAAGGTCTGGCTGCGAATGATGGAGGGCAGCAGGAACAGGCAGAAAAACACCAAGATGACGATTGCCGACCATTCGTAGTCGTAAACCGAAATGCCCATGGCGTATGCGCCGCCGGCGAGGCCAACCAATGCCGTCGACGACATATTGGAGGCGAGCAACGCCAAACCGATCACCGGCCAAGTGGTCGCCCGGGAGGCCAAAAAATAATCCACCGGCGCAATGCGCCGCCTGGACATCAAGAGCCCGAGGACGATGAGGCCGCCGGTGTACGCGGCCACCACCACCCAATCCACCAGGCCCAGCAGGCCGAACGAATGAGAGCTAGCCGGCATCGCGGCGACTCGTGTCTAACCCCACGGGCCTGAATCCTGGTCGATGGCCGGATGTTTTGACAGCGCTGACATTTTTCCATTCAATCCTGTAAGCTTCAGACCCGGGGACCGCGGCGACGGCTCTTTTTGCCGCGACCAGGTCGTTAAAAATATAAATATTACAGATAGTTATACGCACTCGTACCAGTGAATTTACATCTACGGAAACCGCCCCATCCCAAGGCGTTGGCGATCAGTCCCTAGTGCCCTCGTTAAGGAGAAGGTTGTGTCCTCGTGCCCCGTTTTGACCCTCGCCGCCGCGCTCTTGTTGGTGGGTTCCGCCGCCGCGTCGCCGCCGGCGGCCGCGCCCGCGGTCAGTGTACATCCTGAGCTTTGGGCCGCCGCCGCTCCCACATCCGAACCGGCCACCGAGACATTCGTCGAACAGCTGCTGGCGCATATGAGCTTGGAGGAAAAGGTCGGTCAGATGATTCAGGCCGACATCGCGTCGATCTCCCCGGCGGAGTTGCGCGCCTACAAATTGGGTTCGGTTCTCGCCGGCGGAGGCGCAGCGCCGGGCGAGAACGTGCGCGCGACGGCGCAAGCCTGGCTGGATCTGACCGACGCCTTTTATCGCGCCTCGCTGACCGCCACCGGCGCGGAGCACCAGCCCATCCCCATTCTATTCGGCATCGACGCGGTGCATGGACATGCGAAAGTCGTGGGCGCCACCATTTTTCCCCACAACGTCGCTCTGGGGGCGGCGCACGACCCCGACTTGATCGGCCGCATCGGCCGGGCAACGGCGGAGGAGGTGGCCGCGACGGGCATCGATTGGCCGATCCTATGAGAGCTATTCCGAATCGCCGGAGTTGGTGGCCGCGTATGCCGCCGCGATGGTCGCCGGACTTCAAGGACAGCGCGGCACTCCGCAATTCATGGCGCCCGGACACACGTTATCGTCGGTCAAGCACTTTCTCGGCGACGGCGGCACGTTGGGTGGGCGCGACCAGGGCAATACCACGGTTCCGGAAGCCAGCTTAAGTGCGGTGCACGGCGCAGGGTACCCCGCGGCGATCAATGCCGGCGCACTCATCGTCATGGCGTCCTATAACAGCTGGAATGGCGTCAAGCTGCACGGCAACCACTATTTGCTGACCGATATATTGAAGGGACGGCTGGGCTTCAGCGGGTTCGTGGTCGGCGACTGGAACGCCCACGAACAAGTTCCTGGCTGCACCAAGTTCAAGTGCGCGGCGGCGATACTCGCCGGCGTCGACATGTTGATGGCGCCGGACAGTTGGCGGCAACTGTACAAGAACACATTGACGCAGGCGCGGTCCGGCGAGATTCCGCAGGCTCGCATCGACGATGCCGTGCGGCGCATTTTGCGCGTCAAGACCATCGCTGGACTGTTCAAGCGGCCGGCGCCGAAAGATCGCAGCGACGCGGGCGATTTCGCGCTCCTCGGCAGTGCGGCTCATCGTGCGCTGGCACGCGAGGCGGTGCGCAAGTCCCTGGTGCTGCTCAAGAACGATCACGGCACCCTGCCGTTGAATCCGCACGCAAAAATTCTGGTCGCCGGCGACGCGGCGGATTCCATCGGTGCACAGACGGGCGGCTGGACCATCGACTGGCAGGGCGATCACAACAGCAACGCGGATTTCCCCGGCGGCACGTCCATCTTCGCCGGCATCCGGGCTGCGGTGGCCGCGGGCGGCGGATCGAGCGTGCTGAGCAAGGATGGGCGATTCACGGAAAAGCCCGACGCCGCCATCATCGTGTTCGGCGAGGGACCCTATGCGGAATTCGAAGGTGATCGGGAGAACCTCGAGTTCTCGCCCCATGATGCACGCGCTCTCGAGGTGTTGCGGCGTTTGCATGCCGAAGGTGTGCCGACCGCGGCGGTATTCCTGTCGGGCCGGCCTCTGTGGGTGAACCGGGAGATCAACGCGTCGGATGCCTTCGTTGCGGCGTGGCTGCCGGGCAGCGAAGGTGAGGGCGTGGCCGACGTGCTGTTCCGCTCGCCCGGGCGTGAGAACTATGATTTCACCGGCCGACTTGCGTTCTCGTGGCCGGAGACCGCCATGCCGGTGACCTTCGACGCGGCGGGCAATGTGTCGGGCGCACTGTTTTCCCGAGGATGGGGCCTCGACTATCGCACCACGGCCACGGCGCCGCCGCTGTCCGAAGATCCCCGCATACCGCCGCATTGGATCGCGGCACCGGGAAGCCTATTTCATGCGGGACACGTCGTCGCGCCATGGTCCATCTTCGTGGCTGACGACAGTGCGGAAGTCCATCTCACGACGGCGCGGCAGGAAAGCCCGCAGGGCGCCGTGGCCGTCGTCTCACAGCGCGACGGCAGTACGGTCGTCTGGGGGGGCCCGCAAGCCGGCCGGTTCACGATCTCGGGGCGCGCCGGCGATATGCGCCCGCAGGCCGCGCGGAAACTCGCCATTGATTTGCGCTACCGCGTCGACCGAGTCCCCACGCAAATCGTCAAGATCGGCTTGCGCTGCACCGAGCCCAAGTGCGGCACTCCGGCTGGGGCGATGCTGGATGTCACTCGAGTGTTCAGAAACGCGCCGCCGGGCAGCTGGCAAACGCTGTCGATCCCGCTGTCGTGCTTCGTGGCGGCGGGGGCCGACCTTGCCCAGGTCGTGGTGCCTTTTGCGCTTGAAACCTCGGGCTCCTTCGGCTTGACGATATCGGAGGTGCGGCTGGCGGAAAGGACGTCGGGTCCCAAGCCCAAGTGCCTCGGAACGACCTAGAGGGTTTCGGAGCGCACCAACCGAAGTGAATCGCTAATATAGGCTCCCAATCCCGAGGTTCGAACATTGGCCATCAATTTAAGTCCGCCATCCGTCACGATTCAGGAGGTGGCAGACCTCGCCAACGTCTCGCCGAAGACGGTGTCGAGGGTCATCAATAATGAGCCGCGCGTGCGTTCCGACACGCGCGCGCGGATCCTCGATGCCATCGAGCAGCTCAATTACCGGCCGAATCTCAACGCGCGCGGCCTCGCCAGCAATCGATCCTTTCTCATCGGGCTGTTCTGCGAAAAGCCCGGCGACTATTTGAGCGAATTTCAGGCCGGTGCGGTGGAACGTTGCCGAGAGTCGAGCCTGCACTTGATGGTGGAGCCCTGGGATGTGGACAGTCCCAACATCGACAGGCAGATCGATACGTTGCTCGGGCAGCTGCGCTTGGAAGGCGTCATTCTATTGCCTCCGTTGAGCGACCATCCCGTCGTCCTGAGCAAGCTTCACGAGGCCGCGATTCCGATCGTTCGAATCGCGCCGAAGCACAATTTGAGCGCCACGCCGTCGATCGGCATCGACGACTATGCGGCCTCGCGGCAGGTGACGGCGCATTTGGTGGGTCTCGGGCATCGGCGCATCGGTTTCATTTTGGGAAGGCCGGAACATGGGGCCACTGAACAGCGCTATCTTGGATTCGTCGACGAAATGCGCGCGCACCAGATTCCGGTCGACTCCGACTTGGTCCAGACCGGCAACTTCGTGTTCGGCGACGGCTTGATTTGCGCCGAACGGATGTTGCGCGCCGCCGCGCCGCCGACCGCCATCTTCGCCAGCAACGACGACATGGCCGCGGCGGTGGTATCGATGGCGCGTAAATTCGGGCTCGATCTGCCGGGTCAATTGTCGGTGGCCGGCTTTGACGATGCACCCGTTGCCTGCATGATTTGGCCCGAGCTGACGACCGTTCGTCAGCCGGTGGCGGCGATGGCCAGAATCGCCGCCGATTTGATCATTCGGCTCGAACCACGGCGTAACGGTTGGCCCGATCGCATCCCGCGGCATTTGCTCGATCATGAATTGGTCATTCGGAATTCGACGGCGCGGCCGGCACGCCGTTAGGAGCCTGTCTGAGTATTCCGCGACGGATTTGCCTTCATTTGTCGTTGTCGCCTCCTTATTGGGCTCTACCCAACCACGTCGGCTCCGCCTCGAGTGAAGGCAAAGTCCGTCTTAGGTAAGGCCACGTGGAATACTCAGACAGGCTCCTAGGTGATTCGGGACGGCGCGCGGCGGTCATTCACGGCAGATACGCTGGCACGCAGCAAAGAAACCTCTGAATTTGGCGTGAAAAGTTCGCGCCCCCTTGCTACCCTTGGCAATCTCGGTTTGGTCTTTCCACCCACCGAGGAGCGGCGATGCGTGTTGCGAGACAAACACGATTCTGCGCGGCGCTTATGCTCGCTTGCCTGATCGCGGGCGGATGCGCGGGTTCGGGGGAAGCCGATCTTCACGGAGCGACCCAGCGAACGACCCGGAGAGCGCCGGCCATTCCGAAGGCCGGTGCGCTGGCCCAGCCTAAGGCTCCTCGGCAGATCGGCGTGCCCGACGGCGCGGTTGGCGCGGCGATACCGCCTGACAATCCGCAGACTCCCGAGAGGATCGCCCTCGGCCAGAAACTATTCTTCGATGGCCGTCTGTCGGCGGACAAAAGCGTGGCCTGCAGTACCTGTCACGATCCCGCCCGCGCTTTCACCGACGGCCGGCCGGTTTCGATAGGTATCCATGGACACACCGGCCAGCGCAACGCGCCGACCATTCTCAACGCGCTATTCAACAAGACGCAGTTCTGGGACGGCCGGGCAAAGACCCTCGAAGAGCAGGCGGCGCTGCCGATCGTCAATTCAATGGAGATGGGCCAGCCCAGCCTGGACGCTGCCGTCGCCCGGATCGCAGCCATCATAGAATACCAGCGGGCGTTCAGGCGGGTCTTCGGCGGCCCGCCCAACGGCCCCGATCTACTGCGCGCCATCGCGTCCTACGAGCGAACGCAACTGGCGTTTGATTCTCCGTTCGATCGCTACATTTCCGGCAACAAGAACGCCATCGATGCCTCCGCTGCGCGTGGATGGATTGTCTTCAACACACGTGGCCGATGCAACAAGTGCCACGCGTTGACGGAAGACAAGCGGGATGTCACTAATTTTACGGACAATGATTTTCACAACATTGGCATCGGTATCATCCGGCACAACGTCGTGGCGCTGGTACGCCAGGCCCAGCAACTCGTCAACTCGGGCGATTCCGCGGCCATCGACAATGCCGCCATTCAGACGGAGATGTCGGCACTGGGCCGCTTCCTCATCTCGAAGAAGGAATCGGATATTGCTTCCTTCAAGACGCCGAACCTGCGCAATGTGCTGGTGACGGGGCCCTACTTTCACGACGGCTCGCAGGAGACGCTGTGGGATGTCGTGGATCACTACAATAAGGGCGATGGTTTGCACAATCCCTATCTCGACGAGGACATCCAACCGCTCGCTCTCAAGGAGTCAGATATCGACGACGTGGTTGCCTTCCTCGCGTCGCTGACGAGCTCAACCTACAAGGAACTCGGGATCAAGGAGCTGGCGCGCCAGCGAGCGCTCTCGCGAACCACGCGTCCCCAGCGTGATACCGCAAGGGCGTTCGGCCCGAAACCACTCCGGCCCAATCCGGGCTCCCCTTGATCTGCGCGCGATACCGTCTTATTGAAGCGCGATGTCGCCGGTGAATTCGACTTTTATCTTGAGCCCCGCGACTTCGAGCGTCATTTTTGTGGGAAATGATTCGGTACCCGCGATGGCGCCGGCCGCAGCGGCCTTCGCTACCGCGTGTTCGATCTCGCGCTGCGAGTTGACGCCGACGGTCTTCAAGAACTTGCGTATGCTGAGGTTCAGAGCTTCTTCATTCATTGGAGCCTCCCCTGCTCGGGACGGAAAACGCCTTCGGGTATGCCTCAGGATACTACAGCGCACCCCTAGCGCGGATCCAATTCCTTCAGAGAGAGCAGCGGCCCCAGGAATTTCTCGTAGTTGCGCCAGCGCAGAACCGATGCGCTGTTGATCTTCTGCCGAACCTGCCACTGACTGGCGGTGATGACGGCGCGGCGCGTCTCGTGGAAATCGAGGCAACGCGGGTCCCACGGCAACCCGATGAATTCCAACATTTTGCGGCTCCACGCTTCTTGATCGCTGACCAGCCCTTCGTAGGACACGTCCAGGATCGCGTCCTCGGGAAGGACTGATCGCCAGTGTTTCATGATGCGCAAATACTCGGTGTAGTAGTGCGCCAGATCTTCCAGATCGTTGGCGTAGGAAACTGCGGTCTCAAAATCCTGGAAGTAGATGGATAGGCAGGTATCGATCGGATTGCGCCGCATGTGAATGATGCGGGCGTTCGGCAACGCGGCGTGAATCAAGCCCAAAAACGCAAAATTGGTGGGCATCTTGTCGACCACCCGGAGCGCGTCGTCCGACAAATCTTTCAGAAGGCGCAGGTAGTCGTCGGCCAACTTGCGCAGCAGGGTCCCGCACGCGGGGGCCTCGAGAGCGGACGATTGATGGGCCGCCGACGCGGTGTTCCAGTAGGTCAGCTCTCCGGCGGCGAAAATGTTCGGGTGCGAAGCGAGGATTTGCTCCGCAAGCGTGGTGCCGGAGCGCAGCATCCCGACGATGAATACCGGACGCGCGGATTCGTGCGCATCGATCCGAGACTCCTCGAGCCAGTTTGGATCGTACGACTGGACTATTCGATCGACGACCTGAGTCAGCTGCAGCCTGTCGTGTTTCGCCCGGCGCGGTTTCGTCAGTTCGTTGGCGCGTTGGAAGTGGATGAATGCCTGTTCGAAATCCTTCACGTCGTCGAAGTATTTTCCGATCGCATAGCGAAGCGGAACTTCCCTTCGTGCCGGTAATGGCTGCCCCGCGATTCGCTGCGCTCGAGCCAGCCAGGCAGCGTCGCTCCGCGTCATTTTGCGCACGCGGACGATACCGGCGCAGGCCTCCGACGATTCCGGTTCGATCGACAGGGCGCGATTGAACAGATCCTCCGCTTCCGCGAATTGTCCCCTATCGGCGCTGGCATCGGCCAGGACCGTCAACGCGGCCGCTGACTGCGGATCAATTTCCAGCGCTCTGCGGCAGCTGGCTTGCGCTTCGGCGGTACGGCCCTGCAGCCTTAGAGCGATGCCGAGGTTGCAGTGCGCCTCGGCGAAATTCGGTTTGAACTCGAGTGCCCGACGGTAGCTTGCCGCGGCGTCATCGAGTTTGCCGAGGCCTCGCAATGCATTTCCCAAGTTATGGTGCGCCTCGGCGAATCCAGACTCTATCTCGAGCGCGCGACGGTAGCTCGCCGCCGCATCATCGAACCGACCCAGCTCCAGCAAGGCGCAGCCTAAGTTGCTGTGCGCCTCCGCGAAATCCGGATTCAAGAGCAGCGCGCGCCGGAAGCTCGCGACCGCCTCATCGAGTTCACCTAGTCGTCCCAGCGCATTACCCAGGTTGTTGTGCACCCCGGCATCATTGGGCAGCAATCGAGCCGCCATCTCGAGGGGTTGCAGAGCGTCCCGGCCCTGCCCGGTCAGGGCCAGCCCGAGCATCTGCCAGACGACGGCGGCATTCGGGTGCAGGCTGAGAATCTCGCGAGCCTTGTATTCCGCTTCCGTGTAGCGCGCTGCATTGATCAGGGCGAGAAGCTGATTCATCTCGACCGGGGTCGCGGCGCCATACCCAATCCGCCGCCCGCAACACTCCTTGTACTTCTTCCCGCTACCGCAGGGACACCGATCATTTCTTCCCGGTTTCAAACCGACGCTCGCGTCATGTCGAACGAGGCAGCGCTTGGTTCAGGGCCACGATGGCTCCCACCAAGTGATAGAAAGTGCTGGCGGGAGCCGGGGACGTCCAGCCAGAGGCCGGGCACGGAAGTGCCAAGGTACGGGATCCAACTCATCGCAGTCGCCTCAGCCATCGACCAGTATCGCTGTTCACCCGTCAGTGCGGCGGCGAGCAGCGCCGCCTTGAGCCGCTCGGTTTGCGGCCACAAACGCGCGTTGGCGTCCTTGACCGTAAAGTCTCCCTCCAGCGCATTGACGGCGACTCCATCATGAACTCCGAACTCATCGCCGATCGCGATGAGGCGCAGTGCCGCGTCGCGCAGCGGTCGGGGATGCCAACGTTCGCAGCGAAGCAGCAGCCAGGCCCATTCGAACTGGTGCCCGGGTTCGATGATGCGGCCTGCGATGCCCGGCGTGGGCTGCCATGTTGCCAGGTAAGATTCGCCGAACGCACCGCTGTCCTTGCAAATGAAACGCGAGAGGGCCAGATCGACTATGCTTCGCACGCCGTCGGCCCAGCCCGCGTCCTGGCCGATCTCAGCCCACGTCAGGTACGCCTCGAGCAAGTGCATGTGCGGATTCGATTCGCGATGGCCCGACGAATGTTCTTCGGAGTCATAGGAGCCGTCATCGGTGCCGAAACGAGTGGCGATGACTCGGCGCAGTGAAAGCGCCCGTCTTTCGAATTCTCCGCGCGCGTCGAGCGCAGTGGCCGCGGCTGCGTAGCCCAGCAGGGCAAAGGCCTGGTCATAGAGCAGGGCGCGCTCGTCGAGCGGCGCACCGTCGGCGTTCGCCATCGCGCGGTACAACCCGTCCCGGCGCTGATAATAGGTGATGAAATAATCGATTCCGCGGCTCACGATCCCGGTCACATCGCCCGGCCAGCCGAAGGTTCGGGCCTGCGCAAATGCGTAAATCTGGCGCGGATGTACTCTTGCCCGCCGCGGGTGGGAGAGAGCCACGCCTTCCTGGCTCAGAACCTCGGCAAACCCGCCGTTGCGAGGATCTATGCCGCGGTCGGACCACAACGGGTAGGCGGCATCGACCAGCCATTTCACCAAGCGCATCCGCTGTGTATGGAGCGTGCTCAAGTCGTCGGCGCTCAAGTCGTCTTCAGCAGCGCAAAGCGCGTGGGCAGCAACCGGTAACTGAACGGCAGAATCGCCGCCCCGACCGCCGGTGCATCGTCGGCCGTCAGGGCGCGCGCCACCGGCGCAAGGGTGGGTATTTGCGTTGCGAACATTGCCATCCGCGTGTTCAGCGATGCCGCCAGCCGATCGACCAGAATGGCCGGCAACCGCCCGCCGATCAGTATGGCCTCCGGGTTGATCAGGCAATTGATGGCCACGAAGGAACTCACCAACGCCTCGGTCGATTCATGAATCCATCGATCCACGATGACTCGTGCGGCGGGCGTCAACCGAGTCAGGCCGCGCGGGGTCGCCACGCGAAACCCGTGTTCGGCGAGGCGGCTGTACAGGCTCGACAGGGAGACGATGTTCTGCAATTGGCTGTCCTCGCCGGCGCCGTTGAGGGCGTGCAGCCAGCCGATTTCGCCGCTGCGTCCGCTGGCCCCGCGAAAGTAGCTGCCGTCCGCGACCAGGCCGCCGCCGAGCGCGGCGGTGACGAGCAAGTAGAAGAAACTGCGGTATTGGTGACCGGAGCCGAACTGCATTTCGCCGATTGCCGCGGCCGCCGCGTCGTTTTCGATGAACACGGGAATCCCGAGGACATCGCGGATCAGATCATCGATGTGCACCGAGGCCCAGGCCGCGTAGTCGGCCGGCTGATCCGGCAGATGCGCCCGAGTAATATCGTCGGGAAACGCCACACCCACGCCGACGAGGCGATTGCGCGCAATGCCGGCCTTGGCAAGAAGTTGCCCGACTGAGCGCTGGTAGAAGGTGCGAACGGTCGAGGGCTTGGCGAAGTGAATTTCCCGCGACGCACGCGCGCGCACCTTGCCGACGAAATCCAGTACCACCATCGTGACGTGGTCGCGGTCGACGTTGAGACCGATGGAGAAGCAGCTATCGGGGTTGATCACGAACTTCGTCGCGGGCTGGCCGCGGGCGCCGTGCAATCGGCCGGCGCTCAGAATCAACCGGTCCTTGATGAGCCGGTTGGTGATGTTCGCGATTGCGGCCGGCGTGAGGCCCGTCTTCAGCGCGAGTTCGGTTCGCGTAACCGGTCCGTTGACCCGTATGGCGTGAAGAGTGACGCGCTGATTGTGATCACCGGCGCGCGCCAGATTGGTGCCGGACAGCTGCGGGCCGGCGGTTCGGGCCGCCTCCGCGTAGCCATTGAGCGGGCTCTTCTTTCGCATGGGCGTGCGCAGCATATTGTATCCAAAGGTCGGCGCGATCAGAGCGTGTCGGCTGCGAGAGCCAGCGCGCCAAGCGGTCCTGCCAGCGAACCCAATCCCGGACGCACGGCATAGCGGTCGATGCCGCCCGTCAGTTCGTCCAATTTCAAGTATCCGTTCAGGCTTTCAAGGAGCTGCCGCCGTACGGATCCGAGAAGCTCCGGCCGGCCTTCGACAACGCCGCCCCCCATCAATATGCGCCGCGGCGACGTTGCCAGCACGATCGTATGCAGCAATTGCGCCAAAGCGTGCGCAACCAGCTCCCACACCGGACTATTCTGCGGAATCTGACCCGCAGGCACGCCCGCGCGCGCCGCGATCGCCACGCCGGACGCGAGGCCCTCCACGCAGTCGCCGTGAAATTCGCATGCGCCTTGCCAGACATCTCCCGCCTTGCGGACGATGCGAATGTGGCCGAGTTCGGAGTGGCTGAAGCCGTACGCGGGCCGTCCGTCCACCACGAGACCCACTCCCACTCCGGTGCCCACCGTGACGTAGGCAAAATCGGCCAGATGTTTGGCGGCGCCCCAACGTCCCTCTGCGAGCGCCGCGCCGTTCACGTCGGTGTCGAATCCCACGGGAACGGGAAACAGTTTCGCCAGGCGCCGCGCAACGTCGATATCGCGCCATCCCGGCTTTGCCGTCGACGTAATGAACCCGTAGCTCGACGAGGTGCGGTTCAGATCGACCGGACCGAAGGACGCGATGCCCAGCGCCGCTATCGGGCCGTGCGCAGTCTTCCAGTCGTGAAGAATGGTTTCGATCCGGCTCAAGGTCGCGTTCGAGTCGCCGCCGGTCGGAATCGAAATCTTTGCCCGGATGTCATCGGGCCCGGTGCCGATCAGACACACGCACTTCGTTCCGCCAAGCTCCACGCCTCCCAGCAGCGGCTTCGACGCCTTCATCGATTCGGCATTCCGGCCGGGAAATAGCTGTCGTGAGAGGGCACTCCGTGGGCGGCGAGCGCCGTGGATTGCGCCATGGAACTCAGAATATCGCGCAATTGGCTCATGGTCACGACATCGATCAAAGGATCGTAGCTCTCGGGCGTGACTCCCATGCCCTCAAAGATGTAGAACCAACTCAAATCGGTGAACAATTCGCCGGCCTTGATTCGAACGCGTCCGGTGCGCTCGTAGAGTTCGATGCGCTGCGCGAGGCTGTCGGGCAATTTCATGGACCGGCAATACGCCCAGAGCGGGGTGTCGCTGCGCCCGGTCAAACAATAGTGCAGGACGATGAAGTCGCGAATTCGTTCGATCTCTTGGATCAATTCGCCGTTGTACGAATCGATGTTCGATTGAGCGAACGACGTATTCGGGAAGTGCTCCAGCAGTTTGTATACGCCGCTCATCACCAGGTGGATGCTGGTTGACTCGAGCGGCTCGAGAAATCCCGAGGCCAGGCCGAGCGCGACGCAATTGCGGTTCCAGAACAATTTTCGCCGGCCGGTCACGAAGCGCAGAAAACGTGGATCCGCCAGCGGCTTCTCGCCGACCTCCGCCAACAGATCCTTGAGCGCCGCGTCGTCGTCGATATGGGCGCTGGAGTACACGTAGCCGTTGCCGGCGCGATGCTGCAGTGGAATTCGCCAGCGCCAGCCGGCGCCTCGCGCGCTCGCCTCGGTGTAGGGAGGGCGGGCGGCGGCGAGCTCCGTGGGCACTGCAACGGCGCGATCGCACGGCAGCACGTCGCTCCAATCGAGGTAGCCGGTCTTGAGCGCCTGCTCGATCAGCACGCCGCGAAAGCCGCTGCAGTCGATGTACAAATCCGCCTGCAGCCGAGTGCCGTCGGTGAAAACGAGTTCGTCGAGAAATCCGTCCTCGCGCAATGTGGCTTCTGCGACCGTGCGCTCCAGGCGCGCAACTCCCAAGCGCTCAGAGTAGGTCCGCAGGTACTTGGCCACCAGGCCCGCATCGAAGTGCAGCGCGTAGCGCAGGCCGGCGACGGGACCTTGCGCGGCGGCATCGGGAAAGCGGAACTTGCCGGCATCGCCCAACGCGGCGCATAAACTGAAATCATTGAATCTCGGCGCAAGACCCACAGCCTGCGCCCTGGCCCAAGCATGATGGAAGGGGCGCAGATTGATGTTCGCGCCGAAGGTTCCGAAGGGGTGCCAGTAGGAGCGGCCGATCGCCGACCAATCGGTAAATCTGATGCCGAGCTTGTAAGTCGACAGGGTGTGCTTGACGAAGTCGCCCTCGTTGATGCTGAGGTAGCGCAATAGGTCGATGATGGGCGGGATCGTCGCCTCGCCGACACCCACGGTGCCGATATCCGGCGACTCGATGACGGTGATGACAGTGCCGGTGCCGGGCAGGGCGCGCGCCAGAATGCTCGCGGCCATCCAGCCGGCGGTGCCCCCGCCCACGATCGCGATACGTTTTATCTGCTTGGTCTCGCTCATTGTCTAGGCCCTGAGAATCGCGAACGAGTCGCCCGGGGAGGATAGGCCGTTCCTGGCATTGCTGCCCGCCGCCGGTAAAAAGCGCACCGCCACGCCGGGGGGATCGGCGTGGCGGTGCTCGGCTGCTAGAGCTTGCCTTTCACGCCGAAAAAGTAACGGCGTCCGCTATCGTCATAGGTGAACGGCAGACTTGGCCATTGCAGATACGTGTGCTGTTTTGCGTCGGTCAGGTTTTGGAACGAGAAGAATATGCCCACGTGGCGGCTGAAGTCATAGCCGAGCTGGCCGTCGAGTTGCCCGTAAGGCGCCGAGAACACCTGATATGTCGTCTGCACACCGGTCGCATTCGGGAAAGCGAAGGTGGCGCCCACCAGAGAATCGTTGACCGCCTTGTCCCGCCAGGAGTACGAAGTACGTGCCGAGAAGCCGAAGCGCTCGTAGTACAGCGTACCGGTAGCGGAGTTCCTCGCCACGCCCGGGATGCCGGAATCGTAGGAGAAGCTGGTGGTCGCGCTGTTGGTTTGCGAGGCCGAGAACGTATAGTTCGCCGCCGCGCCGAATCCATTGAGCCACGCGATCGAGTTGCCGAACGCGTACTGACCGCCCACTTCCACGCCGTAGATTCGGCCCTTGCCGGCATTGACCGGTTCGTTGACGTTGCCCGTGTCGCCGCCAAAATCATCTTTCACGAAGGTCGGGACGTTCACGATCTCGATGAAGTTGTCCACCTGCTTGTAAAAAGTGGCAACCGTGGCGAGGCCGCCCGGCGCGAAATAGTTTTCATACGACAGCAGAAACTGCGACGCGCGGTAGGGATCCAAGTTCGGATTACCCGCGTTACCGTTGATGAAGTAAAATCCGCCCACGGTACCGTTGGGTTGAACTCGGGCGCTGTCGCGGGTGAAGTTGTACGAATTGCCTTTACCCAGCTGGTACAGATCCTGGGGGGCAACCACCCGGGCCGCGCCGAACCGGACCTTCTGCGAATCAGTGACGTCGAGCACGAAGTTGAACATCGGCAGTACGTCCGTGTAGTTGCGCCGGGTCGTCACGGGAATATTGTTGTTGTTGACGCCGTTCCACGACGCCGTGCCGTAGAAGGTGGGCACCGGCGCCGACTGCGCGCCATCGATCGTCAGATTCGTGTTGACTAGACGCACGCCGACATTCATATGAAAACGGCTGGCCGGGCCGCCTAGATCTATCATCAGGTAGGGGGCCGTGACTCGTTCCTTCACGTCGAATGAACTCAGCGTGTCTTTGAAGAACTGCTCGGTCGTATTGGGCACGCCCGCGCCCGCCCAGATCTGGTTGAGATACGTCGATGGATGGTTCATGCCGCCGGTCGCCGGATTTTTCACCATGATGTTGCCAACCGCGAAATTGGAATAAGTCGTCGCCAAGCCAGGGTTGGACAATGCCGTTGAATACGGAATGTTGGGGCAGCCGTATCCCGGATCTTGGTAGAACGTCCAAGGGCCGGTGCCTGCGAGCAGCGTGCCGCACGGTTGCTTGTTATTGACTCCAGTGCTGCCCGCGATCTGCCCATTGGCCAACGTGCCGTTGATCAGGTAGCGGCCGAAAGTCTGATCGACGTCGCGCCCCGAATAACGGACGCCCCCCGAAATCAGCATCGGAAGCTCCGTGACGAAAGCCGGTTCCCACTGCGCTTCCGCTCTCAGCGAAAATTGCTTGTTGTCGGTGAATTGCGCCCACGCCCAGTTCGATTTGAACGTGGTGTAAGCCGGATTGTTCAGAATATCGGCGTAAGGGGCGAGATAACCGACCGACGGCAGGCCGGAAGAGCCGCCGTTGGCGTAGGTGAATTCATAGCCGTGGGTGCCGATCGGCGGATTTCCCGGTCCGCAAAACGATGAACCGTTGTTGCAGCCGGGAGCTGCCGGCGAGGTCCGTACGCCGGCCGAAGTGGTGTATAGACCGTGTTCGACGTCCGCTTGCGCGGCCTCGAACTCCGAGGTGGCCTTCGCATAGGCCGCATCGAACATACCGCGCAAGGGCCCGCCGTTATCGAATTTCGTCAGCCATTGGAAATTATTGGCTTTGGATATGTTTTCCTGAAAGAGAGTGGCGGTCTCCGCGCCGTTCGCGTTGAACGTGCCATTTTGGACGACGCCGTTGCCGTCGATCGAGTAGGGCCGCGTCGGGTCGATACCGGGCAGTGCGGTATACGGGCTGGCCGGAGTGCCCGCCGCGGCACCCTGACCGTTGAACCAAGCCTTGTCGGAGTAGCTGTAGTTCGTATCGTCTTCGCGCGAGTAGAGCCAATTGAAGCTCGTCTTGATGCTGTCCGTCACCACGGCTGAGACGCCGAACGACGCGCCCTTGTCCTGGCGATAATCGATGATATCCGTGAAGTAGGCCAGCTGAGGCTCGATGTAAGTTTGGCCGTTGGGCAGAGCGGTAACGCCGGCGGGCGTCAGAGGACCCACATAGGGCCCCGTCGCCGCATTGGTGATGCGCCACCCGGCACGATTCTCATCCTGAAACTCTTTGGTGTGGGTTTTTTCGTTGTCGACGGTGAAACTGGCCGTGAAGGCCAGACGATCATTGACTTTGTACGACGCAACTACCGTTCCGTCCGGCGTCGAACTACCGGTGCCATCCGCTTTGGATTGGCGGTAATTACCGCCAAGGCTCAAGCCCTGCGGCAGCGACAGCGGGTCGCGGGTCTTGAGGTTAATCGTACCGCCTAGACCTCCCTCGGTCATCGACGCCTCGGGATTCTTGATGACGTCGATGCCGCCGAGCAGATCGGTGGGTATGCCCTCGAGCGAGCCATATTGAGAGTTGCTGCCCGCGCCGCCGCCCGACGCTTCCCCGGACACATAGAATTCCCTGCCCGTCAGGAACAAATCGCCGTTGAGAGTGACCAGATTCTGCCGCAATCCGTCGATCAACACCGCGGTTCCCTCGCCGGCCGGTCCCCGATTGATCTGCACTCCGGGCAGGCGCTGCAGCGACTCGGCCACGTTCTGGTCGGGCATTTTCCCGATGTCTTCAGCGGCCACCGACTCGATGGCGAGATCGGAGTTGCGCTTGGCGTCCAAGGCGGTTTGCAAGGACTGGCGGAATCCGGTGACCACGATTTCCTGCAATTCGTCGGACTTCGAGGACGATTGCGACGTTGTCTGTGCCTGGTCGGCGAGGGCGGCATGCCCGGCCAGCGAGGCGTCGAATGACACCGCTGTCATTAATGCGAAACGGGCAGCTTGGCGGGCCCGCTTTTCCCTACGATGCGACATGGTACTTGGTCTCCCAGAGTTGATCAGCCAATGGCGAGGTTTGACCATTGCCGGCGTCACGCTAAGGCGTGCTTCTGCTGGCCTCAAGTCCCTCTGCTTCTTCCCCCGTCACCGGGCCAATACCCAACATGACGTGTGGCGAAGGCTAACTCCGATCCGTCGTCGGAGTCAACGATTAAATATATTCTTTGTTTTTAATCGCCGGACACGGGTGCTCGTCGTTCGCGGCATCACATATTGCGGCGCGAGACTTTTCGCTCGGCCGTGCACAGCTGCTCGTTCATTCGTTCCGGTGCCACGCCGCGCGTTTCCGCCATCGAGAAAATGCCGTGATGAATTGCGGCGACACCATGTTCGCAAATAATCTGGTGCGATTTCCTCGGGAAATATCGATGCGGGCACCGAAGATCCGCCGATGGCGATTCCGGCGAGGAGTCGACGCGACACGAATGACGTGAAGCTCCACGCAAGAGCGCAACCCAGTGCGCAGATCACATCGAGGACACAGACGACTCGCAGCATGTTGCGGCTGCCATGGCGATCGCCGGGCGCGCCGACGATGTTGCTCCGAGCAATGTGCCTCACAGCGCAACGAAACCGCTGTTCCGAGATCGGCCGGCGAGAGCGAAAAAAATTCGCGCAGCGCCGTCATGACGCCGACGATGACGGCCGTGTCGAAGGCGAACAATATTCCGGCGAGGCTTGCGATAATGCGATTCTGAAATGCGCCGCGCCGCCCGTGGAATCTCCTCGGATATCGTGCAGGCGCACGTGGGCGCCTGTTGGGAATTCATAAAACGAGTTACTGTAACGTGTCAGCGATGTCATTCATGCACGCGAACGCGATCAGAGTGCGCGCGGGGAAGGTGAGCATGTCCAGAGGGTTTTACCGCGGTTTCGCGCTCTGCGCGCTTTGGATCAGCATGGCTGCCGCTTGGGCGGCGCTGTCACAGGCCGCGCCCACACCGACGCCGACTGCACGGGCGCTCACCGCAAACTTCGGCCCATACAACGTGACCTTCCTTGAAGGCGGTGTGGGTCTTGCTCGACCTTTGTCCGAAGAGGCGCGGCCGATCGCTTCGGGCGCGCCCTGGTCGATCACCGGTTGGCTGCGCAGTGCGCGCCGGCAATCCGGTGAAGTGATCGTGGCCGCCATCGGCGATGTCGCGGACGGGGAATGGCGTGGGCTTGCGTTGGTGGACGGTGCCTTGACCTTCATCGTGGGACCGGCGGCGGCGCTACGCAGTGCCGCCGTGCCCGACGCGGACCGTTGGTATGCGGTGGCCGCCGTCTTTGACGGCAGGGCAGCGCACCTGTATCTCGATGGTCGAGAACTCGATGTCCAGCCGGCGTCGACGGTGCGGGTACGTCCGACCTTGGAACTCGCACCCGCGGCGGCGGGCGCGGGTGTTCGCCCGCACTTCGGCGGTTCGCTGGCGCAGTGGACCCTCTTGCCGGCGGCGCTGGGCGCGGCTGCCGTAGAGTCGCTGGCACGCGCTCCGCCGGACTTCTCGCTGGTGACATTCGACCCTATCGGCGTGGGTTGGCCCTGGCAGGAGCGTGCATGGCGTGGTCTTCAGGAGCCGCAGGAACCCTGGACCTTGCCGCAGGCGAAGAGTCCGCCGAGCAAACCCCTGGCGGAGCCCATAACCGCAGCCAACGGCTTGGCATCGCGCGGCCTCGGCGCGTGGGCACTCGGCTCTTGGCGGCTCCGCTCCGCCCCGGGCCTCGACGCCGGCGGCGCGCAGCTATCGCAGCCGGATTACGATGACTCGCGTTGGTACCCGGCGGTGGTGCCCGGCACCGTGCTCACCACCTTGATTGCGCGCGGCGTCTATCCCGATCCAAATTACGGGCTCGACAATCTCGCCATCCCGGACTCGTTGAGCCGGCAGGACTATTGGTACCGAAGCGTGTTCGATGCGCCGGCCGGCCTTCAGGGCAAAGAGCTCACTCTGACCTTCAAAGGCATCAACTACACGGCCGAAGTTTGGTTGAACGGCGTGCGTCTCGGTGCCGTCGAAGGCGCTTTCATTCGCGGCGTCTTCGACGTCACGGACCAGCTGCGGCCCGGCCGCGGCAATGCGCTTGCGGTGCGAGTATCGCCGCCGCCTCATCCCGGCATCCCGCACGAGCAATCGATGGCCGCGGGGCCCGGGGAAAACGGCGGCAATCTAGCGATCGATGGTCCGACTTTCATCGCCTCCGAGGGTTGGGATTGGATTCCCGGGATTCGCGACCGCAACACCGGGATTTGGCAGGACGTCGAACTGAAGGCGACGGGCCGGCTGCGCCTGCTGGATCCGCACGTAACGACGCGTCTACCGCTGCCGCGCACGGATGCCGCCGATGTTTCCATCGTCGTTGCGGTTGAGAACCGCGGGTCGGCCGCGATTCAAGCCACCCTGATCGCGCGCTTCGACACGATCAGGGTTCAAAAGGCGGTGAGCCTCGATCCCGGGATCACGGCCGTGTCGCTCGATCCGCGGGAATTTCCGCAATTGCATCTCGTGCAGCCGCGCCTATGGTGGCCCAACGGCTACGGTCCGGCGAATCTTTACCGGCTCGAACTCGAGGCCGTGGCCGATGGTGCGCCGTCCGATTCGATCGAGCTCAAATTCGGCGTTCGCGAATTGACCTATGAATTGTCGCTGTTCGATGCCCGAGGCCGGTTGCGGCGCGTCGAGGTGGATCCCACGGCGGGCTCCGCCTTGGGCCAGCGCTTGGTCGACGTCCGTCACGAGGCAATCAAGCGCACGCCGCGGGGCTGGGCCGAATCATTGACAAAGGAGGGAGAGAATTCCTCGGCGGTGCGCGCGATCGAGAGCGAATCACTGACTCCCTATCTGGCCATTCGCGTCAACGGCGTACGCATTGCGGCGCGCGGCGGCAGTTGGGGAATGGACGATTCGCGCAAGCGCATTTCGCGAACGCGTCTGGAACCGTATTTCCAGCTGCATCGCGCAGCCAATCTCAACATCATCCGCAATTGGCTCGGCCAGAATACCGAAGATGTCTTTTACGATCTTGCGGACGAATACGGTCTCTTGGTCCTGAACGACTTCTGGGCGTCGACCCAGGACTTCCAGGTTGAGCCGCAGGATCCGGCGCTGTTTCTCGCGAACGCACGCGATGTCATCAGCCGCTATCGGAATCATCCATCGATTGCGGTTTGGTTCGGGCGCAACGAAGGCGTGCCGCAACCCATCATCAACGAAGGTCTTGCCGACCTGACTGCGTCTCTCGACGGCACCCGCTACTACACGGGCAGTTCGAACTCCGTGAACCTGCAGGGCAGCGGACCCTACAACTACAGGCCGCCGGAACAGTACTTCACCGAACTCGCGCAGGGTTTTTCGGTGGAGGTGGGAACTCCCTCCTTGTCGACACTGGAGTCGTTGCGGGCGTCGATCCCTGCGGCCGACCGTTGGCCCTTGAGCGATACCTACGCGTATCACGATTGGCATTTCGGCGGCAACGGCGACGTGGCGACGTTCATGGCGGCGCTTGCCGAACAGTATGGCGAGGCGACGTCCCTCGAGGATTTCGAGCGCAAGGCGCAACTCATGGACTACGTGTCATACCGTGCGATATTCGAGGGCTTCCAAGCGCATCTGTGGACCCGGAACAGCGGCCGTCTGCTGTGGATGACGCATCCCTCGTGGCCGAGCAACACCTGGCAGATCTACAGCTCCGACTACGATACGGCCGCCGCCTATTACGCGGTGAAGAAGGCCTGCGAACCGGTGCACGCCCAGCTCAATTTGCCTGATTTCACCTTGGCGGTCGCGAATATATCCCGTGTGGCGCAGCCTGCTTTGAGACTTCGCACGCGCGTCGTCTCGCTCGACAATCGCCTTCTCGCCGAGCGTGTCGATTCGCTCGCGCTCGCCGCGAACTCGGTCGCGACTCTGGCGCCGCTCGATCTCGAGCCCCTGCTGGCGCGCGAAGCATTGGTGCTGGTGAAGCTGACCCTGTGGGATGCCCGGGGTGCAATATTGTCGGATAATGTGTATTGGCAGGGACGGGACGCGGCGAGTCATCGGCGGCTCGTGGATCTGCGCCCGCAATCGGTCGCGGTATCGGCGCATGCGCGCAAAGCCGGGGAGGACACGCGGGTCGAGGTGGTGCTGACGAATCAGGGCCGCGCAGCGTCGCTCGCGGTGAAAATAACCATGCTCGACGAGCATGCCGTCCGCGTGTTGCCGGTGTATTACAACGACAACTATGTGTCGCTGCTGCCCGGCGAGTCCCGGCGGATCGAGGTCCGGTGTCCCGGCGGTTCCGGGCGATGCGCGAGAGTCGCCCTGCGCGGGTGCCGTAGAACGCGGTTCTTAACCCCGCCGCTGACCGGTACAATGTGTCTTGGGTTCGACACGGAGACTGAATTGGACGCGCGCCGCTACGACATCGATTTACGCAGCGACACGGTAACGCGGCCCTCGCCGGGCATGCGTGCCGCCATGGCCGAAGCGGAAGTGGGCGACGACGTGTATGGCGACGATCCCACGGTCAATCGCCTGCAGGCGTCGATCGCCGAACGTTTCGGCTTCGAGAGTGCCCTGTTCTTTGCCAGCGGCACGCAAAGCAATTTGGCCGCCCTGATGTCTCATTGCGGCCGCGGCGACGAATACCTGGTGGGTCTGGAAGCTCACACCTACAGCTACGAGGGCGGTGGAGCCGCGGTTCTCGGCAGCATCCAGCCGCAGCCGCTGGAGAACGAGCCGGACGGCGGAATTGCGATCGAACGCATCGCCAAAGCCATCAAACCCCAGGACATCCATTTTGCGCCCACACGGTTGCTGGCGCTCGAAAATACCATCGGCGGCCGCGTGCTGACGCCGGCTTATCAGCGGCAAGCCACGGAGTTTGCCCACTCCCGGGGCCTTCGCACCCACCTGGACGGTGCACGCATCTTCAACGCCATCGTGAAGCTCGAGATTGACGAGCGCGCCGCCGTCGCGGGCTTCGATTCGGTGTCGGTGTGCCTGTCGAAGGGCCTGGGCGCGCCCGCCGGATCCGTGTTGCTGGGTTCCCGGGATCTCATCACGCACGCGCGGCGCTGGCGCAAAGCGCTGGGCGGCGGCATGCGGCAGGCCGGCGTGCTCGCGGCAGCGGGTCTGTATGCCCTGGAGCACCATGTGCGGCTGCTGTCGCAGGATCACGCGAACGCCGGCTTCCTTGCCGACGGGCTGCGCGCCCTGGGCTTGCGCGTCGAACCCCCGCAAACCAACATTCTGTATGTCGACATTCCGGCAGGGCGGGTGGAAGGCCTCAAGAGCCATCTCGAGCAGCGCCGTATCCTCGCGACCGTCGGGAGACGTACGCGCCTAGTGACACATCTGGATGTGCCGCGCCCCAAGATCGAGACCGTTCTGCAGGCTTTTCGCGATTTCCCGCACTGGGATTCCTGAGCCGATCCGTCCCGGGACCCCCGGACTGACGTTTACACCGCTTTTACATCGGCGGCCGCAAATACTGCCCTGTTTTTCCGCCCGCGAGTCTAATTTGCTCCTTTGCAGAATGCCTGCCGAGTTAAGTCCCCGGAGATGCAGTGGATATCTTGTTTTTGGCATTGATCGGCGTGTTTTTGCTGCTGACGCTGGCCTTGGTCGCCGGATGCGCGGCGCTGGAGCGCAAAAAATGACGTGGGGCTATGCACTGAGCGGAGCCATTGCGTTGGCCCTTCTCGTCTATCTGGTCATTGCACTGTTTCGAGCCGAGGACCTCTGATGTCCTCCCAGGCCTGGTTTACCTTGATACTGTTTTTGGGCGTGCTCGCCGCGCTCAGCTATCCCCTCGCCATTTACCTGGCGCGCATCGGCGATCCCGCTCCCATCGGCGGAATTGTCGGCAAGTTGGAGCGAATCATCTATCGCGCGGCCGGCGTCGATGCTGCGCAAGACATGCCTTGGACGCGATACGCCGTGGCGCTCTTGTTGTTCAACGCCTTGGGCGTGGCGGTCGTCTACCTCGCGCAGCGGCTGCAGGTATGGCTGCCGTTGAACCCGCAGGCCATGGCGAACGTCACGCCGGACTCGGCCTTCAACACGGCCGTGAGTTTCGTGACCAACACCAATTGGCAGGGCTATTCCGGCGAATCCACGATGAGTTATCTGACTCAAATGGCGGCGCTCGCCGTGCAAAATTTCTTATCGGCGGCCCCCGGCATCGCAGTGGCGTTTGCGCTGATCCGCGGTTTTGCCCGCCGCTCGGCGCAAGGGATCGGCAATTTTTGGGTCGATCTGACGCGCGGCACTCTATACATCTTGTTGCCGCTGTCCTTGATCCTGGCGGTCATCTTCATGGGGCAGGGCGTCATCCAGAATTTTGACACGTACAAGGACGTGAGCACGGTGGAAAGCTTGACTTACAGCCAACCCAAGCTGGACGCCGGCGGACTGCCGCTGAAGGACGCCAAGGGCAATGCCGTCACCGAGACTCTAACGACTCACACGCAGTCTCTACCGATGGGTCCCGTGGCTTCGCAAGAAGCGATCAAGATGCTGGGCACCAATGGTGGCGGTTTTTTCAATGCCAATTCCGCGCATCCCTTCGAAAACCCGACACCTCTGACCAACTTTTTGCAGATGATCTCGATGTTGCTGATTCCTGCCGCGCTGTGCTTCACGTTCGGACGGATGGTCGGCGATTCGCGCCAGGGTTGGGCCGTTTTCGCGGGAATGACCGTCATTTTTGCCGTGATGGCGGTGGTCGCGCTGTGGGCCGAGCAGCAGGGCAATCCGCTGTTTACGCCCTTGGGAGTGGATCAAACGCAGAGCGCACTGCAGGCCGGCGGAAATATGGAGGGTAAGGAGACCCGCATCGGCGTGGTTGCCTCCGCGCTGTTCGCGACCATTACCACGGCGGCTTCTTGCGGCGCGACGAATGCCATGCACGATTCCTTCACGCCGCTGGGCGGCATGGTGCCGATGTGGCTGATCGAACTCGGCGAGGTCGTATTCGGCGGCGTCGGGTCGGGCCTCTACGGCATGTTGATATTCGCGATCATGGCGGTATTCGTCGCCGGATTGATGATCGGCCGCACGCCGGAATACATCGGCAAGAAAATCGAATCGTTCGAGATGAAAATGACCTCGATCGTGATTCTGGTGACGCCGTTTCTGGTGTTGGTCGGCGCCGCGATCGCGGTGATGACCGAGGCGGGAAGGACCGGCGTATTCAATCCGGGGGCGCACGGCTTCTCGGAGATTCTTTATGCGCTGTCGTCGGTGGCGAACAACAACGGCAGTGCCTTCGCCGGCCTCTCGGCCAACACGCCTTTCTACAATTCATTGCTGGCCGTGGCCATGTGGTTCGGGCGATTCGCGTTCATCGTCCCGGTCCTTGCCATGGCCGGATCCCTGGCGAAGAAGAAGCGCATTGAGCCCACCGCCGGCACTCTGCCGACTCATGGACCGCTATTCGTTGCGATGCTCGTCGGCACCGTGGTGTTGGTGGGCGCATTGACCTATGTTCCTGCGCTCGCGCTGGGGCCGGTGGTCGAGCATCTGCAGCTGTACCGGATTCACTAGCGTCGCGCGATTCTCGAGGGGCTAACATGGTTCGCAAGTCTTTGACATTGTTCGACTCGGCGCTCATGGGTCCGGCCGTGGCCGATTCGTTCCGCAAGCTCTCGCCGAGAGTGCAGATACGCAACCCCGTGATGTTCGTCGTGTACATCGGGAGCCTCCTGACCTCCATCTTGTTCGTGCAGGCGTTACGCGGTCAGGGCGAGGCGCCGGCCAGCTTCATTCTTGCCGTAGCGGCCTGGCTTTGGTTTACCGTCCTCTTTGCGAATTTTGCCGAGGCGCTGGCCGAAGGCCGCAGCAAAGCTCAGGCGGCCTCCTTGCGCGGCTTGAAACAATCCGTCAGCGCCAAGAAGTTGCGGTCGGCAAAGTCTCGTTCGGACTGGGCGTCGACTCCCGCGCCACAGCTGCGCAAGGGCGACTTTTTTCTGGTGGAAACGGGCGACGTGATTCCAGCAGACGGAGTGGTGGTCGAGGGGGTTGCCTCGGTGGATGAGAGCGCCATTACCGGCGAATCGGCACCCGTGGTTCGCGAGTCCGGAGGCGACTTCTCCGCGGTGACCGGCGGCACGCGCGTGTTGTCCGATTGGCTGGTGGTGCGCGTCGCCGTGAATCCCGGCGAGGCTTTCATCGACCGCATGATTGCAATGGTCGAAGGGGCCAAACGGCAAAAGACCCCGAACGAAATCGCACTGACCATATTGCTCATCGCCCTCACATTGGTCTTCCTGCTTGCCACCGCCACCTTGCTGCCGTTTTCCCTGTTCAGCGTGGCCGTGGCCAAACTCGGTGCGCCGGTCACGATCACGGTCCTGGTGGCCCTCCTGGTCTGTCTCATACCGACGACCATCGGTGGTCTGCTGTCGGCCATCGGCGTCGCCGGCATGAGCCGAATGATGGCCTCCAATGTCATCGCGACGTCGGGCCGCGCGGTGGAGGCGGCGGGCGACGTCGACGTGCTGCTGCTCGACAAGACCGGCACCATCACTCTGGGCAATCGCCAAGCGGCGGCGTTCATTCCCGCGGAAGGCTATACCGAGCAGCAGCTCGCGGACAGCGCCCAGTTGAGCTCGCTCGCGGACGAAACTCCCGAAGGCCGCAGCATCGTGGTCCTGGCGAAGCAGCGTTTCAACCTGCGCGAGCGCAATCTGACTCAACTCGAGGCGACCTTCGTGCCGTTCTCCGCACATACCCGCATGAGCGGCGTGGACTTGAAGGATCGCGAGGTCCGTAAAGGCGCGGCCGACGCGATACGTCAGCACATCGAGGCTGGAGGGTCCACCTTCCCGCCGCGTGTCTCTCAGACCGTCGATGAAGTGTCGCGCAAGGGCAGCACGCCCTTGGTGGTCTGCGACGGCGGCCGCGTGCTCGGCGTGATCGAACTCAAGGACATCGTCAAAGGCGGCATCAAGGAGCGCTTCGGCGAACTGCGCCGCATGGGTATCCGAACGGTGATGATCACCGGCGACAATCGCCTTACCGCGGCGGCGATCGCCGCCGAGGCAGGAGTGGATGATTTCCTGGCCGAAGCCACCCCCGAGGCCAAACTCAAACTGATCCGCCAATACCAGAGCGAAGGACGCCTCGTCGCCATGACCGGCGACGGCACGAATGACGCGCCCGCACTGGCCCAAGCCGACGTGGCGGTCGCCATGAACTCCGGCACCCAAGCCGCCAAGGAAGCCGGAAACATGGTGGACTTGGACTCCAATCCGACCAAGTTGATCGAGATCGTCGAAGTCGGCAAGCAGCTGCTGATCACTCGCGGATCGCTCACGACGTTTTCCATCGCCAACGATGTCGCCAAGTATTTCGCGATCATTCCCGCGGCGTTCGCCACGACGTACCCGCAGTTGGCGGCTCTCGACGTGATGCGGCTGACCAGCCCGAATTCTGCGATTCTGTCCGCGGTGATATTCAACGCGCTCATCATCGTACTGTTGATTCCGCTCGCTCTCAAAGGGGTGAAATACCGCGCGCTCGGCGCCGCCCCGCTGTTGCGCCGCAATCTCCTGATCTACGGCCTGGGAGGCATCTTGGTGCCTTTCGCCGGCATCAAGCTCATCGACATGTTGCTCACGGCACTGCGGCTGGTTTAGAGAAGGATCCGATCATGAATCTGGTGCTGCGTCCGTTGCTCGTTTTGTTCGCGTTGCTGACCGTGCTGACCGGTCTGGTGTACCCCATCGCCGTTACCGGTATCGGCAGGGCGGTCTTCCCGAGCCAAGTATCCGGCAGTCTGGTCATGCGTGACGGCAAGCCCGTGGGTTCTGCGCTGATAGGCCAGTCGTTCCAGGAGTCGAAGTATTTCTGGGGCCGCATCTCGGCGACGTCGCCGATGCCGAACAATGGTACGGCCTCGGGCGGTTCGAACTTCGGGCCCACGAACCCGGCGCTGATCGATGCCGTGCGCGGGCGCATCGACGCCTTGAAGGCCGCCGATCCCGACAACTCGTTGCCCATTCCCGTGGATCTCGTGACCGCATCGGCGAGCGGACTCGATCCGCACGTGAGCCCGGCGGCGGCGCTGTACCAGGCGGGGCGGGTCGCGCGGGCGAGACATATGGACCCAGGCCGTGTGCGTCAGCTCGTGATGGATCACGTGGAGTCGCCGCAATGGGGAATTTTCGGCGAGGCGCGGGTCAACGTTTTGCTACTCAACCTGGACTTGGATCGCGCACAATAGCGGCAGATGCCGACATTCAGCGAACAACGCCCCAATCCTGATCACCTGCTGGCGAAGGTCAAGCGTCAAGAGGCCGAGGCGCGCCGCGGTAAACTGCGGATCTATTTCGGCTCTTCCGCCGGCGTGGGCAAGACTTACGCCATGTTGGTGGCGGCGCGCAAACTCAACGCCGAGAGGCGAGACGTCGTCATCGGCGTCGTCGAGACTCACGGCCGCGCCGAAACAGCGGCGCTGCTGGCTGATTTTGAGATCCTGCCGCCGAAGCCGATGTCGTATCGGGGCAAGGATCTCGGCGAATTCGACCTCGACGCGGCATTGCTGCGTCATCCTTCTTTGATCCTGGTCGACGAACTCGCGCACTCGAATGTCCAAGGCGCGCGGCATCCGAAGCGCTGGCAAGATGTCGAAGAGCTTTTGGCCGCGGGAATCGATGTCTTCACGACGTTGAACGTGCAGCACTTGGAAAGCCTCAATGATGTCGTCGGCGGCATTACCAACGTGCGGGTTTGGGAAACCGTGCCCGACACGGCGTTCGACGATGCAGACGAAGTCGTGCTGGTCGATATTCCGGCCGACGACCTTCTGGAACGGCTGAAGACCGGCAAAGTGTACGTGCCGCATCAGGCGGAGCGGGCGGCGAATAATTTCTTCCGCAAGGGCAATCTGATGGCCCTGCGCGAACTGGCTTTGCGGCGCACGGCCGATCGCGTGGAGGGCGATGTCCAAGCCTATCGAGTCGACAAATCGATTGAATCCGTTTGGAAAACCGCCAATGCTCTCTTGACCTGTGTGGGCCCCGACGCCGGAGCGGAGCGAGTGGTTCGGGGAGCGGCGCGGCTCGCGGGCCAGTTGAGTGCCGAGTGGCATGCCATTTACGTGGAAACGCCGGGACTGCAGCGCCTGCCCGCCGCCCGGCGCGAGAGGATTCTGGCAACGCTGAGCTTGGCCAAGGAATTGGGCGCCACGACCGCGGTGATCGCCGATGCCGACGTTGCGATGAGCGTGATCGCCTACGCGCGCAACCACAATTTGTCGAAGTTGGTCATCGGCCGCGATCCGGCGCGGCGGCTATGGCCGTGGCAACTATCGAGCGGCCAGAAACTGGCGTTGCTGGCGCGGGATATCGATCTCATCGAGATCGGGCGAGCCGATGGGGTCATGCAGAACGGGAACGCGAGGACGTTCTCCTCGGCCGCGATTCCGGGCACCGAGTCCGGTGATCGGCGAAAGTTCAAACAGCTTCGCTATCTATGGGCGACCTTGGCGTGCGTCGCCGTGACGCTGCTGTCGATACCGCTCGCCGCACATTTCGATCGTTCGAATATCGTGGCGATATTCATCCTGACCGTGGTGCTGGTTGCCGTTCGTTTCGGGCGCGGCGCCGCTGCTCTGGCGGCGGTGTTGAGCGTGTGTTCTTTCGATTTCTTCTTCGTCCCGCCGCGCTTTTCTTTTGCGGTGAGCGACGTCCAATATATTCTGACGTTCATCATCATGCTCGCCGTGGGCTTGATTACCGGACAATTGACCGCGGGGCTGCGTTTTCAGGCGCGCGTGGCCGGACATCGCGAAGAGCGGGCGGGGTCGCTGTACGAGATTGCACGCGACTTGTCCGGCGCGGTGCAGATCGATCAAGTCGTGAGAATCAGCGATGCTTCCATCGAACGCACCTTTCGCGCCAGCGCGGCATTGTTGCTGCCGAACGCCACCGGTCACTTGGCCGCGACTGCGCCGCGCGCCGATACGGCGCTCAACGTCGATATCGGCATCGCGCAATGGGCGTTTGACAAGGGCCAGCCGGCGGGTTTCGGCACCGACACGTTGCCGGGCAGCGAGGTTCTCTATATTCCGCTGCGCGCGCCGACCAAGGCGCGCGGCGTCTTGGCGGTCAAGGCGCGTAATCGGCGTCTGCTGCGCATACCGGAACAGCGGCAACTGCTCGACACCTTCGCCGCGTTGATCGCCATCGCGCTCGAGCGCGTACATTACGTGGAAGTGGCGCAAGACGCCTTGGTGCGAATGGAGTCGGAACGCCTGCGAAATTCATTGCTCGCCGCGCTGTCGCATGATTTGCGCACCCCGCTGACCGTTCTCGTGGGTCTGGCGGAATCCCTGACGCTCACCAAGCCGCCGCTATCACCGGCGCAGTTCGAGAGCGCGGAGGCCATACAGGACGAGGCGCGCCGCATGAGCACTCTGGTCAGCAATCTGCTCGACATGGCGCGCATCGAAAGCGGCGAGGTGAAGCTCAATCTCCAATGGCAGCCCTTGGAAGAGGTGGTCGGTGCCGCATTGAATGCAACGCAGGGTATGTTGAAACAACACCTCGTCGAAGTGCACTTGCCGAGGGAGCTGCCGCTGGTGCACATCGATGCGCTGCTGATCGAGCGGGTCCTGGTCAACCTATTGGAGAACGCGTCGAAGTACACTCCGCCGGGCAGCAAAATCATGTTGAGCGCCGAAGTCGTCGCCGATCAGCTCAGCGTGTCCGTGTCGGACAATGGCCCGGGCTTGCCCGCCGGGCGGGAGGAAGCGGTTTTTCAAAAATTCACGCGCGGCGATCGCGAATCGGCGACGCCGGGAGTAGGGCTTGGCCTCGCGATTTGCCGCGCAATCGTCGAATCGCATCAAGGCAAGATCGTCGCCGCTCACCGTCCGGGCGGCGGCGCGCGCTTCACTTTTACCCTGCCGCTGGGACAGCCGCCCGCGGCCGCCGAAGAAGCGGAGGCTGCGCATGGCTGAACCGGTGCCGGTGGCGATTCTCGTCGAGGATGAGCGTCAAATTCGGCGCTTCGTACGCACCGCCCTCGAGGCGGAGGGCTGGAGCGTGCATGAGACCGATACGTTGCGGCAAGGTCTGATCGACTCCGGCACCCGCAAACCCGATCTGATCATTCTCGATCTTGGGATGCCGGATGGCGACGGCATGTCATTTCTGCGCGACTTGCGCGGCTGGTCGAGTGTTCCCGTGATCGTGCTGTCGGCGCGCGTCGGTGAGCAGGATAAGATCGAGGCATTGGACGCCGGCGCCGACGACTATTTGACCAAACCTTTCGGCATCGGAGAGCTGCTGGCGCGGGTGCGGGCCGCCTCGCGCCGGCGCCGGGACGCAGGCGCGGCCTTAAGCTCGACCTTCGAGTTCGGCGACGTCAAGATTGATTTGAGCTTGCGCACCGTCCACAAAGGCGGGGCGCCCATACACCTGACCCCGATCGAATATCGCTTGTTGACCCTGTTGATCGCGAATTCCGGCAAGGTGCTCACGCACCGTCAAATCCTGCGCGAAGTCTGGGGACCGTCGCACACCGAAGATGGTCACTATGTGCGCGTCTACATGGGTCATCTGCGCCAGAAACTGGAAGACGATCCCGCGCAGCCCAAGCATATCTTGACTGAAACCGCCGTCGGATACCGGCTGGTGCAGAGCGCTAGAGAGTAGCCCCGACGGAGCGCGGGCGACGCCGCGCGGCGCGCAAGTCCTGCGGCGTATCGACGTCCAGTGCCGCGGACGGAAGATTCAACAGCACCCGCTGCGGCGCCGGCAACCCGTTTACCAGGTCGCGCAGTCCGACGTCGCCCGTCACGGCCAGCGCCCGAGCGTAAAGCCAGCGCGGCAGGATGAGCGGCACGCCGCCCCGAGCCATTTCACCTCGCCGCCCGATGCGTCTCGCGATCACGCAGCGCCGTGCCGCGCGCCAACGCGAGATCAGCCGGGCCACGTCGCGCTGCTCGAGCGCGGCCAGATCGACCGGCAACAGGAGAAGTGCAGGGGAGTAGCGCGCCAGGGTGATCGCGCGGCGCACCGAACTCGACAGGCCGTCGGCGCGGCGCGGGTTGGCGGCAAACACCACGTCGAGGCCCCGGCCTTCGATCCTGTAGCGTGCGCCATGGCGCGGGATCACGACCACGATCTTCACGGGCGCGGCGCGCGCCACCACCGAGAGCGTTCGGCGCAACAAGGTGCGGCCCCCCACCCGGGCCAGGGGCTTCGGGCGGCCCAATCGGGTGGAAAATCCGGCGGCCAGGATGAAGACGTGCAGCCTAGGCAGGGTAGCGGCAATCATTGGTATCATGCTACACATGAAAAGAAACCCTGTGAGCTTTCAACGCCGGCCCTTCCTGACGCCGATCTGGTTGACGGCGCTCGCGGCGGTCATGGTCTTGGGTTTCGCGGTTTTTGCCGCATGGGTGTGGGGAACGGCCGGTTCGACGACCGTCATCGTCATTCGCCACGGCGAAAAGGATCTCAGTGTCAGCGTCACCGATCCGCCGCTCAGTCCGGCGGGAGAGGCGCGAGCGGCGCTGCTCGCGCGAATGTTCGGCGATGCCAACGGCATCGGTCGCGTGGACGCGATCTATGTGTCGCCCGCTTTGCGCAATCGACTCACTGCCGCGCCCCTGGCGGAGCGCCTAGGCATCAGTGCAACCGTCGCGCCGGCCGACGACCCCCAGGGCCTCGCGCGCCGGGCGCTGCGCGAGCACTCGGGCGGAAGAGTGCTGATCGTCGGGCACAGCGACACCGTGCCGCGTATCGTTGCGGCCCTGAGCGGCAACCCGAAAATCCCGGAGATCGGCGATCAGGAGTACGGCACCATGTACATCATCGCGGTACCGCGGATCGGCAACCCCAATCTGTTGCGCTTGAACTATTAAATGTAGTTGCGTTGGGTGCGGCCGCGCCGCGCCTTTGCGGGTTGCCGGCTCAAGGCGTCGCCGTGGCGCGCAACATGATCGCCTTGCGGACGAATTCCCCATGACGGGCAATCATGAAATCCGCCAATACGGCGTCGCGAACCCGCCGGCTCGCATCGATCAAATACGAGGCTCGGCGTACGCCTATACCCAAGGGACCGTTGACTCCGTACATTTTGATGACGGTCTTCTGTTCATCCGACAGCAGCACGAACGGCAGCTGGTACTTGGCCTTGAATCTCAAGTGCGAGTTCGGGCTCTGCGGGCTGATGCCGACGACCCGTAGGCCGGCACTTTCGATCTCCGTGTGCAAGTCACGCAGCACACAGGCTTGGCGCGTACATCCGGGGGTGAAATCGGCGGGGTAGAAATAGAGGACGATCGCCCCCGCGCTCAAGAGCTCGGTCAGAGACCGGTCTCTTCCCGTTTCATCCGGAAGGGTGAATTCCGGCGCGCGTTCGCCCGCTTTGATCATAATGCCGTCCCTCCTGCGGGACATCGTAGCCTAGGTTTGACCTGTCGAGGCGCGATACTTTGGCTTAAGGTGCCTTTGCTGCTAAGATTCCGGGCCCTTTTTCGGGGGGAGTAGCTCAGTTGGGAGAGCGTCGCGTTCGCAATGCGAAGGTCGAGGGTTCGATCCCCTTCTCCTCCACCAACATTTGAGGCCGGAGGCAATTCCGGCCTCGAATCCTTGGCCTCGGTAGCTCAGTGGATAGAGCGAGTGCCTCCTAAGCGCTAGGTCGCAGGTTCGATTCCTGCCCGGGGCACTTTTGTCTTGTGTTAGGCGCATCGCAGCAGTCCCCCGGCATGGCGTCCGCCCAGCGGTCAAAGCAATTACCCGGGATTCCTTACACGGAGTGTGACGTGGGCGCGAGAAACGCAGCATTTCATGGGCGTGTAATGCAGGGGCTGGGGATACATCCCGTGGAGCGGCACGAGGGAGATCGCGGTAGCCGCCGAGGAAGGAATTTCGCATGGAAAGGCCGATTGAGGAACTCTTGGATACGAAGCTCGACGTCCTACTGATCGAAGACTCCGAGCCCGACTCGGAGTTGACGGTCAGGCGGTTGACCGCGGCGGGATTTCGCTGCACCCACCGATGCGTGGAAACCGAGCTCGAGATGCGCAGCGCGCTCAAAGCCAGGCTGCCCGATCTCATCCTCTCGGATTTCAGCCTGCCCACTTTCAGCGGAATGACCGCTCTTGCCATTGCGCGCGTCGAGGCGCCCGGCGTTCCCTTCATTTTTCTGTCCGGCACGATCGGCGAAGAGCGTGCCATCGAGGCGCTGAAATGCGGGGCGATCGATTACGTCTTGAAAAGCAATCCAATGAGGCTGGTGCCCGCCGTGAAGCGTGCGCTCGCGGACGCGGAACTGCGCCGCACCAGCCAGCTTGCCGAGCGGCAGGTGGCCCGGCTGACCGGGGTCTTGCAGATGCTGTCCGGAATCAACGCCGCCCTGGTGCGTATTCAGAACCGCGACGAGTTGTTGGTTGAAACGTGCCGGCTGGCGCACCGCGTAGGCGGATACGCGATAGCGATGGTGGCGCTGATCAATCCGACGACCCGCATGGCGCGCCCGATCGGCTGGGCGGGATGGGATTTTTTCCCGGAGCCGGATCAAGAGTTCCCTGTCGCGGATCACGAGGCTGGCGACACGAGTCTCATGGGGCGCGTCATTCGCACGGGCCAGCCCGCGCTCTGCGAGGACGTCAATCGGTCTCCGTTCGCCATCGCTGGAAAGGACGAGCTCATCGCCGCGGGCGTTCGTTCATTGGCCTGTCTGCCGTTGCGCGTCGACGGCACGCCGGTTGGCTCATTCCTCTGCGGCACGATGACCACCGGCGTCATCGGTCCGGAGGAATTGCTGCTGCTCGAGGAAGTGGCCGCCAATCTTTCGTTTGCGCTTCAGTACCTGGATAAGCAGGATGCGGTGCGCTTTCTGTCGTATTTCGAGCCGTTGACCGGTCTTGCCAAGCGGGCGCTCTTCTGCGAGCGCGTGAGCCGTCTGCTGATGCGCGGAACGCAAAGTTCGCCGAGGCTCGCGGTGGCGGTATTCGATATCGAACATCTGAGCGTCATCAATGACTCCTTCGGCCGCCACACGGGCGATCGACTTCTGCAGTGCGTGGCGGACCGGCTCAAGGGACGGTATCCGGATACGGAGCAGCTTGCGCATCTAGGCGGCGGAACCTTCGTCAGTGTGCGCGCCTTACCCGAGCGCGCGGAGGACGAAGATCGAACTCTGCATCGCGACTTTACGCGGCTTTTCGATCGGCCGTTCAGCGTCGACGGACACGAGATCGTGGCAAAAATAAAATCCGGGCTCGCCTGCTATCCGGAGGACGGACAGGAACCGAACGAACTCGTGCAAAATGCCGAAGCCGCCCTCAAGGAGGCGAAGACGTCGGGCGAGCAATACCTGCATCACCGGATCGACATGAATTCGGGGCTCGCGCGGCGCGTTGGAATGGAACATCGGCTGCGCACGGCGCTCGATTACGAAGAGTTCGTACTGCATTATCAGCCGAAAATCTCGCTGCGCACGGGCAAAATCTCCAGCGTGGAAGCGTTGGTGCGCTGGCAGGATCCGGAAGGCGAACTGATCGCGCCAGGAGTATTCCTGCCGCTGCTCGAATCCGCCGGACTCATGGCGGCCACCGGCGCATGGGTTCTGCGACAGGCAGCAGCCGATTGCCGCCATTGGCGCCGCATCGGCCTGCCGCCCGTGAGAATCGCGGTGAACATTTCTCCCCCCGAGTTGCGGCGCCGGAATACGGCGCGCGAGATCCTCGACTGCATCGGCGACCTCGCCGGCGATTCCGATTGGGGCATCGATGTCGAGGTCACCGAGGGCGCGCTCGCCGGCGATTCCTCAGCGTGCGTGCAAGAGCTCAGATTGCTGCGCGCCGCAGGCATGCGCATTGCGATCGATGATTTCGGAACCGGCTTCTCCTCGCTGGGCCGGCTGTCCGAGTTGCCGATCGATACTCTGAAGATCGACCGCACATTCACGTCGCGTCTGCCCGCCGACCGCAAGGGCTGTACGCTCGTCTCGACCATCATCGGCTTGGCGCATGCATTCGACATGACGACCGTCGCCGAGGGGGTCGAGACCCAGGCACAGCTCGACTATCTCATCCGTGCAGGCTGCGACGAATCGCAAGGGTTTTTGCACAGCCGCCCGGTACCCAAGGCGGAATTCGAGCGCTTGCTGGGCTCTTCGCGCCCGGCGCTGGCGGGCATTACCGCCGGTACTCCAGCTTCAAGAACACGGCGCGCTTGAAGTCGGTGCGGGTCGTCACGTCGGTGAATTCGCCGTGGCCGCCGCCGAGCAGATTCTGCCCCGCGATGGACACATCGATATTCGGGCGCGGCCGCCAGCCGAGGCGCAGGTCCAGCGCGGTGTAGCTCGGGACGGCGGGCTGCGACAGCGCACCGACATAACGCCAAGTGACGTCGAATTGGGTTCGCGGTCCGATATCGAGCGAGGACCGCAGCATTCCCCACCGCGCCGGATTGGCGCCTTCGATGCTCTGCACCGCGCCGACATCGATGCTGTAGGGCGTGAGATGCAGGCTCTGCCGCAAGCGGTTGAACCCTCCGCTCAGGCGCCAGATCGTCGTAGCCTGGTAGCCGGCCCACAGCTCCAGACCCGAGGTCGTGCCCTGCATGCCGTTCCCGTAGAAGATATAGGTAAAACTGGGATCGATCTGCTGTGTGCGAAGCCGATCGTAGACCGTGTGGTAGACGGTGGCTGAAAAAGAGGCTGCACTGGTGATTTGCCCGCGATAGCCGAGTTCGTAGTCGTTGGCGGTCTCGGCCAGCACGCCCGGTCCGCCGCGCAGCAGGTACGGCGGCTGGCCGGGTGCGAAGATGTCATGATCGATGCGTGAGGGCGCCCGGTCGGTGCGCGATGCAGCGCTCCACAACAGCTGATTCGGAGCCCACTTCCAGGCGAGGCGGGCGGTTGGCAGGAACTCCGTGCCGGTGTAGTCGTTATGCTCGAGGCGCGCACCCAAGGTGATTCGCAGATCATCGAGCAGCGCAATCTCATCTTGGGCAAAGACGCTGGACCAGCTCTGGTCGAGGTTTGCCGGCAATAACGCGACGTAGATGCTGTTGGTAACGTGATCCATGCTGTAGCGGTACTCCGCTCCCAACACCGCCGTATGCGCGCCGATCGGGCTCGCCGAATATTGCAGCTGCAGATCGACTATGCCTTGCGAGTCGCCGAAAGTCGGCGGCACGGTGCGCTCCGTGTGATCGTAGTACTCCTGTATGCTGAGGCCGCCGCCTCCCTCGAGGCTGTGTTCCCACCGGCCGATGAGATTCGCGCCCGACAGTGAAATCTGACCCAAGTTCAATTTCAGCCCGTTGATCGAAATGCTGCCGGGCTGGGGCTGATCGTCCCGACCCGTGTAGGCATCCCCTTTGATCATGAATGTGTCGGCTCCGCGGACCCAGTCGGTCCTGAATCCGACCTGGGTCTGATGGGCGGCGTCATCCTTCGAGTCGCCTGCCTGCGTTTCAGTGTGCTGCATGTCGAAGTGGGTTGCATACAGCCGGTAATGCAAGTCGTCGTCGAACGTCCCTCCGTATCGAATGCTGGCACGATCCTCGCGGTTGCCGCCGCCGGCGACGAGCAAGCCCCCTTGAGTCTGCGCGGCGGAGCGTGTGATCACGTTGATCACGCCGTTCACGGCGTTGACCCCCCACAGAGTGCCGCCCGGACCGCTGATCACTTCGATGCGCTCGATGTCCTCGATCATCACGTTCTGCGCGTCCCAGAACACGCCGGAAAATAACGGCGAGTAGACCGATCGACCGTCGATCAGCACCAAGAGCTTGTTGGCGGCCGTCCCGTTGAATCCGCGTGCGCTGATGGCGTACTCGTTGGCGCTGACGCGAGCCACTTCAAGATTGGGAGCAAGCCGCAAAGCCTCGGGCAGGCTGGTGACGCCCGAACGGCGGATGTTTTCGGATGTGATCACGAAAAGGGAAGTCGGCGCGTCGGACAACCGCTGTTCGCGCTTCGACACCGAGGTGATCTCGATGTTGCTCAGTTCCTCGATGGACAAGTCCTTGAGCGGATCGCGCGCCGGCGCTGCCGCTGAAGAAGTCGCGCCCAGCAGCGTGCTGACAATCCACACCGCTGCATCCCGTATATGCGCCCGCATCCGCCCTCCATGACGCGTTCTCGCCGCGATGCGCCGGCGGAAACCCGATATCCGTTCATCCTAGGGGACGCTGTGCACTGCGTCCAGGCACATGCAGCCGCAAGTGCGCCAATCATGAACGGTCGCACACTTCACGTAGGGGGAAACGCGAAACCCTGTCGGGCATACCCTTAACGCAGGCGGCCCGGCGCCCGCAACGCATGCGGCCGGCGCCCGCTATTGGCTCGAGGTGAAGGCGGGAATCATTCCCGGCAGCAGGTACTGCTGAACGATGACGATGACCACCAGTACCAGCGTGAGCACGACGCTGTGCACGAACGTGCGCGCCAGCACCGCTCCTTCCTTGCCCTTGAGGTCGGTCACGGATACGCCGGTGGCGATGTTCTGCGGAGAGATCATCTTACCGAGAACACCCCCGGAGGAATTGGTGGCGGCGAACAGCAGGGGATTGAGATGGAGTTGCCGGGCTGCGACGACCTGAAGGTTGCCGAAGAGCGCGTTGCCCGAGGTATCGCTGCCGGATAGGAACACCGCAATCCATCCCAGGAAGGGTGAAAACAAGATGAACGCATGCCCGGTCGATGCGACGGCAAGTCCGAGCGTATAGGCGAGACCCGAGTAGTTCATCACATAGGCGAGCGCGACGATCAGCATGACGGTCACGACCGCCCGCCAGATCTGGCGAATGGTGCGCACCGCGCACCGAAAAAACTCGGCGGGCGGCAGTCTGACCAGCAGGGCGGTGATGACCGCCGCCAGCAGGATCGCCGTTCCGGTGCCGAGCGGCTGGAAGTTCCAGACGGCGGCGTAGGGTTTGTCGTGGTAGAGAGTGATCGATACCGCCTTGTCCAATCCCGGCCAATGAATCGCCTGCTGCCCGACGGTGGCAACCTTCATGTAGGTCCACACGATCACGATGGCCGTCACGATCAACCAGGGCATCCAACCCTGCCAGGCAGGGACCGGGCGCGGCACGGCGACGGACGTCTCGTGCGGGGTGCGGGAGATCGTGAATTCCGCATCCTCGGCCGGGCGCCAGACCTGAAGAAACAGCAAGGTCACGGTCAGCGAGCCGAGCGCAGCGAACACGTCGGTGAGGGTGTAATCGAGATAGTTGGATGCGCCAAATTGCGCCAGTCCGAAGCTCAAACCCGCGACCAGCAACATCGGCCAGAGAGCGCGGATCGAGCGCCATCCGCCGTACATCGCCATGACATAGAAAGGCAAAATGGCGGCGAGCAGCGGCAGCTGGCGACCGATCATGGCGGCCAGCGCCGGCGCCGGCAGTCCCGTCACTGCGCCCAAGACCGTGACGGGCGCGCCGAGGGCGCCGAACGCCACCGGAGTCGTGTTGAAAATCAGCACGAACACCAGCGCCTCGAGCGTTGGAAAGCCGCACATGATGAGCAGCGAAGCGGTGATGGCAACCGGCGCGCCGAATCCGGCCACGCCTTCGAGCAGCGCGCCGAAGCAAAAACCGATGGCGATCAACACCACCCGCCGGTCATTCGGCAAGTGCCTGATCACCCAGGCGCGGAAGGCGTCGAAGCGGCCTGACGAAACGGCGACGTTGTAGAGCAACAGCGCATTGATGACGATCCACATCACCGGCCACAGTGCGAACACCGCGCCGTTGAGCGCCGAGGCGAAAGCCATGCGCGCCGGCATGCCCCATACCGTGGCGGCTATGCCGAGGCCGACGACGAGACCCGCCAGGGCCGCTTGCCATGCGGGCCGCTTCAGAATTCCGAGCAGAACCAGAACGGTTGCGATGGGTAGTATGGCAACCAGGAAAGACAGCGACAGACTGTCACCGACCGGTGTCAACAACTGGTGAAACATTCGTTTTCCTTCGCGTTTGCGGTCTTTTGCGCCGCTGCTGGTTGCTTTTGGCGAATCCTACTCCAGAGTCGCCGATCCTGTCATGGTGGGTAATGCCATAATGTGGGTATGAACACCTCACTGGGAGCAGGCGGGCGGGACACCGCGGCGCCTGCCGAAGCCTCGCGTGATCAGCGTCAAGCGGAATTGGTGGCCGCGCTCACCGAGGTTCTGCCCCGCGGGGCAATCCTGTTTCGCCATGAAGACACGGCACCCTATGAGTGCGATGCCCTGACCGCCTACCGCACGTCGCCCATGGTCGTGGTGCTTCCGGAAACCGATGTTCAAGTGGCCGCCACACTCAAGGTCTGTCATCGGATGGGGGTGCCCGTCATCGCGCGCGGGGCGGGCACGGGTTTGTCCGGCGGCGCCATGCCGCACCGCTGGGGCGTGACTTTGTCGCTCGCCAAGTTCAATAAAATCCTCGAGGTCGACGCTGCCGCATGCACCGCGGTCGTGCAATGCGGCGTGCGCAATCTGGCCATCAGCGAGGCGGCCGCGGCGTACGGCTTGTATTACGCGCCTGACCCCAGCAGCCAGATCGCCTGCACCATCGGCGGCAACGTGGCTGAGAACTCGGGCGGCGTGCACTGCCTCAAATACGGCTTGACCCTGCACAATGTTTTGCGGGTGCGGGGCTTCATGGCGGATGGCGAGCCGGTGGAGTTCGGCTCTCGAGCGCCGGATGCGGCAGGCCTCGATCTGCTGTCGGTGGTCGTGGGCAGCGAGGGCATGCTGGCCGTCACCACCGAAGTCACCGTGAAGCTCATTCCGAAACCGCAGCTGGCCCGCTGCATCATGGCGAGCTTCGACGACATCGAATCGGCCGGCGCTGCGGTGGCCAGCGTGATCGCTCAGGGCATCATACCCGCCGGACTCGAGCTCATGGACAAGGCCATGACCGCCGCGGTCGAAGCATTCGTGCATGCGGATTACGACCTCGACGCCGCCGCCATCCTGTTGTGCGAGAGCGACGGCACTCCCGAGGAAGTCGCCGAAGAAATTGCACGCATGGAAGAGGTGCTGGTCGCCGCCGGGGCATCGCGAATCGAGGTCAGCTGCGACGAAGCGCAGCGCCTGAAGTTTTGGAGCGGCCGCAAGAATGCCTTCCCGGCCTCCGGCGGCATCAGCCCGGACTACATGTGCATGGACTCGACCATACCCCGGAAGCGCTTGGCGGAAATGCTGCGCGCGATCGAGCAAATGCAGAGCAAGTACGGCCTCCGTTGCGTCAACGTCTTTCACGCCGGCGACGGCAATCTACATCCTCTGATCTTGTTCGACGCGGAAGCGCCGGACGAGATGCGCCGCTGTGAGCTGTTCGGCGCCGACATCTTGGAGACCAGCGTGCGGCTGGGAGGCACCGTCACCGGCGAGCACGGAGTGGGCATCGAGAAATTGAATTCCATGTGCGTGCAGTTCTCGCCCTCCGAGCGCGCGCAATTTCTGGCGGTGAAGCGCGCGTTCGATCCGCTGGAGTCGTTGAATCCGGGAAAGGTCATTCCGACTCTGCATCGGTGCGCCGAGTACGGCAAGATGCACGTACGCCGCGGCATGCTGCCGTTTGCCGATTTGCCGAGGTTTTGATGGATACGCGCGATCCCTCGCTCGCGCGGCTGATCGACCAGGTTGATCGTGCGCGGACGCATCGGACGCCGGTGGACATACGCGGCGGCGGCACCAAGGTTTTCTACGGCGGGCCGCCCAAAGGGGAGCCCTTGGACGTGGCCGTCCTGTCGGGGATCAGTTCCTACGAACCGACCGAATTGGTCGTGACGGTCCGCGCCGGGACTCTGCTCTCGGAGTTGGAGGCCGCACTCGAGGAACACGGCCAATGGCTGCCGTTCGAGCCGCCGCGGTTTGCTCCCGGCGGCACGGTGGGAGGGATGGTGGCGGCGGGCTTGTCGGGACCGGCGCGCGCAAACTTGGGAACGGTGCGCGATCACGTATTGGGTGTGACGCTCCTCAACGGACGCGGCGAGGTTCTGACGTTCGGCGGCCAGGTCGCCAAGAACGTCGCCGGCTACGATGTGTCGCGGTTGTTGGTCGGGTCGCTGGGCATTTTGGGGGTCATCTGCGAAGTGTCGCTCAAAGTCTTGCCGATTCATCGGGCCACCGCCACGCTGCGGTTCGACTGGGATGAGCCGCAGGCCCTCCGGCAACTCAATCTCTGGGCATCGCAGCCGTTGCCCCTGACAGCCAGCGCCTGGCACGACGGACGGCTGCATGTACGGCTGGCCGGTGCGGCCGCGGCCGTGAGTGCGGCGTGCGCCAAGCTGGGCGGCGCAGCGCTCGGCCCCGGCGCGGCGCCGGCGTGGTGGCGCAGCGTACGCGATCAGACCGACGCGTTCTTTTCGTTGAGCGCAGTCGACCTGGCCGGCGGCCGCTGTCTCTGGCGGCTGTCGCTGCCCGCCGCTGCGGCGCCCCTCAAATTGCCCGGCCAACAGTTCATCGAATGGCACGGTGCCGAGCGCTGGTGGCGCACCGCCGCCGATCCCCGGGAGATTCGCGCAGCCGCCGCATCGGCCGGCGGACACGCCACGCTGATCCGGGGTGCCGATAAATCCGCCGGAGTGTTTGCGCCCGTGAGCGATGTGCTGATGCGAATCCACCGTGGCTTGAAGCAGGCCTTCGATCCGGCGTGCGTTTTCAACCCCGGGCGTTTGTACGCCGAGCTTTGACGCCGCCATGCAAACGCATTTGAGTCCCGAATTCGCAGGCACCCCGGACGGCGAAGAGGCCCAAGCCATCATCCGCAAATGCGTGCATTGCGGTTTCTGCAACGCAACTTGCCCGACTTATCAATTGCTGGGCGATGAACTCGATGGCCCGCGCGGACGAATCTATCTGATGAAGCAGGTGCTCGAGGGCGGGGACGTCACGCGCAGCACACAGCAGCATCTGGATCGCTGTTTGACCTGTCTCAATTGCCAAACCACCTGTCCGAGCGGCGTCGAGTACGGGCATCTGGTGGATATCGGCCGAAAGCTCGTGGACGCGCGGGTGAAGCGCCCGGCGGCGGAACGGGCGGTGCGTTGGCTGCTCAAGGAGGGTCTTACGTCGCCGCTGTTCGCGCCGGCGATGCGGCTGGGTCGAGCGCTGCGCCCGCTGTTGCCGGCCGTTCTCAGGAACAAGGTGCCGCAGCGATCTGGAAAGGGCGCGATGGGCGATGCGACTCGCGTGCATCCGCGCAAGGTGTTGATGCTGCAAGGTTGCGTGCAGCCTTCAATGATGCCGAACATCGACCGCGCCGCCGCCCGCGTGCTCGATGCGGCGGCCATCCAGACCGTGTATGCGAGCGGCGCCGGCTGTTGCGGTGCCGTGCGCACCCATCTCGGCGATCCCGACGGGGGCCTCGACGACATGCGCCGCAACATCGATGCCTGGATGCCCATGGTGTCTGCGGGCGAGGTGCAGGCGATCGTCGCCTCCGCGTCGGCCTGCAGTCTCGCGATCAAAGAGTACCGCCATGCGCTGGCCGGCGACCTCAAGTACGCCGCCAAAGCGGCGCGGATCAGCGCGTTGGCGCGCGATTTGAGCGAGTTGCTGCCGGAGCTGGTGCCCGCTCTCAAGGATAGGATACGGCTCGATGAGTTCGAGCGGCTGGCATTTCACCCGCCCTGCACCTTGCAGCACGGCCAGCAACTGCGCGGCGGAATTGAAGTTCACCTGCGCGCGCTGGGATTCGACGTCAACGTCGCGGGCGCTGAAAGCCACCTCTGCTGCGGCTCCGCCGGGACCTATTCGATCCTGCAACCGGATCTCGCCCGGCAATTGCGCGACCGCAAGCTCGAGCACCTGGCCGAGCTCGACGCGCAATACATCATCTCGGCCAACATGGGCTGCATTCAACACTTGCAGTCGGGCACGCTCACCCCGGTGAGACATTGGATCGAGGTGCTGGACGAGGCTCTCGTCTAATGTGTCTGGTTCTGGTCGTCTGGCGCATGCATGCGCAGTATCCCTGTCTGGTGGCGGCGAATCGGGATGAATTTCATGCCCGGCCGACGGCCCGCGCCGAGTGGTGGCCGGACCATCCGGAGATTCTCGCGGGTCGCGATCTCGAGGCGGGCGGGACCTGGCTCGGCGTCACTCGCACGGGCCGGTTTGCCGCCCTCACGAATTACCGCGACCCGGAGCGGCGGCGCGCGGCTGCTCCGGGCGCCGCGACGCCCAGCCGGGGCGCGCTGGTGACCTCCGTGCTCGAGTCGGGCGCGTCGGTGGCGCAGAGTTTGAGCTATCTGCGCGAGGTCGGTGCGAATTACAACGGATTCAACCTGATCTTCTCCGACGGCGAGCGGCTCGGCATCTACGAAAGCGTGCGCGGCAGCGGCCGCGAGCTGGGGCCCGGCATCTACGGGCTGTCCAATCACTTGCTCGACACGCCTTGGCCCAAGGTGCAAATCGCCAAGAACCGGCTGCAAGCGGCGCTCCTGGGATTGACCGATACGGCTCCCTTGCTCGAACTGCTGCGCGATGACCGGCCGGCATCGGATGCGCTATTGCCGCAGACCGGCGTAAGTCTGGAATGGGAGCGCCTGCTGTCGAGCGCCTTTGTGCGGGCACCGGACTATGGCACCCGCTGCTCCACGATCATTCGCATTGAGCGCGAAGGCCGAGCATACTTCGACGAGTGGAGCTGGGACTCCATCGGGGCGGACATAGGCAGGATCAGCCTGCGGTTCGATCTGAGGTAGGATTATGTTCAAGCGGGTACTGCTCTGTTACGACGGTTCCGAGGCAGGCCGCCGGGCCCTGAAGCGCGGCGCGGAACTCGCGATACTCGTCGGCGCACAGGTCTACGTGCTGTCCATCATTCCGACCGGCGTAGCGGGCGCCGCGGTGGTCGCGGGAGCCGCCGGCCACGCATGCCTCGTCGACGAGGCGGGCGCCTATCGCAAACTGCTGGATGAGTCCATCGAGTGGCTGAAGGCGCGCGGCGTCCAAACCGAAGGATATCTGGCGAGCGGCAATACCATCGAGCAGATCGTCGCATTTTCCCGGCGGCTGGGCGTCGATCTCATCGTGCTCGGCCATTACCCGCAGCCGTCGGGCGGATTTTGGTGGGGCAGCCCACAGCGCGTGTCGTTGGCCGAGCGCGCGAATTGCTGCGTGTTCGTCGCCGTCAATGCGCCGGAAGAGGCCGAGTCAAGCGCTGCTTAACGCGCCGATTCCGAACCCGCTGGGGCGATTTTTCATTCAGTAACGTCTCCTGGCAATATGCGAATATACCGCATGGAACCGCCAGTCCCGGCACACGCACCGCTGCCGCTCGCCAATCGCGAGCGCGCGCTTGGAATCATCGCGACGGCGACGGTGTTGGCGTTGCTGTACCTTGCCCGGGACGTCTTGGTGCCGATCACATTGGCGGTCATTTTGAGCCTTTTGATAGCGCCGTTGGTGCGGTTGCTGCGCCGGATGCACCTCGGTCAGACTTTGTCCGTGTTGGCGGCCGTGCTGGTCCTGGCGTTCTCATTCGCCGCAGTCGCCGGCGTCATCGGATCGCAACTGGTTCATATGGCGCAGAGTCTGCCTCGATACCAGCGGACCATCGA
>WNFL01002879.1_pt2 | contig 44345 bp, 45 predicted proteins | sample 5400361 | NCBI WGS metagenome assembly WNFL01 (sample SAMN13153351, study PRJNA577476) | soil metagenome | isolation source: 40 cm soil on Douglas fir-dominated hillslope | place: USA:California | collected 2013-09-17 | reverse complement strand
CGCGGCGTTCATCGGGTCGGCGTTGGCCGCGGGCGCGCTCAACACGGTCTTCTCGCCGCGCATGTCGACGGCGGCGAACCACTGGTACGCGATGCTGGCAAAGCCCGCATGGGCCCCGCCCCACACTTGGTTCGCGCCCGTCTGGATAGTGCTCTATGTTGCGATGGGAACGTCCGCCTGGCTCATCTGGCGCGAACGCTATCACCGCGGCCGAAGCGCGGCGCTCGCTGCCTACGCGATTCAGCTCCTGCTCAATGCCGTTTGGGCGCCGCTGTTTTTCGGCGCCAGAAATATCGGCGCGGGTTTGTTCGTCATCGTCACGCTATGGCTGTCGATCGCTTGGACCATCCGGGAGTTCTCGGCCGTCAGGGCCGCGGCGGCGTGGATGCTGACGCCGTATTTGATCTGGGTCGGCTTCGCGAGCGCATTGAATCTTGCGATCTGGAAACTGAACCAGTGATCTTGGCAAAAGGCGATTCCGTGTAGGTGTAGGATTACGCGTACATGCGCTCGGCTCCGATCGCATAGGGAGACTCTTTCGATCAATCTACTCATGCTGCATCGAGTACATCATCGCGAGAATCAGGGGCTAAAGTACCTTCAGCCAATCCGGCCCGATGCTTATTGTGCGCGCGCCGGAATTCGCATCCTACCCCGTGAGATATCACGCACGATGTATTCGATCGCAGCAACCCGCCGCCCGAGCTTCTCTTGACCATCCTCCGGGTCACCCATCGAAGCGAATATCGCTATCGGCGGCCGGTCGTTCTCGGGCCTCACCGGCTGATGTGCCGGCCGCGCGACAGCCATGATCTGCGGCTTCTCGACACCGGGCTCACGATCACCCCGCAGCCCTCCGAACTGCGTTGGATGCACGACGTATTCGGCAACTCGGTCGCGGTCGCGGCGTTCTCGGATCCGGCCGCGGAGCTCGAGTTCGAATCGACCTTTCGCGCCGAACACTTTCCGCTGCCGGAGCGCACCCTCGTGATCGACGACTACGCCGCCACGCTGCCGCTCAGCTACTCGGCGTCGGACGACGTGGATCTTGCATCTTCGAAGGCCCGGCACTATCCGGATCCCGAACACAAGCTCGACGCATGGGTGAAGTCGCTGCTGGACGCGACGCAGGGCAATGGGACGCTGGACGTGCTGATGGCCATGATCGGCGCGATCAAGTCCGAGTTCGCCTACGTGCGGCGCGAGGAGGTCGGCGTCCAATCTCCGGTGGAAACGCTCGAACTCAAGACAGGCAGCTGCCGGGACTTCGCCGTGTTCATGATGGACGCGGTGCGCTTCCTCGGACTCGCGGCGCAGTTCGTCTCGGGGTACCTCTACGACGAAGCACTGATCGACGCCGGCGGCGGACTGGTGGGCGGCGGCGCCACGCACGCCTGGATTCAGGTCTACCTGCCCGGAGTCGGTTGGGTCGAATTTGATCCGACCAACGCCTTGGTGGGCGGCCGCAATCTAATTCGCGTCGCGGTTGCGCGCGAGGCGGCTCAAGCCGCACCCTTGGCCGGCTCCTTTACCGGCGCCGCCGAAGATTTCCTCGCCTTGCACGTCGCCGTCGAAGTGACGGCCGAATAGGAGCTCTTCTTGCTGGAAAAATCGCCCCGCACCCGCTTATTGTCGAACGGAAACTACTCCGTCATGTTGACCGCGGCCGGCTCCGGCTACAGCCGTTGGCGCGATGTCGCCTTGACCCGCTGGCGCGACGACCCTACCTGCGACTCTTTCGGCTACTACGTCTTCCTGCGCGATGTGGTCGACGGCCGGGTATGGTCGGCCGGATATCAGCCCGTCGGATGCCAACCCGACAGCTACGATGCGGCATTCTTCGAGGATCGTGCGGAGATCACCCGCCGGGACGGACCCATTCTCACCTCGACCGAGATTTTGGTGTCGCCCGAAGACGATGCGGAAGTCCGTCGAGTCTCGGTGACCAACGAGGGAACCCGGACGCGGGAAATCGAATTGACGACTTACGCGGAAGTGGTGTTGGCCGCGGCCGCGGCGGATTCCGCCCACCCCGCGTTCTCCAAGCTCTTCGTGCAGACGGAATTCATTGCCGAGACCGGCACGCTGCTCGCCACCCGGCGGGCCCGAGATTCCGGCGAAGCGCAGATGTGGATTGCTCTCATCAGCGTTCTGGAAGGCGAAGCCATTGGCGGCTTGCAATTCGAGACCGATCGAGCAGTCTTTCTGGGGCGCGGGCATGAACTGCGCAACGCGCTGTCGATCGTCGATGCCCGGCCCCTGTCGAACACGGAGGGCACGGTCCTTGATCCCGTGCTGGCGCTGCGACAGCGCGTGAAAATCGCGCCCGGCGAAACCGCGCGCGTCGCCTTCTGGCTTGGAGTCGGCGCAAGCCGCGCGGAGGTGCTGGCTCTCATCGACAGGTATCGGGACGCGGCCGCGTTCGAACGCGCCAAGGCGCTGGCCCGGACCTACGCCGAAGCGCAGCTCCGGACGCTGGGCCTCGAGGTCGCCGAGGCGGAATATTTTCAACGCGTCGCCAACCGAGTGCTGTATGCCGATGCTTCGCTGCGCGCATCGCGCGACATTCTCGACAGCAACCGGTTGGGGCAGTCCACGTTGTGGGCTCAGGGCATATCCGGCGATCTGCCGATCGTGCTGGTCAGAATCGACGACGAGAAGGATATTGGAATCGTCGAGCAGCTGCTGCGCGCGCAGGACTATTGGCAACTCAAGCGGCTGTCCGTGGACCTCGTCATTCTGAATGAGCGGCCGCAGTCCGATGCGCCGGCTTTGCGGCAGGCGCTCGGCGCCGCCGTCGGCGCTTTCCAGGCCCGCCGCGGCAGCGGCGACCCCAAGCACGGGCAGGCTTTCTTGCTGGCCGCCGATCTGATGCCGGCGTCGAGCCGCGATCTCCTGCAGACGGCCGCGCGCGCGGTGTTCATCGCGGGGCGCGGCGGACTGGGCGATCAGCTCCCGCCGGCGGGGCAACCCGGTGCGCCGCGGCGCCGACGCCCGCAGAAGGCCGATGAGGCCGCGAGGGATGCGGCCGTGCACGCCACGCACCCGCTCGAATTCTTCAATGGACTCGGCGGGTTTGCCGCGGAAGGACGCGAATATGTCGTGACGCTCGGCGAGGGTGAATGCACGCCGGCGCCGTGGATCAACGTCGTCGCCAATGCGGAGTTCGGCTTTCTGGCGTCCGCGGACGGTTCCGGCAGCACCTGGTCATTGAACGCGCAGCAGAATCAACTCACACCGTGGTCCAACGATCCCGTCAGCGACACGCCCGCGGAGGCCGTCTACATTCGCGACGAAGTCAGCGGCGATCTTTGGAGCGCGACTCCCCTCCCCATTCGCGAGCCCTCCTCGGCCCATGTCATCCGGCATGGCTTCGGCTACAGCCGATACCAGCACACCGCGCACGGCATCTCCCTGGATCTTCTGCAATTCGTGCCGCTCGCGGGGTCGGTCAAGATTTCGCGTCTCACCATCGTCAATCGCTGCGCCGAACCCCGGCGGCTCGCGGTCACCCACTATCTGGAGTGGGTGTTGGGGAATCAGCGCAGCAGAACCGCGCCGTTCATCGTGACCGAAATCGAACCCACCACCGGGGCGATGCTGGCGCGCAATCCCTGGGGCACGGACTTTCAGTCGCGCATCGCATTCATGGACATGGCCGGCCGGCAGCAGGCGTGCACGGCCGATCGTGCGGAGTTCATCGGCCGCCATGGGTCTCTCGCCGAGCCCGCGGCACTGCTGGAGGCGCACCGGCTGTCGAACCGGGTCGGCGGCGGCTTGGATCCCTGCGGTGCGATGCAGACGAATTTCACTCTGCAGCCCGGCGAGGCAACCGAGCTCAGATTCCTGGTCGGCGAGGAGGCGTCGTCCGCCGCCGCCGTTGCCCTCGTGGAACGTCACCGGACTTTGGACCTCGACGCCGCGCTGAAGGAGGTGACGGACTTTTGGGAACAAACGCTCGGCGCGGTGCAAGTAAAGACGCCCGATCGCTCCATGGACGTTCTGGTCAACGGTTGGCTGTTGTATCAAACCTTGAGCTGCCGCGTATGGGCCCGGACGGCCTTCTATCAATCGAGCGGCGCCTACGGTTTCCGGGATCAATTGCAGGATGTCATGGCGCTCGCGGTGTCGAGACCGGGGATTGTCCGCGAACACATCCTGCGCGCCGCAGGGCGCCAGTTCGAGGAGGGGGATGTGCAGCATTGGTGGCTCCCGACATCCGGCCAGGGGGTGAAAACCCGCGTCTCGGATGACCGCATTTGGCTGGCATTCGTGGTCGCTCACTATCTCGAGGTCACGGAGGATTTCGCCGTGCTGGAGGAACAGGTGCCGTTCTTGGCGGGCGGTCCGCTGGCGCCCGAAGCCCACGAAAGCTTTTCGGCGCCCGAGCCTGCGGGCGCGGGGCCGCTGTTCGAACACTGCGTGCGCGCTCTCGATTCCAGTCTTGCGATCGGTTCGCATGGCCTGCCGTTATTCGGCGCCGGCGATTGGAACGACGGCATGAATCGAGTCGGGGCGGCCGGGCGCGGCGAGAGTGTCTGGCTCGGGTGGTTCCTGCACGCCGCGCTGCTCAAGTTCGCGCCGATCGCCGAACGGCGCGGTCGGTCGGACGCGGCCGCCGTCTGGCGCAAGCACGCTTTCGCGCTGCAACAGGCGATCGAGCGCGAGGCCTGGGACGGTGACTGGTACCGGCGCGGTTATTTTGACGACGGCACGCCCTTGGGGTCGGTGGTGAGCGATGAATGCCGGATCGATTCGATTGCTCAGTCGTGGGCGGTGATCTCCGGCGCCGCGGACCGTGACCGCGCGGTGCGGGCCATGACGGCGGTCAACTCGCAGCTGGTCAGCCGCAGCGACGGCCTGGTCAAGTTGTTCACGCCGGCATTCGATCGCACTCGGCACGACCCCGGCTATATCAAGGCGTATCCGCCCGGGATCCGGGAAAATGGCGGCCAGTACACCCACGCGGCCATGTGGTCGACCTTGGCGTTCGCGCTTCTGGGCGACGGCGATCGGGCCGCAGAACTATTCTCGATTCTCAATCCCATCAATCACTCGAGTACCCGCGCCGCCATTCATCGCTACAAGGTCGAGCCCTATGTGGTCTGCGCCGACGTGTACTCCTCGCCTCAACACGTCGGCCGAGGCGGCTGGACCTGGTACACGGGGTCCGCCGGCTGGATGTACCGCACCGCAGTCGAGGGGATTCTGGGCATCCATGTGCGCGGCCGGATTCTGATCATCAATCCCTGCATTCCACGCGGCTGGACCGGCTTTGAGATCACCTATAAATATGGCTCGTCGCGATACCGCATCGCCGTAGAAAACCCGCGCGGCGTGAGTGCCGGGGTGAGTCATGTCACTCTCGACGGTCGCGAGATATCGGGCGCACCCTGTGAAATCGCGCTGGTGGATGACGGCGCCTACCACTATGGACGCGTCACCCTGGGTTGATCGATTTTCAGCGCGGCGTCCGCTCGGGTTTTGTCCGCAGTGCCGCAATGGTGCGCATCAGAAGCGTCTTGGCGATTGTGCTGGCGGGCAGGATTCGCAAAAGACGCAGCGCCAAGCCCGGGCGCGCAATGAGGAGACCAGCCGCGGCCGCGCCCAGGGTTCCGAGTCCACGGCCGCTCATGAGCATTTGCATGGTGCGGCTGCGGGGAAATCCTCCGGGTTCGGGGCGATCGCCGGCTGTCGAACCGTCGGCGTCGGCCGCATCGCGCGTCCGATCGAGGAGGCGCCGCAATTCCTCGCGCGACGCGGCGAGCCTGGCGAGAATTTCAGCCTGGGCCGCATCATCCTGAATTGTCATGGGCTGCTCAATCTTGGTCCGACGACAGAATGTGCTCGAGCAGCACGCGATCCTCTTCCCACGCCCGGCGCACGGAGGCAAGGAACTGCGACTTCGCCCGAACGGCATTGGCGCGATACGCGGCAGCCGCGATGCATACGCCCAAGAATCCGCCGCCCATCCACACGATGGCAGTCACTCGGTGGGGCGTGTCCCAGGTGTAGGCCACCACGGCAAGACAACCCAGGAGCACGGCAAACAGGCCAGAGACGGCCGCGACGGCCGTCGCCAGGAACTCCGCGGCAATTTCGCGCCGCGCCCTGGCCAGATCCAAACCCGCAAGGTCGACATACGCCGCCAGGTGCCGCAGCAGCGCCGGCGCCGCTTTCGGCAGTAACCACAGCAGTCTCACGGTCCCGAGACCCTACTAGGAACGGCGCGTCGCCAAAATCCCCACGACCGCACCAACCAGAGCCGCAACGCCAACGGCTTGCCACGGGCTCTCGCGAACATAGTCGTCAGCCGTGCTTGCGACGTCCTGCGCGCGCTGCCGTAGGGCGTCGGCCCCGTCCGCCAGGCTTTGCTTCGTTGCATCAACCGCGCGTTGAACTTTGCCGCGCACCCTCACCACGTCCGCGTCTTTCAAATCCGCGATCCGCGCCATCAGGTCTTCGACGTCGGAGATCAAGTTCTTGATCTCGGTCGACGCGGCAGCCTTGATGTCGTTGACGCCTTCGTTCAAGTCGTTCTTAAGGCGACGCCCGCTCGCACGTGCCTGCTCAGTGGTTCCGTCGTATGTAGTTTCCATTGTTATCTCCTATAGAACACCGAGAACAGTATCATAGCTATGCTCGCGGCAACCGGCACGCCGCACCATCGGTTGCGATCGGCCCTTCCTGTAGGAATCGCCCCACATGTTAAACTTAGCGGTTAAAGTCGGGCCAGCACATGAAAATCTTCGGCGAGGAATTGGGCGAAATCGGTCGGTGGTACATCGCCTTGCCGCCTCTGCTGTTGATCGGATTCCTCATCGGTCTGTTTTTTCTGGCGGCCGCAGGACAGTCGCGGCTCAATGCCGCCAATGAGCGTGTACACGAATCGCAGTTGCGGCAGCAGGCGCTGAGCGAGTTCATCGCCTTGATCAGCGACGCCGAATCGGGGCAGCGCGGCTACCTCTTGACCGGCGAAAGCTCCTACCTGCAGCCCTACACCGAAGCCGTCACCAAGGTCGAGGCCGCGCTCGATCGCGTGCACGAGGCCTACGGCAGCGATGACGACAGCCGCGAGTTCCAAGAGCTGCGCATTCTGACCGGGAAGAAGCTGGGCGAACTCGAGGATACCTTGGCGCTGTTCAAGAACCGGGGCACCACGCCCGCGGTGAACGTCGTGCGCACCGACGTGGGCAAACACACCATGGATGAAATATCGAGGATCGTCGGCGATATGCGGCTCGCGGAGTCGCGCGAACTCTCCACGGCTACTGCGCAGTGGCAGGCGGATTTTCAAGTGTCGCGTTGGGTGTCGGCTGCGGGGGTCATCCTCAATATTGGTCTGGTTCTGCTGGCGACGCATCTCGTCTACGGCGACATGCGCCGGCGCGCCCGGCAAGCCATCAACCTGCGCGATCAGAAGCAGGAACTGGAACGCGAGGTCGATGAACGGACCCGCGAACTGACCGCGCTCTCCACCCACCTGCAAGGCGTGTCCGAGCAGGAAAAATCCGCTCTGTCGCGCGAGTTGCACGACGAACTCGGCGGCTTGCTGGTGGCAGCGCGAATGGATTTATCCTGGCTTCAGCAGCGGCTGCCGACCAGTGATCCCGCCATCGAACAGAGATTCAAGCGCATCCACGAATCCTTGAGTTCGGGAGTCGATTTGAAGCGCCGGGTCGTCGAGGAACTCAGGCCCACTCTGCTCGACAACATGGGCTTGTTCACGGCGCTGCGCTGGCAATTCAAGGAAACCTGCCGCCGCGCCGGCCTGAAGTGCACGGAAACGATTCCCGATTCCGAGCCCAAATTCAATCCCGATGCCGCCATCGGTGTATTTCGTATCGCCCAGGAGGCCCTGACGAACATCCTCAAACACGCGGAGGCGAAGTCGGCGGACCTGGTCATCGGCATGGACCGCGAAACGTTCTTCCTGCGTGTTTCGGATGACGGCAAGGGAATCCCGCCGAATCGGCTTCAGACCATCACATCCCACGGCCTGGCGTCGATGCGCCACCGAATTACCGCCCTCGGCGGCAGCTGGGAGGTGCGCAGCCCGACCGCCGGCGGCACCGTCGTGACCGCGGTCATTCCATTGCCGAGAATGCTGCTGACCGAGCCCGCGTGATGCGCGGCGCCGCGATCGATCCTAGTGTTTCGCGAGATGCGCTTCGCAGATCTCGTGCAGCACTTCCGGCAATCTGCCGTAGTCGCGCGCCTTGTCCAAGAAATGCGTGGCGCCGAGCGCGAGCGCGGCATTCTTGTATTCGGGCAGGTCGTAGTTCGTCAACACGATGATTCGCGGCTTCAAATGAGCCGTCGCCAACGCACGCATCACACCGAAGCCGGTTCCCTGCTTCAAATGTAGATCCAGAATGATCACATCGATCGAATCGCGCTGCGCGGACGCCACCGCAGTCGCCTCGGTGTCCGCGGTGCCGATCAGTTCCACTTGCGGGATTTGTCGAATCGCCTCAGTCAATCGCTCCGTCAGCACCTTGGAGTCTTCGACCAGCAAGACTCTCAGGCACTGCGCCATTGACATCGCGTCCATAGTATTTGTATACATGCTTGTCGCAGTTTAGCGTCATGCGACGCAAGGAGACCAGACCGGGTTCCCAGGTTGTGATGTAGGAAGATTCTCACAGGTGCCGCTTATTGGATGAGCCCATTGCGCAGCGCATAAGAAGTAATGTCGGCGTTCGCCGTAAAACTCATCTTTTCCAATATTCGGCTCCGATAAGTGCTCACCGTCTTCACGCTGAGGCTGAGTTCATTGGCAATATCGGAAACTCCGCGTCCCGCCGCCAATTTGCAGAAAATCTGGAACTCGCTCCGCCAGCGCCGCGCTCACATAACGCCGCCCTGCCAACACGGTGCGCACCGCCTTCATCAATTCCTCGGGCGCGCTGTCCTTCGACAGATAGCCGCTCGCGCCCGCACGCAGCACGTTGACCGCGTATTGTTGCTCAGGCAGCCCGCTCATCACCAATACCCGCACTCCCGGGTGGCCGGTTTGAATGTGCCGCAATATGTCCAGGCCGCTGCGATCCGGCATGTGAATGTCGAGCAGCACGAGGTCCCAATCCTGTTCCCGCAGCAGGTCCAGAGTCTCGTTGCCGCTGGCCGCCTCCCCCACCGCATTGATGCTCGCGTCGGCTTCCAGGAATTGCTTGAATCCGGCACGGACCACCGCATGATCATCCGCGATCAGTACTCTTGACACGTTTTATTCTCCATTGGCCGGGCGCTCAGCTGTTCGCGCACTCTTGGCTTTGTGAGTATCCGTTGAGCTTGTTATACAGCGTCTTGAGACTGCAGCCCAGTGCGTCGGCTGCCCGTCGCTTGTTGCCTTTGAAGTAATCCAGGGTCGCCTCGATCAACGAGCGCTCCATGTCGTAGATGCGCGATCCCACGCGAATGTTCAGCCGCTTGTCGTCGCCGGTCAGATCGCCGTCGCGCGCGGCGGTGCCGGGAATCAACGGCGCCAATTCGAGAACGGTGTCGCCGAGGATGAACGCCCGCTCGATGCAATTCTTGAGTTCACGGACATTGCCCGGCCACGTGTGCTGCTTCAGCATCATTCGGGCGAGCGCCGAGAGCCGCTTTTGCGCTCCCGCCTGCGCATTGAGTTCGGCCAGGAAGTGCTCCGCCAGCAGTTCTACATCGTCGCCGCGGCTGCGCAGCGGCGGCATGTCGACCGGAAATACGGCCAGGCGGTACAACAGGTCCTCGCGAAGCTGGCCGTTCTGAACCGCCTGCAGCGGGCAACGGTTGGTTGACGCGATGACGCGCACATCGGAGGCGAACTCGGTGCTGGCCCCGACGCGATAGAACTTGCGCGTCTCCAGAACGCGCAGCAGGCGTGTCTGCATGTCGAGCGGCATTTCCGTCACCTCGTCGAGCAGCAGCGTTCCGCCCTGGGCGCGTTCGAACACCCCGGCGTGTGCGCGGACCGCACCGGTGAAGCTTCCCTTCTCATAACCGAACAATTCGGCCTCGATGAGCCCGGCCGGTATGGCGCCGCAGTTGATGGCAATGAAAGGACCGTCGCGGCGCGCGCTGCACTCATGAATCGATTGGGCCGCCAATTCCTTGCCGGAACCGCTTTCGCCGGTCAAGAGAACGCTGGCTTCGGTGGGTCCGACACGCTCGATGAGGCGAAACACCTCTTGCATGGCCGGCGATGCACCCAGCAGGGACCCGATCGCACTCAGGGGCGCCCGTTGCTGCTCGGAAACCCGCTGCTCGGAAAAACCATAACTCACGCTGTTCATCACAAATCTCCTCTTGGTCGCGCCCGTGTAATCGTTACACTGAACACCGCTGGATTTGTAACCTGTACCGACCGAGGTAGCCAGGGTGAGGCGCTGATCCTCGGCTCAGAATTCACGCCATCGCGTGTCGGTGTTTGTCCGACACGACACTTCAAACTCTTGATTATTTGGGGGCCTGAAATTCGGGCCGGAGCAGGTTCCCGACTAGCGGCGGATTGCCATGAATCTATGGCACATGCGATGCATTGGATCCGCAGCGCCAGCAGCTGGTGAACTGCGGTTCGAGCACCTCGCCGCAGTGCTCGCAGGTCCAGGAAGAGCCGGTCGGCGCGGCGGCGGCGCGGGCCAGGGCGCGCAGCGCGGCTTGTTCGTCGGCATCGTCGACATACAATTGCGGCCAGGTTTCCAGCATCGGCAAATCCCCCAGGGCGCCGGCCAGGTATTGATTGCGCAATTCGCTTTGAATCCCGGCGGTCAGCAGCACGTTGCGGGCATGCGCTACCTGTATCAGCGACGCGGCACGGAACACTCGCTTCATGAATCCGCATGCCTCATGTTGCGCGTCATCGCAAGCTATGGGACCTCACGCAAGGACCTCAAGAACGCTCTGACATCTTCGCCTCGCTCCAAGACTTCCACCAAGGCGGAGCCGACCACGACGCCGTCCACATGGCCCGCAAAGCTCGCCACCTGCTGTCGGGAGCGGATGCCGAATCCCGCGCACACCGGAACGCTCGAGCAACGCTTGACCCGATCCATGTATTCCAGCACCTCGGCCGGCACGCCGGCGGTGGGCGCTTTGGGCGCCCCCGTGGTCCCCGTCATGGTGACGGCATACACGAAACCTTGTGCACCCCGGCACAACATTGCCAACCGCTCCGGGGGCGTCACCGGAGTCACCATCTGCACCAACGCCAGGCCCTCGAGATCGAGGGCCCGTCTGAGATCGTCGCTTTCCTCGAAGGGCAGGTCGGGAACGATGAATCCGGCCACGCCGGCCGCCGCTGCCGCGCGCGGCAGCGCTTCCAGCCCAAAGCTGAGCAGCGGGTTCAAATAGCTCATCAACAGCACGGGGGCGGTCAACCGCTCTTTCAACGATTGGAGTTCCTCGAGTATCCACGGCAGCGTGACCCCGTCGGTCAGGGCGACGAAGCTCGCCCGCTGTATGGTGGTTCCGTCCGCCATCGGATCGCTGAAGGGTACCCCGATTTCCACCACGTCGCAGACACCGGCGACGGCAGCCAGATTATCCTTGAAGCCGAGTCGAGTCGGAAATCCGGCGGTGAGAAACCCCACCAACGCCGGTCTGCCCTGCCGGGCTGCCGCTTGAATGGCCGCGGCGATCGTTTCGCGTGGTGCCACGGCCGGCGCGCTCCTCACGAACCCAGATTCTTCAAGAGAGTACGCTGCAGAATCGGCATGTCCTTGTCCCCGCGCCCCGAGCAAGCGACGAGAATTCGCGATCCGGGGTGGGCCTGCGCGTAGCGCCGAGCGCCGAAAAACGCATGGGCACTTTCGATCGCCGGCAAAATGCCCTCGAACTGGGCGCATTCGGCCAGCGCATCCAACGCTTCGTCGTCCGTCGCCGACTCATAAGCGACTCGTCCGCTTTTCATCAAGTAGGCGTGCTCCGGACCGACACCTGAGTAATCGAGGCCCGCGGAGACCGAATGCGTTTCCCGCACCTGGCCATAGGCGTCCTGCAAGATCAGCGTATAGCTCCCCTGCAAGACCCCGGGAGTCCCGAAAGTCAGCGAGGCCGCATTGTCCCCGAGCCCCGCGCCGCGCCCGCCCGCTTCCACGCCGATCAGTTTGACCCCGGTGTCGCGGAGGAAGGGATGAAACAGGCCGATGGCATTAGAGCCGCCGCCCACGCATGCAACCGCCACATCCGGCAAGCCGCCGGCCTGCTCCAGCATCTGCGCGCGCGACTCGCGGCCGATCACGGCCTGAAGCTCGCGCACCAAGTAGGGATAGGGATGCGGCCCCACCGCCGAGCCCAAGCAGTAGTACGTTCCGTCGGGATCGGACACCCAGTCGCGCAAGGCCTCGTCGATGGCGGCTCGCAACGTCGCATCGCCGCCGGTCACCGGCACCACGGTGGCGCCCAGGAGTTGCATGCGTCCGACATTGGGCGCTTGCCGTTCCACGTCGACCGCGCCCATGTAGACCACGCAGGGCATTCCCAGCCGTGCTGCGGCGGCGGCGCTGGCAACGCCGTGCTGCCCGGCGCCGGTTTCCGCGATGACGCGCTTGGCGCCCAGGCGCTTCGCCAATAGGATTTGGCCCACGGCGTTGTTGATCTTGTGCGCGCCCGTATGCGCGAGATCTTCGCGCTTGAGCCAGACGTCCGCTCGCCAACGTTTGCTCAAAGTGCCCGCATGCGAAAGAGCGGTGGGACGGCCCACCCAGGTGGCGAGTTCATGATTGAACTCGGCCTGAAATTCGGCGTCCTGCAAATACCGCTCGACACCCGCTTGCAGCCGATCGAGCGCAGGCACCAAGGTCTCGGGAACGTAGCGCCCGCCGAAGGCGCCGTAGCGGCCGCGGGCGTCGGGGAGACCGGACGCGGCCGCGGTGCTGCGCGGCAGTGAACTCACGAGTCGTTCTCCAGGTACGCCGCGGCGGCGCGCGCCGCCCGCACGAATTCGTGAATTTTTGCCGGGTCCTTGATCCCGGGAACTTCCTCGACGCCGGTGCTCACGTCCACCCCGAACGGGCGCACCGCCTGGATGGCCTCGGCGACATTCTGCGCGGATAAGCCGCCGGCGAGAATCACTTCAGTTTGCCGTGCGAGCTCCGCCGCCCGTCCCCAATCGGCCAGCTCGCCGATGCCGCTCGACGGGCCCTCGAAGAGCATGCGCGCCGGCAGAGGGTTGGGTGTTTTACGGCCGAATCGCACGACGGGAAGCACTTTGATGTGCGCCGGAATCTTCAATTCGCGCAGATCTTCGACGTCCGTTTGAAAGTAGTCCGGTTTGAGTATTCGACAGATCTCGTCGACCTTCATTTGCAACGGGTGCTGTGCCACCGCGATCCGCAATATCCCCGGCGGCGCGAGCGCGGCCAGCTGCGCCGCCTGGCCGGGCGTCACCTGCCGCGGACTGGGCGCGAATACGAAACCGATGGCGTCGACATTGGCCTCCGCGGCCGCAGCCACCGCGTCTGCACTGGTGATGCCGCAGATCTTTATCCACATGGCGCCGAGTGTAGCCATTTAAGGTTGCACTGTCCGCGTCGCATCGAATATATGGCGCAGCAGCAGCGAGGGGTCGCCGCTCGCCATCAGAGCAGTGCCGATCAACGCCAGGCGATATCCCAACTGCTGCATGCGCCGCGCATCCAAGCTCGAGGCGACGCCGCTCTCGGCAACCGCCGGCCATCCGGCCGGCAGCAGCGGCGCGAGCGCCGCGAAGCGTTCCTCCACGACCTTCAAGGTCTGCAAGTCGCGGCAGTTGACACCCATCAGTATCATCTCGCCGCCGTTCGGGCGCGCCGTCTTGAGATCGCGCGCCATGTCCAGATCGGCGGCGTCGAAGGCCTCCAGCAGCACGAACATGCCATGCTCGGCCGCGACATCCAGCAGCTGGTCGATTCTCGGCCGCGTCAACATGCGCAGGATGACCAAGACACCGCCGGCCCCGGCGGCGCGCGCTTCCAGCACCTGGTAGGGATCGACCAAAAAATCCTTGCGCATCGCCGGCACGCCGAGCGGCGCCAGCACCGCCGCGGCCCGGCGCAAATGTTCGAGCGATCCGTCGAAACGAGAGGGCTCGGTCAGAACCGACACGGCCGCGGCCCCGCCGCGCGCGTAGGCGGCGACTCGCCCCGGCCAATCCTCGCTCTCACGGCTCAACTGACCGGCGGCCGGCGATCGCAGTTTGAGTTCCGCAATGACGTCGAACCCCGAGGCGGACAAACGCAGGGGTGCGCAGGGCGCCGCGCGCCGCGCACGGCGTTCCAAAGCGTCCACGGATTCATGCCGAATCGCCTCTGCCACGCGCGCCGCGCTCGATCGAGCCATGTCGTCCAGGAAGCCCGTCATGACGTTGTGCCGTTCAAAACATTCTCCCGATCATCGGCCATCGGCCGCGAATCGCCGCAGCCGCTGCAGCCACTGCTGCGCACGGCCGCTGTCCAAGGCCGAGCGCGCCGTGTCGACTCCCGTCGCAATGGTCGCGGCGCGGCCGGCAATGAACAAAGCGAGACCGCATTGCAGAGTCAACGCCGAACAATGCGCGCCGCGGTCGCGGCCCGCGAATACCTCGAGCAGCGCCCTGAGGTTCGCGGCGGCATCGCTGCCGGCCAAATCGCTCGGACCGCATGGGGCGAGGCCGAATTCCTGCGGATCGATTTCGCGGCGGCGAATCGCGCCGCGTGTGACGTCGAATGCCAGAAAGGGGCCGATGGGCGTGGCTTCATCCCAACCCGCCGCGCCGTGCACCACCCAGGCGCGCTCGATGTCCATCCCCGCCAACGTGCCGGCCATCAGCTCCGCCGTCGCCGCGTCGTAGGCGCCGATCAAGCGAAAGCGCGGCGCGGCGGGATTGGTCAACGGGCCCAGCAAATTGAACACGGTGCGCACGCCGAGCGCGGCGCGGATGGGCGCCAGAGCCTTCATCGCCGGATGAAAATAGGGCGCGAATAAAAATGTGAAACCGGTGGCCTCGAAACACCGCGCCGACTGGGTCTCGTCCAGGGGCAGCGTAAATCCCAGCTGCTCGATCAAATCCGCGCTGCCGCTGCGGCTGGAAATGGAGCGATTGCCGTGCTTGACCACCGGCAGGCCGCAAGCGGCCGCGAGCAGAGCCGCACCCGTCGATAGATTGAGGCTGCCCGAGGCATCGCCGCCCGTACCGACGATGTCGATGGCATCGAGCGCGTCCGGCAGCGCCGGTTTTCGCGCGAGCGCGCGCATGGCGCCCGCAAAGCCGCGCACTTCAGCCGCCGTGACGCCTTTCGCGCGCAACGCGGTCAACAGCGCGCCGGCCATCGCGGGCGCGACCTCAGGCGTCGTCAACAAGATGAGGAGGGCCGCGGCGTCGGTCTCGCCAAGATCGCGGCCTTGCAGCAAGTGATCGAGCGTGTGGTGCGGGCTGGTCACAAATCTCAAGTCTTTAGAAAATTAGCCATGAGAATCGGGCCGTCGGGCGTGAGCACGCTTTCCGGGTGAAATTGCACGCCTTCGATCGGCAATGATTTGTGCCGGACGCCCATGATCTCGCCCTCCGCCGTGCGCGCTGTAATTTCCAGCACCGGCGGCATGCTGTCGGCTGCCGCGATCAGCGAATGATAGCGGCCCGCTTCGAATTCGCGCGGCATGCCGGCGTACAGCCCCTTGCCGTCGTGTATGACCGGGGACACCTTGCCATGCATCAGCCGCCCCGCGCGCACCACCTTGCCGCCGAACACCTCCACCAAGGATTGATGGCCCAGGCAAACGCCGAAGATCGGTATGCGCCCGGCGAACGCGGCAATCATTCGCATGGAGACCCCCGCGTCCTGCGGCGTGCCCGGACCGGGCGAGATGACCAGGTGGGAAGGCTCGAGCTCGAGTGCCTCCTCGATGCTGATGGCATCGTTGCGATGCACGTCGACCAGGGCTCCCAGCACCAGGAATGCCTGCACCAGGTTGTAGGTGAAGGAATCGTAGTTATCGATGAGCAAAATATTGGGCCGCATGTCAGAAACCTTCCGCCGCGAGTTCGAGCGCACGCCGCAGCACGGCGCTCTTCGCCATCAACTCGGCGTATTCGGCTTGTGGGGAACTGTCGGCGACGATACCTCCTCCCGCTTGGTAACTGTACGCGTCACCCCGAAATACCAAGGTGCGGATCGTGATCGCTTGATCCATGTCGCCGCGCCGTCCGAAGTAGCCGACCGTCCCGCCGTAGAGCTGGCGGTCCACTGGTTCGAGCTCGTCGATGATTTCCATCGCGCGCACCTTCGGCGCGCCCACCAAGGTGCCGGCCGGAAAAGTGGCCGCAAACAAGTCGAAGGCATCCTGTCCCGGCCGGAGGCGGCCGTTGACGCCGCTGACGATGTGCATGATGTGGCTGTAGCGCTCGATCACTCGGTAGGGATCGACCGCCACCGAGCCCGCGGTCGCCACCCTGCCCAAGTCGTTGCGCGCCAAATCGACCAACATGACGTGCTCGGCATTTTCCTTGGGATCCGCCAGCAGCTCCGCTTCCAACTCGGCGTCGCGCGCCGCATCGGCGCCGCGCGGACGGGAGCCCGCGATCGGCCGCAATTGGGCGTACCCATCGTGGCATTTCACCAGCGCTTCGGGCGAAGAGCCCACCACCGTGATATCGCCCAGTTCGCAAAAATACATATAAGGCGAGGGATTGAGCAGCCGCAACGCTCGATAAACCTCGAACGGCGCGAGCGCGTGCCGTCCCTCGAACCGCGACGCGAGCACCAGTTGATAGACGTCGCCGGAGGCGATGTACTCCTGCGCGCGCCGCACCCGGAGCGCGTGCGCCTCTTCCGTCAGCGAGGGGCGGGCGGGCGAAAAACTCCCCGGAGCGAGGATTGCCGGCACTGCGCCGCGCAAAGCCCGCACCACGTCGCGGCGCAGGCTTTGCCGTTCGGCTTCGCTGCCGTCATGCAGCAGTGCCACCGTGCGTGTCAGGTGATCGAACACCAACAAGGACTGCGGTGCGACATAATGCGCATGCGGAGTGTCGGTTGCGTCGAGACTTCGCCCCGGCACGCGCTCGAAGTAGCGGACCGCATCGTAGGCGGTATAGCCGACCAATCCGCCGAGCAACGGCACACCCGGCACTTCGGGCAACGGTTGCGGAGCTTGGGCAAGGGCGCCGCGCAAGGCGTCCAAGAATTCGCGCTTGGATTGCGGCCGCGGGGATTGCACGCCGCCTACCTTGAGTCCCGCGGCGTCCAAGCGCACTTCCAAACAGTCCCCGAATCCGATGAAGGAATACCGCGCCAACCGCTCTCCCCCCTCGACGCTCTCCAGCAAGAATCTCGGGCGAAAGGGCGCCAGCTTCAGATAGGCCGACACCGGCGTATCGAGATCGGCCGCGATGTCAAAAGGTGGCTTCATAGGGTCAACCTGCAAATCTCACGGACAACAAAAAACCCACCACCGGCTTCGAGGCGGAGATGGGTTCTGGATACCGACGAAATGATTAAAACGACCGACCAGCGCCCACTCCTTAAGGAGTGCGCCACCACCAAGCCTTGCGAAGGATGAATGCGGTCGACATTCTGGCAGTATCGCCTTCCCGGGAGAGCAGCGTCAAGCGGTCTGCGAGCAGCGTTCAAACGCTCTGCGCATAGCGTTCAAGCGCTCTGCGCGCGGCCCGCTCCCCGCGCGAGGCGCTACTTTCGTGCCTCTGCCGCGAGTTTCTTCTTGATCTGACGGGTGAGTTCGACGAATCGCGGCGTCAGGCCGATGTCCTCATACAGCGGATCGCCCTGCTCATCGCGTGAAATGACCTTCGGACCCCGCTCATACGGCATGGCGGCGGCGATTTCGTCGAGACCGGCCCGCACCAGGTCGGTGATGATCGCTTCGAGCGCCTGCCCCGGAAACAATTCGGCCAAGGCATGCAATCGCGAGGCATCGTCCAGATCCAAGCGCACCGCGTACTCTCTGGCGGTTCGCACCGGCGGCGCCTCTTTCTTCCAATGATCGAGCAAGGGCTTGAATTTCACGACTACTCCGCCATACCTGACTACGAGAATATGCGCATTATAGACTGCGGGCGGGAGACCAACCGGCGCCGGAAATCACATTCCTAGCAAGCCTATCGACATTCACATTCCTAGCAAGGCTATCGACATTCACATTCCTAGCAAGGCTATCGACATGAACGAAGCAGTCAGCAGTGAAGAACGGGGTTGGGCGATGGCGGCCCATTTGTGCGGTTTGCTCTGGGTTTTGGGAAGCGGCGGCCTGATTTTTGTGCCCTTCGGCGGATTGGTGCTGTTCACCATCCTGGGTCCCCTGATCATCTTGTGGTCTAAGGGTCAATCCATGCCCTTTGTGGCCGCCCAGGCCAAGGAATCGTTGAATTTTCAGATTACCGTGTGGCTCCTGGGGCTGGTCTTCGCGATGCTGGCCATCGTGCTCATCGGCTTCGTTCTGCTGTGGGTTCTGGGCATCGTGAACCTGATCTTGGTGGTCATCGCCGCGGTCCGGGTGAGCGACGGCACACCGTACCGCTATCCCTTCTCCTGGCGTTTGGTGAAGTAGCACGATTTTGGCGGCACACCCTTCACCCCATCACGTCGGCTCACCCCATGCAGGTCAAGCCGCGCCGGCGGCCGACCCAAGCGGCGCGCCGCGCAGCTTGCTCGGCGTGTTCGCCTACAGCAGCCGCGCGCTCGTACTCGTCTGGACCACCAACAAGGCTCTCAGCGTCATGCTCGCCTTGCTCACGCTGGTCGCGGGCGTGCTGCCGGCCGCGATCGCCTACGTGGGAGCGCAAATCGTCGATGCGGTGATTCATGCCGCCGATTTTCATCGGCACACCGGCACGACGCTGTTCGGTCCCGTGGTGAAGTATGTCGGACTCGAGGCCGTGGCCGTGGCCGTCTCGTCCATGGCACAACGCGGCATCTCGCTCGTGCAGTCGTTGCTGCGCGCTCAACTGGGCCAGCGCGTCAACGTCATGATATTGGAAAAGGCGTTGACCTTGGATTTGACGCAATTCGAGGACTCGGAATTCTACGACAAGCTGACGCGCGCGCGCCGCGAGGCCTCGAGCCGTCCTTTGAGCCTGGTGATGCGCACATTCGGGCTCCTGCAAAATGCGATCTCGCTGGTGTCCTTCGGCGGCTTGCTCATCCGCTTCTCGCCCTGGGCCGTCGTGCTCTTGGTCCTGGCCGGACTGCCCGCGTTCCTGGCGGAAGCGAAATTCTCCGGCGAGGCGTTCCGCCTATTCCGCTGGCGCGCACCCGAATCGCGGATGCAGATCTACTTGGAATCGGTGTTGGCGCGCGAAGACAACGCGAAGGAAGTCAAGCTGTTCGAATTGGGACCGCGCTTGCTGGATCGCTACCGGGACATTTTCACGCGCCTGTATCGCGAGGACCGTGATCTGACTCTGCGCCGTGATGGCTGGGGCTTCGGCTTGGGCCTCCTGGGCACGGCGACGCTCTATGGCGGATACGCCTGGATCGCCGCGGAAACGGTGCTGGGAGCCATGACCGTGGGACAGATGACCATGTACCTGATGCTGTTTCGTCAGCGGCCTGTATGAAGACAATCTGTATCTGTCGAATCTCTACGAATACTTGGAGCAGCCCATCGGCAGCCGCAGCGGCGACGAGAAGCGCGGTCCCCGTCCCGGCGACGGCATCCGCTTCGAAGACGTCGAGTTCATCTATCCCGGCGCCGCCGCCCCGGCGTTATCGAACATCGATCTGCATGTACGGCCGGGCGAGAGCCTGGCCCTGGTCGGGCAAAACGGCTCGGGCAAGACCACGTTGATCAAGTTGCTGACCCGGCTCTACCATCCCACTCGGGGGCGGATTCTCTTGGACGGGCTCGATCTCGAGGAGTGGGACGAAACCACGTTGCGCCAGCGAATCGGCGTCATCTTTCAGGACTTTGCCCGATACCAGATGCTGGTCGGCGAGAATATCGGTGCAGGCGACGTGCGTGCCTTCGACGACGAGGGCCGCTGGCGGAGCGCCGCGGCACAGGGTTTGGCCGCGGAATTCGTGGAAACGCTGCCGGCGGGCTATCACACCCAGCTCGGTAAGTGGTTCAAGGACGGCCGCGAGCTCTCGGGCGGCCAGTGGCAGAAGATCGCGTTGGCCCGCGCGTTCATGCGCAACGAGGCGGACATTCTGGTGCTCGACGAGCCGACCGCCGCCATCGATGCGGGGGCCGAGGCTGAGGTGTTCGAGCACTTCCGCGAACTGACGCGAAACCGCATCGCCATCGTCATCTCACATCGATTCTCGACGGTTCGCATGACGGACCAGATATTGGTGCTCGAGGAAGGCCGTATCGTCGAGCGCGGCAGCCATGAATCGCTGATGGCGGCCGACGGCCGCTACGCGAAGCTATTCACCTTGCAGGCTCGGGGGTATCGTTGAGACTGAAAGCCACTTTGGACCCATTGCTCGCGGAGACTTGAAATGCCCTCGTTCGACGTCGTATCCGAAATCGATACTCATGAATTGACGAACGCGGTCGACCAAGCGGTCCGGGAGCTCGGACAGCGTTTCGATTTCAAGGGCACGGACGCCAGATTCGAGCTGGAAGAGACGACGGTGACCATGATTGCGCCGGCCGACTTTCAGCTCAAGCAGATGCTGGAAATATTGAAACTCAGGATTGCCAAGCGCGGCATCGACGTCGCCTGTCTCGAGGTGAAGGATCCGGAGATCAACCTCGCCAGAGCCAAGCAACTCGCGGTGCTGAAGCACGGGATCGATGCTGAAACCGGCAGGAAGGTGTCGCGGCTGCTCAAGGACTCGAAGCTCAAAGTGCAGGCTCAAATCCAGGGCGACAAGGTGCGGGTCATCGGCAAAAAACGCGACGACTTGCAGGAAGCCATCGCATTTCTGCGCAAGGCGGAAGTCGGGGTGCCGCTGCAATTCAATAATTTTCGAGACTGATCCAAAACAACGATCTACTCCTCGTGTCCTCGGGACAGTTCCTGGTAGGTCGCGGGGGTCATCGCGGGCATCTTCCGAACGAAGGCGACGATATCCCAAATCGCCGCATCATCGAGCGTCTTGCCCCACGCCGGCATTGCGCTCATCTTGATGCCGTGCTTGACGACCCAGAACGCGCGCTGCGCCGGCTGCAAGTCTTCCTGCGCAAGGTTCGGGGGGTGCGGATAGAGCCCCGGACGAATGTCGGACTTCGTCACTCCGGGCGCCAGGTGACAGCCGGCGCAGAGCGCCGCATAGCGTTGTGCGCCGGCGGCGATCCTGGCGGGATCCATGACATAGCGCACGTCAACCGTGCGTGAGCGCACCTCGATGGACCTATCGCGCAATTGCTCGATCAGGGCCAACACCATTTTCGTGTGGTGATCGTCGGCGCCGATGTCGTAGAATCCCGACTCTATGAACACAGCGCCGACGGCCGCAAATGCCGCGACGACGGCGGCAATCACCATCCCAATTTTTCGTTTGCCCGTCATGATCACTGGACAACGATCGTCCCGACCATGCGCGGATGAATCGAACAGGTGAAGTGATACGTGCCGGGCGTGTCGAACTTGAACGAGAAGCTGTCGTTCGTATCCATGGCGGCCGAACGAAACAGCCCTGTGTTGCTGACCACGGTGTGCGGCTCATCATCCATATTGGCCCAGGTCACGGTGGAGCCGGCTTTGATCGTCAATGGATTCGGCATGAACATGAAATCCTTGACCACGATCCGGTTGGGGTCCGGCGTTTCCGCGGTTGACGGACTGCAGAGCGCAATCCCCCACAGCGCCGCCACGCTGACCGCCGTCAACCATGATCGACATCGCCCGAGAGTCATGTACGTGTTCTCCTGATCCGACATGATCGATACTCAGGCAATCGTCGAGTCGCTGAGGGCCAGCGAACGAGGATGCTTCACTTCCGTCACACTGGTGATGCCCAGCATTTTGGGAAGCTGATCCGACGCCACCTTGAGAGGACCGGGTCCCGTACCCACGCCGGCGATGGGTTGTGGATAGGACGTCGCGCGCGCCGTGTGGAATGTCACGTTGCCCTCGACTTTCTGAACGATCTGATGAATGTGGCCATTCAGCACGGTGACCGAGCCAAATCGGCGCAATTGGGCCAATGCCTGTTCCGCGTCGCCGGTTCCCCAGCCCCAGGGCTCGTAAATGGTCCAGAGCGGCATGTGGGCGAACACGACGATGGGCGTGCTGGCTGATTTTCTCTTGAGGTCAGCCGTCAGCCAGGCGATTTGATCGGCACCCAGCGTGCCGAGACCGCCCGGCTTGAACTGCAAAACATTGACGAGCCCGACGAAGTGCACCCCGGCATGGTCGAAGCTGTAGTACCCCTTGTTGCCGGAGGCCTTGCCGAATCGATTGAAGTATTCCGTCACGGTCGCATCGGTGGTGTCGTGCTCGCCCGGCACGGTGTGCATCTCGGTGGCGCGTAGGCGCGAGAACAGCTGCTGCGCCATATCGAATTCGGCAGGCTTGGACAGGTGCGTGATATCGCCGGTGTGGATGATGAGCGCGGGCTGTTCGGCCATCCCGTTCACGAGGTCGATGGTCTGCGTGAGCGTTCCGTTGACATCGGGATTCGCGTCCTTGTTGAAACCGATGTGCGTGTCGCTGATCTGGATGAACAAGGGCTTTCCCAACCGGGCCGTCCCCTGTTTGTCGGTCCCGGCCATCGCCAGATCGATCGGCGTGAATACGCCGCCCGACAATGCGAAAAGGGTGCCGGCTCCGCCGTAGGCCAGACATTTCAGGGCATTGCGCCGCGATTGCAGCGATTTATGATCCGACACGTTCATCTCCTTGAGTGAGTTCAGGAGAGAAGACTTCGGATCGAGGGGATTTATTCCGTTGGGCCAGAAAGCCGCCGCCCGCAGGTCCTCGGCACTTGGTCTCGCGCAACTATCGGACGGGGTCGCACGGACGGGGTCGCACGGACGGGGTCGCATCGACCCCGTTGACAGTTGCGCGAAGCGCATGACAAGACGTCAATCCCGGAGCAGACGCACCAAGGCTAAAAGCTCGTCCCAGCCAGTGTCCGAGACAGCGCAATAATCGAGGTCTCCCGCCTTCCAGAACGCGAAGTGATAGCCGCTGCGGGTCGCGTTGGCCGGCAATGCGCGTTCACGGCCGGCCCAGCTGAAGACGTTGATGACATGTGCGCCATGTTGGTACACCACGACGGCGGAGCGTTGATGATCCAGAAAATCCACGCGGCCGCCGACGAGCCGATAACCCTGCGGTTCGAAATCGGCGACCGCCGGCGAGACATCGGCATGACCCGTAAACCACGGCTTCACCGTGTGCTTATCGGTGGATACCACGTCGATGAGATGAGAGGGCATCAGCGAGCGCACATGGGCGCTCACCAGCTCGTCGAGCAACGGATTGGCGAACCGCGGTACGAGGAGAGCAAATGCGAAGGTTGCCGCGAGGGCCGTACCCCCCACGCCACCCAGGGCGCCCACCCAGAACGGGCGCATGCGCCAGCTCGGCGAGAGCCGCTCCCTTGGCCGCGGAGTTCTCATTGGGAATACGGTTCCCTGCGGGGCCGCAGTTCCTTCCGAGGCCGCAGTTCCTTCCGAGGCCGAAGTTCCTTCTGAGGCCGGGGCTCCTTCCGCAACCTGATTCTCGGCCGCGCGCTCTTGATCCAGGGCGCGCATGATCTTGGAGCGAAGCTCGGTCGGCGTACGCGCATAGTCCGAGTCTCGGCGCAGCACGGTGCGCACCTGCTCGAGGTCCCCCAGCAGCGCGCGGCACTCCGCGCAATGCTCGAGATGGCGTTCGATATCCCCGGCGGACACTGCGTCGACCTCGGCGTCGAAATAAGCCTGCACGCGCAGAGATTCAGCGCACCGCACGCGGCTCTCCCTCGGTTTCCTGCAGCCACCGCGCCTTGAGCGCCGCCCGCGAGCGCGCCAGCCGCGACATCACCGTGCCGATCGGCACCTTCGTGATCAGCGCGATTTGACGGTAGTCCATTTCTTCTATTTCGCGCAGCATGAGCACGGTGCGGTGCTCTTCGGGCAATGCCGCGATCAACCGATCGAGAGTGCGCTGCTCGTCCCGGCGGATCGAGGCATTCTCCGGATCGGGTGTGGTCGCGGTCATGGCGTGGCCGTCTCGTGCATCGTTCTCCTCCGGCAGCGGCACGAAGGCGCGCCGTTGCTGCTGCTTGAGCGCCGTCGAGTGGCAATTTCTGACGATCGCCAGCAGCCATGCCTTGACATCGGACCCTCGCAGCGTGTCAAACCCCCGAAAAGCGCGCAGGATCGCCTCCTGCACGACGTCATCCGCATCGCCGGGCGCATACGACAACCATCTGGCAAACCTGTACGCAGCGTCCAGATGCGGTAGTACCTCCGCCTCGAATCGAGCGCGTTTCTCATCCATGGATGCGACCGAACGCTTCTCTCACGCTGCTCCCACCGGTTGTTGCAACGAATAAGACTCACCGCAGCCGGATTTTATTCCCTCGGGGGCGAAAATTCGTCAGGGCCGGAAGGATCAGGGCCGAAAGAAGAAGGGAATTGCGATGAGCAAGGCCCCGATGCCGACGAGCAGCACCACATTGGACACGAGGTAGGGGAATACCATCAACGCCACTCCGCAAACCAGCGGAACAACCGCTCTCTGGTTCCTGCCGTAAATGAAGAACCCCAGCCCGATCGAGCCGAACAGTAGTCCCCAAAGCAGCCAGGCTTGAATTTTGCCGACCCCGCTATAGGCCGAACCCCGAATCCGGCGCCAAATGCGCGCGCCGTCGCCCTCATTGGGCCTTACCGGGCCCCGAGGACGCTGAATCAGCCGTGCCCGGCGAATTCCGTCTCGGCTTCCATCGCGCTCGATGACGCAACCCCGCTTATAATACAGTGCCTTAGAGTACGGCACTGGTCCATATCGCCGTTTCCGCGCACCCGGCGAAGCGGTGGTAGTCTCGGAGCGGAGGACGGCGCGGAACGATAACTGCTCCGCGCCATGGTGAGCTAAGCAGCATCGAGAGGAACAATTTGAAGTTGTGACCTATCTAACATAATACATTTCGTGAGTTGAACGCGGTCACGCTATGCTCGGGTGACTTGCTGTTAACTTTAACCGGGAGTTGTGATTTGCCTGAGAGAGTTGTCTCCAAGTCTTGAACGGAGGTCCGACGACGATGGGAGCATCACAATTTAATTCAGAATCCAAGCCCGAGGATTTCCTCGAGTCGTTGAGCGCCTTCAGCAAGCAGCATCGGGCGCAGCGTTGGGAGGGAACTCTCGGCGAATTTCTCACCCAGGTCGTGCCGGCCAACCCGGTGGCGCTGGTGCGCACCAGCCACGAATATATCTGGGACATGCTCCTCTGGCATGGCCGCGCATTGCCGGGCAGCGACTCCCTCAAGGCGCGGGAGCTCTTCAAACGTGAATTGTTCGGCGTCGATGAACCGCTCGGGCGCGTAGTCGACTACTTCAAGGCGGCCGCCGCGGGTTCCGACGTGGGACGGCGATTGCTGCTGTTGCTCGGGCCTCCCTCGGGCGGAAAATCGACGATGGCGATTCTTCTCAAGCGCGGGCTGGAGGAGTACAGCCGCACGGATGAGGGCGCGATCTACGCCGTGAAGGGCTCGCCGCTGCGCGAATCGCCGCTGAATCTCATACCGATCAGCCTGCGCGCGGGGTTTCGAGAAACCTACGGGGTCGATATCAGCGGCGAGCCCAGCCCGTGGGCCCGCGACTATGTGGATCGCGAATGCGAGGGCGATTACCTGCGCGTGCCCATCGAGCGCATTTTTCTCTCCGAGGCGGCACGCTGCGGCATCGGCACCTACGCCCCGCACGATCCGTCGACCGCGGACATCGCGGATCTGGTCGGATCCGTCGATCTGTCCAAGGTCGCGCAGGTCGGCGACGAGGGCGATCCGCGCGCGTGGTCCTGGTCGGGGGCGGTGTACGCCGCCAGCCGCGGCGTGCTCGAGATGATCGAAATTCTCAAGGTCAAGCGCGAATTTCTCTATCTGTTGCTGACCATGACTCAGGAGAAAAACGTCAAGGTTGCGCGGTTTCCGTTGATCTATCTCGACGAGACGATTCTCGCGCACACCAATCTTGCGGAATTCAACCGATTTCTCCAGGAGAAGGAAAACGAAGCGCTGCTCGACCGCATGGTGATCATCAAGGTCCCCTACGCGCTCTCGTACCGCGACGAGGCGCGGATCTATCAGAAGCTGGTGCAGGGCGCGCCGGCATTCCGCAACACGCACTTGGATCCGCACGTATTGCATCTTGCCGCGGTGTTCGCGAGTCTCACCCGCCACAGCAAACCGGAGCGCGAAGGGCTGGATCTGCCGAAGAAGGTGCGGATCTTCGCCGGAGAGGCGGTCGAAGGCTTCTCCGAGACCGAGATCGTGCGGCTGAAGACCGAGGCCCCCGACGAAGGGCTCGCCGGCGTGAGTCCGCGATTCGTGATCAATGCCATATCAAACGCGATCACGCGCGGCAACGCGCGCAGCCTGACGAGCATGGAACTGCTGCTCGCGCTGAAAGACGCCATCGACAGCGATGCGCGCATCGATGCCAAGCAGAAGAAGCAGTGGTTCGATCACCTCGTGACGGCTCGCAAGGAATTCTACAACCGCTGGGTGAAAGAGGATGTGCACCGCGCGCTGTTCGCGTCCTTCGAGGACGAGGGCCAGCAGCTGCTGGAGAAATACCTGGACGAGATCGAAGCGTCGCTCGATCAGCGTCAGGTGACGGATCCCATGACCGGCGAGAATCGGGCGCCCGACGAACGGTTTCTGCGCTCCGTCGAGGAAAAGATCAAGGTTTCCGAATCGGGGAAGCAGTCTTTCCGTCAGGAAGTGGTGCGCAAGGCCATGGTCGCATTCAAAGCCGGAGAAAAGTTTCGCCTCGGGAGCCATGCGCGGGTGCGCGAGGCGATCGAGCAGTATCTCTTCGAGGAACGCCGCGATGTGCTGCGGCTGGTGACCTCCACGAACCGGCCCGACGACGAGGCGCGGCAAAAGATATCCGTCGTGCAGGAACGGCTGGTCAAGGAATATGGTTATGACGAACACAGTGCACAAGAGGCGCTGAATTACGTTACAACGCTCTTGTCGCAAGAGTAGGTCCGGCGCCATGGCGCTCATGCTAAAATTGGTACTACCATGAGTAAGGACTCGGAGACGGAGCCATCGCCCGTTAACGGCTGGTACGAACTCTTCTCGCGCGGTTCGCGTGACTGGCTGCGGCACAGCGAAAAGATTCGCGAGGCGGTGCGCGAGCATCTGCCGCAGATCGTGGCGGGATCCGACATCATCAACCATGGCGCCCGCACGGTGCGCGTGCCGGTGCGCATGCTCGAGCATTATCGATTTCGGCTGCGGGACAGCGGCGAATCGGAGGGCGTCGGGCAGGGCAAGGCCAAGCCGGGCGACGTGCTCGGTCAAGGCAATCCGCAGAGCGGTCCGGGGCAGAAGGGTGCCGGGGGCAAGGAAGGCGGCGGCACCGAACTGCTGCTCGAGTTCAAGGTCGACGAAATCATCGATTGGCTGTGGGAAGACCTGAAACTGCCCAATCTACAGCCGCGCGCCGGTCCTTCGGAGGATTCGGACTGGCAACGCGAGGGCTGGGATCGGCGCGGCGCGCGTTCGCGGCTCGACCGCCGCCGCTCGTTCAAGGAATCCGTCAAACGCAGAGCGAAGGATGCTTCGTCGCCGGCATTTACCGACGAGGATCTGCGCTTCCGGCAACTGAAGCGCCGCCGCCAGCCGGCCATGCGCGCCGCCGTGTTCTTCCTGCTCGACGTGTCGGGCAGCATGACCGAACGCGATCGTCAGGTGTCGAAGACATTTTTCTTTTGGGTGGCCGCGGGACTGCGGCGCCAGTACCGCTCTCTCGACATCGTCTTCGTTGCGCATACGACCGATGCCTGGGAATTCAACGAAGAGGATTTTTTCAAGGTCACCGGCAGCGGCGGCACGGTGGCATCAACCGGATTCGCCAAAGTGCGCGAGATCATGCAATCACGCTTCAATCCGGCGAACTGCAACGTCTACCTGTTCTATGCGTCGGATGGAGACAATGCGGCCGATGATCGGATCCCGGCGCGCAGTGAACTCGAAGCAATCGCCAAGGTGGCGCGCTACGCCGGGTATATCGAGATATCGGCCGCTGCGACCCGCGGTTCGCAGAGTGAAACATTCCGGCTGTTTCAAGAGATTGCCGCGACCGGCCTGCCGAGCGGCCAATTTTCGGTTGCCGGCGCCGACGACGTGTCGGCGGCGGTGCGCCACTTCTTTGCGGCGGAGTCGCAGGCCGGAGCACAGGGCGCGGCGCCTGCGGGTGCGCCGGGAGTGTCGCCGTGAAGAACGGGTGGCGCAGTCATGTGCCGAAACTCGAGGATCTGGCACGCCGGCACGGCCTCGATTGGGCACCGGTGATATTCGAAGCGGTCCCCGACAGCTTCATGAGCGAGATAGCCGTCTATGGGCTGCCGGTACGCATGCCGCACTGGTCGTTCGGAGCACGCTATATCTATCAGCTGGTGCAGCGGCACATGGGCTATTCACGCTTGTTCGAGGTGGTGTTTCCCGGCAATCCGGGCCACGCCTATCTCGCCTCGAGCAATGGTTTGGCCGACAACATTCTGGTTACCGCACATGTGCTGGGTCACGCGGACTTCTCCAACAACAACTTGCTGTTCCGCCGCTGCCAAGATCAAGGCAGCGAACATATCGTCGAACACGCCGCGAGCCATGCCCGGCAGATCGAGCGGGATATCGAGTCCTATGGCATGAATGCCGTGGAGCAGGTGCTCGACGCGGCGCTGTCGTTGGAACAATACATCGACATCGATCAAGTGCTGCGCCGCGAGCGCTACCCGGAATATATGCCTGCTGCGCCGCAACCGACGGATGATGCGTTTCGCGCCCGCTTTGCGGCGCTCGACGCGGGCGTCGCGGCCCCCGCTCATCTGCGCAAGACGCGCGCACCGTTGCCGCCGCATCCGGAGCGCGACCTGTTGTGGTTCATCGCCACCTATGCGCCGGAGATGGAGAGTTGGGAGCGCGACATCTTCCTGGCGGTGCGCGAAGAATCGTTCTACTTCTATCCGGTGTATGCCACGCAGATCATGAACGAGGGTTGGGCGTCCTACTGGCACGCGCGTCTGCTGCGCGAAGCGGATTTTATCCCGCAGGCTGCATACCTGGATGCCATCAAGTGCCATTCGGACGTCGTGCGGCCGATTGCGGCAGGAGAGCAGATCGCTCTCAGCGTCAACCCCTACCATTTGGGCTTCACTCTGTGGGAGGAGATCGTCAAGAATTCAGGGATCGATGCGGCACGGCAGATGATGCGCGAGGACGATGATTTCAGCTTCCTGCGCAACCACCTGACCCGCGAGATCGCCACGGAGATGGGGTTGTTCCGCTTTCAGCGGCAGCAGAACAGTCAGATCAAAGTCGTCGCCGGGGACATCGAGGCTCTGCAAGAGAGTCTTCTGATGGACAAGTTCAATTTCGGCGCACCGCGGGTTGCAGCGACGGAGGTGCGCGGCGACGGCACGTTGGTGCTGCAGCACGACAGTCAGCTCGATGGGCGCGGCCTCGATGCCGACCGGGCGCGCAAGGTACTGGCGTACGTGAAGCGCGTGTGGCGCCGCCCCGTGTTGCTCAACACGGTTGATGCGGCCTCGCAGCCGGTGGTCCATTCGGCGGATTCGGCAGGGGCCTGACGTTACTTTGCGGGAACTCCGCGTGCGGGTTCTATCCCCTTGGAATAGATCACGGTGCCGTCGAGCTTGACGATGATGGCATCGATGTCGTCGATGCGGTTGTAGATCTCCATGGCCTTCTCCGGGCCCAATACGAACGCGGTCTTGGATAGGCCGTCGGTACGCGTGGCATACGGCCCGATGATGGTGGCGCTGCGCACCTTGCTCGCGGAATGGCCGGTGTGCGGATCGATGATGTGATGGTAGCGCACCCCGCCCTCCTCGAAGAATCGCTCGTAATCGCCCGAGGTCGAGATCGCCGCGTCGACCAATGGAATCCGGGTGATCACTTCTCCCTCGCCCTTTCTCGGATCCCGGATTCCGACCATCCAGGGCTTGCCGAACCGATCCCCGATGATGCGGCTGTCGCCGCCGGCGGACACGTAGGCGCGGGTGAAACCGCGCGCCTTCAATACCTCGATGCCTCGATCCACCGAGTAGCCCTTGGCGATCCCGCCCAGGTCGATGCGCACCCCCTTCTGCGAGAATCGCACCGTCCGGCTCTTCGGATCGAGCAAGACGTGGTTGCCGATTTGCGCATCGTTCGGACGGACGTGCTTGCGGAAGTCATACAGGTAGCCGACGCTGGCGTAAGTAATGTCGAACGCGCCGTCGGTGATCACCGAGTACTCTTCGGCGGTGGTCAGCAAATCGAATAGCTCCTTGCTGATCCGCATGGGACCGTCCGCGGCCTTGGCATTGACCAGGGAGACCTCGCTGGTGGGTTTGTACGTGCTCATCGAGTCATCGATGTGCCGCATTTCCTCGAGCACCGCGTCGATCGCCGGGTCAGCCTTCGTCTCGTCGTCAGCCCATAATTCGACGGTGATCCGCGTACCCATGATGCCGTCGGTGACGCGCCGTACCCAGTCTGCATGCGCCGCCGGGGCGGCCAGGAAAAGCAGCGCGGACAGATAGAAGGTTCTCTTCAGCATTTGCTCACCGGACTCCGGCTCGGAGCCGCCACTGGGTAAGGACCAAGGCGCTGCCGACCATGCCGCCCAAATGCGCGAAATGCGCCACTCCTGATTGACTGCCGGTAACGCCCTGAAACAGTTCGATGCCGGCGTACAACGTCGCGAACAGCCAAGTCGGCATCGGAATGAGAAAATAGACGGCGACTTTGCGCTTCGGAAACATGACGGCATAGGCTAGAATCAAACCGAATACTCCGCCGGAGGCGCCGATCGTCGGCCCCGGCGGCGCGCCGAACAGCATAGGCACGAACAACTGAGTGAGCGCGGCGGTTATCACTGACGCGAAATAGCACGCCAGCAAGCGCCGCGGCCCTACGTAGCGTTCGATTTCGGCACCGAACATCCACAGTCCAAACATGTTGAACAGCAGATGCCAGATGTTATCGGTACTATGCAGGAACGCATATGTAACGATTTGCCAGACATGAAAATACGATTGGCCGTCGATGGCCTGCAGCGGCCACAACGCAAAGAATACGTCCATCGTGCCGTTCGACAGGCTCTGCAGGACGAAAACGACGACGTTCGCGATGATCAGCGATAGGACTGCGGACTTTTTCATGTGTAGTCGTCGAGTCTAACCCGTAGTGAAAGACAATCCCTCATGAAAGCGGTATTCCTGGATTACGACACTGTCTCCAACGGTGACCTCGACACATCCGCTCTGGCCGCGAGTGTCGGCCATTTGACACTTCATGAGTCGGACTATTCCGCGACCGCCGAGCGCATCCGAGATGCCGATATCGTATTGCTGAACGGCATCAAGTTGTCGCGAGAAATGATGCAAGGCGCCCCCATGCTCAAGCTGGTCGCCCTGGCCGCGACCGGCACGGATAACGTCGATTTGGCGGCGGCGCAGGAACGCGGTATTGCCGTTTGCAATGTGCGCGCCTATTGCACCGCCTCGGTCGTGCAGCATGTATGGGGATTGATCTTGAGTCTCAATCAGCACGTTGCCGATTATGCACGACTGGCAACCGACGGCTCTTGGAGCAGGAACGAACCCCTCATGGAACTTCGTTTCCCCATCCGTGAGTTGAACGGCCGTGCGTTCGGTGTGGTCGGTTGGGGTGAGTTGGGCCGCGGCGTGGCGCGGGTGGCCGAAGCATTCGGCATGCGGATCGTAATCGCCAACCGGCGCGGCGAGAGTCTCAGGCCTGACCGAGTGGAACTGGACCGGCTACTGGCCATCTCGGACATCGTTTCACTGCATTGCCCCCTCAACGACTCGACACGCGGGCTGATCGGCGCGCGCGAACTGGCGCTCATGAAACCCAGCGCGCTTCTGATCAATACGGCCCGGGGCGCATTGGTCGACGGACACGCTCTTGCCGCTGCGCTCAAAGCGGGTCGCCTCGGCGGAGCGGGGATCGATGTTCTGCCGCAAGAGCCGCCGCCGAGCGGCGACCCGCTGCTCGATCCGGCCATCCCGAATTTGATCGTGACGCCGCACATCGCGTGGGCAGCACGCGAGTCCCGGCAGCGCTGTCTCGACGAAGCGGCCGCCAACATCAGGGATTTTTTGGGCGGCGGACGCCGCTCACGGGTCGTGTGACCAACCCCGAGTAGCCTCGCGCCGCCGCCGATGAACGCGCGCAGCCCGCGTCTAGCCTCTGGCTGCTTTCTTTTCTCTCTTCGCAGCCCGCTTTTCTTCCAACGTCTTGGTCGGCTTCTTCTTGTCTTCTTTCTTTCGATCCATGCCCTTGCCCATGACCCACTCCTCGATGTTGATTAACAAAAACTGCCGATCAATCCTACTTGCGGCGGCTCAGCATTTTTCTCTCGCCCTGCTTGCCGTCGGGGCGGCCGGCCCCGGGGTGCCGGCCCGTCGAATCCCGAGGCGGTTTGGGCGGCTTCTCGCTGACCCGGCTGATACGGAGTTCTCGGCCCACCACACGCACCTTCTGCAATTCCTTGAATATCTGCTTCGGCATGCCTTCAGGCAAGTCGACGAAGCTATGATCTTCCCGAATATCCACGCGGCCGATGTGCACGCCTTCGATTCCCGCCTCATTGGCGATGGCGCCGACGATATTGCCGGGCTTGATACCATGAACTGACCCCACTTCGATACGATAAGTTTCCATCTGACTGCTCGCCGACTTCGCACGGGGCGGGCGCGCCGGGGACGAATCCAAGCTCGCCTCGGCAAATCTCTCAGTCGGCCGCGGCCTCTCGGACGACCCCGGTCTCTCGGACGGCCGCGGTCTCTCGGACGGCCGCGGTCTCTCGGTTGCCGCGGGCTTCTCGTCGCGCGCGTCGCGCTCGTCGCGGGTCCGCCCGTCCCGGCGTTGCTCGTCGTGTGCTCGCTCGCTCGGTGGGTGAGGCGGCGCCGGCCGCTCGGATTTACCTGCCAGCAATAACGGCGTCGATCCCTGCGCCAGGCTCGCCAGGGCGGCGGCGATGTCGATGAGCGGCAGACCGGTTTCCGCCTCCAACTGCTCCACCACGGCCCGCAGAACCGTCGCGTCTCCTTTGGAAACCGTCTCGGTAACCCGCTGTTTGAACTTGGTGATTCGCAGCGCGTTGACCGCGTCGACCGTCGGCAGGTTCATCGGCTCGATGACCTGCCGCGTGGCGCGCTCGATGGCGCGCAGCATATTGCGTTCCCGGGGAGCGATGAACAGAATCGCCTCGCCCTTTCGTCCCGCTCGTCCCGTACGGCCGATGCGATGCACGTAGGATTCGGTGTCGTACGGCACGTCGTAGTTCACGACATGACCGATGCGCTCGACGTCCAGGCCGCGCGCAGCCACATCGGTGGCCACCACGATGTCGATTTGACCGGCTTTGAGCCTTGCCACGGTGCGTTCCCTCTGCGGCTGGGGAATGTCGCCGTTGAGCGGAGCCGCGGCAAAACCCCGTGCCTCGAGCTTTTCGGCCAGCTCGACCGTCGCCTGCTTGGTGCGGGTGAAAACCAGCATCCCGTCGAAGGTTTCGGCCTCGAGTATCCGCGTCAGCGCATCCAGCTTGTGCATGCCGCTGACCATCCAGTACCGCTGGCGGATGTTGGTCGCGGTGCTGGTCTTGCTCTTGATGGTGACTTCGATGGGCGAGCGCAGATGTTTCGACGCTATGCGGCGAATCGGGGCGGGGATGGTGGCGGAAAACAACGCCACCTGGCGCTGCGGCGGCGTCTGTTCGAGGATGCTTTCAAAACCCATGCGCAGCATTTCGTCGGCCTCGTCGAGGACCAGCAGCGTCAACCCCGCGAGCTTCAAAGTGCCGCGGTTCATGTGATCGATGACCCGCCCGGGCGTCCCGACGACCACGTGCACGCCGCGCCGCAAAGCGTTGAGTTGCGGCTGGTAGCTTTGGCCGCCGTAGATCGGCAGCACGTGAAACCCCTTGAGATGCGCTGCGTATTTCAGGAACGCCTCCGCCACTTGCAACGCGAGCTCCCGGGTGGGGACCAGCACCAGGACCTGCGGCTCATGCTTGGACAGATCGATGCGGGTCAATGCCGGCAAGGCAAAGGCGGCGGTCTTGCCGGTGCCGGTCTGGGCCTGCCCCAGCATGTCGGCGCCCGACAGCAGCACGGGTATGGTCGCGGCTTGAATCGGTGAGGGAGCCTCATAGCCGACGTCGGTCAGAGCACGGAGCACGGGCTCCGATAGTGCGAGATCACGGAAGGTGGTCGCGCTCGGACTGTCGTCCGCAGGAACTGCACTCATAAGAATCGCCGTAGGAGTAAGGAGCCGCAAGTCTAGCGGTTTGACGCGGTATTGCTACCATGTGCGCCATGGGACGCATTTTCGAAGTCAGAAAACACGCGATGTTCGCGCGTTGGAACCGCATGGCAAAGCAGTTCACGCGCGTCGCCAAAGATATCGCTATTGCAGTGCACGCGGGCGGCCCCGATCCCGGAGCGAACCCCACGCTGCGCCGTGTGTTGCAGAACGCGCGCGCAGTCAACATGCCCAAGGACAAGACCGACGCGGCAATTCGCCGCGCCTCGGGTAAGGAGGCGGCCAACTATCAGGAAATCATCTACGAGGGCTACGCACCGCATGGCGTTGCATTGCTGGTCGAAACCGCGACCGACAATCCCACCCGCACCGTGGCCAGCGTGCGCAATATCTTCGCCAAGGGCGCCGGGAATCTCGGCACCACCGGCAGCGTCAGTTTCCTGTTCAAGAAAATGGGCGTGTTTCGTTTGGATCCCGGCAGCGTCAAGGATCAGGACGAACTCGAATTGGATTTGATCGACTATGGCCTGGACGAGATGGGCGACAGCACCGGGGATAAGGGAGAGCCGCAACTGGTGATTCGCGGCGCCTTCAACGATTTTGGCCGGCTGCAGGAGGCTCTCGAGAAGCGCGGCATTACACCGATCTCCGCCGAGCACGAGTACATTTGCGCCGTGCCGATCGAGCTGCCCGAGGCGCAGGCGGCCGAGGTGTTGGGGCTGATCGACAAACTCGAACAAGACGACGATGTGCAAAAGGTCTTCCACTCCCTGGCGTGAGCGGGCGCTCCATCCTTAAGCATTGTTCATCCTGTCATCCCTCGCCGGCCCCTCGCGTTGTTCTTCATGAGACCCATCGTCTCAAGGAGAAGGCTCATGAAGAAGGCGTCTAAGTTATTGATTCCGTTCAGTTTAGTGCTGACTGCCTTGAGCGGTTGCGTGGGCGCCCCGGTGGGCTACTATCACCGCGGCTATTACGGCCCCCGTGTGGCGGTGGTGGCCCCGGCGCCGGTGGTCGTGGTGCGGCCCTACCCCTACCGGTAAGACCGGTCCGCCGTGGCGTCGCGCCTCCGAGGCGCCCTCAACATGGGCTAACTCTTATTGAGCGGTTCGTGATTGATGATGGAGTGGGCCCACTCGACGACCGGCTGCAGGCGCGGGGACACCATGGAAAGCGCCCTGGTAAAATCGACCCAACGGGCTTCGTGGTGTTCCGGCGTGCCTAGATCCGGATTGATGGGCAGCAGCACCTGCGTCTCCTTGCTGCGTGCGATGTAATACCGGGAAATCTTGCCCTTGTTGTAGGGACCCGTGTCCATGAAGGCCAATCCCCAGTCGAAGGACAGATCGTCGAGCGTGGTCTCTTCCCGGACTTCGCGCAGAGCGGCGTCGATCGGCTCCTCACCCGCTTCGACCAGCCCCTTGGGGAAATCCCAATTGCGGTAAGCGCGCAATAGCAGAAATTTCAGCTTCCGCTGCGCGACGTTCACCACCACGACACCTGCGGACAGTCGATGAGGTGCGGCGGCAGAAGACATTTTGGCTCTCTCCTTTGGGCGGCGCCCGCCGCCGACGCCGGCGGCGCCCGGAGTAGCCCTACGCGGCCGCGGAAATTGGCGAGCGGATCAGGTGATCGAAGGCGCCGAGCGATGCCTTCGCCCCCTCACCCACCGCTATGACGATTTGCTTGTAGGGTACTACGGTGCAATCGCCCGCGGCGAATACTCCGGGTACTGACGTCTGCCCGCGCGCATCCACCTCGACTTCCCCGCGCGGCGAGAGCTTGACGGTGCCATTCAACCAGTCGGTGTTCGCAACGAGCCCGATTTGTACGAACACGCCGGCGAGTTCCACGGTATGGAGGATGCCGCTTTTCCGATCCTTATAGATGAGCCCGTTCACGCGCTCGCCGTCCCCGGTCACTTCGGTGGTTTGCGCGCCGGTGATGATCGTCACGTTGGACAGGCTTTGCAGCTTGACCTTGAGGACCGCGTCGGCGCGCAGCTGCGCGTCGAACTCGATCAGAGTGACGTGGCTGACGAGTCCGGCGAGATCGATAGCGGCCTCGACGCCCGAGTTGCCGCCGCCGATGACGGCGACTCGTTTGCCCTTGAACAGGGGACCGTCGCAATGCGGACAGTAGGCAACGCCGCGGTTGCGGTATTCGCGCTCGCCCGGCACGTTGATTTCGCGCCAGCGCGCCCCGGTAGCGATGATGACCGATCGCGCCTTCAGGGCGCCTCCGCCGGCCAGTTTCACCTCGATGAGATCGCCGGGAACGAGCGCCTGCGCGCGCTGCCCGTTCATGACATCCACATCGTAGGTAGTGACGTGCTGCTCGAGGCCGGTGGCCAATTTGTGACCTTGGGTCTCCGTCACCGATATGAAATTTTCGATGCCGACGGTGTCGAGCAGCTGGCCGCCGAGTCGCTCGGCCGCAATGCCGGTGCGAATACCCTTGCGCGCCGCATAGATCGCGGCCGCTGCGCCGGCCGGGCCGCCGCCGACCACCAATACGTCGAAGGGAGTCTTGGCGCGGAGGCGCTCGCCCTCCCGCGCGCCGGAGCCCGAGTCCAGCTTCGCGACGATTTCCGCGAGTTCCATGCGGCCCTGCCCGAAGGGCTGGCCGTTCAGAAATACGGCCGGAACGGCCATCACCTGGCGCCGCTCGACCTCCTGTTGAAAGACGGCACCGTCGATCATGGTGTGGCGTATTCGCGGATTGATCACCGCCATCAGGTTCAGCGCCTGGACTACGTCCGGGCAGCTTTGGCAGCTGAGCGACACGACGGTTTCGAAGTGGTAGTCCGCGTCCAGATTCCGAATCGTGTCGAGGGCCGCGGCATCGGCCTTCGGCGCATAGCCGCCGGTCTGCAGCAGGGCGAGCACCAGGGAGGTGAATTCATGGCCCATCGGCAATCCGGCGAAGCGCACCCGCGGCTCGGTTCCGGGTTGGCGCAGAGCGAACGAGGGTTTCATTTGCGCATCGTCGCGGCGCACTTCGATCTTGATCAAACCGGACACCGTCTCGATGTCGGTCAGCAATTCGAGCATCTCGCGGGATTTTTCGCCGTCGTCGAGCGACGCGACGATTTCCACCGGCAGCGAAATCCGCTCCAGGTAGGTTTTCAATTGAGTTTTCAAATTACCGTCGAGCATGGCGTCATCCAATAACAAAATCGCCTTCAGGGAGCGGCCTCGGTCGGATGCAAACGCATCGAAACCGAGACCGCGCGTTCTTCACGTTCCGTCAATACCCGTCAGATCTTACCGACCAAGTCCAGAGACGGGGTCAGCGTGTCGGCTCCCGGAGTCCATTTCGCGGGGCATACTTCGCCCGGGTGGGCGGCGACGTACTGCGCGGCCTTCACCTTGCGCAGCAGTTCTTTCGCATCACGGCCGATGCCATTATCGTGCACTTCCATGACCTTGATTTTGCCGGCCGGGTCGATGACGAAAGTGCCCCGCAGCGCGAGGCCTTCTTCCTCGATCAGCACCTCGAAATTGCGCGCGAGCGTGGCGGTCGGGTCGCCGACCAGCGGGTACTGCACGTTGACGATGGTGTCGGACGTGTCATGCCACGCCTTGTGGGCGAAATGGGTGTCGGTCGATACGCCGTAGATTTCGACGCCCAGTTTCTTGAATTCCGCGTAGTGGTCCGCCAGGTCGCCGAGCTCGGTCGGGCAGACGAAGGTGAAATCCGCGGGGTAGAACACCACCACGGACCATTTGCCCTTGAGGGTGTCGTTGGTAACCGGCACGAACTTGCCGTTGTGATAGGCGGTGGCCTTGAAGGGCTTGATTTCAGTGTTGATCAGAGACATTGAATTGATCCTCGAACAAGTTTTTGATACGGATGACGATGCTAGCAGCGGGGCACTCATTGGAGAATTGGATAATAACGATGGTTTTGATAGAGTGCATCTATTGCTATGGTTAGCTCTATCGGGACGAAGGAATGAATCTCAAGGATCTCAAGTATTTGGTGGCGCTGGCCGACACGGGCCATTTCGGCAGGGCGGCCGAACGCACCTTCGTGAGTCAACCCACGCTATCGGCGCAGCTCAAGAAGCTCGAGGACTACCTCGGCGTCAAGCTGATCGAGCGTCAGCCGAAGAACGTGCAGCTCACCGAGGTGGGCAGACAAGTCGTGGTGCGCGCGCGCCGCATGCTCAATGAGGGCGATGAAATCATCGCCCTTGCCCGCAACAACACCGATCCATTCGCCGGAAAACTCAAGGTGGCCCTGATCCCCACGATCGGGCCCTACTTGCTGCCGCGGGTGATGCCGAAGCTCCGCAAGACGCTGCCCAACTTGAGTCTCATGCTGTACGAGTACCAAACGGAATCGCTGCTGAAGCGCTTGCGGGACGGCGAAATCGATCTTGGGCTGATGGCGCTCCCCGCCCCGCACGACGGCATCGAATCGCGCAAGCTTTATGCGGAGGATTTCACCGTTGCGCTGCCGAACGATCACCCCCTGGGCGCCAAATCGAGCATCAAGGTGCAGGATTTGAAGGGGCAAACATTGCTGCTGCTGGAGGACGGGCACTGCCTGCGCGACCAGGCGCTCGAGGTCTGCAGCCGCGTCGACATCCGTGAACCCGAAGATTTTCGCGCGACCAGTCTCGAGACTCTGCGTCAAATGGTGGTCGCGGGCCTCGGCATTACATTGCTGCCCGAGCTTGCGGTGGAATCGCCGTTCGGATCGCAGCGGGGCCTCACCATTCGGCGATTCGCCAATCCGGCGCCATCCCGCACGGTCGGCGCGGTGTGGCGCAAGTCCAGCACCCGTGTCTCGGTCATCGCCGCGGTATGCGACGTCGTGGATCGGGTCATGGCGGGCAAGACTTAGGGCTTGGGCTCGAGGATGGCGAAAAGCCGGCCAGCAGCCTGCCGAACGCCCACGCCGCGTTCCGCGCGGAGCGCCGATTGGGCATTTCATGCCGGCGACGATGAGGTGCTCGGTGCTCTGGTCAGCGGCCGGCACGCGCAGAGCCTGCGCGAATACTTCGGCGCGTCGGCTTATGCGCAATTGTCAGTGCTCGCCGCGGCCGCGGCGCGGGCCGGGAAGCCGCGCGGTCCGACGGTGTTGATACTGCCGGGAATCATGGGCTCAAAAATCGGCGCTGCGCCGCGCGGCGCGGCCGGAGGCGCCCGACACGGCGCAATGCGACGCCGCGCCTCCCCTCAGGTGCTGTGGATCGATCCGCTCGAGATCGCGGCGGGGCGTCTGACCGCGCTGGCTTTGCCGTCGGGCAGAGCGCTGCGGGCGGCCGGCGTTTTGCTCTTCTCCTACGCGAAGCTCAAGTTGCAGCTCGAGATCGACGGCCGCCGGGCGCTGTTTCACGCCTATGACTGGCGTCTCGGCCTCGATGAGCTCGGCGCGCAGCTTGCGGCGCGCATCGTCGCGGATGGGCAGCCCGTGATCCTGGTCGCCCATAGCATGGGAGGATTGGTCGCGCGCATGGCGCTGCGCATGTTGCCCAAGCGCTGGGTGCGCAAGCTCATCATGCTGGGCACGCCGAATGAGGGATCCTTCGCGGCCGTTCAGGCGCTGCGGGGCACTTACCCGTTCGTGCGCCGGATGTCGAGACTCGATCAGAGTCATTCGGCGGAACATCTCGCGGCCAAGGTCTTCAGCACGTTTCCGGGGCTGTACCACATGTTGCCGTCGCGCCGCCTCGTGGGGGTCGATCTCTTTGATCCGCGCGGCTGGCCGGCGGACGGCCCCGCGCCGAGCGCGCGGATTCTTGGGCAGGCGGCGGCCGTGCGCACGGCGCTCGCGCCGGCCGATTCGCGCATGGTTCATATCGTCGGCGTCGATCAGGAGACGGTGATCGGGTTGCGCCGCACGGCCGCCGGGTTTGAGTACGACATGACCAGAAATGGCGACGGCACGGTGCCCCTGGCCCTGGCAGCGCTGCCCAGACTCAAGTGCTACTTCGTTCAGGAGTTGCACGGCAATCTCGCCAACAATGCGCAGGTGATCCAGGCCATCGTCGATCTGGTGCGCCGCGGACGTACGCGCCGCTTACCCAGACGCTGGCGGCCCCGACGCGAGCCGGTACGGTGCATCGACGACGCGCAACTGCGGCTGGAGGGCGGCGAGAAGATCGACTGGGCACACCTCACATCGGCCGAGCGCGAAGCGGCTATCGGCGAATTGGACAGCGCGCGCCTGGTCATCCGGCAATGACGCCGGCGCAAAGCAAAAATTCGTGACGGGCGTCTCGGCCTGGGCTTGGCCGGGCCGCAACATCTGACCATTTGCCGATCATTTCACATATTCCGCGTGTAGGACGCGTCATGATGGGCATCCCGAGGAATGCCTGAGTATGAACGCTCGCACTATTTCGCAAGGAAATCCGCAGACCGCGCCGCCTCGCTTCGATCGCAGGTTCATCGAAGACCACAAGCTCGTCGAGCGATATCTGGAGAACAAGCTGCCGTTCAAAGGCGCCCGCGATCTCGAGAATTGGTGCCGCGCGCATCCCGAATACCTGAACGAACTCAATTTGTCCGAGCGCGCTCAGACGAGCCTCAAGCTGCTCGAGGCCAGCGGCCAACCGGTGGATCTAACTGAACCGCAGCCGCCGTGGTGGAAAACCATCCATGTATTGATCGGCCTGGGCGTGGTCGCCGCCTTGAGTCTGATCGCGTTCTGGGCGTTGCTGGGGAAGTACGTATTGCTGCGCGGCGAACTCGAGGACACGCGTACCTTGATGACCCACGGTTCCTTGGTGCAGCCGGCCACCAGCAGCGAATTGCGCGTGAGCCCGGACCGTGCGCCGGGCATCGACCACGCTCGGATCGTGGTGGCCCGCGCCGCGCCGCAGCTGATGGATGTACATATCGATCTTGGCTATACGAACAAGCTGATGCAATTCCGTCTGTTCGTCGACAAGAAGGATCAGGGCCGGGCGCTGATCTTGAATGATTTGCTCAAGGACTCGAACGGTGAATTGCGCATGACGCTCAATTCCACCGGCCTTAGCGTAGGCATCTACAATGTGCGTATCGAAGCGCTGCCGTTTCGCGGCAGTCCCATTCCGATCGGCTGGCTGATACTCGACGTGCGCTGAACACGCCGCGAACGCGCATTGAAAACTTCGCTCATTCGTCGCGCAACGTGTGAATGGGCGGGGTGTTGACCACGCGCCGCGTCGCGAGCGTGCCGCTCAGGCCCACGAGAACGGTGCCGCAGATCAAGCCGACCACCCAGACCCAGGGATCGAGCGTGTACTGCAGCGAAAATAGCCGGCGCGCCAATACCCAGCCGATTCCCGTGGCGCCGAAGGCCGCCAGTGTGCCCGAGAGAAACCCCAAGGCGGAGAATTCGGCGGCGACGCCCTGCAGCACGGTGCCGCGGCTGGCGCCCAAGGTGCGAAGCATGGCGCTTTCATAGCGCCGCTCGTCGCGTGTCGACTGCACGGCCGCCAGCAGTACGACGATCCCCGCGGCCAGCGTGAACAGAAAGACATACTGCACGGCCAGAGATGCACGGTCCATGATGTCGCGGATCTGCTTCAGAATGGCATCGACGTCGAACACCGAGATCGTCGGGAATTGACGCACCAAATCGGCCAGCGCCGGCCGCTGCGCCGGGGTCAGAAACACGCTGGTCATGTACGTGCCGGCGGCGCCATCCAGGAGCCCGGGCGGAAACACCAGAAAGAAGTTCGGCCGGAAGCTGTCCCAGCGAATCTTGCGGATGCTGGCCACTTTCACGGTCAATGGCTCTCCCGCGACGTCGAAACTGATGGAATCGCCCAATTTCAACTGCAAGGCTTCTTCATATTCGGTCGATATGGATACCAGGGGTTTGCCCGCGTCGGCGCGCGTCCACCAAGACCCTTCGATCAATTGATTGTCTTCCATCAAGCCGGCGGACCAGGTGAGGTTCTGCTCCCGTTCCAGAAACCCGCGGCCCGCATCGCCGCGCGATTTGATCGACTCGCTCGGCCGCGAATTGATGGCGGTGATGCGCGCACGCACCATGGGAAACATGGCCGGCTGCCCCAATCCGTGCGATTGCAGGAATGCCTGCAAGGATGGGCGCTCCTCCGGGCGGATGTTGATCAGAAAATTGTTGGGCACATCCGCGGGCAGACTATGCCGCCAATCCGCGAGCAGATCGCCGCGCACCACCGCGAGCAGCAGCAGCACCATCAATCCCAAGCCGAAGGCGACGATCTGCACGACGCTGCCCGCGCCGCGCCGGGAAACATTGGCGAGCCCGTAGCGCCATGCCACTCCCACGCCGCCGCGCAGGTGGCCCGTGAGACGCACCAAACCGAATCCCGCCAGCGTTAGCGCCATTCCGACCCCCAACACGCCGGCAAGAACGGAGAGCACCAACTCCGTGTCGCGCACCAGGCTCCACAGAATCGCGAACAGGGCCGCGAGCGCCAGCACGTAGCTAGCGCCGTAACGCAGCGGCGGCGCACTCACGCTCTTGCGCAGCACGCGGGCGGGCGGCGTGCTTTTCAATTGAAGCAGCGGCGGCAGCGCGAAGCCGATGAGCATGGCCAGCACGGTCACGAGCGCGATGGGCAGCGGGGCGAGCGACGCCGCGGGAAGCTCGGTTCTTATGAGATCCCGCAACAGCCACGCGAGCCCCTCTTGCGCGAGATAGCCGAGCAGCGCGCCGATGGCCACCGCGAAGACCGCCAACAAGGTGAGCTCGATGATGGAGATCGCCAGCACGAAGGCCTGCGAGGCACCCATGCATTTCATCAATGCCACGGTATCGATGTGCCGTGCCGCATAGCGTCTGGCACCCATCGCCACCGCCACCGCGGCAAGCAGAACGGACGCAAGGCTCGCCAGATTGAGAAATCGACTTGCGCGATCGATGGCGGAGTTCAGCTGCCGGCTCGATTCATCGACCTCGCGCAAGCGCTCGCCCGGCGCCTTGGTCGTCACCAAGTACTCGCGAAATTCAAGCATGGCGGCCGCGGGTCCTGCGAACAGGGCGGCGTAGGTCACGCGGCTGCCGGGCTGAATCAGCTGAGTCGAGGCGACGTCGTCATAATTGAGCAGCGCCGCGGGTGCGAGATTGACGAAACCGGTGCCCTGATCCGGCCGGTAATCGAGCACCTCCGTCACGCGAAACGAAGCTGCGCCGATTCTCAAAGACGACCCGAGCTCGATCTTCAATTGGGCGATGATGCGCGCGTCGATCCACACCTCGCCGCGGTTCGGCACGCGGTCGGTGGTGCGCGCGACACCGAAGGGTGCATCCGCGATGCGGACGTGGCCGCGCAGCGGATAGCTCGCCGTCACCGCGTTGAGCGCCGCCAGCTGACTCGAGGTCCCGCTGAATATGGCGGTCGGAAAAGACAGGATTCGGGCGCTGCGGAGGCCCCTGGCGTGCGCCTCGGTGAAATAGCGCTCCCGGATGGGACTGGGCGATTCCAGGCGCAGATCGGCCGCGAGCACTTCCGCCGCTTGCGCACGCACCCCCTGCGAGATGCGGCTGGTAAAGAACCCGACCGCCGTCAGGGACAACACCGCCACCATCAGCGCCAGCAGCAAAACCGAGAGCTCGCCGGATTTGAGGTCGCGCCACAAATTGCGCATGGCGAAGCGTGCGACTTGCATCAATTCACCGTGTGGCCGGCGTCGAGTTCGAGAATTCGATCGCAGCGCCCCGCCAAGGTGCGATCGTGCGTAACGAGCACCAAGGTGCTGCCCGTGCGGCGATTGAGGTCGAACAACAGGTCGGTTATGCGTTGCCCGGTCGACGTATCCAAATTGCCGGTGGGTTCATCTGCGAACAGCACGTCCGGATGCGTCACGAAGGCGCGCGCGATCGCCACGCGCTGCTGCTCGCCGCCCGACAACTGCTTGGGGTAGTGCGCCAGGCGCGGCGTCAGGCCGACTTGCGCCAATGCGCTGAGCGCCACCTGCCGCGCATCGCGGCTCTCCCGAAGCTCCAGCGGCAGCATGACATTTTCAACGGCGGTGAGCGATGGGATCA
>WNFL01180445.1_pt1 | contig 44480 bp, 41 predicted proteins | sample 5400361 | NCBI WGS metagenome assembly WNFL01 (sample SAMN13153351, study PRJNA577476) | soil metagenome | isolation source: 40 cm soil on Douglas fir-dominated hillslope | place: USA:California | collected 2013-09-17 | reverse complement strand
GCGCCAAGCCGTCGCAGGGCATGTTCAACATCGTGGTGCCGCCTGGCCGGCTGTGGGTGATGGGCGACAACAGGCCAGAGTCCGCAGACTCCCGGCTGCATGACTGCGCGTACACGTACACGCCGGCCACCTGCGTTCCCTACGACCGGGGCGGCACGGTCCCAGAGGCCAGGGTCATCGGCCGGGCGTTCATGATCGTGTGGCCGCCGAGCCGGGTCAGGAACCTGCCGATCCCATCGACTTTCACCCAGCCCGGGTTGAGTCACGCGGCGGCGCAGTCATCTGGCCGGGCGCGGCCTGCCCTGGCGGCCGGGGTTCCAGTGCGGCCATCGGCGCCCTACCTGCCGCTGGCAAGCGGGCTAGCTGCCGTGGTCCCGCTCACGGCGCTCGAGCGCCGGCTACGGCTGCGGATCAGCAGGAAGCGGCGGGCGAGCCGCGTGATCCGCGACCGGCACGGGGCACGGCGCAGGTAGCGAGGGCGAGGGGCAGCAGTGCGCGCGTCGGCGGCATCGGCGGCAAAGCCGGCTCAGGCGGCGAGAACCCGGGCTGCGGCGTGGTTCGCTGGTTCCGGCCCTGCCTGGCCAGGGCTACCCGGAGGCGCGCCTGCCGGGCTGGCCCGAGTCGGGCTCGCGGGGATGGCGGCCGGACCGCGGCCGATCGGATACACGCCGCGGCGCGGGTCGGGAGCGGGCCTGACCGGCTATGAGCGCGTGCTCGTGAGGGCGGGCCTCGGGCCTGTCGCCGGAATCGACGAGGCCGGCCGGGGCGCGTGCGCTGGCCCACTCGTAGTCGCCGCTGTAGCGATCGACCGCCTGAATGCTGACAGCACGGCCGGCATCGCCGACTCCAAGGCACTAACAGCCAGGGCCAGGGAAGCGGCCTACCGCAAGATCGTAAGGTCGGCGCTGGCCTGGCACGTCGTCGTAATCGAGCCTGGCGAGATCGACAGGCTTGGACTGCACGTTTGCAATGTGGCCGGGATGCGTCGCGCGCTGGCGGGCCTGGCCGCGAGTCCTGGTTATGTGCTAACCGACGGTTTTGAGGTTCCCGGCCTGGCCGTGCCTGCGCTGGCCATGTGGAAAGGCGATCAGGTCGCCGCCTGCGTCGCTGCGGCCTCTATTGTGGCCAAGGTGACCAGGGACAAAATCATGACGGCCCTGCACGCCCAGTACCCCGAGTACGGGTTCGCCAGGCACAAGGGCTATTCGACGCCCAGTCATATGGCCGCCCTCGACGCCTGCGGCCCGAGCCCGGTGCATCGCCGCTCGTTCGTGAACGTCTCGTCCCGGCTGAATGACGCCAGCAGCGCCGGCGTCGTGGTGCCCGCCGATGACCTGGACCACCCCGGTGGCGTCGTGCTGGCCGACGGTTCGGTGCTCGCGATAGACGAGGACGGCCATGGCCCTATCGTGGAGTTGATCGCGGATCCGCCGGCCACTGCGCCCGTGGCGGGCAGGGCAGAGGGCACCGAACAGGCTCCGGAGGCGCCCGCCGCAGCGGAGGGGAGAACATGAGCGCGGAGGATCTCGAGAAGTACGAGACCGAGATGGAGCTGCAGCTCTATCGCGAATACCGCGACGTCGTCGGGCTCTTCACGCACGTGGTTGAGACCGAGCGCAGGTTCTATCTCACCAACGACGTGGACCTCAAGGTGCGCACAGCCGACAACGGCGAGGTGTTCTTCGAGGTCACGATGCACGACGCGTGGGTCTGGGATATGTATCGCCCGGCCAGGTTCGTGAAGAACGTGAGGGTCGTGACGTTCAAGGACGTCAATATCGAGGAACTGGCCAAGAGCGACCTGCAGCTTCCCGAGGAGTCCTGACAGCTTCAGTTCGTCGCGACAGGAGCGGCGCCGATACTGACGCACGCCCGGCGCGGGATCTAACCACACGCCACTGACAGCGGCAGGTCCTGACCCACAGGCAGTGTCGTGGCGGGCCAGCCCGTCCACACGCGGCGCTCACCAATCCCTCGTGGCAGCTCAGCTACGGCATGGTCAGTGCCGGAGGTGGTGCGCATGCATCCCAAGGACGCTCTCGGCCGGCAGGGCGAGCAGCTAGCTGCTGAGTACTTGCAGAAAGCCGGCTTCCGCATCCTCGACAGGAACTACAGGTGCGCCGATGGCGAGATCGACATAGTGGCCGCGGATCGGCGGAAGCTGGTCGCGTGTGAGGTGAAGACCCGTTCTGGCGTCCGCTACGGGACCCCGGTCGAGGCCGTCACCCGCCCGAAGCTGCGCAGGCTGCGCCGTCTGGCCGTGCACTGGGCGGGCACGCACGGATTGATCTTCGACGAGCTGCGCGTCGACATAGTCGGGGTGCTCAGGTCGCCGTCAGGTGACTTCACGATCGAGCATCTGCGGGGGGTGGGCTAGATGGGGCTCGCCCGCGCACACGCCATCGCGCTCGTCGGCGTGCAGGGACATCCGGTGGAGATCGAGGCTGACATCGAGAACGGCATGGTCGCCCTGCTGCTGGTCGGGCTCCCTGACACGGCTCTTCGCGAGGCGCGGGACCGGATCAGGTCGGCGATCGTGAACAGCAGGGAGACGTGGCCGACGCGCAGGATCACGGTCGGCCTGTCCCCGGCGAGCCTGCCCAAGCGGGGCAGCGGCTTCGACCTCGGCATCGCGGTGGCGATCCTGGCGGCGTCAGGGACACTTCCGGCGGCCGGGCTGGACGACTTCGTCCTGATTGGGGAGCTTGGGCTGGACGGCAGGATCCGGCCGGTGCCCGGCGTGCTGCCTGCCGCGGCGGCGGCCGCGGCGGCCGGGTTCGGCGCGGTCGCGGTGGCCGCGGAGAATGCGGCCGAGGCCGCGCTCGTTCCCGAGTTGCGCGTCATCGCCGCACCGAGCCTGGCGGCATTCACCGCCTGGTTGCGTAACGGGCAGTCTTCCGCTGATCCCGTTGTGCAGGTGCTCGAGCCGGGCCGTGACATCGGTGCCGCTTTCGACGTGGTCCGCGACGCGGGCCAAGGGAACGCGGTCACCAAGGCGGTCGCAGCGGCGACCGAGATCACCGCGGTCAAGGACCTGGCCGATCTGGTCGGCCAGCCAGTGGCCAGGCGTGCGGCCGAGATCTGCGCCGCCGGCGGCCATCACCTGATGCTGCTCGGGCCGCCCGGGGTAGGAAAGACCATGCTCGCGGAAAGGATCCCGACCGTGCTGCCGCGGCTTGAGCCCGCCGCCGCGCTGGAGGTCAGCGCGATCCACTCGGTCGCGGGGACGCTGCCGCCCGGTCGGCCGCTCGTGATCGAGCCGCCGTTCTGCGCTCCGCACCACACAGCCACCCGCGCGGCGATCGTCGGTGGCGGCAGCGGGGTCATCAAGCCGGGAGCTGCCTCACTCGCGCACCACGGCTGCCTGTTCCTCGACGAGGCGCCGGAGTTCAGCCGCGACGTGCTCGACGGGTTACGGCAGCCCCTGGAGTCGGGTGAGGTGGTGGTGGCAAGGGCCGGAGTGACCGCCCGCTTTCCCGCGAAGTTCACGCTGATCATGGCCGCGAACCCGTGTGCGTGCGCGAGCGCGCGAAGCGCAGGATCGGCTTGCACCTGCACGCCGCTGGCCCGGCGGCGGTACCTCGCCAGGCTTTCAGGCCCGCTGCTCGACCGGGTGGACGCCAAGATCGAGTTCCTCCCCGTGCGCCGCACGGAGTTGCTGAGCGACCGGGCGTTTACCGAGCCGAGCTCGGTCGTGGCTGAGCGGGTTCTCGCGGCCAGGCTGCGCGCCGCCGCGCGCCTGGCCGGGACGCCGTGGCGGCTCAACGCTCAGATTCCCGGCAGCGAGCTAAGGCGGAGGTTCGCCCCGGCGCGCGGCACCCTCGCGCCGCTGGAGCGGGCGATGGACCTCGGCAGGATCAGCGCACGCGGCGCCGACCGCGTGATCAGGCTGTCCTGGACTCTCTCTGACCTCGCTGGCCTTCGCAGTCCAGGCGCCTCAGAGGTCGGATACGCGCTCGGTCTCTGGCTGGGGACGCCGCAGTGACGGCGGACCAGGCCAGGCAGCCTGATGAGGCCGGACGCCGCTCACCTGACGAGGCCGATCGTTACTCACGAGCCGCGCTCAGCATCCTGACCGAACCTGGCGACGCGGTTCTAGGCGCCCTGCTGAGATCGGTGCCGCCGAAGGAAATACTCGACATCGTCATGTCAGAGTGCCCCGACCCAGGCTCGGTGCTCGGCCGGGTGCGCGAGGGCGATGGCGGCCCAGGGGCCGAGAAGAACAGCGGCGGCATTGTCAGCCGCGCGGTCGCTGACCGCGCTATTGAGCGCTGGCGGGCGCGCCGCCGCGATGTCCCGCCCCCCGGCAGGCTTGAGCTATGGGAACAGGCAGGGTTCAGGATCGTCTGCCCGGAGGAGCCCGAATGGCCGACGCAGCTAGACGATCTCGGCGACGCCAGGCCGGTGGCGCTCTGGCTCAGCGGCACGACTAACCTGCGCTTTGCCTGCCTGCACTCGGTGTCCGTCGTCGGCTCACGAGCCGCCACGGCGTATGGCTCGCATGTAGCGACCGAACTGTCCGCGGAGCTCGCAGGACTCGGCTGGACCGTCATCTCAGGCGGGGCCTTCGGCGTCGACGCCTGCGCTCACAGGGGTGCGCTGGCGGTCGGCGGGTGCACCGTGGCTGTACTGGCAAGCGGACTGAGCTTCGGGTACCCGAGAAGCAACAGCGACCTGTTCGCCGCCATCGCCCACACCGGCGTGATGGTCAGCGAATGCCCGCCAGACCGCGCTCCCACCAGGCCCGGGTTCCTGGTTCGCAACCGGGTGATCGCGGCGTTGAGCCGCGGCACTCTTGTCGTGGAGGCCGCTCTGCGAAGCGGCGCGCTCAACACAGCCCGGCATGCGCGCGAGCTCAATCGCCCGGTCATGGCCGTTCCAGGGCCGATCACGTCCGAGCAGTCGGCGGGTTGTCACGAGCTGATCATGCAGTCGCAGGCGGCGTGCGTCACCGGCGCGCGCGACATCATTGAACTTGTCGCCCCGCTCGGTGCCGCGGCGAATGGGTCGGCTCGCCAGCCGGCCATCCCCGCAGACGACCTCGATCCGGTCACGGCGTCGGTACTGCGTGCTGTGGCGCAGCGGTCAGGGCGCGGGCCGGCCACGATCGCCACGCTCGCGGGAGTCGATCTGGATACGGCGCTTCGCTGCCTGGGCTTGCTGGGCGCTGCCGGTTACGTCGAGCGCTGCGACCAGGGCTGGCGCGCCAGGAAGACCAACTGACGCGATCTGCCGGCTGCCGCAGCAGGCGCCGAACGACGACGCCGCGATCAGTCAGCGCCGCTAGAGCCTCTTGAATACGCCCGCGATCGTGTACACGTCGCCGCGAATCATGTGCATTCCGTAGTAGGTGCCGGAGCGCGCGGCAATGACTCGGACTCGGGTAAGGTCGGCCAGCACCACATTGCCGTCGCTGTCGACCGACACTCCGGAGAGAGTATCGAAACTGGCCTGCGACTCTGGCACGCCGTCACCCATGCCGTTCGTGACAGCGGTCTGGACGTTCGCCGGGCGGCCGGCCAGGTGGTAGAAGTGACCGGCGGTCATGGTCTGCCCGTAGTACTGGCCAGTATGCTCCGCGGCAACCCACGCCTGATAGAGGGTCGTCACGACGATGTTCCCCGCGCCATCTACCGCAAGGCCGGTCACTACGCCAAGCCCGGAGCCGACCGATAGCTCTCCTTCGCCGAGCTCGTCGCCAAGCGAGTAGCGGCTGCCGCCCCCGGCGATCGTGTAGACATACCCGGCGCGCATCGGCAGCCCGTAGAAGGTTCCGGTCGACTCCGCAACGAGCCTGACCCGGCCGTCGCCCCGGAACGCAGTTCCGAACAGGATGTTGCCGCTGCGGTCCGTCACTATTGGCGTTTCCGGCGCGCCAGTGTCCACCTCGCTGGTTGCCACGGCAGCCCTGCTGCCCGGCCCGCCGTCACCGGAGTAGCCGTAGATGCCGTTGCCGGCGACGGTATAGATATCGCCGGGCTGCATCTGCTGGCCGAAGAAGGTCCCGGACCGTTCAGCCACCACCCGGATCCGGTTGTTGTAGCTGTCCGCGACGGCGACGTTGCCGTAAGGATCAACCGCGAGGCCACTGGGCACCCTCAGCAGGGCATCGACAGCCCGGCCGTCATCTCCTGAGTACCCGCTGTGCAACCCGCCTGCGATGGTATAGACGTACCCGGCCGTCATCGAGCGGCCGTAGCCCACCCCGCCCGCCGCGGCTAGCACGCGAACGCGGTTGTAGCCAAAGATCTGACCATGCTCATTGAGGGCGCTGTCAGACACGAGGATGTCGCCCGCCTGATCCAGCGCGATGCCGCACGACGGGCCCAGGCTGGCCTCGCCGGCGGGCCAGCCGTCAGCCGTGTGTCCGGCCGATGTTGACCCGAGCACGGAGGTCAGACGCCCAGTGCGAACGTCGATCCTGCGTACGAGAGACCGTTCAGGCGGACCGACGCGGCGTGTCAGGGCAGTCGTCACGTACACGCTGTCACCCCGAGACGTGACCGAGCACGGCAACCCGACATCAGCCAGGGGGACCTGCCTCAGACGAGGATGCCCGGCGGCTGCGGGTGAGCAGGCAGACACCGCAGCGATGACCACAGCTACCGGGACCCAGCGGCTCGAGGCCACGATTCTGCTCTCCCGCTTTCGTTCGCCACTGGCGTAATAGATACGCCGATAGCTGGACAATAGCCGATCAATCGCGCGTCTAGCGGAGCTGCCGGAGGGGACCGCTCGGAAGGTGCAGTGGCAGCACGCTGCGCGTGGCGGGCCAGGGTCCGCATCGGAGCGGCGCACACTGGTGAGGTGCGTTCGCGTAGCAACCCAGCCGGACTCGCCTCAGCTGCCGGGAAGATCCCTGCCGCCGGGGCTGCGGACCTGCCGCCGGAGCTCGGCGCTCTGCTCCGGGCGTTCGAGCGGCATCTGATCGCTGAGCGCGGCGTCTCCCGGCATACCGCGCGTGCCTATACCGGGGACGCGAATTCGATGCTCAGGCACGTCGCCAGGTGCGGGATCGAGGCCGTCGCCGAACTGGACGTTTCCGTGATCAGGGCCTGGCTGGCGACCCAGCACGCGGCAGGGCACTCCCGGGCCACGCTCGCCAGGCGTGCCGCCTCGGCGCGAGCCCTAACCGCGTTCGCCCACGAGCGCGGGTGGCTGCCAGCCGACTCGGGTGCGCTGCTCGGGACCCTGAAGACGAGGCGCGAGCTGCCGGAGGTCCTGACCGTCGATCAGATCCTGCACGTCCTCGGGGACGGGCCCGGTCAGCGCACGGGCAAACGACGGAGCTACGGCCGGGCCAGTGCCGGTCTGGCTGCCGAATCCCCTGGCGCCCCAGGCGATCCCGCGGCCTCCGCCGCTGCGGCAGGCGAGGTGGCGGCCGCGATCGAGCTCCGCGACTCGGCGATCATGGAACTCCTCTACGCAACCGGCATCAGGGTCAGCGAATTGTGCGGCCTGGACGTCGATGACGTCGACCAGAGCCGCCGGACCGTCAGGGTGCTCGGAAAGGGCGGCAAGGAGCGCGTCGTGCCGGTCGGCATTCCTGCTGAGCGCGCGGTAGGCCGATGGCGCACTGCCGGCCGGGCCCTTCTGGCCAGGGATGCGTCGGGTTCCGCGCTGTTCCTGGGAGCCCGAGGCGGTCGCCTTGACCCAAGGACGGCCAGGCGCGTGGTTCATGCCAGAATCGCGGCCGCCGGATCGGTGCCGGATACCGGACCGCACGGCCTGCGGCACACGGCCGCCACGCACCTCCTCGAAGGAGGCGCGGACCTGCGCAGCGTGCAGGAGATGCTCGGCCACGCCTCGCTCGCTACGACGCAGATCTACACCCACGTCTCGATCGATCGGCTCGTGTCGGCCTACCGCCAAGCGCACCCGCGCGCCTGAGGATCGGGCGCGACGGGAGAGGGCGGTCGCGCAATCGGGCAGGCGCGGCAGATCCAGCAGGATGTAAACTTGCGACAGGTCCCGGTGATTTGCATGCGCCAGCATGGTCCGGAGGCCCAAATTCGCGTGTCTGCTTGTCGTTCGGGAATGCGTCAGCGCTCCCGGCGGAACGCACCTCACCGGTCCGCGGGGTTACTCGTGGCGAGGTCGTTCGGGCACCAGGACAAACCGATCGCGCCGTTGCCTGCGGGCAGGCGCACGACACGGAAGGGGACACCGGCATGGCCCCGGTCGTCACCATGCGGCAGCTCCTCGAGAGCGGCGTTCACTTCGGGCATCAGACTCGTCGGTGGAACCCGAAGATGAAGCGCTTCATCTTCACCGAGCGCAACGGCATCTACATCATCGATCTCCAGCAGTCGCTGCAGTTCATCGACCGCGCCTACGAGTTCATCAAGGAGACCGTCGCGCATGGCGGCTCTGTGCTCTACGTGGGCACCAAGAAGCAGGCACAGGAGGCGATCGCCGAGCAGGCCCGCCGGGTCGGCATGCCCTTCGTGAACCAGCGCTGGCTGGGCGGCATGCTGACCAACTTCTCGACGGTGTACAAGCGTCTGCAGCGGCTCAAGGAGCTCGAGGAGATCGACTTCGACGACGTTTCTGCCTCGAACATGACCAAGAAGGAGCTCCTTCAGCTGCGGCGCGAGCGCGACAAGCTGGAGCGCTCGCTGGGCGGTATCAGGGACATGGCCCGGATTCCCAGCGCGATCTGGGTGGTCGACACCAAGAAGGAGCACATCGCGATCAGCGAGGCGCGCAAGCTGGGCATTCCTGTTATCGCGATCCTGGACACCAACTGCGACCCTGACGAGGTGAACTACCCGATTCCGGGCAACGACGACGCGATCCGCAGCGTGGCGCTGCTGACCAGGGTCGTGGCCGATGCTGTGGCCGACGGGCTGATTGCCAGGGCAGGCCGGGCAGCGGGCGAGGAGAAGCCGCAGGGCGATGGTCAGCTCGGCGCGGCCGAACCGCTGGCCGAGTGGGAGCGGGAACTGCTCGAGGGCCGGACCCTGAATGGCGCACCCGAGGCGAACGGGACCGCGACGGCCGCCGAGGCCCCGGCCGCCGAGGCCAACGAGGCAGAGGCAGGCCCGGCCGGATCGGCTGAGCCGGCTGCATCGGCTGAGCCGGCTGCATCGGCTGAGCCGGCTGCATCGGCTGAGCCGGCTGGATCGGAGGGCGCAGCCGCCACGCCAGCACAGGCGGCCGGCGAACCAACCGCCGCCCCGACCGCCGGGCAGGAAGCTGACAGCACCGAGGCGGCGAGCGCCGATGCCGGCAGCCCTGAGACTGCCAGCAACCAGACGGCCAGCAACCAGACGGCCAGCAACCAGACGGCCAGTGCCGAGGCAGCCGGTTCCGACGCGTGAGGTCGGATGGCTGACTGCCCGATGCTGACCCGGCCTGGCGCGGCACCGGCGCCAAGTCGGGCCAGGGGTGCGCGGGAAGCCGATGCGGAGCGGCCGCGGACAAGGCAGAACAGATGCGGCCCTGACCCCACCGGACCGCGCGGCACGGGGCGACGTGCGGCGGCAAGCCGCACGGGAGCCGGCTCCCTTGCGGGGCCGGCAGCGCGACCTGCGGATCCGGCGGCAGGCGGCTCCGCGCCGGGCCGGACGGGTACGGCAACCGGGTGCCGGCGGTACCGGCTGTCCTTGAAGGTGCTAGCAAGGGCAGCGGCAGCAACGGACAGGGTCAGGCGGCGCACAACGGGGACAATTAATAAGACTGCGAGAGAGAAGGACATGGCGAACTACAGTGCCGCAGACGTCAAGCGGCTCCGCGATCTGACTGGCGCGGGCATGATGGACTGCAAGAACGCCCTGGTCGAGGCAGAGGGCGACTTCGAGGCTGCGGTCGAGGCCCTGCGCGTCAAGGGTGCCAAGGACGTTGGAAAGCGGGCTGGCCGCACGGCAGCCAACGGCCTGGTGACCGCTGCGATGAGCGGCACGACGGCCGGCGTGCTCATCGAGCTCAACTGCGAGACCGACTTCGTCGCGAAGACCGACATATTCCAGCAGGTGGCGGCCGACATTGCGCAGGCCGCATTGACGGCAGGCGCTACGGACCGGCTGGCCGTCCTCGCGCTGCCGGTCAGGGACGGGCAGACGGCGTCCGATCTCATCGAGACGGCGAGCGCGTCGCTGAAGGAGAAGCTGGAGCTTGGCCGGTTCGCTGCGTTTACCGGCGGCTACATCGTGAACTATCTGCATAAGTCTGACCCCGGACTGCCACCGACGCTCGGTGTGCTCGTCGACATCGACGAGGCGGGCGCGCCGGTCGCGATGGATATTGCGCACCAGGTGGCCGCCATGCAACCGCAGTACGTGACCAGGGACGAGGTTCCCGAGGACGTCGTCGCCAACGAGCGCCGGATCGCCGAGCAGGTGACACGCGAAGAGGGCAAGCCGGAGCAGGCGATCGGAAAGATCGTTGAGGGACGGCTGAACGCGTTCTTCAAGGACGTGGCGCTGGTCGAGCAGCCGTCGGTGCGCGATCCTAAGAGGTCAGTGAAGCAGCTGCTTGCCGAGACGGGAGCCACCGTCCGCGGCTTCGCACGGTTCCAGATCGGGCAGGCGAGTTGAATCGGTGCCCGGCGGCCACTGAGGTGAGGGGAGCCCGCATTGCCAGATAGCACCCCGTCGGGGGATGGTGTGGCGGGCGGCACCCAAGCCGCCGCCGGGCACAACTCGGCCGGAGAGCAGATCGACGAGCGCCCGGCCTGGCATCGAGTGGTTCTCAAACTGTCGGGCGAGGCATTCGCGGGCGGCGCAGGACTTGGTATCGATCCTGACGCCGTGTCGCACTTCGCCCGGGAGATCAGGGACGCGTCCCGGCTGGGAGTGCAGGTCGCGGTCGTCGTGGGCGGCGGCAACATGTTCCGCGGTGCGGCGTTGTCCGCCCGCGGCATCGACCGGGCCAGGGCCGACTACATGGGCATGCTCGGCACGGTGATCAACTGCCTGGCGCTCCAGGACGTACTTGAGAAGCTTGGCATAGAGACGCGGGTCCAGACTGCCATCACGATGGGCCAGGTGGCCGAGCCCTACATTCCGCGGCGGGCGATCAGGCACCTGGAGAAGGGCCGGGTCGTCATCTTCGGCGCCGGCCTTGGCGCGCCATTCTTCTCGACCGATACCAGCGCCGCGCAGCGGGCGCTGGAGATCGGCGCCGAGGCGGTACTGAAGGGCACGCAGGTCAAGGGCGTATACGATGCCGACCCGCTCAAGACGCCCGACGCCTACATGTTCCATCGCCTTGACTACAGCGAGGTCCTGCGCCGCGAGCTGAAGTTCATGGACGCTACGGCCGTTAGCCTGTGTATGGATAACGATTTGCCCATCGTGGTGTTCGATCTCATGGGGAAGGGCAACGTGGTGCGTGCCGTGCGCGGCGAGCGGATTGGCACGCTGGTCGGCAGGAACGGGCACGGCAGGACCGCGCCCTGAGCGGCCGCGCGTCGGCTTGTCCGACGCGCGCGCTCCGAGAGGTATTGAGGAGTCGAAATGATTGACGAGACACTTCTCGAGGCCGAGGAGAAGATGGAGAAGGCCGTCGCAGTCGCCAAGGACGATTTCGGGACAATCAGGACCGGCCGCGCCCACCCGTCGATGTTCAGCAGGATCACCGCCGAGTATTACGGCACGCAGACGCCGGTGAATCAGCTGGCATCGTTCCACATGCCCGAGCCGAGGATGGTCGTGGTCCAGCCGTTCGACAAGGCATCGCTTGGATCGATCGAGAAGGCCATCCGCAACAGCGACCTCGGCGTGAACCCGTCGAACGACGGCGCCATCATCCGCGTCGTCTTTCCCGAGCTCTCCGAGGAAAGGCGCAAGGAGTACATCAAGGTTGCCCGGCACAAGGCCGAGGAAGGCCGGGTGTCGATCAGGAACATCCGCAGGCACGCCAAGGACGCCATCGACAAGCTCGTCAAGAACGGTGACGAGGGTGAAGACGACGGCCGGAGGGCCGAGGCAGAACTCGACAAGGTCACCCACACCTACGTGGCGCAGGTCGACGAGTTGCTGAAGAACAAGGAAGCGGAGTTGCTTGAGGTCTAGGCCAAGGGGTCTAGGCCGGTCGGATCAGATCACCGCTCAAGGTATAACTTAGCTCCCAAAGAGGAACATCTCGCTAACCGCAGGTTCCCTACAGGTGGCGAGCGTGTGGCTCGCTGTCCGGACAGCCCCTGGCCGGGCATGAATCTTCGCAACGACAGCGAGCGACCGAGGGGGAGGGCGGGCCGCGTGACCGAACATAGAACGATTAACACCGGCCGCAACCTTCCGGTCGCCGTCGCTGTCGGGGTCGGCCTGGGTGCCCTTGTCATCGTCACGTTGCTGACCATGAAGGTCACGTTCCTGATCCTGGTCGCCGTGATCGTCGGGATTGCCCTGGCCGAACTCCACCATGTCCTGGCCACGAGGCAGACCAGGCTGCCGCTGATCCCTGTCGCTGTCGGCGGGGCGGCGATGTTCGGCCTGGCCTACTGGCAAGGTCCGAGGGATGCGCTAGCCGCGCTGGCCGTCACGTTCATCGCCGTGCTCGCCTGGCGGCTGCCGGGCGGGGTCAGCGGCTACGTCCGGGACGTCACCGCTGGCGTCTTCGCGCTGATCTACCTGCCGACGCTGGCCTCGTTCGTCGCGCTGATGCTCGCGCAGCCGCACGGCGCGCACCGGGACCTGCTGTTCGTGATCCTCGCGGTCTGCAGCGATACCGGGGGCTACTTCTTCGGCATACTTTTCGGTCGCCACCTGATGGCTCCGGCGATCAGCCCGAAAAAGACCTGGGAAGGCCTGGCGGGATCCTTTGTCCTCTGCCTGGCCGCCGGTGCGCTCGGAATGACCTACCTGCTGCCAGGAACGGTGTGGAGCGGGCTGGTGCTCGGCGTGGCGGCGGTCGCCGCCGCGACGTTCGGTGACCTCGCCGAATCGATGATCAAGCGCGACCTCGACACCAAGGACATGGGAACGATACTTCCCGGCCATGGCGGCATCCTCGACCGGATTGACGCCCTGCTGATCGTCGCCCCGGTTGCCTGGCTCGTCATGACGATCTTCCTGTCCTGACGCTAACTGACCACCCAGCTACGGCGTTGCGACGCCATCTGGTTGACCAGGCTGGCGGCGCCGCGGCTCTTGGCGAGCAGTCGCTCGCGGTTCGAGATGGGGATGAGCCACAGCCAGGTGACCGGCTCGCCGCCGACGGTAAAGCCAGACAGGTCAGGTACTTCCGGGCCCAGCAGCCGGCCTGGATTGTCGATGAACAGGATCGCCTCGTTGCCGCTGCCTAGGGGAAAAGATGACGGCTCGTGGTACCAGCGGATGGTCTGGCCGTTCTCGATCCAGGTGACCTCGCGCCACGGGTGCTGAGCCAGCCACAGGAAGATCCTGGCGGCCTGATTGCTGGGCAGCGTCGTCGCGACCGCTAGCTCGATCCTGGCGCTGCCGCCGGCGCCTTGACCAGTCTGCTCTATCCCGGGCATCCGCTGGCAGCTCATCCCTACGGTCGTCAGCACCGTGTAGGACCGTCGTCCGGTCGGCGACCGCTCGGACACGCCAACCTGGGGCCGCCTGTTCCCCGACACATCCCAGTAGCGCGCGCCCGGTCCTAGCCTCGCCAGCAGGTGCCCGAGCATGCCCTGCTGAAACTGTGCCCACGCTTGCGGGTCGAGCCGCCAGCGCCAGAAGTCCGATGCCTCGGTCACGCGCGGACCGAGCCCCTCCATGGCGTCATCGAGTGACCAGGCGAACGGGGTCTGCCCGATCACGTCCCTGGTATAGCCGGGCATGCCCTTGGACATGTCGGACCACCCGGGTATGACCGCGAGCAGGTCATTGCCTTCGTACAGCGCGACTCCGTCGCCTTCCTCGAACCAGACAGCGCGCAGCTCCTGCGGATCCATCGCGGGCCTGCCGTCCGGGTGCTTGGTATAGCCCTCGGGCATTTCCGGCGCCTGGCCAGAGTCGAGCAACGTCAGGTTCACGTCGCCCGGGGCCTTGCGGTGGTTGGCGAGCCAGGTCGCCGCGATCGGGTCGCCGCTGTCGTGCATATACGCGGCCGTCGTCCAGCTGTCGTACTCGATCACCACGCGCCTGCTGCCGTACGGGCTGTCGCTGTCCAGCAGCGTCGCCGGCCGTCCTGGCTGGGCGGATATCCTGGGCTGACTGGATCGGCCGCGCATGGTCTGCATGATAGGGAAATCTATCCACATTCCGTGGGTCACGTGGCAACTGCGCGGATACCGTGAGGGGTTTGCTTGGAAGTCGTCGAGATCGCGCCCGGCCGCCCCGCCCGGGCGTCGAGGTCGCGTCCCGCCCGGCACCTGGCCGACCTCGGTTCCGCGGACCGGCGGGCAGCCGTCGCCGAACTCGGGCAGCCTGCTTACCGCGCGGATCAGCTGTCGCGGCACTATTTCGGCAGGCTGACCGAGTCGGCCGACGAGATGACCGACTTGCCGGCCACCTCGCGTGGCGTGCTCGTCTCCGCCCTGCTGCCGCGGCTGCTGTCGGCGACCAGGGAGCTGACCTGTGACCGCGGCATGACCCGCAAGACGCTCTGGCAGGCAGCCGACGGCTCGTTCGTCGAGTCCGTTCTGATGCGTTACCCGGGCCGGGTCACCATGTGCGTCTCATCGCAGGCGGGATGCGGAATGGCATGCCCGTTCTGCGCGACCGGCCAGGCTGGCCTGACCAGGAACCTGTCCGCGGCCGAGATCGTCACCCAGGTCTTTAACGGGGCGCGCGGGCTGGCCCGTGGCGAGATAGCAGGCGGGCCAGGGCGGATCTCCAACGTCGTGTTCATGGGGATGGGCGAGCCGCTGGCGAACTATGCGCCCGTGCTGGCCGCCGTCGGGCGGCTGAGCGACCCGGTGCCCGACGGGTTCGGAATTTCTCAGCGCGCTATCACCATCTCGACTGTGGGCCTGGCCCCCGCGATGCGGCGGCTGGCCGCCGAAGGGCTGTCGGCCCGGCTGGCGGTGTCGCTGCACGCGCCAGATGACGAGCTCCGCGATTCGCTGGTACCGGTGAACCGGCGCTGGAAGGTCGCTGAGGTACTGGACGCGGCCTGGGGTTATGCTGCGGCTACCAGGCGGCGGGTCTCAATCGAGTACGCCATGATCCGCGAGATCAACGACCAGGCCTGGCGGGCTGAGGCGCTGGCGAGGCTGCTGGCCGGGAGGCTGGCGCACGTCAACCTGATTCCGCTCAATCCGACTCCAGGCTCGAAGTGGACAGCGTCGGAGCCGGAGGTTGCGGCCGCGTTCGGGCGACGCCTGGCGGACCGGGGGATTCCCGTCACGGTACGCGATACCCGCGGTAGGGAGATCGACGGCGCGTGTGGCCAGCTCGCCGCCGCCGGCCGCGATCCCGCCGTCTGAGCGGCTTGCTCGTCGGGCGAGGATCGCGGGCCCCCGACATCGGATCCGCTGCGCGCAGTTTGCTCGTCGATTTGGGGCTTTTGCGGCCGCGCAACGGATCCAAAGTGCGTCTGGGGGTTCGCACGGACCGGTCCGGTGGCGCTAATGTGGCATGGCAATGTCTGGAATGCCGTCATTGAGGGGGGCCTGGCGGCGCGTAGCCGCCCGGGTCGTTCACGTTGCCTGGCGCGGGATCCAGAAAGCCGGAACCGTGACGGCCGAAACCGTCGCTGGCGGGTCGTTCGCCGCGTTCGGGCCGGGCTCGCTGATCGCGTTCCCGACCGGCTCTATTTACGGCGAGCGGTGGATCGAGGTTGGCGCCGGAACCATGATCGGCGAGCAGGCCTCGATCTGCGCCGGGATGGCGCCCGGCCATGATCTCGGGCCCGATTCCGTACTGCGGATTGGCGACCGCTGCGTGATCGGCCGGGGTAGCCACATAGTGGCGCACCACTCGATCGACATCGGCGATGACGTGTTCACGGGCCCGTACGTCTACATCACCGACCAGAACCACAGCTATGCCGACCCCGACGTTCCGATCGGCCGGCAGTGGCCGGTCAACGTGCCGGTCAGGATCGGCGCGGGCACTTGGCTTGGTACCGGCGTGATCGTGCTGCCCGGATCGGTGATCGGGAGAAATGTCGTCGTCGCGGCCGGCTCGGTAGTGCGGGGGGAGATCGGCGACCGCTGCGTCGTGGCCGGCGCTCCCGCGCGCGTGGTCAAGGATTTCAGCCCGGAGTCCGGCTGGACTAAGTCGCTCCCAAGTGACGTCGGCGGGGCGAGCGAGACTCCGCTGGGCGAGGCTGTTCCGATGGAGACGGTTCCGATCGAGGCTGTGGCGTTCGAGGCTGGGCTGGCTGAGCCTGGGCCGGCCGACGAGCCGGCGTGCCAGCCGCTGGTGACCGAGCTGGACGTCTGACGCGGCCAGGCGACCGCTCGTCGGCTGCGCTGCTGACCGGCGTGGGAGGCGCCGACCTGGCCCCGCCGCTCATGTGCGGGACGAAGACCTCACCGTGCAGCGCGCGTTCGATCAGGTCGGCCGCCTTCGCCGCGTGGGCGAGTCGTTTCCCCTCGCTCAGGTAGACGGTCAGCATCGCCTCCACGGCGCCCGGCGGCAGCTGCGGCCCGAGTTCCGACCGGGCGGTACGGTACCCGCTCCTGGCCCCCTCGACGCAGGCGTTCAGGTGATGCCTGGCCAGCGAGGCCAGGGCGACTGGGTGCCGTCGCAGCACGCCATGCAGCAGGTAGTCAGCAGGAAGGATTTCGAGTAGCCAGGCCACAGCTGACCGCTCGAACTCCGGGCCGTCAGGCGGCTGCACACCGGTCGGCCAGCCGGGCGGTACGAACGCTGTCACGATGCAACCATAGTCCAGAATCGAACACAAGTTCTATATCGTGCAGCGATTTGCGGAGACGACTTGCGCAAGCGCCGAGGCGGCGTGTTGGCGTCAGCGGACCTGGAACCGCTCAGGCGGACCGAAAACTGTATCGTCATCTGCAGTCTCGTCGCCTTCGAGCCGCTTTGTCTTGATGTGACGTCGCGGCCTGCGCGCCAGGCGCTCGGCAGGCCCGAGTCCGATGCTGACCGCCCCGCCGCCGTGCGGCGAGCGGCCGAGGGTGAGCGTTCCGCCCGAGCCCTCGGCGATGCGGCGGGCGATGTCCAGGCCCAGCCCGGTCGAGCCAGCACTGGACAGCCCACGCCGCGCCGGGTCAGGGTGCGAAAACCCAGGCCCGCTGTCGGAGACAACCACCCAGGCACCGCCCGCGGTACGGGGCGAGACCCGGACTGAGAATGCCGTTCCCTCCGCCGTGTGCGCGAAGACGTTCTCGAGCAGGATGTCCACGCAGGCGGCCAGGTCATGCTCGGCCACCCGGACGGGCAGGTAGAACGGCGGGATTTCGACTGACATCCAGCGCTCCTGATCCTCGGCCAGCGCGGCCCAGTATTCGGCGCGGCCGCGCACGACGGCGCACACATCGCACGTCACGGTCGCGCCAGCTGCGACAGGCCGCCTGGCCTCGGCGATGATCTCGTTGACCGTCCTGGTCAGCGCGTCGACGTCGCCGATGACCCTCGCCAGGACCTCCTCGTCCCCGCTGAGGGACTCGGCATCGATCCGCAGCGCCGTCAGCGGCGTGCGCAGCCGGTGCGACAGGTCGGCCAGAGTCTCCCGCTCGTGCGCGAGCAGCTCGCCGATTCTCGCCGCGAGCCTGTTGAGGCCGTTGCTCACTTGGCGGATCTCCGGGGGGCCGTCGACCGGAGACCGTGCCGTCAGGTCCCCGGCCGCGAGCTGCTCCGCCGCCATAGCCATATTGCCCAGCGGGCGGACCAGGGTTCTGGTCAGCTGCGCGGCCACAATGACTGCCGTCACGAGCAGCCCGATGGCCACCGCGCCAAGTAGCAGCCACGCGTGGGCGACGCCGCGCCGCAGCTGCGCATCGGGAACGAAGGTCCGGATGACGGCCGTCCCGTTGGGCAGGCCCTGCACGGCGACGAAGATCGCGACACCACCAGGCGCCTGCTCGCTGAAGCTCTTGCCGCGCGCTGCCAGCCTGACGCCGGATGACTGCGGTACATGGACACCGAGCTGCCGTCCGCCGGGCAGGAAAAGCGTGACTGGCTCGCTCGGGTTCTGCTGGTTCACCCGCTCGACTGAGATCTGCAGGTCCTTCGAGCTGACGGTGGCCAGCAAGGGCGCCATGAACTGGGCGCGGATCGTCGCGCCCGACACCGCGCTGTCGGCGGCGAAGGTACGCAGCAGCAGGGCGAGCGGCAGCATGAACGACACCAGGATCAGCGAGCTGATCGCGAGCACCAGCAGGATGACGCGGAGTCTCAACGCCTCGCTCCGTGGGTTCTCATGACGGAGCGGACAGCTTCATCCCGACGCCGCGAATGGTGTGCAGGTACCTGGGCCGCTGGGCGTTCTCGCCCAGCTTGCGTCTCAGCCAGGAAACATGCACGTCAACCGTCTTGTCGGCGCCACCGTACGGCAGCCGCCATACGTGTGTGAGCAGCTCCCGCTTGGTCACGACCTGGCCAGCCCGCACCGCCAGGTAGTACAGCAGATCGAACTCGCGCCTGGACAGCTCAAGCGGCCGGTCATCTAGCGTCGCCTCATGCGCCTCGCCGTCCAGGCGGAGCCCGCCCACGATCACAGGCTCCCTGCGGCGGGCATCGTCAGCCGCGGTTCGACGCAGCACCGCCCTGACCCTGGCCTCGATCTGGCCCACGCCGAAGGGCTTGACCAGGTAGTCGTCTGCTCCGGCGTCGAGCACCCGGACGATGTCGGCCTCATCGTCTCTCGCGGTCGCCACGACGACGGGCACCTTGCTGATCGCCCTCAGCATCCGCAGCGCCTCGTATCCGTCAAGATCGGGCAGGCCGAGGTCGAGTATCACGAGATCGGGCGGCGAGTCGACGACGAGCTGCAATGCCTCCATGGCCGTCGGCGTGCTCGAAACTGCGTGCCCGCGCTCGGTGAGCGCTCGGATCAGCGCACCGCGGATCGCGACGTCATCCTCGACGAGCAGCAGTTGCGCCATGCTACGAACGTAGCGGCTGAGGCGGGCCCGCCGGGCAAGATCGACTCTAGTTAAGTCCCTGATAGCGACGGTTGTCGGCGTCGTTACGCGAAGACCGTCAAGGTCTAGCCGCAGAGCTGATCTTGACGTTGAGGAAACCTTTACGACGTCTTAACAGAGTCCACGCAACTCTCTCCTGGTGCGGTCCAGGGTCATGCTCGGCGTCAGTGCGTGGCTGCTCGGTGCCCTGTCGGCCACCGCAGGGAGTCTCTACGCCGTCGATCAGCTCGGCCAGGGCCTGCTCGAGCAGCACGCCGGCCAGATCTCTATGGCCATGGTCAATGCCGAGCTTGCCCAGGAGAACGTAAGCCAGGCGCCCGCGCCAAGCCCGAGCCCGTCGCCGTCGGCGGCGCCCAGGCACTCGCGGACGCCGCACAAGAGAACCGCGTCCGCTCCCATCCACCGGCCCGCGCGGCACGTCCCGGCGAATGCCGGAAAGCTGCTGAACTCCGCAGGCGGCACAGCGGCAGCGACCTGCCAGAATGGCCTCGCTCACCTGCAGTACTGGAGTCCGCAGCAGGGTTTCGCCGTCCATCACGTGCAGGCAGGCCCGACTTCCGTTGCCGAAGTGACTTTCACCGATTCCTCGGGCGGAGTCGTCTTGCACGTCACGTGCAGCTCTGGCGTTCCCGCCGGGCACGTGTCGACGTTCCAGTGGGGCGGCGGGGGAACGCACCACGACGAGTGACCTGGCCTGCCTGGCGGTGGATCCCGCCCCGCCAGGCAGGCCCCCTCCGGCCGGTCAGCCGCGTTCCCTGTCGGCCAGCAGGGCGAGCGTCGGGCAGGCTGCTACGGCTTTCCTGGCCAGGGCTCTCAGATCCTCGGGCACCGGCTCGTCTGGCACGATCGGGTAGCCCCATGGGTCAAGGCCGATGAACTCGGGCAGCAGCTCCGCGCACATGCCGTGCGCCTTGCACATGATCGGATTGACCCTCAGCCGGTCGCTCACCAGGACCCCGCATCCCCTGGCACGGGAAGCAGCGGCGGGTCCCGCACCGCATAACACGGACCTTCGATGTCGTGCCAGTGCGCGTCGTCGCCGAACGAGGCGAGGGCGCTCGCCGCCAGCTGGGTGGCGCCATCGGGATGCCGGCAGGCCCCGCGACCCTCGATCAGCGGGATCAGCCCGGCGATCCGCGCGATGCCGTCGCCGCGACCACCTTCGTAGGCCAGGTCATCGAGCGCGTCGGCGAGCGCGGGCAGCCCGAAGACGCATGGCCCGCACTGGCCCGCACTTTCGCCGGCGAGATACCTGACCACCCGGGCGGTCTCGGCGAGGCCGCAGCACCATTCGGGCAGCACGATGAGTATTCCGGCGCCCATCGCTGCCCCGACCGATCGAAGCCCGGGATGGGACATGGGCGCCGTCCAGGCGACTTCAGCGGTGAGCCAGGTGCCGAAGTACCCGCCGGTCAGGACGGCCTGCGGACGCTCGGCCGGCCCGCCAGCCAGACGTATCACCTCGCCGATTGGTGTGCCGAGTTCGATTTCGTACACGCCAGGCCGCTCGATAGCCCCGCTCACCGTGACGAGCGTGGTGCCGGGCGCCGCGGGTACTCCGGCCTCGCGGAACCAGACATGGCCATATCTGGCCACCAGCGCCAGATGGGCGAGCGTCTCGACGTTGTTGACCGCGGTGGGGCGGTTTGCCACGCCGCGTTCATGGGTGCGCGGCGGCGCGAACGTCGGCAACCCCGGCCCGCCGTTGAGGTATTGGACGATGGCGGTCTGTTCGCTGGCGACGTAGCCTTCACCGATGCCGACGATCTCGATCGGCACCGGGTCGATCCCCGCTACCTCCCTGGCCTGGATTGCGCCCTCCAGGCTTGCCGTCAGCCGGGCTTCCGTCCCGTGCACGACGAGGTACGCCTCCGTGGCCCCGACGGCGAATGCCGCCAGCGTGACGCCGTCCAGCACCAGATGCGGCTGTCGGACCAGGAGCAACCTGTCCTTATAGCTGGCCGGCTCGCCCTCCGAGCCGTTCGCCACGATGACGGCCGGTCCCGCTCCCGCGGCGACGGAGCGCAGCTTGCGCCCGGTTGGGAATCCGGCGCCGCCGTGGCCCGCCAGCCCCGACCGCTCCACCTCGGCGATCAGCCGTGACGCGGCACGGCGGGCGGCGGCTCTGTCGCCGTTCCACGCGGCTTCTGGCAGCGGCAGCGCCCCGAAGCGGCGCTCGTGCTGGTTCAGCCCGGCCGGGCCGCGGTCGGCCGCTAGAGCGAGCAAGCGCGGGAGCCGGCGGGTCCTGCGCTCGAGGTGGCCCAGCCGCGGGGCGGTCGCCACGATGGTCATCTGGCTGCCCTCGCCGGAATCGCTCGCACCGCGCGGAACGCGATGGAGCCGATGACCCCGCCCATGCAGGCGACGGTCAGCGCGAGAACCAAGCGGCTGCCGCGGTCAGTGCCCGCGCCGAGACCGTGGGCGACCGCGACCGGCCAGCACAGGTACCCGGCCCAGTGCACGACCCGCCACAGCCGATGTCCGATGCGCTGCCTGAGCAGGGTCGTGATCAGCAGCGTGACCATCAGGTCGCAGGCGACCGCGCCAAGGCCGAGCCAGAAACGCTTGTAGGAGGACGCGAACGGCACGAACGCCGCCTGCAGCCCGATCGAGGTGTAGGTGTCGATCACGGTCGTGCCCACGTGCAGAGCGAGGAAAGCCAGCGCGAGCAGGGACAGGTTCCTGTGCAGTCCCTGGACCAGGAAGCGAGGCCAGCGGTGGCTGGCGAACCGGCCAGCGTTCAAGATGCCGAGCACCAGGCTCGCCGAGAGCGCGACCAGCGTGACAAGCCCGGCTGCCCGCGTCGCGTACCACAGGAAGGGTCCGTGCAGGAAGGCGCTCACTGCGGCCAACCTCCCGCGGTGACCACGGTGCCGTCCAGCCTGGCCAGCCTGGCCGGCAGGCTGAAGCCCTGCAGCCACTGCTGCGCCGCACGGCCTCTGATGATCGAAGCAGTGCTCGCGGTATTGGCGTCCACACAGGTCGCCGCGGCGACCGAGACGGCGGCCCAGTAAATCTCGGCCGGCTGCCCGGTGCTGGGCACGACGATGTGATGCAAGTCGCGGTCGCCCCGGCGCCAGCCACGGACCGCCGGGCTCGAAGTGGCCACGCCGCCTGACTCCACGGCCACGCAAACCGGCTCGTCGGCTCCCGTCACGCCATCGTCGACGCCGATCCGCCAGCCGCCCTGCGGGGCCCGCCCGGCGATGGAGATGTCGCCGCCCAGGTTGACGAGGACGCCGCAGCCGATCTGTGCCCAGATCGCCTTGGCAGCCATGTCGGCCGCGAGCGCCTTGGCCGTGGCGCCGAAGTCGAGCAGTACCGGCTCCGGTACCCGCACGGTCATCGCGCCGGGGTCGAAATCGACGCACTGCCAGCCGGCCGCCGGCGCTGGCGGCTCGGTCAGGTCGGTCGTGTCGTCGGCCAGCTCGCCAAAATCCCTGTCGTAGCCGAGACTGACCAGGGACCGGCCGCACGTCGGATCGACATCGCCATTGGTCACCTCGGCGGCGCGGAGCGCGACGGCGAGCGCACCGGCGAACACTGGGCTGACCAGGACGAGCTCGCCGCCGGACCTGTTGAGCGCGGACAGCTCAGAGTCTGGCCGGAACCTGGAGCAGGCCAGGTCTATCGTCGCGAGGACGCCGGACAGGATCTGCTGCGCGGCGTCCAGCGCCGCGGGCGCGGTGATGAGCAACGAGCAGAAAGTGCCGAACGCGCTGGTCGTGCGGCCCGCGATGGGCGGCACGGCGAGGCGCGCGAGCGTGATCGCCGGCGCGGCAGACGCTGCCTTTTGCCGATGAACGGGGACGTGGGAGTTCATGTAGTCACAGAGGTCGGATCGAGTGCCGGGTTGATCGGCGTCGCCGGCCGGGAGAGGACGTCATCCTCCGGCTGTCGAGCCGCTCGTTTTCGTCTGGGACGGCGTGGGGCTCGGCGCGGGAGGCTTCGGCGGTGGCGTGAGAGACGGCTTGGGCTTCGGCTTGCTGGACGAGGGTGTCGGGGCGGGGTGCGCGGTCGGCCTCGCCTTTGTCGAGGGCGCCGCCTTCTTGCGCGCCGGCCCGCTCGTACTGCTCGCCGATGGCGTCGCGCCGGCGCGAGCGGCGGCGCTGGCCTGCGAACCTGGACCCGGACTGGGCGATGGCTTGGCTGCCTGGGCGGTGGTCGTGGCAGCTGCGTGATTGAACAGGTTCATGAAGCCGACGACGCCCACAGCGCTCAGCAGGGTAGCCCGCCACGTCAGGGTGGACAGCCTGCGCAGGCTGGCGTCCCGGTGCGCGCTGAGCCGATCTCGGTGTCTCATGGGCGCTAACGAAACCCGAATGTTCGTTAAGAGGCCACCAAGAGCCGTTCAAGGCGGGACTGTGTCTGCCGCGCGTGGCTTGCCAGTCCCCGGACGACGGGCACCTTCGCTGGGCGGCCATCCAGAGCGTTCGGTTGGGAATGAAGCTGGCAGTAGAATGTAAGAGCCGTAACTCCGGCGCTTTCCCAGGTAACCATGGAGTCTTCCCGCATGCCCGCCAGCCCCGCTGAGCTCGCCGCCGACGTCGCCACCCGCGACGACCTGCGCAACGTCGCAATCGTTGCGCATGTCGATCACGGCAAGACGACGCTAGTCGACGCGATGCTGTGGCAGTCAGGGGCGTTCCGGGCTAACGCGCAGGTCGCCGAGCGCGTGCTCGACTCTGGCGACCTCGAGCGGGAGAAGGGCATTACCATCCTGGCCAAGAACACGGCGGTGACCCACGGTGGCCTGACCATCAACATCATCGACACGCCCGGTCACGCCGACTTCGGCGGCGAGGTCGAGCGCGGGCTGTCCATGGTCGACGGGGTGCTGCTGCTCGTGGATGCGAGCGAGGGGCCGCTGCCGCAGACCAGGTTCGTCCTCCGCAAGGCGCTTGCGGCCAAGCTCCCGGTGATCCTGGTGATCAACAAGGTGGACCGGCCCGACGCCAGGATCGCCGAGGTCGTGGACGCCTGCTACGAACTCTTCCTTGACCTGGACGCGACCGAGGACCAGATCGAGTTCCCGATCCTCTACGCCTCTGCCCGAGCCGGCCGGGCCTCGCTGACCCCCCCGGACGACGGGACGCTGCCGGACTCCGCTGACCTCGAGCCGCTGTTCGACGTGATCAGGCAGCATGTTCCAGCGCCGTCGTACGACCCGCGCGCGCCGTTGCGTGCCCATGTTACGAACCTTGACGCTTCGGCGTACCTGGGCCGGATCGCGCTCTGCAGGGTCGTCTCCGGCGAGATCAGCAAGGGCCAGCAGGCCGCCTGGTGCCGCAGGGACGGGTCCATCGAGCGCGTTAGGATCTCCGAGCTGTACCGGACGCAGGCGCTCGATCGGGTGCCGGCCGCCGCGGCATCGGCGGGGGACATCATCGCGGTCGCCGGCATCAGCGACATCATGATCGGCGAGACGTTGGCCGACCCTGACGACCCGCGGCCGCTGCCGCTGATCACCGTAGACGAGCCCGCGATCGCGATGACGGTCGGCGTGAACACCTCGCCGCTGGTCGGGCGCGGCGGGTTCGTGGGGTCTGGTGCCGCCGGGGCTGCCGCGAAGCCGTCGGGCCGGGGGCACACCAAGGTCACCGCGCGGATGGTGCGCGACCGGCTCGATGCCGAGCTTGTCGGCAACGTCTCGATCCGCGTGCTGCCGACCGAACGGCCCGACACCTGGGAGGTGCAGGGCCGCGGCGAGCTGGCGCTGGCCATCCTGGTCGAGACTATGCGGCGGGAGGGTTACGAGCTGACGGTCGGCCGGCCGACCGTGGTAACCCGCGAGGTTGACGGCAAGATCTGCGAGCCGGTGGAGCGGCTGACCATCGACGTGCCTGAGGAGTACCTCGGCGCCGTCACGTCCCTGCTCGCGATCCGCAAGGGGCGGCTTGAGCAGATGACGAATCACGGGAGCGGCTGGATCAGGCTCGACTTCATGGTGCCGGCGAGGGGACTGATCGGCTTCCGTACCCAGTTCCTCACCGACACGCGCGGCACGGGCATCGCGCATCACGTGTTCGAGCGGTACGAGCTGTGGGCGGGCCCGCTGCGCATGCGCGCGTCCGGCTCGCTGGTAGCTGACCGTGCCGGGATCGCCACGGCGTACGCGATGTTCTCGCTGCAGGAGCGAGGGACCCTGTTCGTCGAGCCCGGCACAGAGGTCTACGAGGGCATGATCGTGGGCGAGAACTCCCGCTCCGACGACATGGACGTCAACATCGCCAGGGAGAAGAAGCTCACCAACATGCGCCAGTCCACCGGCGAGGAACTGGAGCGGCTGGTGCCGCCCCGCGCGCTCAGCCTGGAGCAGGCCCTTGAGTTCTGCGCGGACGGCGAGTGCGCCGAGGTGACGCCGGCCACGATCCGCCTGCGCAAGACCGTCCTCGACGCCAGGGAGCGCGCCAGGACACGGGCCAGGATCAGCCGCGAGGGCTGACAGCAGTTCGCCAAATGATCTCGATCATGGACCAACACCAGGGGCGAGCCTGAGGCTGGCCACTGGTGAAAACTGCCACGACCACGGTCAGTGCCGCGCATCAGCTCAACCTTCTAAGCGTCAGTGCACGGGCCTTGTTCCGGTTCCCAGTCGATGCCATGGGCGGCGAGCCAGCCGCGCTCCGCCGCAGAAAGATCGGCGGGCTGAACACGTCGCGCTGTGCTTATGCGCATCTGCAGGCCATTCGCGCCGCCGACGTGGGCGGCCCACTCGTCGCCGCGCTCAAGCACGATCTTCTCGAACGCGGGCGGCCTGCGAAGCAGGAGCCGCCTGCCGCACTGAACGCACGACCACTCCTCGAAGCCAGGATCCAGCCTCCTGGTTAGCGACATTTCATGTGGGGTCGGCAACTGGATTCCGATCTGCGGGGAGCTCCTGTGGCTCGTACAAGTTCCCATGCTTGCCCTCAGTCTCTCATCCAAACGCGCCGGTGGGCTCCGTTTAGGCGGCTGGGGTGTAGCTCTTGGCAGCAGTGGCTGAGAAAAGCGCCGACCTCGTGTATCAGTCGCTCTACGCAGATGTCCGTACTGGTAGCCGCCCGGCGCCGGAACCAGCGCCGTGGCCTGCGCGGATAACCGCGCGAAGCAGTTCCCACAGGAGGTAGGTCATGTCACTTCAATCAGGTTCGCTCCAGACACCGGTAACTGACTTCAACGTGCCCGGCATCCTGGACGGCCAGGTGACTGCCATGGACGTGCTCGACCCGACCGAGAATGACGAGCGAATCGGGTTGCTGGAGGCGGATGACGAGTTCGACGTCGTGCTCACCTGGCAGCTCACCGGCGCCGCCACGCCGGTTGTCGGCGGTTCATGGATCGTCTCGCTGTTCAGCAACGACATGGACGGGGTGGGCACGATGAAGGGACGCATCGCCGGTCCAGACATCGTCTCCATCACTGGCGGCGTCAGTCCGCTGCAGTTCAGCCACAGGTTCCGTGTCGCCCCGCCCACCCCCCAGGTTGGGCTGTACAAGCTGACCGCCACCATCAACCACTCGCCCACGGGGAATCCGGCTGAACTCTCCGAGATGTTCGGCTTCGCGGAGTCCACCCCGGTCGACATCACCAGCGCGGTGGTGGAGACCAGCTGACCCGCGGCTGCAAGCCGCCCGGACGGCTAACTCGCCGGGCCGGACAATGATTGTGGATGATTCTCAGCCATATGGCTGAGAATCATCCACGGTGGACGATGGACCTGAGGCTGCCGCTTCGGTGAGTCGCGTCACCAGGTGGCACACGGCCGCGAGCCGCATCGACTCCCAGTCAAGGGGCTGATCGTCCGGCACTGGCTGCCAGCCAGTGCCGGCTGCCGCGGCGACGAATCCGCTGGCGTAGTTCACGAGGAAGCCCAGTAGCTGCACTGCATCGTCACGCTGTGAGCCAAGCTCATCCGTGGCGGCCTCAGTCACCGCCGCGACGTGCTGGTCGAGTTCGGGGTGCGCGCAGCCAGCGAGCCGATCCAGGCTCGCCTGACCGATGCTGCCCGCGAGGTACGGGATCAGGTCCACGGCGCCGACTTCCCGTCCGTCATGCGCCTGCGCTACTTCAGCGTCAGGTACGCGAAGCTGGCGAGGCCGAAGACGAAGCAGTAGATCGCGAACGGAGTCAGCGTCCTGGTCTGGAAGTACTTCATCAGGAACCGCACCGACAGGTACGCCGCGATTCCGGAGACGATGCTTCCGGCCAGGATCTGCGGCCGGATGCCGTCGCCCAGGTGGCCGAACAGGTCGGGGATCTTGAGCACGCCGGCAGCCAGGATGACGGGCGTCGCGAGCAGGAACGCGAACCTGGCCGCATCCTCCCGCGACAGGCCGCGGAACATGCCGGCCACCATCGTGACGCCATCGCGGCTGATGCCAGCCAGGAGGGCAAGGATCTGGGCCGAGCCGATGATGACCGCCTGCCAGAAGCTGAATGACGTGAGCCGGCGGTCAGCCTGAATCGCGCTCACCATCTCCTGCTGGCGCACCGCGCGCTGTCCCGACGAGTGCGCGCCCGCGACCCGGTCGGCACCGGGGGCCCCGCCGGCGCTGATAAGGGCGGGCTCGGCCTCCCGCTCTCTGGCCACCTGTTCGTCGGCCGCTCGGGACCGGCGGGTCCTGAAGCGCTCGCCGGCATAAAGGATGATGCCGTTGGCCACAAGGAAAATCGCCGCCCGGCTCGGCACGGCGAAGATCACGCGGAACTTATGCTCGAAGACCAGGCCGACGAGGCCGACCGGGATGGTGGCCAGGATGATCATCCAGGCCAGCTTCTGGTCCGCCGTCCTGACCTCCCTGCGGGCGATGGAGCTGAAGAAGCCGCCGATGATCCTGACCCAGTCGCGCCAGAAGTAGGTCGTGATCCCGATCGCGGTCGCCACGTGCAAACCGACCACGAAGGCCAGGTAGGGAGACTCGGCCTCGGACACATTCAGGTCCGCCTTCCAGCTCCCCCCGACCAGCGCCGGGATCAACACGTTGTGGCCGAGGCTGGAAACGGGGAACAACTCGGTCGTGCCCTGGATCAGGCCGACGATGATCGCCTCGGCATAGGTCAGGTGTGACATGACAGCCCTTCGCTCGACGGGCCCGCGTGCGCCCGCGCCAGCAAGGATATTCACGCCAAACCAACCGTGCCGCCAACTCGCCGATGGAAGGTGCACTGAGCGGGCGGCCTTTACCAGAGATTAAGAGGAACACTCGTTCGTTTCCTAGGAGTACGGGTAGTCGTCTGCTGCGGAACCGCCGCTACCAGCGCCCCTTGGAGGAGACGCCAGCAATGTTGCACCTGGCCGGAACGCACGTCGCGCTCAATCCGCTGAGTTCCGCCTCGCTGCTGGCGAGCCTCGGCGCGCTCGGCGTGTTCCTCGCCCTGTTCGCCGAGACGGGCCTGCTGATCGGGTTCTTCCTTCCTGGCGACTCGCTGCTGTTCACGGCTGGCCTGCTCTGCGCGGGCTCATCGTCGAGCAAGGCGCACCTGTCGCTGCCCCTGGTCCTCCTGGCGGCGGCCGGCGGCGCGCTGATCGGTGCGCAGACGGGATTTGTGATCGGGCGCCAGGGCGGGCGGCGGCTGCTCGAGCGCAGCGACAACAGATTCCTGCGCAGGGGCGCCCAGCGCTCCTCAGAACTTCTGTCGCGTTACGGGTACGGGAAGGCCATTATCTTTGCCCGGTTCATTCCTGTCGTGCGGACAGTGCTGAACCCCATGGTCGGAGCGCTGGACGTTTCGACCCGGACGTTCACGCTCTGGCAGGTCATCGGCGGGCTGATCTGGGCCGTCGGGCTGACGCTCGCCGGATACGGGCTCGGGTCAACGATCTCCAACATCGACAAATACGTGCTGCCGATCATCGCCGTAATCGTTATTGCGTCGTTCGTGCCGATCGGCATCGAGCTCCTCCGCAGCAGGAAGGCAGGACGCGAGGACTCTGGCCATGAAGACCTGCCGGGCCCGGTTCCGGCCGCGGAACGAGGCGGGAATAGCACCGAGGGCTGAGGCCGCCCAGCCAGCCAGCGACGAGCGCGCCGGTGCCTGATCAGTTCTGCTTACCTCGAACCTTGGGCGTGTCCTGGTCAGGCGTGTCCTGGTTACCGGCGCCTGGGGATCTTGCTGCCCAGCCAGACCAGCGGGTCATACTTGCGGCTGACCACCCGCTCCTTGAGCGGGATCAGCGCGTTGTCGGTGATGTGGATGTTCTCGGGGCAGACCTCGGTGCAGCACTTGGTGATGTTGCAGAGGCCAAGGCCGAACTCGTCCTGTGCGGCCTCAGCCCGGTCGGCGGTGTCGGCCGGGTGCATCTCGAGTTCGGCGATCCGCATCAGGAAGCGCGGTCCGGCGTAAGCCGGCATGTTCTCCTCGTGGTCCCTGATCACGTGGCAGACGTTCTGGCACAGGAAGCATTCGATGCACTTGCGGAATTCCTGCGACCGCTCTACGTCCACCTGCTGCATCCGGAACTCGCCGAGCCCGATCGCCGGGTCAGGGGTGAACGACGGGACCTGCCGCGCCTTCTCGTAGTTGAACGTCACGTCGCTGACGAGGTCCCTGATCACCGGGAACGTCCGCATCGGCGTGACGGTGATCGTCTCCTCCGGTTCGAACAACGACATCCGCGTCATGCAGGCCAGCCGCGGCATACCGTTGATCTCCACCGAGCAGGAGCCGCACTTGCCGGCCTTGCAGTTCCAGCGGACCGCCAGGTCGCCGGCCTGGGTCGCCTGGAGCCGGTGCAAGACGTCGAGCACGACCTCGCCCTCGTTGGCCTCTACCTCGTAGTCGACGAGATCGCCGGCACCGCCGTCACCCCGCCAGACCTTCAGCTTGACCTTCGTGCCCATCAGTGCGTCTCCTCGCGGGCGGGGGGCTGCTGCGCTGCCGCCTGGGCAGCCGGCTGGCCGGTTGCCGGCAGGCTGGCGGCTGCCGCCTCGGGCGGCAGTTCCTCCTCGGTCAGGTACTTCTTCAGCTCGCCGCGGTCGAATAGCTCCAAGAGGTCCTCGCGCATCGGCAGCATCGGCTGCTTGCTGACCACGATCCGCTGGCCGTTCTCGTCGCTCGCGAGCGAGCACATGAGGTTGACCTTGCGCCACTCGGGCGACATGGCCGGGTAGTCGTCGCGGGTGTGGCCGCCGCGGCTTTCCTGCCGCTCAAGCGCCGCCCGCGCGACGCACTCGGCGATTAGCACGATGTTGCGCAGGTCGAGGGCCAGATGCCAGCCCGGGTTATACGCCGGGCCGCCCTCGGCACGCACCACGACGGTGCGCTCGCGGAGTTTCTCGAGCTCGGACAGCGCCATCTTGATCTCCGCTTCTTTGCGGATGATTCCGACCAGGTCCGACATCGTCTGCTGCAACTCGGAGTGGACCGTGTACGGGTTCTCGCCGACGGCGCGCTCGAACGGGGCCAGCGCCTCCGCCTGCGCGGCCGCGACATCGCCGTCGCCTGCCACTGGACGCTTGTCGCCAAGCGCGTCCACATACTCGGCTGCGCCCATCCCGGCCCGGCGGCCGAACACCAGCAGATCGGACAGCGAGTTGCCGCCAAGCCGGTTCGACCCGTGCATGCCGCCCGACACCTCGCCGGCCGCGAACAGGCCGGGAACGCAGGACTCGCCGCTGTCGGGGTCGACCTCGACGCCGCCCATGACGTAATGCTGGGCCGGCCCGACCTCCATCGGCTCCTTGGTGATGTCGACGTCGGCCAGCTCCTTGAACTGGTGGTACATCGAGGGCAACCGCCGCAGGATCTCTTCGGCGGGCAGCCTGGACGCGATGTCGAGGAAGACCCCGCCGTGCGGGGAGCCCCGGCCCGCCTTGACCTCCGCGTTGTTCGCACGCGCTACCTCGTCGCGGGGCAGCAACTCGGGCGGGCGCCGATTGTGGTCGGGGTCGGAGTACCAGCGGTCGGCCTCTTCCTCGGTCTCGGCGTACTGGGCGCGGAACACGTCGGGCACGTAGCCGAACATGAACCGCTTGCCCTCTGAGTTGCGCAGTACCCCGCCGTCGCCGCGGACGGACTCGGTGACGAGCAGCCCCCGGACCGACAGCGGCCACACCATGTGCGTCGGGTGGAACTGCACGAACTCCATGTTCATCAGCTTGGCGCCGGCGAGCAGCGCCAGCGCGTGCCCGTCCCCGGTGTACTCCCACGAGTTCGACGTGACCTTGAAGGTCTTGCCGATCCCGCCTGTGGCCAGTACCACGGCCGGGGCTTCGAACAGGACGAACTGGCCGCTCTCGCGGATGTAGCCGAACGCGCCGGCGATCGCGTCGCCGTCCTTGATCAGCCTGGTGATCGTCGTCTCGGCGAAGACCTTGATCATGGCCTCAGGGTCGCCGTACTCACGGCCGTCCTCCTGCTGCAGCGCGACGACCTTCTGCTGCAGGGTGCGGATCATCTCAAGGCCGGTCCGGTCGCCGACGTGAGCCAGCCTGGGGTACTCGTGACCGCCGAAGTTGCGCTGGCTGATCTTGCCGTCCTTGGTGCGGTCAAAGAGGGCGCCCCATGCCTCGAGCTCCCAGACCCGGTCGGGCGCCTCCTTGGCGTGCAGTTCTGCCATCCGCCAGGTGTTCAGGAACTTGCCGCCGCGCATGGTGTCGCGGAAGTGCACCATCCAATTGTCGTTCGGGTTCACGTTGCCCATCGCGGCAGCGCAGCCGCCCTCGGCCATGACCGTGTGCGCCTTGCCGAACAGCGACTTGGAGATGACGGCGGTCCGCTTGCCTGCCAGGCGCGCCTCGATCGCCGCCCGCAGCCCTGAGCCGCCGGCGCCGATCACTACGACGTCGTAGGGAAGTCTTTCGATGTCAGCCATGACAGATTCGGTACCTTCTGCCTCAGTCTAGAAGAATCGCGGGTCCGTAATGGCGCCGCTGGCCACCAGCCGGATGTACAGGTCGGTGAAGAGCACGAAGCCGAGTGAGATCCAGGCGTACTGCATGTGCCTGGCGTTCAGCTTCGACACCAGGGTCCACGCCTTGTATCTGACCGGGTGCTTGGAGAAATGCTTCAGCCTGCCGCCGGTGACATGCCGGCACGCGTGGCAGGACAGCGAGTAGAGCCACAGCAGCGCCGCGTTGACGATCAACACGAGCGTGCCCAGCCCCATGTGCCCCCACTGGCCAGAGTGGTTCTTGAACGCCAGCACCGCGTCGATGGTGAGGACGACGTTGAAGACCAGCGCGATCCAGAAGAAGTAGCGGTGCACGTTCTGCAGGACCAGCGGCAGCCTGGTCTCGCCGGTGTACTTGGCGTGCGGTTCGCGGACCGCGCATGCGGGCGGAGCCTGCCAGAAGGCCCGGTAATAGGCCTTGCGGTAGTAGTAGCAGGTGAACCGGAAGCCCATCGGGCCGCCGATGATGATGATCGCTGGCGTGAGCGCGCTCAGCCACGGGATCCAGTGAAAGCCGGAGCCGGCCTGGCAGGTGGTCGCCAGGCACGGAGAGTACAACGGCGAAATGTACGGCGCCCAGAAATAATCCGTATTGACCAGTGATGCCCAGGTCAGGTAGATCACTACGATCGCCAGAAAGATGGCGGTCACCGCCGGCTGGCGCCACCACGGATCCCGGCGCAGCGTCTTGTCGGGGATCTGCGCCCTCGCCTTGGCCGGCGCCTGCGTTACCTGCGTCATCGACGCCTCCGCACTGCAGCTGAAGCTGATGGTTCAGTGTCATCGCACTGGGTCTTCGCCCCGGCGCGCTGCCTGCCCTCCCCGCGCAGCGGGTGGCGCAGCGCTGCCCGCGTTGCGCACAGAACCTTATTCCAACGGTAATAGTCATGCGGACCTGGGTGTAACTTCTGGCGGTGTGACACTCGCTACACCTGCGCCTAGTTGTTCGGAATCGTCACTCGCGGCCGCGGCCCAGCATCGGTCGGCAGGCTGAGGGCTCTGCGCAGGAAGTCGACCTGGAGCAGCAGCAGATTCTCCGCCACCGTCTCCTCCGATGCCATATGCGTCACGCCCGACAGCGGCAGAACCTGATGCGACCGGCCCGCGGCCAGCAGCGCCGATGACAGCCGGAGCGTGTGCGCGACGACCACGTTGTCATCGGCCAGGCCATGGATGATCATGAGCGGTCTTGACAGCTTATGCGCGTCGGCGATCAGCGAGGAGCGCTCGTAAGCGGCCCCCTCGTGGTCAGGGTGGCCCAGATAGCGCTCCGTGTAGTGCGTGTCGTAGAGCCGCCAGTCCGTGACCGGGGCGCCCGCGATCGCGGCGTGAAACACGTCCGGCCGGCGCAGGACCGCCAGCGCGGCCAGGTATCCGCCGAAGGACCAGCCCCTGATCGCCACCTTGGACAGATCGAGGTCGCCGTCGCGGTCTGCCACGGCAGCCAGCGCGTCGACCTGATCCTCCAGGGCCGGGCTAGCCAGGTCACCGGCCACTGCGCGGTCCCACTCGGGGCCTCGCCCTGGTGTGCCCCTGCCGTCGGCCACCACGACGGCGAAGCCCTGATCGGCGAACCACTGCGAGGTCAGGTAGGCGTCGGCCGAGGCCAGGACCCGCTGGGCGTGCGGCCCGCCGTACGGGTCCATCAGGACTGGGAGTTTCGCCGAGCCTGGTTCGTGCCACGACGGGAGCAGCAGCGCGGTCCTGAGCTCCTGGCGCCCCGCCCGCAGCAGCTTCACGCGTAGCCCGGGCAGCACGGGACGCTCGGCCAGCGACGCGATGGTCCCGGCGCGCGCCGGCTCGCTTGGGCCGTGTGTGCCGGCACCCTGCTCGCCAACACCCGGATCACTGGCGCCCTGCTCGCCCGCCCCCTGTTCTCCGGCAACCGGCAGATCGCGCAGGATGGTGACGGTCAGCCCTGGCTCAGCCATCGACCGGCTCGTGAGCACTGTCGTGCCGCCCCTTCGGACTGCGCTGTGCACGCCGCCGCGCCCCGAAACCAGCCTCAGCGCGTCGGGTCGGTAAGCCCAGACCCCGATCTCCGTGGATTCGCCGTCCGAGGCTGACAGCAGCACCGTATCGCCGTCCACCGACAGAACGCGCCGCACCTGCATGTCCGGCGGCGTGACCGGCTTGGCAGCGCCGTCGGCCAGCTCCCGTTCCTGCGCCACGAGCAGCCGCCGCGCGCCATCGGAGTCGGCGGTCCAGGCGATCCTGCCGTCCGCGAGCCTGGCGGGAACGCCGGGGACGATGTCCAGCCAGCGGGCGTCCGAGTCGTCGCTGAGCACCGTGGCGGCGCCGGTCTGCGGATCCACGCTGAGCAGCCGCATCCGGCGCTGGTCCCTGGACTGCACGACGATCAGCGGCCGGCCTGACTCCCAGCTGACCGTGGTCAGGTAGGGGTAAGCCGCCGAGTCCCATCGCACCGGGACGCTGCTGCCGTCGATATCGACGATTAGCAGCTCAACAAGGGCGTTCGGGGTACCCGCCGCCGGATAGCTGACCTCGGCGGGCCGCCGGTCAGGATTCGCCGGGTCGGCGATATGCCAGCGGTTGATGGCCGAGTTGTCCACCCTGGCGACCAGCAGGGCAGTCCCGTCGGGCGCCCACCAGTAGCCGCGCATCCGGCCCATCTCCTCGGCCGCGACGAACTCGGCCAACCCGTAGCTGACGTGTTCAGTGCCGTGCGGCCCGATCAGCTCGGAGTCGGTGCCGCTGTCGAGGTCGGTGATCCGCAGCGCGCGGTCGCAGACGTAGGCGACCCGCCGGCCAGCCGGGTCCGGCCGCGGATCGATGGCCGGAGAGCGAGCACCCGCCTGCCGGGGACCCTCGCCATCGCCGGTCAGCTGGGTCGTATAGACCTCGCCAGCGATGGCGAAGGCGGCCATCGTGAAGCCGGCGTCGGTGGCAAATGCCACGACCCCGCCTGCCTGCTCGCGAGATCTCTCCCGGCGGGCTCGTTCTTCCTCCGGCTCGTCGTTCCCGGCACCGACCGCGACCGGATCGACGATCAGACGCTCTGTCCCGTGCGGACCGGCCTGCAGATCTAGCACCCACAGGCAGGTGACAGGATCGCTGCCGCCTTTGCTACGAAGGAAGGCGATCCGGTTGCCGTCAGCGGAAATCTCAAACGAGCGCGGGGTACCCAGGCTGAAGTGGCGGGTCCTAGCTTGCTGGCGGGGGAAGGTGTCGGTCATGACAGTAGATCCTGCCAGCCCGCGCCGGCGCCGACGGTGCGAGTGTCGGCTGGTTATCCTCACCGCATGAACCTGACCGACGGCAGGCGGCTGATGCTGGTGCACGCTCACCCCGACGACGAGTCGATCGGGACGGGCGCCACGATGGCCAAGTACGCGGCGCAGGGTGCCGGCGTCACGCTAGTTACCTGCACGCTGGGCGAGTTCGGCGAGATCATCCCGCCGGACCTGGCCAATCTGGCCTGGGACAGGGAGAACAGGCTAGGCGAGCACAGGATCGGCGAGCTGGCCGCAGCCTGCGCGGCGCTGGGTGTCAGCGACCACCGGTTCCTCGGGGGGCCAGGCCACTGGCACGACTCAGGGATGATGGGCACGCCGTCGAACGATTGGGATGGCGCGTTCTGGCGCGCCGACGTATCCGAGGCCGCAGGGGTCCTGCTCGAGGTCATCAAGGACGCAGCGCCCCAGGTGCTCGTGACGTATGACTCGAACGGCTTCTACGGCCACCCCGATCACATCCAGGCGCACCGGGTCGCGTGGCGGGCCTTTGAGATGGCGGACGGGCTCGTGCGCAAGTTCTACGCCACGGCTGTTCCCAAGTCGGTGCTGGCCGAGGGGATGAAGATGATGCGGGAAACGCCAGTCGGCCAGGCCGAACAGCCGGCCGGATCGGGGTTCCTGGCGGTCGAGTCCGTTGATGAGCTACCGTTCGGGGTGCCCGACGAGCAGGTCACCACGGAGATCGACGCCCGGGACTACCTCGGGGCCAAGCTCGCGGCGATGCGTGCGCATGCCAGTCAGATCGCGGTGGACAGCCCGTTTTTCGCCCTGTCTAACCGGGTGGGCCAGCGTGCGTTCGGCTACGAGTACTACACGCTGCTGGCCGGACCGCGCGGCCACGGAGCCGGAAGTCATGCCCGCGAAAGTGACCTGTTCGCAGGGATTGACTAGCCTCCAACCGTGAGCCGGGCCCTGACAACCGTCACCTACCTCGCGCTGTTCCTGTTCGGAATCGCGCAGGGAGTGGTCGGCGCCTTCCTCTACGGCGTAGGGCCAGCTCCGCTCGCCGCAGTGGGTCTCGACGTGGCCATCCTCGCCACCTGCCTGCTCGGCGCGTGGGGAACCCAGCATGCGCTCGGCGGGTTCACCCCGGCGGTTGGCTGGTTCATCGCCACTTTCGTACTCGCCAGCGGCACCAGCGGCGGGAGCGTGATCGTCACGGCGAGCAGCGCGGGCGAGGTGTTCCTGTTCGGCGGCGCGGTCGGCGCGATGATCGGCGTGGTCGCCGGATTTACGCTGTGGGCAAGGCGCAGGTCGGCGGGCGGATCTCGTTGACTGACACCTAGCCGACCGTCTGCGCGCTAGACGCGCCGGGTGCGGCCGGCGCGCCAGGGGATGCGGCGTCCAGCGGGTCCTGGTGCGCCGGAACCTGGACCGGAGGCGGTGGCGGTGCCGCCGGCGTGCTGAACATCAGCGCGCAGGTCAGGATCAGGGCACCGACGAATCCGCAGTAGATCCAGAACGCAAGGGTCAGGCCTGAACTGATGGTGAGCCCAACCCCGGCGGCCTGGGCCGGCGGGATTCCGAACTGCGCCGGTGATGCGGCCTGGCTGATCTGGATCACGGCCGAAATGGCCTGAGCCGCCATCGGCACGATGCCGCCGGCCAGGAGGACCGCGCCATGCCGCATCGGGCGCCACGCGCCGGCCGCGATGACGACGGCGACGAGCGCGACCATTGCGGCGACGTCGCCCGCGATCACCAGGCCGGGGTTAGCGAAGGCGTTGCCCGCGGTCAGCGTCTGGGATGTGCCAGCCGCGGTCCGCAGCGTGAATCTGTCCCACGAGGGTGCGAACGCGATGGCCGTGCCCAGCGCGGCAGCCGCCGCGAGGCCCATCGTCAGGACGGTCTCCACGTTCGCCGGCCTGGCCGGTGAACCGGCACCGCTGCGCCGGACAGCCAGCACCGAGCCGGCCGCGCACGCGGCCCAGCCGATCAGGCTGAGCACGAGCCCGGCGGCCACGGGCACGCCACCGGAGATGGCCGTGCCGGCATCGGCCACGAATAGGCCGAGCGTGACAATGCTGGTCCCGGCCGCCAGGAGCGCTCCGGCTTGCTGGCGGGTTCCGCCAAGGGCGATAAGGACGGCGCTGGCGGCCCAGACGGCAAGATAGATCGCGTGCGGCACGACGTTGGCTGCCTGCTGAGCGAGGCTGGCTCCGCCGAAGTAGTCGGGGAACAGGCCAGCGATCCCCACTGCCACGCCGATGGCGAGCAGCGCGGATGCGACGATCGCCCGCCGGGCCTGACCGGGTGGCAGATCCGGGCTGGGTGGCTCGCCAGGACCGCCGCTTTGGCCAACTGGTTGGATCGCCCGCCGTGACTCGATCTCGCTGAACCTGGACCAGGCGCCGTTCCAGCCTTCGGCCGTCTCCGGCCACCACTCGATCGGCTGGAACCCCGCCGCCCCCGTCGGCCAGATCCCGTAAAAGCCGGGTCCTCGCCCTATCTCATACCTGACTCCGCGATGCGAGACGATCACGTTCTCCGGCACGGTTCTGGCCCCTTTGCTGAAGTCGGCGCTAATCAGACCGTCGTGCTGCGCCATGGGCAGGATCGTAAGGCCACAAGCTCCATGCTGGCTGGACGCCACCTGAAGCGTTCCTGACGCGCACCAGCATCGGTACCACGGCGAAGCTCCGTCGCGCCACAAGCCGGCCGTGGGGCAATCTGCCGCCATCAATGAGCTTGAAGTGGCCGTGGGCCGGGGCTGGCGCTCCGGTCGGTGCGGTGGTAATCATGGCGATATCACCTCGTGGTCCTACATCGACGAGGGCGTACCCCGTGCCCGTGCTCACTATTGGCTGGTCGCGCTCGCCTTCCATTTTTCCATCATGTGGTTTGGCCACCCGGCGTGGCTGATACCGCCGCACATTCGCGGCACCAGCCACGCCAGATCGGGGCGCGGCTGAGTCCGGCGAACGGGTCCGCGGTCGTTATCTTGTCACGGGCAAAAGGTGGGCGCAGAGACCTCCTCCGCAGATCGACTGGTGCCGCAGCGGGCCGTTTCAGCTAGATCTCGCCTCGGGTGAGTCACTGGAACTGACCTGTGCGCCAGCAGGCCCCGATTTCAGCGATGACAATTACATCGAGATCAAGCCGGCCTGACTGGGGCCATCGCCTCGGGCCAGTGTGCTTGCTTGCTGAGTCATGGCCACGTGCTCGGCCACCCGGCTGACGGCTGTTCTGAGCCGGCGGAAGTAGGCGGCTCGGCTCAGGCAGAGCGCAGTCGCTGCCGCCTCGTGGCTGCGGAGCGGCTCGATGTAACCGGCGAGCAATACGCTACGCAGCAGTTTTTCCGTGTAGCTTTCGCCGAACGCCTCGTCGGCGGCCTGCCGCAGCAGGTGCCGCAGCGATGCTGCGCGCTCCTGCATGGTCGTACCGCGGGCTAGCGGGCTGCGCGCCAGTTCCCGCGGCACCTGGAAGTTCCTGAGCGCATCGCGGACGGCCCGAACCAGCCAGTCCGGGATGGCATCCTCGGCCGGCCCCGCTGCAGGCGTCGAGGCATGGTTGGACTCCGGCGCCGGCAGTGATGCCGGCACTCGCGCCGGATCCGATTCCGGCGGCGGCGCTGGAATACTGAGCTCCCGGTAGACCTGAGAGCGCAGGCTAGCGAACAGGCCGCCCGGCCCGTAGTCCAGGTGGTAACACTCGACAAGCTGGCCGTCAATGCGGGCGTCAAGGTCGGTCAGGTGAGTCGCGCCGAGTGCCTGAGCGAAGTCAACAGCGCCAGGGTAACTGGGATCGATCGGCAGGTATGTGTACCGCGGGTTGATAACGCCAGAGCGCAGGACCCCCGCGATGCCCAGCATGGCCTGCACTTGGCCCTTGCCGGTCAGATCCACGGCCACCTGCCAGAGCACGGATTCGCCGTTCGCCTCGTTCGCGCGCGCGTGGGCCAGCCAGCGGCCCACCAGCGGATCGGTATCGGCGAACCTGGGCGCAGTCGCCGGGCTCATGCAGACCATGAAGCCGCAGATCCGGTCGTCCCGGTCCCTGGCTACCGCGGCCCGGTCCGGTGATTGCTCGAAGTACCTGCGGGACAGCTGCCACCATTGCGGGTTGTGGCGGCCCGCGGTCTGCCGCTCGACCCCGGCGTCGTCGCCCGCGCGGACGCCGTCGATCCTGAAGCTGGCGTTGCCTGGCCAGCCGAAACCCCATCGCAGCAGCGGGTTCTCGACCAGATGAGCCATGTCGATGATCAGCAGCGGCTCGCCGCCGAGCGCGCGGGCGTAGAGGTAGTCGATGATCCTGCGGCGCAAGTCGCGCTCCAGCTCGGGATTGCGCAGCCGCAGATCAGCCAGCAGCACCTTGCGTGCGAGCTCGTGCAGGGTGATGCCGTCCCCGACCGGCTCGGTGACAGTCAGCTCGGACAGCTGGTGGTACTCGGCATCGGCATCCGCGTCCCGCAGCACCGCGCGGAGCAGCTCGGGGGTCGTTGATCTGGCCACCACCGCGACGCCGAGTGCGGACGGCCGGATGCCGCGCAACTCCGTCTCCACCAGCCGATGCAGCAGCGACTTGACCAGGTCAGGGCGGTCAGGCGTCCTGGCCGCGTTCCAGCTGGCGTCCGCGGTCGCCGCGTCGGCCGCGAGGGCCAGGGCCAATGGGGAGCCTGCGGCCCATTCGATGATGCCAGGGACACGCTCGTCGCTCAGCCCGTGGGCGGCGAGCAGGCGCTGTGCGTCAGCCGGAGCCAGCTCACCCAGCTCAAGATGTGCCGTGACCGCCTCCCACCCGCCGGAGAACCAGGCTGGATCCGGCGTTCCGCGCCCGGCGATCACGATGAGGGCCTGGTCGGGCAGGCCGGGAAGGAGCTCACGCCTGAGATAAGGGTCGATGGCCGTCATCCGCTCATAGGAGTCGAGCAGGACGACCGGCCTGGCTTGCTGTGCGGCCGCGCGCATGGCGGCCTCCAGCATCCCTGGCGCTGGCCCGAGCTGGCGCCCGTCGACGGCGATACAGCTGAGGCCTCGCTCCGCGGCCCGGCGCTCGACTTCGCGCAGCAGCATGCTCTTGCCGATACCGCCGGGGCCGCTGACATGGACGACGCTGGCGGGCGCGTCGTCCTCGTCGAGGCACTTGTCAAGGAACGCAAGCTCGCTGACCCGCCCGGTGAACCGGCGGCGATCCCGGTCGGTAAGTCGCTGGGCGAGTGTCCGGCGCGGAGGGTCCTGCACCATCTGGCCCATCCCTGCCCGCGGTGGCGTGCCGCATCTGAAGTGAACGGCACCAGCCGCCCGAGCCTGCACCAAGAGTCAGCGTACCAAAATGAGACTGCGGTGATATTGCACTTCAAGCTGACCTAACGCACTGTTGAGCGCGGCATGCCTGAAAGCTCGGCATCCGGATCGCGAGAGGCGCGGTGGAGCAGGCGGCACGTGGCTGGAACGAGCGGATTAAAGCCAACCCCGCGGTCGCCCAGCGCTTCAACCAGCTGTACCAGGCGGGCTGATATGTCGAACCCCGGGCCATCTGGCTCGACTGCCGAGCGTCAGGCGATCAGCTGGACCGGCACGTCGGCGATGGCCGCGCGGAGTTCCTCGCCTAGCGCCTTGGCCTGCGGGTCGAGTCTGGTGCTAGCCGCGACGCCGTGGCCGAGCAGGCCGATCACAACGAAGTTGAGTGCCATCAGGTTCGGCAGCCGGTACCGCTCGACCGGCAGGCCAGCAACTGCCGGCACCAGTTCGGCTAGCCGCTCGGCGGTCAGGTAGGCGTCCAGCCAGCTGAACTCCTCCGCATTCCGCACCCATACGCCCACGTTGGCGTTACCGCCCTTGTCCCCTGAGCGAGCTCCAGCGATGACGCCGAGCGGCAGCCGCCTCGTCTCGCCGGCTTGCGCCGCCGCCGGCCCGGCGGAGGCCGGCTCGGGCGGGCAAATCTCATCGGCGGCCGCCGGAGCCGCTGGCGGACTGGTCGGCTGAAGCCGCGTCTCGCCGGTCCAGACCGGCTCGCCGTCGATCAGCACCCGGGCGCTGACGAGTTCGGCCGGTACGGCTGTCGGCCAGTACACCCCGTACATCGACGCGTCGCCTGGCGGGGTCAGCGCATAAAAGCCCGGGTAGCTGGCGAGCCCCGTCTCGACCACGGCCGCCGAGAAAGCCCGCCCGACCTTCGCCTTGTCCTGGTCGAGCACCGATATCCGCAGCAGCGCGGGATCGGACCCGACCAGCTCGATGTCGGCGGTCTCGAACGCATCCCTGCCGCCGTCCACCCTGGCCCAGATCGTCTGCTCAGCAAGCCGGGCCTTGGCTGCTACATCGAGGCCCTCGATCGCCAGGATCATCGAGTTCCGGTATCCGCCCGCGTAGTTCAGCGAGACCTTGAGGTCGGCAGGCGGTGGCTCGCCGCGCACCCCGCTGACTCTGACCCGGTCGGGGCCAACCTGCTGCAGGGCGATTGTGTCGAAGCGCGCCGTTACGTCGGGATTGAGATACCGCGGACTACCGATCTCGTAGAGCAGCTGAGCCGTCACCGTCCCGACCGAAACTTGCCCGCCAGTTCCCGGGTGTTTCGTGATCACCGCTGAACCGTCGGCCGAGAGCTCGGCCAGCGGGAAGCCGGCCTCGGCGAGGTCGGCGACCTCTGCGAAGAACGCGTAATTGCCTCCGGTGGCCTGGCAGCCGCACTCGAGTACGTGCCCGGCGACGACGGCCCCGGCAAGCTCGTCCAGGTCATCGCCGGTCCAGCCGAACCGCCACATCCCTGGCCCGACGACGAGCGCGGCGTCGGTCACGCGGCCTGTCACGACGACATCAGCTCCCGCCGCGAGCGCCCTGGCGATCGGCAGGCCGCCCAGATAGGCATGCGCGGTCAGGGGCGTCACGCCGGCTTCGGCCAGCGCCTGACCGGTGTCTGCGTTGGCCATCCGGTGGCCGGCGCTCATCAGGTCGGGCACCCGAGAGAGCAGGTCATCGCCCTCGACGTGGGCGATGACGGGCGTCAGCCCGGCTCGGCGCGCCAGCTCGGAAACCGCCGCGGCGCAGCCCGCCGGATCGAGGCCGCCCGCGTTCGACACGATCTTGATGCCGCGTTCCAGGCAGGCAGGCAGCACCTGCTCAACTTGAGTCAAGAACGTCCTGGCGTACCCGGGCCGCCCGCTCAACATGGCCTTGCCGAGCAGCAGCATGGTCAGTTCGGCGAGCCAGTCGCCGGTCAGCACGTCGATCGGCCCGCCCTCGACCATCTCCCTCGCGGCCGAGACCCGGTCGCCGTAGAACCCGCTGCAGTTGGCGATCCGCAGCACGCGCGAGCCGCCGTGGTCTTGGCTAGTCACGTTGGCGCGAGCCCGTTCCCGCGGGCCCGATGGTGACCGGCTTGGCCCAGGCCGGATCGCGTTTGGCCGCGAAGGCGCTCATCCCCTCGCGGGCCTCGTCGGAGCCGAAGAACTGACCGGACAGCTCGGCCATCCGGGCGAGCCCGGCCGCGACACCCTGCGCCGGAACGTCGCGCAGCACGCCCTTGGTCCCTGCGAGCGCGCCGGGCGCGCCGCGCAGCACCATGCCGGCGTACCGAGCGACCTCGGCGTCCAGATCGTCGGCGGGCACAGCCCTGGTCAGCAGGCCGATCTCCGTGGCTCGCCGCGCGTCGAAAACCTCGCCGGTGAGGAAGTACTCAGCCGCCGCCCGCGACGGCATCCGGCGCAGGCAGGGCACCGAGATAACCGCGGGGACCACGCCGATCCGCACCTCGGAGAACGCGAAGGTGGCCAGCTCAGCCGCGATGGCGATGTCGGACGCGGCTACGAGGCCGATCCCGCCCGCCCTCGCGGCGCCGTTGACCCGGCAGATCACTGGCTTCGAGCTGTCCCACAGCAGCTGCACGACGGCGGACATCAGCCCGGTGGCGCCGGACGGGTTGGTCAGGGCCTCCTTGAGGTCGGCGCCCGCGCAGAACACCTTGCCCGCCCCGGTCAGCACCACCACCCGGACGCCAGGATCGCTCATCGCATCGGCGAGCGCGGCCCGCAGCTGAGTCAGCAGCGCGGTCGACAGCGCGTTGGCATTATGAGGCGAGTCAAGCGTGACGGTCCTGATCCCGCCCGAGCTCTGCGCCCGGACGAGAACCGCCGGGCCCGCGCCGGCCTGGTCAGTGTTGTCTCGGTCAGTGCTGTCTCGGTCAGTGCTGTCTCGGTCAGCGCCGCGCGTCATCGCTCCCCGCTTCTTTCGTCGCTTCGTCGGCAGTCACGATCGCGAGCACGTCGCCGGCGTTTACCTGGGCGCCCTGGCCGACGCGCAACTCGGCCAGCACGCCGCTGGCGGGGGCCGCGATCTGGTGCTCCATCTTCATGGCCTCCAGGACGAGGACAAGCTGCCCGGCGACCACCCTGTCGCCTGGTGCCGCGGCGATCCTGGTCACGCTGCCTGGCATGGGCGCGATGAGCGAGCCCGACTCTTCCGCACGCCCCGGGGCCGGCAGCCGGTCCAGCAGCGTGAGCCGGACCGATCCGAGCGCCGAGTCGACCCAGATCTCCGCGCCCGCGCGGGTGATGTCGAACCGGTACCGCACCCCTGCCACGTCGAGCGTCACCCGATCAGGGGCGAGCCCGGCGACCGTCATCGAAGGATCGTCGTCGTCGCCGTCATCGGGCGCGCGCTCGGTGGCCACCGCGGCGATCGTGATCCCCGCCCTGGTCCAGTAGTAGCGGACGTCGATCGGGCCCCGTGGCCCCGTGAACGAGGTGAGCTGCGGCTGGCTCACCACGTTGCGCCAGCCGCCAGGCAGCGTCGCCGCCACCCTGGCGTCGCGGCGGTTAGCGGCTGCCACGGCCGAAGCGGCGGCCGCGGCCGAGATCCGGCAGATCCGCTCAGCCGGCAGCAGCTCGCTGAAGTCGTAGTCGTCGAGCAGCGACGTGTCGGCGCCGCCGTCGAGGAACGCCGGGTCACGCAGCACGCCGACCAGCAGGTCGCGGTTGGTGGCCGGGCCCGCTATCCGCGCTGCGGCGAGGGCGGCCGCGAGCCTCCTGGCGGCGCCGTCGCGCTCGGGCGACCAGGCGATCACCTTCGCGAGCATCGCGTCGTAGTGAACGGAGACGTTGGTGCCCGGTTCGACTCCGGCGTCGAGCCGGAGAAAGGGCGCGGCCAAGCCGCCCGCGTCCTCGCGCTGCGCATCAGCCGCCGGGCGGGAACGAACGAACGGGGGCGGCCCGAACGCGCAGTCGGCTCCAGGGATGGCGAACGCGTGCACCGCCCCGCCGGACGGACGGAACCCGTCGGCCGGGTCCTCGGCGTACAGCCGCGCCTCGATCGCGTGCCCCACGGCCGAAGGGGGGCGGGCCGAGAGCGGTCGACCCTCGGCGATCGCGAGTTGCAGGGCCACCAGGTCGATGTCGTGCACGCACTCAGTGACCGGGTGCTCGACCTGGAGCCTGGTGTTGAACTCAAGG